>Ga0111538_10004042_pt1 | contig 20429 bp, 14 predicted proteins | sample SoiMethybrSBSTD1_FD_79669 | JGI IMG/M metagenome (GOLD analysis project Ga0111538, IMG submission 79669) | Bulk soil microbial communities from a Populus tree surrounding site in Tennessee, USA - Soil MetaG P. TD hybrid SBSTD1 (version 2)... | ecosystem: Environmental > Terrestrial > Soil >... | reverse complement strand
TTGTTTCACCTTCTCATGACGCAAGGCGCGCCACAATGGTATTGCAGAACAAAAGCTGATCCCGATGAGATCGGGACGGGATTACAGTTGCGGGGACAGCTCCGGAATTGGTTATTCGCACCGGCATTCCCTTTTAATCTCCTGATGCTGGTAACAGCAGAAGAACCACAAATCCGGAACAAACATAAGCCACTCCGTTGCATTTTCCAAGGGCGTATCGATATTGGTTACAGGTAATTGTTATCAGTTATCAGTTCTCCCAGGCCATCAGATAACGGATAACCCTTAACGGACAACGATAACGGATAACGATTAACTGATAACGGACAACTATCTTGCAGACATGAAAAGTAGTTTCATCGCCCTGTTAAGTCTCGTCATTCTAGGTTGTCAGTCGGAAAAAAAATCCACCCCTATTGCGGAAAACAAACCTTCAGCGACGACCCTTCGCTATGCTTCGGGATTCCGCGTCACCTATCAGGACAACAACACTAAACTCGTTGAAGTGGTCTATCCGTTTCAGGGCGCCACCTCCGGCTATAAATATTTATTAGTTCCAAAAGGTCAACCTGTTCCCGACCATGAAACGGATGTTCGCATTATTTCTATCCCATTGTCTTCTATCATTTGTACATCAACAACTCATATTCCACTGTTGGATTATCTGGAGGAAACGGAAAAACTGGTAGGTTTTCCCAGCACGGATTATATAAGTTCTGAAAAAGCGCGCAAGCAGATCGATGCTGGAAAAGTACAAGAATTGGGAGTCGATAAGGGTCTTAATTTGGAAAGAGTTGCCATGCTTCGCCCTGATATGGTTATGGGCTATACGATGAACAGTGATTACGGACAGTTTAAAAAAATAGAAGACCTCCATGTACCCGTGGTAATAAACGCCGAGTACTTAGAAAAACATCCCTTGGGAAGAGCTGAGTGGATCAAATTCATGGCGCTATTCTTTAACAAGGAAAAAACGGCTGATTCTGTTTTCGCCGTAATAGAAAAAGAATACCTCAAGACGAAGGCAGTGGCAGACCGGGCACCAAGCAAGCGCACTGTACTCAGCGGCATTGTCTATGGAGATGCCTGGTTCTTGCCTGGGGGGCAAAATTATGCGGCCAAACTCCTACGGGATGCCGGCTATCACTACTTGTGGGATGACGACTCAACCAGTGGATTTCTTGAACTGAGTTTTGAATCAGTGTATGAGAAAGCACATGGTGCTGATTTCTGGATCGGTGTCGGCTCGTTTTCATCACTGAAGGAAGTTGAGAACGCAGATCACCGTTATGCCCGGTTCAAACCATTCCAACAAAGACAAGTTTATTCTTCCAACCTTCGGAAGGGTTCCACGGGTGGAAGTGAATTTTTAGAACTCGGGTATTTAAGGCCTGATATTATTTTGAAGGATTTAATGAAGATCGCGCATCCGGAATTGATGCGTGGGCATGAGCTTTATTTTCACAAACGGCTGGAGTAATCAGATTCAGTCAAGCCGCATCACGTCAACCTGCACCGACAGATTTTGTCCCCCTGAGCTGAACACGATACCCTTAATTGGCGCGACATCATGATAATCTCTTCCAAAAGCAACAGCAATGTGCTTGTAGGCAGGAAGCATGCAATTTGTGGGATCAAATTCAACCCAGCCAATGGAAGGAAAGTATACCGAAACCCACGCATGCGATGCATCGGTTCCCACCAATTTTTTTTTCCCTGGCGGTGGTATCGTTTCGAGGTAACCGCTGACATAACGGGCGGCCAATCCCTTATTTCGGAGGCAGCTGATCATCAAGTGTGCGAAGTCCTGGCAAACTCCTTTTTTTATTTTGAGAACCGATTCAACCGGGGTATTGATTGTCGTAAATCCCGGTTTGAATTCAATGTCTTTATAAATCTTTTGCATCAACGCGTTGCAAGACGACCATAACGTTGAGTCTTCGACAAAGCAATCTTCTGCAAATTCACGAATTACTTCGCTATAAGGTACATACTGGGACGGAAGGGTATATTGAATGATATCAAAAGTATTGCTCTTTTGTTCAGCAAGCACGGACTTCACATCTTGCCACAGCATGGGTGATTGGAAAGCTTGATTGCCCTGAGGTCGATCCTCAAGTCCTATTTCACTCACCGCCGTAATTTTAAGATGATTGTGTTCCTTGTACGTGGAGAAGTATACCAGCGTGTTACCAAAAAAATCCTTCCTATAAACGATGTCATCAGGAGTTGGAACAATTTTTATGTTCGACGAGATCAATGTATGATAGGGGAGGTCGAGTGGTGTAAGACATAACCTGTTATGGCACAAGCCTACGGCGTCTTGATAGGTATACTCAGTGACATGTTTGACCTGATATCTCATCAGATTTCTAGTTTAAAATTATCTTTTGTCCCTTGGGACTGATAGGTTGAATGACTAAAGTAGTTCGCGGTGAGCTTCAACGAAAGCGTTGAAATCTTTGCGCTCAGGTACTCACAAACACGATCCAATTCAATTCTGAAATCCAAATCAGGATCAGCTTCCATTAATTTCTCAACATCGAGCAACCGGACTTTACTGTAACATTCAAATGCCAGGTTAGCAACATCTCCGTCGTGCATCGCTTTTTCCCTTTGTGGCAACTGCTCAATAAATTTCAACAACTGTTCCAATTGTGATAGAATAGAGATCGGATTTTGCTTATTCAAAAACAGCAGGTCCAATGCCGGCGCGATATCGAAGTAGGTTCGGTATACAGATCGAAAATTTGAAAGATTCTGGTTGCTCACCAACAAAGCTTCTAAAATCTGGAACGCGACACTTTCTTCATACTTGAAGGTCAACAAGGCGCGGTACTGGACTAATTCTAACGACAGCTCTTCAATCAATTGTCCAATCCTATACATCAACCAACCCTCACCGCGGTACATGCTCTGGCGATTCATCTCCAAAAAAGACAGCAGTCCTCCGTTCAATTCATCCAGCAATGTAAAGACATGCCGAATACCCTGTGGTTCCAAGGCTGCAAGTTTCCTTTTCACATTCTCGATGTCGTCAATGATTCTCCAATTATCAACCGACCAACGGTCGCGTACGGCGTACATGGCTTTCAAAAGACTGTTCACGGTGAACAGGATGCTACCGTTTTGCGCCGGATCACAAATTAGTTTCTGAATTTCTCCAAGCTTGTCGTCGACGCTTAGGTCATCTTCTTCGGTTATAAAGCCAGGATAAGAATCCGTGAGATGAGTAACGGTTCGTAGCAATGCACGCTGCGCCTCGGAGTCCTGACCATAGTATCCACTCTGGCTGAGGTTGCGTAATACAATACGAATGAATCTTGAAATACGAAGCACTCGTTGAGCATACCTTCCTACCCAAAATAAATTTTCGGCCGCGCGACTGGGTAAGACGGCTTTTCTTTTCAGATCGCTGTGATGCAGCAGGGATGTACCGGAGTGCCTAATCGAAGCTTCAACCCACGTATCCTTTGCTATCCCACCATCCTGGTTGGACACGAGGAAGCTTCCTTTTTCAGGCGAACAACGGGTAAGGCCACCAGGCATTATTTCATAACCTCCTTTAGCCGCAACTAAAAATGTTCGAAGCACGGTGTACCGTGGCTCTAATTTATCTTTTGTAAAAACTGGAGTCGTCGAAAAACCTACTTCTTCCTGTCCGACGTACAAATAAGGCTGAGCTTTTATTCTTCGTACGAGGTCCTCTTTTTGTGCTTTGGATAACTGGCTTCCTATAACGGTCTGCGATCCTATCATTCTGTCGATTTTCTTTACCACCAGCGCATCAATATGCTGTATCACGTAATCCATTTCCTTCTTTTGGCCGCACCACCAGGTCGCGACCATTTGGAAGACCGGATCTTCGTTGAGAAAATATTTGAACACGTTATGCAAAAAAGCCATGAGACCTGTGTTTTCCAGGATGCTGCTGCCCAACGGATTGGCTATCGATACATTTCCCTTTCTCACCACTTCCAGCAAACCGGGAACACCCAGGTGAGAATCTTCTCTGAACTCCAATGGGTCACAATAGTTATCATCTACCCTGCGGAGTATCACGTCAACTTTTTCAAGGCCCTCTACCGTTTTGATCCAAACAAAACCATTTCGCGCAACCAGGTCATCACCTTGTACAAGGGTGAAACCCATATAGGAAGCAAGGAAGGCATGTTCAAAATACGTTTCATTACGCGGACCAGGAGTTAACAAAACAATTCTCGGTTGGTCTTTCCCTTGCGGTGCGATCTCAAGGAACGCCTGCATCATATTATTAAAGAAACCTCCAAGTTTGGTTATTTTGTGGTTGGTGAATAATTCGGGAAGGACCCGACTGAGCGCACTTCTGTTCTCCAATGCATACCCCATTCCCGAGGGGGCCTGTGTGCGGTCTTTCAAAACCCAGACCTTCCCATCCGGTCCCCTCGACAGATCCGCCGCATATAGAATCAGTTGGTTTGCGCCCGGAAGTTTTATCTTGTCACAAGGGCGAAGAAATCCCGAGTGCGCATAGATCAATTCAGGTGGTATTATTCCATCCTTCAACAACTTTCGTTCACCATAAAGATCTTCGAGCAATTTGTTTAGGACATATGCGCGTTGTTTCAGTCCACGTTCGGTAATCCGCCAGGCGGCTGGCGAAATGACCAATGGCATGGTATCTAACAGCCACGGACGATTTAATCCATCAGTATCTCCATATACATTATAGGTGACACCATTTTCCTTTAAAAGTTTGAGCAATTCCTGCTGCCGGTTTTTTAATTCCTCAGGCTCAAGGCGATCGATATTTTGCAAAAGTGTTTTCCAATGGTCCTTGACCTCGCCCTTAAATCCATAGCATTCATCCCACGATGGTGGGTTCGCAAAATAATTTTTTGCCCAGGTTTCTAGTTGCGTGTGAGGATTTAGGCTTTCCATCTCAAATACGTTCCATCAGAATTGGCGTAAATCTAAGGTAGTAGGATATTCAGGATTAATCTTTATAGGCGGCGGATCAAAATTTTTCGGAACCCAATTTTTTTCCAAATATCGCTCAACATTTGAATACATCCGCGACGGCGTGATATAACCTTGCGTATGTCCTTCGCTCCAAAAACGACTGATTCTCCTTCCTTCAGCCTCGAAAGCATTGATGGGAAAAGTATCGTAGCTCCTTCCACCAGGGTGAGCAACGTGGTAGGTACATCCACCGATTGACTTACTATTCCAGGTATCTAAAATATCGAAGGTCAATGGAACATCTGTAGACAGCGTTGGGTGGAGCGCGGATGGGGGACTCCAGGCCCTATAGCGAACGCCCGCAACGTATTCTCCTCGGACCGACGTTTCCTTCATCGGGATAGGGATCCCGTTGCACGTTACCATGTAACGATCCACATTAAAGTTTCGCACCTTCACTTCTACCCTTTCGACCGAAGAATCAACAAATCTCGCCGTGCCTGCGCTGGCAGTTTCTTCGCCCAGTACATGCCAGGGTTCAATTCCGAAGCGTAATTCCAAGGCCATTTCCAGGACAGAAATTTTTCCATACAAAGGAAATCTGAATTCAAAAAACGGTTCAAGCCAGGCCAATTGGAAAAAGTAACCAGCATCCTGTAAGTCCTGAATGACCTCTTCCAAATCCTGTCTCACGTAGTGTGGCAACAAGAATTTGTCGTAGAGTGCCGTTCCCCACCGGATCAATTTTTTCTTGTAGGGTTTATTCCAAAACGCGGCGACGAGACACCTTAACAAGAGCAACTGCACAATGCACATTTGCTTATTGGGTGGCATATCGAAAGCGCGGAACTCCAATATTCCCAATCGCCCTGTCGAGCTATCCGGTGAATATAATTTATCAATGCAAAATTCGGCCCTGTGGGTATTGCCCGTAATGTCGATCAATAAGTTCCTAAAGATCCTGTCGACGAGCCAGAACGGAACCTCTCCTCTTTCAGGAATCTGACTAAAGGCAATCTCAAGTTCGTATAACATTTCAGGTCGGCCTTCATCGACGCGAGGAGCCTGACTGGTCGGGCCGATGAACTGTGAAGAAAAGAGATAAGACAATCCGGGATGATGCTGCCAGTAAGTAATAAGGCTGCGAAGCAAATCCGGCCTTCGTAACAACGGACTGTCGTTGGGTGTAATTCCTCCAATAGTGATATGGTTACCTCCGCCCGTACCGGTATGTTTGCCATCGAGCATGAATTTTTCGCTGCTTAGTCTGCTCAGCCTTGCCTGCTCAAACAGAACATCATAATTATTGACAAGCTCCTTCCAACTTTTTGCCGGATGAATATTAACCTCGAGAACGCCAGGGTCCGGAGAAAGAGCAAGTTTTGTAACCCTATTGTCTCTGGGCATTTCATAACCTTCGATAACAACCTTCAGATTTAATTTTTCTGCGGTCTTCTCAATCGAAGCTAGTAGATCCATGTAGTGTTCCGCATAAATCAGCGGCGGCATAAAGAGATGAATTTTGCCTTCCCGGACTTCAATACATAATGCTGTCTTGGTTACATGGCCCTCGAACGTAGTGCTAACGAGGGTGTCTTGTTCCGGAAGCTTTTTTCTTGGCTCTGGCTTTTTGTTTTTTTCCTCTCCATTAGAATGAACCTCCTTCGTTGCCCTGAAGAATTCCAGCGGAACCTCGACAGGATTTATAGGCGCATTATACCTTTGTTGCGCGGTGATATGAAAATCATCGAGCGCAGGTAACACCTCAGCTGCACTGCGCTCAACCTTTCGTTGCTCTTTGTGAGGCTGAACATATAATATTGACTTTAACGGAAGGCGTAACCCGGCGGGTGAGTTTCCTGGAATCAGGATCAACCGTTCACTCCTGAACTTCCATTTGGAGGAGATCCACCTGTTGGTCCAATAGTTCCATTCGAGAGGAATGACATAGCCTATAGGTTGGTCCATACCGTGCGCCAAAATTTCCGCAAGCTTTTTCCGTTCCAGTGGATCGCGAAGGTTGGCTTTATAGGGATCCAAATTGAGCGGCACTTTACCTTCTTCCCATATAAAATAAAAAGCATCTTCAAATGCGGGGTGCACAAAGTCTTCTCCCAGACTCAGGAACTTCGTCAGCGTCAACGCAAAACGGTTTGCATCCTCGACGGTACTTGTCGAGTCACCATCGTCCAGGTCGAGCAAATTGTCATTCTTCCAAATCGGATATCCGTCGTTACGCCAAAACGCACCATACTGCCACCGTGGTAACGGTTCACCAGGATACCATTTGCCGGTGCTCTTATGAATGAAGCCTCCCCGACCAAAAGAATTTTTCAGGCGCTGGATCAAGTCTAATCCCCGTTTTCTTTTCTGAGGGCCATCTGCGGCGGTATTCCATTCTTTCGCCTCCATATCGTCAACAGAAACAAAAGTTGGCTCGCCGCCCATCGTTAGTCGCACATCGCCTTGTAACAAATCTTCGTCTGCCTTCTGGCCCACTGCCATAATAGAAGCCCACTGCTCTTCACTATACGGCTTGGTAACGCGAGGGTCTTCATGGATACGAAAGACTTCATTCTTATAATCAAAAGTGACTTCGCATTTATCGGTCATACCGGTAACAGGTGCGGCGCTCAGCGGATCTGGGGTGCAGCACAGTGGAATATGACCTTCACCGGCAAACAGCCCTGACGTTGGGTCCAGGCCTATCCATCCCGCTCCTGGGATATACACTTCGGTCCAGGCGTGAAGGTCAGTAAAATCCACGGTGGTACCTGATGGTCCGTCTAATGCTTTTGTATCGGCTTTTAATTGAATTAGGTACCCTGAAACAAACCGAGCTGCCAATCCCAACCTGCGCATTAATTGCACCAACAGCCAGGCCGAATCCCTGCAGGACCCGCTTTGAAGTGTTAGCGTTTGATCAACGGTTTGAATTCCTGGCTCCAATCGGATCGTATAATTTACACTTTGTTGTGCCGCCTGATTTAACTTTACCAGCAAATCGATGGTACGCAACTCTTCAGTGGGTTTGACATCACGGGCCCACGCGTCAAAAACGGGCCCACTTTCCGTGACTTCCATGTATGGTGACAGCTCTTTCCTCAGTTGATCATCGTAAGTGAAGGGAAAGTGTTCTGCATATTCCTCTATAAAAAAATCAAATGGGTTGATAACAATGATCTCTGCGATCACTTCCACCTCAAAACGAAGCAATTTTGTTGGTTCATGAAAGACAACCCGGGCCAGGAAATTTCCAAAAGGATCCTGCTGCCAATTTATAAAATGCTCTTCCGGTTTTACCTTCAAAGAATACGACAGGATCGGTGTGCGGCAGTGCGCTGCCGGCCGTAGTCGAAATGTATGCGGCGACAAGTTTACAAGTCGATCGTATTGGTAAGAGGTTTGATGCCGGATAGCGACTCGGATAGCCATGAGAAAATGAAGTGAATTATACTTAATAATACTTCATTTTGAAAACAGATACATGATTGTTGCCTGATTTCAATCCATCAATTTTGGATTAATGAACTTCAATCGATTGTTGTTGCGATTTGCTAATACGAACTACGCCATGATCTCCTCAGTCACGATTTCCAGGCCAGCACTTTGCATTGCACCAAACCCGCCTTGAATGTTTATCAGATCCTTAAACCCAAGTCTTTTCATCATTGAGATAGCCGTCATTGAACGATATCCTCCGCCGCAATGGACTATGTACTTTTCATCTTTGTTCAGATTCGAAAGGTTATGAGGAAAATTGGCAAGGGGTAAAAATACAGCATCCTTTATATGGCTTACACTCCATTCACCAGGTTTACGAACATCCAAAATAACAGCCTTGTGATTCACATCATCTTTGATTTGCTGAGCCGGTATAGAATGTACTTTTTCCAGTGGACCGTCATACCCTTTTGCACCGCCTTTCAAATAGCCAAGAATTTTTTCATATCCGACGCGAGCCAAGCGTAATACCGTTTCTGCTTCACGTCCAGGTTCAGTGACCAACACCAACTCTGTTTGGATATCGATGAGGGTTCCGACCCAGACCGCAAACTGTCCGTTAAGGCCAATATTGATTGATCCAGGTATAAATCCTTTTTCAAATTCATCGGCTTTGCGTGTGTCCAGAATCAAGGCACCACCACCGACAGCTTGTTTGAATTTTTCTATCGGCAACGGCTGCGTGTTCTCCCGTATTACATCTTCGATGGGGTCATATCCCATTTTGTTGATCCTTGCATCTTCAAAAAAATACTGGGGTGGTGGCAAGATCCCGTCGGTAACTTTTAAAATGAAGTCTTCTCGGCTCATATCTTGTAAAGCGTAGTTGAACTTCTTCTGCTCACCTATCGTGCTGAATGTTTCCGAACCAATGCTCTTACCACAGGCGGATCCAGGACCATGTGCCGGGTACACAATTACCTTATCAGCCAGTGTTTTTATTTTTTGTTGAAGAGAATCATACAGCATACCGGCGAGCGTTTCGCTGGACATCACGCCATCCAGCAGATCAGGTCGACCAACGTCGCCTACGAACAAAGTGTCACCGGTAAATACCGCATAGTCGTTACCTCTTTCATCGATGAGCAGGTAGCAAGAGGACTCAGGTGTATGCCCTGGCGTATGCAAAACGCGAATTTTCACTTTGCCCAACTTAAATTCTTCATCGTCCTTTGCATTATAGACCTTATAGCTGGTATTCGCTTCCGGACCATAGACTATTGGTGCGTTCACCTGACGGGAAAGATCGATATGGCCCGACACAAAATCAGCATGAAAATGAGTTTCAAAAACGTATTTTATCGTCGCATCGCGGCTTTCAGCAAGGTTAATATAGGGTTCGGTCTCCCGCAGTGGATCAATAATCGCAGCCTCGCCTTCAGACTCGATGTAGTAGGCTGCCTCTGCCAGGCAGTTGGTATATAATTGCTGAACGTACATTGACTTTTGTTTTTAATTGATGACTATCTTACATCTCCTCCTCCTCCCTCTACCGGACAAATTTCATAAAAATTATTTGATTCCATTTTCTGACCTAAATTTGTAATCAGATGAAGCGCGTGAAGTACATTTTTTGCCTTTTATTGCTACCCATTTTTTCAATCGCCGAAGGTTATAGCATTTTTGAAGACAACGGTAAAGTCGGTTTGAAGAACGAAAGCGGCAAAGTTTTAATTCCCGCAAAGTATGAAGCTTTGGGCTGGAGCGATGGTGTATTTTCTGTATTGAACAATGCGACCGGTTATCGATCGGAAGGTAAATGGGGACTCATCAGTCTTGCCAATCATATTCTAACCAAAGCAGTGTTTGAAGAAATTGCACCTACAGATGCCTCGCTGCTGATCGTGCGAAAGAAATCACCGAGCACGTTGCGCATGCTTGCAGGCGCGATCACACCATCAGGCAAAGAAGTAATTCCATTCCAGTACGATGATATCAAGTTATCGTCGCTTCGCGCCATTGTCTTTACGAAGATCGGCAGTCAGTACAAGTATGGACTGATCGATCTGGAGAACAAGGTATTAATCCCTCAGCTGTTTAAAAACATCCGCTCGCTCGGGAGTCTTCGTTATGCCGCAGAAAATTTTGAGGGCAAGTGGGCTTTGTTCACCGAGGGTGGGAGACAAATCACAAACTTCACCATCGACAACATCTTACCCTTCCAAAAACAATACGCCATATTTTATAGCGGATCGCAGCAAGGCTTAATAGATCGTGATGGAGTCATCAAAATCGAACCAAAACATCAGGAGATCAAAATTAATGACGATGGTTCGGTTTACTCCAGACAGCCAGCGACCTGGTTGTTTCTCGACGGACAAAATAAGCTTCATCAAAAAGTTCAGGCAGACTCGATATCAGAAATCAGTAAGAATTTATTAAAGATCCACGCTTCGGGTAGCATACAACTTACTGACTATAACTTAAAAGTTGTATCCAACACACGAATCCAGACCCTTGAACATTTCATCAACGGCAAAGCAATATTCTCGGTAGACCACCGCTACGGTGTGATCAGAAATGATGGTACCATTGTCATAGAGCCGAAGTATACCACGCTTAAATGGGACAACAATTATTTCCTTTCAAACATCAGCCAAAGTGGCAAAGACCAATGGATCCTGCTGGATTCAACGGGTAACGCTCTTCACACAAAGCCATACGATTTTATACTCCCGCACAACGGTAAATTCTTCCCGGTCATCGTTAGAAATTTCTGGGGCGCGCTTTCGCCTTCGGGAAAGGAGATACTGTCCTGCACCTACGATTCGATACTTCAGCAACTTGATAACAATGTTGTGGTGAAATTCCATGGACAATATGGAATTGTCGACCAGTCTGAACGTTGGCTTGTTCCTCCGCGACCTAAAAAAATTCGTCTCATCGCAGAAGATCGATTCCTCGAGTATACTCCGAAAACGACTTACCTGAAATCCTTTGACAATGGCATCATCTATTTTTCAGAAAATAGACTTGAGCTTCACGGAAGCAATTTATTGGAATATCTCCCTTCGGGAACGATTTGGCAAATAGGAATGAATGGCGTGATCGGAGAACGCACGATCCTTCCCGACATGGTCGAAAAAATTTATCCTGAAAGCGAAGGCTTAAGAGGCATCAAAAAAAATGGTCAGTACGGCTTCATCGATTCTCAGGGTAGATTGCGAATTGCCAATCGATACGATGGCATTCAACCGTTCAGTGAACAGCTCGCTGCCATGAAGATCCGGGGCAAATGGGGATTCATCGGCCACGATGACAGAATCGCGATTCAACCCACTTATGATGAAGTACATGATTTTGAAAATGGACTTGCAGTCGTCAAGCAAAAAGGATTTTACGGCGTAGTTGACAAGACCGGCAGGCAAGTGCTTTTACCACGGTACGAAGCTGTTTCCGTTTTACCACATCGAAATATTGCCATCAAACAAAATGGATTAGTTGGGCTCGCTGACCCCCTGGGAAGGGTTTTAGTTAATCCAAAGTTTCATAACCTGTTGGATCTCAATAACGGTTACGTCATCGTACAACGCGACGGCAAATATGGAGCTATCACATCACAAGGTGTTAGCACAATACCCTTGATGTACGATTACCTCTCTTATGCGCCATCCAATAATATCTTTTTTGCGATGACGCGATCGGAATGGGTTGAGGCTAAGTTTTGATTGCATGGGGCAATGCCTGTCAGGCAATGATGCCCATCGGGACCCAAGCCCTTGTGTCCCTCCTAGTCCTTTTTAGGTGGCCCAGAGGATGTCTTTCCTGAACCGGATATCGCCTGTCGCATTTCCGTATCGGATTGAACATTCTGCATTTTGTAGTAATCCATGATGCCCAAATTTCCTTTTTCAAAAGCCGAGGCGATTGCTTTCGGTATCTCAGCTTCAGCCTCAATTACTTTTGCCCGGGCTTCTTGTGCCTTGGCTTTCATTTCCTGGTCGAGCGCAACAGCCATAGCTCTTCTTTCCTCCGCCCGTGCTTCAGCAACTTTTAAGTCAGCCGAGGCCTGGTCGATTTGCAACTTCGCACCAATATTTGCTCCAACGTCAACATCTGCAATATCGATTGATAGTATTTCAAAAGCGGTACCTGCGTCCAGGCCGCGCGATAGTACAAGCTTGGATATCTTATCTGGGCTTTCCAATACTTCTTTGTGAGACTTCGCCGAGCCGATGGAGGAAACAATACCTTCACCGACACGAGCCAGGATGGTATCCTCACCTGCGCCTCCTACTAACTGAGCTATACTTGCCCGAACCGTTACCCGTGCAATAGCGATCAATTGGATTCCGTCGGCGGCTACACCCGCTACCTTCGGGGTAGTAATCACTTTCGGATTTACTGAAATCTGCACAGCCTGAAATACATCGCGTCCAGCCAGGTCGATGGCGGTGGCCTGTTTAAAACTTAGGCTGATATTAGCTTTGTCTGCGGAGATTAAAGCACGTATCACATTGGGTACATTTCCACCCGCCAGATAGTGCGTTTCAAGATCGTTGGAAGAAATTTGCAAGCCTGCTTTCGTAGCTGTAATTAGGGAATCTACAACGATGCGGGGTGGTACTTTCCGAATGCGCATGAAGACCAGGTCGAACAAACCCACCTTCACACCAGAAAATAAGGCTGTGATCCACAGGTTTACCGGAACAAAATAAAGGAATATAAAAAACAGGATGATTCCACCGAAGATCAGGACTAACAGAGGTACAGCTTCCATAGCTTATGATTAATTAATTAAAGGTTCAACGATTATTTGATTGGACTGAATTTGTATAATTTTCACACGGGTGCCACTATCTACAAAAGATCCGGTAGTGCGGACTTCATAATTTTTATTTGCAAATTCTGCAGTTCCTCCAGGCCGTAAGGCCGAGCGGGTGGTTCCTTCATCTCCCACATTTAAAACTTTAAGCATATCTTCATTAACCCTGCTATCAATGGAGGATTTCAGCGAAAACCGATTCCATGCCCCGGACCGAAAACTTAAGAACAGCGCCACCAAAGTGGTGAGACCGGTTCCGATCAAAATGTAGAAACCGATGTCATTTCCGAAATGACGATAACTCACCACGATTCCTACAATGGAAAAGATCAGTCCTAACAGTCCCACTACAGTTGTCCCGGGAATAAACACAAGCTCGACAATGATCAGGCTCAAGCCTATCGCTAACAACGAAATGATAATAATCCACATGAACATGGAGAATCTAGTTTAAGGGACTACGAATGTGAGGATTATTTTGCTAATTATCTACTTATCAAAAAGGGTAAAAAGCCCTAAGATTTTAGTAAGCCCTGGCAAACAAAACCCTTCGATCCGAAGGTTTTCCCGAATAAATACAGACCCCTGATTCTGGTTTTGCATCCAATGGAATACATCGGATTGTAGCCTTGGTTTCATCCTTGATGGCGATTTCCGTTTCCAGCGTTCCATCCCAGTGCGCGGATACAAAACCGGTCTTTTCGTCAAGCACACGCTTAAATTCCGCGTAGGAATTTACTTCTGTGATCATACTGTTCCGGAACGCAAGCGCCTTCTGGAACATATTTTCCTGAATCGCATCCAAAAGCTTGGGAATTTCGCCGGCAATGTCCTGCAGCTTCCGGGTTTCTTTTATCTTGGTATCCCGGCGTGCAACTTCGACGGTCCCATTCTCCAGGTCTCGAGGTCCAATCGCAAGGCGTACAGGCACACCTTTTAACTCCCATTCCGCAAACTTGAAACCAGGCTTATGGGTATCCCGGTTGTCGAATTTCACGGCGTAGCCTAATTGTCGGAGCGATTTTATAATAGGATCTATTGCAGCCGTAACTTTGTTCAACTCATCCTCATTTCTGAAAATAGGTACGATCACCACGTGAATAGGTGCCAATTTGGGAGGTAACACCAGGCCCTCATCATCCGAATGAGCCATAATCAAAGCACCCATCAAACGGGTGCTTACGCCCCATGAAGTACCCCACACATAATCAAGTTTTCCCTCTTTGCTAGTGAATTTTACCTCAAAAGCCTTCGCGAAATTCTGACCGAGGAAGTGTGACGTGCCGGCCTGAAGAGACTTTCCATCCTGCATCATGGCCTCAATGCAATACGTTTCAACAGCACCAGGAAATCGTTCGCCCGCAGACTTCCTGCCTTTTACTACAGGCACGGCCATGAAGCTTTCAGCAAAGTCGGCATAAACATCGAGCATAAGCTCCGTTTCACGTATCGCCTCGGCTTCCGTCGAATGAGCCGTGTGACCTTCCTGCCAAAGAAATTCTGAGGTACGCAGAAAAAGCCTGGTCCGCATTTCCCATCGAACCACGTTGGCCCATTGATTTATCAATAGTGGTAAATCCCGGTAGGATTGGATCCATTTTCTGTAGGTATTCCAAATGATCGCCTCACTCGTTGGCCGGACCACTAGTTCCTCTTCCAGCTTAGCTTCCGGATCGACAATAAGTTTTCCCTTGTTTTGCGGGTCGGCCTTCAAACGATAATGCGTCACAATAGCACATTCCTTGGCAAAACCCTCCGCATTCTGTTCTTCCGCCTCAAACATGCTTTTTGGGACAAACAAGGGGAAGTAAGCATTAACATGTCCTGTGTCTTTGAACATCTTATCCAGGCCCTGCTGCATCTTTTCCCAAATACTGTATCCATAGGGTTTAATGACCATGCAGCCGCGTACATCTGAATGTTCGGCCAAATCGGCTTTCTTCACTAGTTCATTGTACCATGATGAATAATCTTCCGCCCGAGTTGGTATTTCTTTCCCCATTGCCTGGTATAATTATTGATGCTTTTCTAAAAATGAAAGCGCAAATATAATTTTAGTCGGAACAAATACGACGTAAATTTTGTAGCTTTATCAACACTTTTAGGACGATTTAACGTTTTATTAAGGTAGACCAAAAGTTAATAAGGTATGAAAAGCAAAGTCGCGATTTTAGGTTTAGTTTCATTACTGTTTACCGTTGCTGCTTCGGCGCAAGGAATAGAGAATGACGACATGTATTTTAGCTCCAAGGACCGTGCGAAACTAAATGCGTCCAAAGCAACTGAAGTTTCGGCGAGCATCAAAAAGAGCAAAAAGGCGACGGCGGCCGACGAGGCCGTTAACCCAACGGACAGTTATTCAGCACGCAATGTAAATCCGGAATATCAGGCTCGTTCAAACTCGCAGATCGCGCAAGCCGACAATCAAGACTATTTCGTCAATAACTACAAATACAATAACGCAAGCAACTTCAATAACTGGAATAATAATTTCAACAACTGGTATAGCAACCCTTGGTATGGAGGCAATTACTATTCTCCTAACATCAATTCGTTCTATAGCCCGTACTATGGCAGCAGGTATGACATGTGGGGAAATCCATGGTGTAATCCTTATTATCAGTCAGGCTGGTCTAGTTCTTTCAGCTATTATATGGGAAGTTCTTATAACTATGGCTGGGGGATGAATTTTGGATATGGAAATTATGGCTACAATCCTTATAACGCCTGGGCAGGCTGGGGTGCTCCCATCTACTATGGTGCCTCATCATATTATGGAGGAGGTTATGGTTATCCTTATGGCGGTTATGGTTATCCGACGAAGGTGGTTGTCGTAGAATCTGGTTATCACGGCCCGGTGTATGGCAAGCGTGCCTCTCGGAGCACAGCGCTAAGTGGTGACAATGGTAGAGTTGCTCGCTCCTATAATAGACAGGTTGCAGAGACCAGCACTACTAATGATCGGCCTACAATAGGTGGCAGAACAAGTTCTTCCTATACAAACACGCAATCAGACTATTATAATCGGGGATGGAGAAATCAAACCCAAAACTCGAGTTCGTATAGCTCTCCTAATTCTAATTCAGGGAACAGTTCAAGATCGTCATGGGAAAGCAACACGCGGAGTTCGTGGAACGAATCAAATACTGGCAACACTTCGAGAAGTTCCGGTTATGACTCAGGAAGAGGCAGCACCAGTTCCTATTCTGGCGGGAATAGTGGCGGATCCAGTTCCGGATCATCCAGTACCGGTTCAAGATCTTCAGGTCGCGGACATTAACTAACACATTAAATTTTAGCACAAAAAATGAAGAAGTTTGTCTTCATAGCTACCCTCATGTCTGTTGGATCCGTGTGCTATGCGCAGGATTTCATCGACAATGCACTCCTGTTCAGCAGGACCAGGCCAAGTGGAAGTGCCCGTATTCAGGCACTTGGAGGTGCGCAGGTTTCGCTCGGCGGGGACTATAGTTCAGCGCTGTCAAACCCGGCAGGCCTGGGAAAGTACAATCGCTCTGAGGTTACCTTTAGTCCAGGTCTTACCACGAATAACTTTTCTTCCGATTACCTTGGTCAAAACACGGAGGCATCCAAGTCGATGTTCAATATTCCTGGATTGAGTTTAGTGTATCACCATGAGACCGGAAAAGAAAAAGGATTTTTGGGTGGAAGTTTTGGGATCTCAATGACGCGGACAAACGATCTGAATCGAACGTTCAATTATCGCGGTAGCAACGATGAGAACTCCATGGTTGATTACTTCATTGATGATGCTTATGGAATTGATCCCGAAACCATGCTGTGGCGTCAGAACCAAAACCCTGGGGCTAATTTTACAACATTGACAGGACTGGCTTATAATAATTTTCTTATCGACGATTATATCGTACAAGACGAAAATGGCAATGATGTCATGCTTCCAAACGGTAAGCCTTTGTATGCTTACAGGTCGGTATTAAGTCCATTACCGGCGGAGCCGGGCTTCCCCGCAGAAGTCAGAACTGTGGATCAGGAAGAACTTAGTGAATCAAAGGGTTCACAATATCAATGGTCCATCTCGTATGGAGCGAACTTTAGCGACAAGTTCTTCCTTGGTGCTGGAATCGGTGTTACATCCATCAGGTATAAAGTAACGCAGTACTTCACAGAATCAAATTTCAGATATAGCGAAGATCCGACGTACGTGCCGATCGATAACTTCAAGACAAAAGAAAACTATGATATACGCGGATCAGGTGTAAACTTTACCATTGGGGCAATTTTAAGGCCCGTGGATTTTTTACAGGTAGGCGCCTCGTTTGCCACGCCCACTTATTATAACATGACAGACACCTATACAGCGCGCATTGAAAGCGTATGGAATTATTACGGTGACCCCAACAACGACAGCTTTCCGCCGAGACGAGACGTTTCTGAACATTTTGAAGATATACCGGTGATCTCCGAATACAATCTATCGACTCCCCTACGGGTCACGACCGGAGCGACTTTCATTTCCAAGTTTGGTTTCATTTCCGGGGAGGTTGAATTTGTGGATTATGGAAAAGCAAAATATGATTCTGATATAGCCGACGATTTTGATGCAGAAAATGACGGTGTGAAAGCCGAATATCAGCCTGTGGTTAATTACAGGCTGGGCGCCGAGTACAGGTACGAGATTTATCGAATACGTGCTGGCTATAACTACATGCAGGATCCATATCGGCAACCCGGCAACATTGACCATAGCGTCCAATCATTTAGCGGTGGCCTGGGTGTGCGGACAAAAAAATTCTTTGTTGATTTAGGTGCCATCTTCAGTTCGACAGAAGGTACCAGATCACCTTATTACTCTACCATCGGCAACGATCCTGTAGCCTTTCAAAAATTTAAAACGGCAAATTACATCTTAACATTTGGCTTCACATTTTAAGGCGAAGTGCGCTAAGCAATTTTTCCAGGCTAGGATTCTCAACAATGATATGAGCCTTGGTGTAGATGGGAAGTCTTGCGGCACGGAGCGCATTCATCTTATTCTGTCTGTCCCTTTCGTCGCCAGCATTTAACAATGGCCGATCTGTTGCTGACGCCAACCTCAGCATGAGTTCGTCAACCGGTACGTCTAAAAAAATGCTCAACCCAGATTGATTGATTACTTCCATGCCATTATGAAAACACGGCGCCCCGCCTCCTGTACCCATCACAAAATCCTGCTGTGCGCCTGCCCAGTCACGCAATACTTCCGATTCTAACCGTCTGAAGTGGTCTTCGCCTTCGTGTGAAAAAATTTCGCCGACAGACTTGTTTTCCTTTTTTTCAATTTCCCAATCCATATCAACAAAAGGAACATGAAGTTCGTCGGCTAGCAATTTTCCTAAGGTAGTTTTACCAGCACCAGACAAGCCGATCAAAAATATTTTCATGTCTGAAATTATTGCGTGGCTAGTGTCAGCACTTCTGATGCTTCAGGGGTATCGTTGTGATGCCACATACCTTTTACTGTACCATTCGCCCACAATGTAATTCCAGGATTTGAGCGTACAATGGTTTTTAGAACAGTAGCATCCACGAAATAATAGGGTATAGCCAATTGATTTTGGTGACGAAACGCTTCAAATTGATCCGCACCCGACGACGTCAGTGCCATCATTTCTATCTTACCATCCAATGAATTGATCAGATTCCTGATTTTGTCCATGTTCTTGGTGGAAGCTTTCGAGGCATCATATATGATGAATAATAGTTTCGTGCCTTCAAAGGTAGCTTGTGTTACGTCTTCTCCTTCTACACTGGATACTGCATAGTCGGTGATTTTTGCTTTCGTCTTTTCTTCGTTCGTTTGTCTGACGCCAACATATTTGTACACCAATGTATCCGTTAAGTATTTATCCGATGTGATTTCCTCGCCATCCTTTTTCACAAAAGTATATTCAAAAATAGGTTGCTCTGGCGGCACCATCTGTTGCGGAATATTGTTGCCGATGCGATATGCCCGGAAATCAATAAATGGTAAATGAAGCACCGCATAGACACCAAGCACAAAGCAGAGAACGGTGGTCAAGGTGATCACCGCATGGCCTTGTTTGGTGTACACGAGGGGCTGGAACCGCTTCCGGTACCAAAACAAATGCAGGATAAAAATTACCAGGATCACATCTTTAATAAAAGACTCCCAAGGTGTCAGCTTAATGGCATCACCAAAGCATCCGCAGTCCGTGACTTTGTCGAAGTAAGCCGAGTAGAATGTGAGGAAGGTAAAAAACACGATCAGCGCCAACAGTATTTTTGTCGTGATCGTCATCCTGTAGTTGATCAGGACGGCAACACCCAGCACGACCTCCAGCACAATCAAGAACATACTGATCTCCAACGCATAGGGTTTGAAGACGAGAAAGAACGATCCAAAATCCTGACCGAAAACTTCGAAATACTCCTCAAGTTTTATTTCCGTTCCGATGGGATCGTTAAGCTTGATCAGCCCCGAAAAAATAAAAAGGCCTCCAACTAAAAAACGGGAAAAGTTATCGATGAATTTCACTAGGATTATAAGATTAGAGGATTATGGGATTAGTACATATATGGATAGAACGCATTTCAATTTTAAAATTTTACGATCTTTCAATTCTATACTTTCAATTTGATCAAGGCAAAGATGGCATAATTGATCATGTCCTGGTAGTTGGCTTTCACACCTTCGCTAACCAGAGTTTTCCCTTGATTATCTTCAATTTGTTTTACGCGCAGAAGTTTCATCAAAATGATATCCGTTATCGAGGTAATTCTCATTTCACGCCAGGCTTCGCCATAATCATGGTTTTTGTTTTGCAACAACTCTAACGTTTCTTTTGATCCTGCATCGTAGTAAGGTTCTAATTCTTCAAAAGTCATTTCTAAGGAAGAAGAACCTTGTAATTGCATTTGAATTAAAGCAATCAGGCAATAATTGATGATGCCTATAAATTCATCTTTAATGGGATCGTCAACACGTTGTTTGCCTTTTTCCTGGATGCTCCGGATCCGCTGCGCTTTGATGAATATCTGATCTGTGATTGAAGGTAAGCGCAAAATCCGCCAGGCTGTGCCATAATCACGCGTCTTCTTTTCAAACAGCGCCTTACAGATGGCCATTATCGAGTTGTACTCCTGCGTTGTTTTTTCGATCAAGGGAAATAATTTAGCTGGCAAACTTCTTAATTTGAATCAGAATTCCATCAAGAACTGCATGAAATCTTGGCTTGAA
>Ga0111538_10004041_pt1 | contig 20433 bp, 13 predicted proteins | sample SoiMethybrSBSTD1_FD_79669 | JGI IMG/M metagenome (GOLD analysis project Ga0111538, IMG submission 79669) | Bulk soil microbial communities from a Populus tree surrounding site in Tennessee, USA - Soil MetaG P. TD hybrid SBSTD1 (version 2)... | ecosystem: Environmental > Terrestrial > Soil >... | reverse complement strand
GGAGGCGTAATTTTTACGCCTCCCTTTCCAAAACGCCCACGCTGCGGGAGCGTGGTCGAAAAACCAGTGTGGTTAGAACTGGAACTTCACACCGAGACGAACTGCCGACGGGAACTGGAAGATCGTCCCAGTACCCCAGAACGGATTCGGAACGGGGCTGATACCAGGTGCACCGCTGTTGATAAGGAAGGTTTCATCCTGCCTGATAGCTTCCTGCTTGTTGAAAACGTTGAACCAGTCAACCTGCAGGCGGATCTGTTTTCCTTCACCAACGTTGATCGGGTAGTAGGCGCCGAGATCCAAATTCCAGGTCGTCGGCGTGCGATTGCTGCCCGTGAACGGGTTGATGGCCGTACCACGCGGTACGCAACTGAGGCCTGGAATACAGAAGCCTTCGTTGTCACCGTAAACCGGGTGCGGAACCAATGCGTTGAACGGAACACCGGACTGAGCACGGAACGAACCGCTGGTCATGAGTTTGAATGGCCACTGATAGCTGCCATCAAACTTGAACTGGTGCGGACGATCGTTGGGCAGTCGGCCGTAAAGACCGTTGAGCAAGCTGACGAGGTCGAACAACGAAGTGATGTTCGGGTCAGACTGGCCGTTGTCGTTACGGAACAGACCTTCATAGTTACCAATCAGGCTCGAGTAAACGTACGAAGCGATGAACTGATAGTTGTTCGAGAAGCGCTTCGTGGCGGTGAACTCGAGGGCCCGGTAGTAGCGGCGGGCAGGACCAAAGCAACCGATCGCCGGGTCTTGACAGGCCAGGTCTTCGGTTGTTTCGAAGTTGCCGGTGCCGCGGCGGCCCGGGTTGAACAAGAAGTAATGTTCTCCAACGTCGAACGAACCGTCCTCAATGACTTCGTCCTGAGCACGATAGATACCACGGAAGCCGAAGGTAAGGTCGCGCATTGATCGCGGACCCCACTCGACGCCAGCGGTCCACTCGTTGACGGTTTGTGGTTTGAGTCCTGCATCGAACGGAGTCGCCGTGCCGCCGAGGTTACCGAAGGCGACGAGGACTGTCGAACCAGGAGCGCCGTTGAGACGGCTAACGTTTGAGTTGAAGTCGTTCTGAACTTCCGCACCACCCGCACGGACGTTGATGTCGAGCGGAATTGGCGTTTCCAGGTAACGGGCATAGTTCATGAAGAGCTTGCCGCGACCTTCGCCGGTGAAGTCCCACGTCATACCGAGACGCGGCTGCGTGTTGCTCACCACGTCGTTCAGGGTCAGGTAGGTACCGCCACCAAGCGCGTAGGCTTGCTGGAAGTCCCAGCGCAATCCCAGGTTGACCTGGAGGTTACGCGTGGCTTTCCAGTCATCCTGGAAGTAGAAGCTCTCGGTTCTCGTGGTTGTGAAATCGCCTCGGGTATTGAGGCTGAAGTCACGAGCACGAACAACGTCAAGCAGCAGGAACGGGTTGGTCGGGTTGATAGAAACTGCACCGGTAACGGCGGTGGTAACACCAGTCGGTGCCTGGCCAGCAGCAATCAACGCCGCGACGTTCGCGGTGCGCGAAGCACTCGGACAAGTGATTGTCGTCGTGGACGTGCGGGCGCAAACGGCAAAGCGGTTTTCGATTCGGTTCGGACCCGGCGGATGATCTGCCGAGTTGAAGTTCAGATTCGGACCGGTTGAGAACGTGTCGATCTTGTACTTGTTCTCGTTCCACTCAAAACCGTACTTGAAGGTGTGGCTGCGCCAGATGTTCTGGAGACGAGCCGCAAATTCGATACGGTCGCGATCCTGCTCCGACTGGAGACCAAAACCGCCACGAACGAAGTTGCGCTGCACGGTGCCGCCGGTTCCTTCGACGAATGCCAGGCGGAGGCCGTTGGACGTAACAGTCGTCTCAGTCGGAGCAACAATCGAGCCGTTGCGCAACACTGCGAAACGATCGGTAACGAGCGTTTCATTGAGTTCGGGGATCGTGTTCGCGCGCTGGAAGTGCAATCCGGCGGAGAACTCACCGATGAAGTTCGGGCTGAAGGTCGAGTTCAGACGGAAGGCGTAGTTCGAACCGCCGGTCTGCGTCTCGCCACGGAAGCTCGCCAGGTTGGCGCCGAAGCCCGAGAAACCAAACAAGTGACCTTCCTGCTTCGTGTAATCCGCGAAGGTGGAGAAGGTAAATGTGTGGGATGGATTGATGGCCCAGGTCAACTTGCCCGCGTAGAACGGGGTCGTGACTTTGTTCTCAACGTCCTGATGGAACGTCTGGGTCAGGAAGAAGTTCTTGCGATACTGGGGATTGAATGCACCAAAGAACCAAAGCTTGTCTTTGATGATTGGTCCACCGATATCGAAGCCAGCGTCGACTTCCGAGTAACCGTTAGGGGCGGCACCCGTGAAGGGAATCGCTGACGACTTAACTTCGCGCACAAAGCTTTCAGCTACGAAATAGGCGTAGGCGTCACCGTGAATCTCGTTGGTGCCGCTCTTGGTGATGACGTTGAACACGCCGCCGGTCGCACGACCAATGTCTGCGCCGTAAGCGCCGGTCTTGATTTCAATCTCCTGCACAAACTCGAACGGCAGGTTTGCACCCGAGCCACCGAAAGCGGGGTCCGTAACGGTGACGCCGTCGAGGATGTAGTTGTTCTCAGGACCTGATGAACCAGCAACCGAGGGGTCGCGTTCGCGACCTGACGAGTCTCGCAGACCAGAACGCGTCACAGTCGGTGCAATCGTGTAGAGCGACTGAACGGTGCGCTGGGTCGGGAAGTTCGAGAACTGTTCGGTAGAAATGTTGGTTCCGGTAGTATTCTGTGTAACGTCAATAGCTGCTCCCGAACCAGCAGTAACGGTCACGGTCTCGGCCGCGCCTTGCGGACGAAGCTGAACGGTGATGGTCGACGTTCTGGAAAGATTCACAGAAACGTCAGCCTGTTCATACTTCGCAAAGCCCTTAGCGGCTTCGATCGATACCGTGTAGATTCCCGGTTCGACATTGGAGATTCGGAAGAAACCTTCTTCATTAGTTGTGGCGCTGGTTACGCGTCCACCCTGTCGAGTAGCAGTTACCGTAACACCTGGAACCGCCGCACCGGTTGAATCGGTCACCACGCCCTCAATTGAGCCTGTCGTCGTCGTCTGGGCGAAGGCACTTCCCGCAAACAGCGCGAAGCAAGCCAGAAGAGTAGCCAGGCTTAAAAACTTAAGGACATTCTTCATTTTTTGCTTTCCTTTCTTGAACTAGACACGCGGTACTGCCCCTCCTGTGTATATTCACCCTTTTGTATATGGCAGTACCAAAAGAATTCCGGGACGATGAGGCATCGTCCGGGTCGGTTTTGGCAATTGCCATGCCCACATGCCAACGGGGGCGTTTTCTTGATTATTCGCCAAAACAGCCAGCTTCGGATCTCGTGGCCTCCTCGGGCAAATCCAAAAAAATGGGAATCTCCAGAAATCCCAACCGTAACCGACTCAGGCCGAACCGTAGCTCAAGCAGTCCTTTTCACCCCGTTTTTTAGTGTTCGCATGTGTTGCCTTCATACTGATTTACGGTTATTAAGGACATGCCATGCCGGAACGCATTTATCGCGATCCAGTTCACAACATCATTCGTCTGCAAACTGATTCTGATGAAGGCGATTTGATGATGCGCTTGATCGACGCAACGGAGTTTCAACGACTGCGGCGCATCAAGCAGCTCGGACTTGGTCTGTACACTTATCAAGGCGCAGAACACTCGCGCTTCACACATTCACTAGGCGCGTTTCATCTCATGACGCGCGTTCTCGATCGACTCGGCGAACGATACGCAATCAATCCTGCCGATCGAATTGCGGCACGCGCCGCCGCGCTGCTTCACGACGTGGGCCATGGTTCGTTCTCGCACGTGATGGAGAAAGTGCTCAACTTCCATCACGAACGATGGACCGTGGAAGTGATTTTGAGTGAGAGCTCGGAGATCGGCGAGTTGCTGCGGGCGCATTCACACGATCTGCCGGCGAAGATTGCGTCGATCATCGAAGGCACGTTTCAACCCTCGGCGCTGGCCCAACTCGTTTCATCGCAGCTGGACGTCGATCGCATGGATTATCTGTTGCGCGATTCACTGATGACCGGTGCGAAGTACGGCATCTACGATCTCGAATGGATCATCAACGCGCTCGCGATCGACGAAGCTGCCGATCGTATTTACGTCGAAGCGCGCGGCGTGTATGCGGTCGAGGAATACTTGCAGGCGCGTTACTACATGTTTCGCCAGGTTTACTTCCATCGCACGCTTCGGTCGGCGGAAGCCGTGCTGCGTTCGATCATTCGTCGCGCGTTGAAACTATTCGACGAAGGACAGGAAGTGTGGCATGCCGACGGTACTGCGTTTGAAAAAATTCTGCGCCGCGAACCGTTGTCGATCACCGAGCACTTGCAGATCGACGATTCCGATTTCGTTTTTCACGTGAAGCAGTGGCAAAGGTCGAGCGATCAGATTCTGAGCGACCTCAGCCGGCGCTTCATCGCGCGTCGTCTGTTCAAAGCGATCGATCTCGACATGCCTCAAGAGCAGAAGGGCGAGTTTCTCGCGGCCGCGCGCGAGGTAATCGCACGGGCGGGTTTTGATCCGGAGTATTACTTCATTGAAGATCGCGCCAGCGACGTGCCTTACTACAATTACTACGCCGCGGAAAAGGCGGAACCAAAGACGCACATTTACGTTGAGAGTGGTTATGCGACGCCCCGCATCCGAGAAATTAGCGAGGTGAGCAACGTGGCGCGCGGGTTACAGTATCCGTACGAGCTTCATCGGGTTTGTTTCCCGTCGGAAGTGAAGACAGAAGTTTACGAGCTCTATCATCGAGGTGATCTGAAAAAAGAGACTGCCGCTTCAGGTACTGATTGATGCGTCGTTTGCTTTTCATCGCCGGATTGTTGGTGCTGCTGGCTTCGGTTTCGCGCGCTCAAACTCCGTCGATTGGCGTGCTCGATCTTGGCGCGACGCCCTTCGCGCAGAAGACGACTCAGAAACTGCGCGAACGTTTACGCTCGATCGACGAATTCTCGGTCGCCGATCCAGATCTGACTCGCGCCGCAGCGAAAGGCATCGGTTACTCCGGTTCGCTCAATCTTAGTATGAGCGAAGCGCGGGATCTCGGTGCCGCGCTGGCTACCGATTTTTACGTCATCGGCGATGCGCAGACGCTTCGACGTTCGTCGTTCGCGCGACCGGTTTATTACGAATCGTACTGTTCGGTGTTTCTGGTGAATGCGCGCAGCGGTGAGTTGCTGTTCTGGGATCGGCCAAGCTTGCAAAGCGACAAGTCAGGGGAAACGGAAGATCGTATGTGGTCGGAGATCGTCAACTCGGGAACCGCCGAGCGAATCGCCCTCGCGATTCGTCGAGCACAAGTGCGAGATCGACGTGAACGTCTCGAACAAGCCGCTGTCGTGAATGCTGAACCGCTGATTCAGGAAGCACCCGACGACGACAAGGCGGCGGAAGCCCAGGGTGTTCGATTGCCGCGCCCCTATCTTCGTATGCGACCTGATTATCCCGACACCGCCGCGCGTGCCGAAGCCGAAGCGACTGTCGACGTCCTCGTCGACGTGGGCGCCGACGGCGAAGTCGGCACTGTTCGTGTCGCCCGTTGGGCCGGCTTCGGCCTCGACGAAATAACTGTCGCTACCGTTCGAAAGATGCACTTCTTCCCGGCTATGAAAAATGGTAGTCCGATCCCGATGCGCGTGCTCCTGCGCTACAACTTTCGCAAACCTCCGAGGTAGAAATGGGAAGAAGTAACCACAGATCATTACAATCGTTTGCGGTTCTCATCATCGGGATCCTGGTCGTTTGTGTTTTCCAAGTCCGGATCTCGAATGCCGCGTACGACGATCCATCCATAGTCTCGACCACCACCCCGGAAGGACGACTCGCCGTCTTCGACGACGTTTGGGAAACAATCCAGGAACGCTACTACGATCCGACGCACAACGGCATCGACTGGCAGGCGAAGCGCAACGTCTTCCGTCCCGCCGCCGCGAAGGCAAACAGCGCTTACGAGCTCTACGACGTGATGCGCCAGATGATAGCTTCGCTGAAAGACGCGCACACGCGAGTCTATTCTCCCGATGAAAAGTTTGACTGGTGGAATCCGCGATATGTGACGGTGGGTTTGACGGTTCGCGAGATCCAGGGCGTGCCGGTTGTGGTCCAGGTCGAGTCCGGTTCCGCTGCGGCGCGGACTGATATCCGTCCCGGCGATGCGATCGCGAGCGTCGACGGTGTGCGGGTGGCGGAGTTTATTTCCAACCGGGTCGGTAACTTCGGATCGCGCAGTGACGGTCCATCGCGGTCCCGCATCGTTGCGTCTCTTTTTGACGGCCAGCCGGGGACGTCTGTGACCGTTGGTTGGACCACGCGCGATGGTAAGTTGAAGTCCGCAGTTTTGCCGCGCTACTGGACGCAGCGTCACTTGGGTTTCAGCACTCAGCGAAAAGGGAAAGTCGCGATTCTGCGGATCGACGCGTTCACGCAAAGCGTCGCGCTGGAATTTTCGAAAGCATTGCCGGAAGCGCTCGACGGCGCGGAAAGCATCGTGCTCGACTTGCGCTACAACGGCGGTGGTGACGCGGAAGCGATGGCGGACGTCGCGTCGCTCTTCCTCGACGACGGCATCAACCTCGGCAAGTTTGCAGATCGTTCCGGAGCTTCGTTTGAACTGCAAACCTATTCGAAGCGTCTCTGGCGCGTGCCGCAACTGACGCGCATCAAACTTCCGCTCGTCGTCCTCACGAGCGAGAGCACGTCGAGCGCGGCCGAGATCATGGTCGCGGCGCTGCAAACAAAAGGACGCGCCCGCGTGATCGGCGCGGTAACCTGCGGCTGCGTGCTCGCCATTCGCAACCGACACCCACTGCCCGACGGCGGCATCCTGGACGTAAGCGAGTTTGACTATCGCACCGCCGGCGGCGTGCGACTCGAAGGCCGCGGCATCAAACCTGACGAAACCATCAACGCCACCCGCAACGACATCTACTCCCGCCGCGACACCGCGCTCGAAGTCGCGAGAAACGCTTTGAACGGCAGGTGACGCAGCTTGATGCTCTATCTCTCCCAAGTGCTCGGGCGGCCGATACGCGATCTCGAAGGGTTGCGGGTCGCCAAGGTGACCGACGTCATTGTGCGTCTCGGCGATGACGATCATCCGCCGGTGACGGGCCTCGTCGCGCGTTATCGACGCCGCGATTTCTTTCTCTCGCGCTGGCGCATCACGGAGCTGAACGAACAGGGCGTGCGGCTCAATTCCGACATCCTCGATCTGCGCCCGTTTGTTCGTCGTGAAAGCGAAGTGCTGCTCAAACGCGACGTGCTGGATAAACAACTGATCGACGTCGACGGCAAACGAGTGGTGCGCGTCAACGATGTGCAGATCATTCAAGCCGCCGGAGACTGGCGCGTGACCGGTGCTGACGTGAGTCTTCAGGGACTCTGGCGTCGTCTCGCGCCCGCCGGTTTCGCCGGCACGCGCACGCCCGTTGAAGTGCTTGACTGGGCCGACGTCGGATATCTCGCCACTGACGCAGCGACGGTGCAGTTGAAGTCGTCGAGCGACAAGCTCGCGCGACTGCATCCGGTCGAGATCGCGCGGCTCGCGGAAGCGCTCTCTTATCACCACGGATCGGAAGTAGTTGAATCGCTCGACGACGAGACCGCCGCGGAAACACTCGAAGAGATGCCCGCTGAGCGACAGGCCAAAATCCTCGCCGACATGGACGAGGAACGCGCCGCCGACATTCTCGAATGGATGTCGCCTGACGAAGCGGCGGACGTGCTGGGCGATCTTCCCGAAGAGAAGGCGGAAGAGTTGCTCGGATTGATGGAGCACGAGGAGCAGGCCGACGTCGTCGAGCTGCTTCCTTACGAAGACGACACTGCCGGCGGGTTGATGACGACGGAGTTCGTGACGCTGCCGCGTGCGCTCACAGTCGGCGAGGCGCTCGCGCGATTGCGCGAGATGGCGGAAACGCCAAACATGATCTATTACCTCTACGTCGTCGAGGAAGAAAACTCGTGGAAGCTGCTGGGCGTAATAGCACTGCGAAGTTTGATACTCGCGGATCCGTCGGTCCCGCTTGAAGAAGTGATGCGCAGGGAGTTTCAACGAGCTGAGCCGGGCGAACCCGCGAAAGACGTGGCGCAGAGAATTGCTGAATACAATCTGCTCGCGCTTCCCGTTATTGACGAGTCTGGAGATATACTCGGCATCATCACCGTAGACGATGCGATGGAGATCCTATTACCAAAGGATTGGCGTCAGCGTCTGCCGCGATTATTTGGTTGAAATCCGTGCTTTGATTGTGCGTGGCGCTAACGGGAGTCACAGGTAAACAGTAAATTCAAAAAATTTTCTTTTTCCATGGACCGTTCGCAGGCGGGAAACACGAATAAAAGAAGCACGCGAAACACCGAATTGAAACACGGATGAAGGACGGAGACCCTCCAAATGGCAGAACCACGAGCAGCAGTTCGAGCTGCCGGGCGCCGTCTAATGCGGCGTGGGGCCTCCGGTGTGCGCCGCACCGTCGCGCCCCGCAAACGCCTGCTCCTGTTGATCTCCATCCTCGGTCCCGGCATGATCACCGCAAACGCGGGCAATGACGCCGGCGGCATCGCGACCTTCGCGTCGCTCGGCGCGGAGTATGGTTATTCACTTCTCTGGCTCCTGATTCCAATCACAATCTCGCTCGGCATCGTCCAGGAGATGTGCTCGCGCATGGGCGCGGTCACCGGCAAAGGACTCGCCGATCTGATCCGCGAACGCTTCGGTGTTCGCTGGACGGCGGTGGTGATGCTCGCATTGCTGGTGGCAAACGGCGGCGTCACCGTTTCGGAATTCGTTGGCATCGCTGCGGCAACCGAGCTGTTCGGAATCTCGCGCTTCATCACCGTGCCGCTGGCGGCGATCGCGATCTGGTGGTTGGTGGTGAAAGGCTCGTACAAGAAAGTGGAGCGAGCATTCCTGTTGATGTCGCTCGTGTTTCTCGGCTACATCGTTTCCGCTTTTCTAGCGAAACCTGATTGGAGCGCGGTTGCCGTCGGTCTCGTCAAGCCAACGTTTCGAATGGAACCCATTTTTCTCTTCACCTTCGTAGCCGTAGTCGGTACCACGATCTCGCCTTACATGCAGGTGTTCGTGCAGTCGTCGGTCGTAGAAAAAGGCGTGACCATGGACAACTATAACCGGACAAAGATCGACGTCTGGGCCGGAACGATCTTCGCGCTGCTGATCGTGTTCTTCATTGTCGTTTCGACTGCAGCGACTCTGCACAAGGCCGGCATTCAAGTGAACACTGCGGCCGATGCCGCGCATGCGTTGCGCCCGCTCGCCGGACGCTACGCGCAAACGCTTTTTGGTTTCGGACTCTTTGGCGCGTCGATGCTGGCAGCCGGAGTGTTGCCGCTCGCCACTGCTTACTCGATCAGCGAAGCGCTCGGGTTTGAAAAGGGCGTGTCGCGAAGCTTTCGTGAGGCGCCGATCTTTCTCGGCACGTTTACCTTTCTCGTCGCAGTGGGTGCGGCGATCGCGGTGATTCCGAACCTGCCGCTGATTCACGTGTTGCTCGTGACACAGGTCATCAACGGACTGCTGTTGCCCGTCGTTCTATTTGCAATATTGCTGTTGGTGAACGATCGCGAGGTGATGGGGGATCACGTCAACGGTCCGCTGCACAACGTACTGGCGTGGGCGACAGCGATCGTCGTCACGATCCTTTCGCTGGCATTTATGTTGATATCGGTGATAAAAGAATAACCCTCCTGCGGAGGAATACGTGCCGGTGTCTCGTCCGCGTTTCACGAACAAGATCATTATCTTCCTGGCTGCGTCCGCGCTCGCCCTACTCGCGGCGTCGATATTCTGGTCGGTCCAACCTGAAGTCAAGGCCCTGTTGGAACAGCGCATGGGTGAAAACCCGGCGGCTTCGGCAGACACAATCATCAGCGTCATAAAACTGATCCTGCTGGGGATCGTCGGTTACCTGCTGGTACGCGCGCTTAATTTCGTCTTCTTCGGATTCGCATTTCGACTCAAACGCATCGATGCGCCGACGCTGATCCGCAACATCTTCACGATCGTCGCTTTCACGATCTTCTTCCTGATCGCGTTCACGTTCCTGTTTCCGAAAGTAAATCTCGGCGCGCTGTTTACGACTTCAGCGCTCTTCGGCGTGATCCTTGGTCTTGCCTTACAGGACACGCTGGGAAACTTCTTCGCCGGCATTTCTTTGCAGGCCGATCGACCGTTTCAAGTCGGCGACGTGATTACGGTAGGCGCACAACGGCATACCGGAGTCGTTGAGGAGATTAGCTGGCGCGCGATCAAGATCCGCACGTTCACAAACCACGTCGTGCTAATCGCCAACAGCAATGCCGCGAGAGAGCCGATCGAGGTCTGCCCGCGCGACAACGTGAACGCCCGGCTCGTATTCTTCAACACGCTTTACTCCGATTCACCGGCCAAAACGATCCACGTCGTGCGCGAAGCGGTGCGCGAGGCCGACAACGTCTCCGACAAAGTCGCTCCGATAGTGCGTATCAAGAACCTCGGCGATAACGGCGTCGACTACGAAGTGAAGTACTGGCTCATCGACTACGCCAAGTACAACGACACCGACGCCCTGATCCGCCAGCGCATCTGGTACGCGTTCCGCCGTGCAGGTTTGAACTTCGCATACCCGACGCGCACGCTCTTTCTCGAGCGGACCGCCAAGGCAGCGGTTCGCGACGGTGACGGTGGAGCGCTGGTCGAACGACTCTCCGCCGTCGATCTCTTCGCTCCTTTATCTGTTGAAGAGACCGGAATGCTGGCAACGGCCGCGGTCCGTCACGTCTTCGCGCCGGGCGAATTGGTGATCCGCGCCGGCGACCCTGGCTCGTCGATGTTCGTGGTTCATAACGGGCGCGTGCAGGTCCAGGTCAACGAAAACGGCCGCCCGCGAACGGTCGCAACGCTCAACGAGGGTGACTTCTTCGGCGAGATGGCCTTGTTCACTGGCGAGCCTCGGACCGCGAACGTCGTCGCGATCGAGGAGACAGAGGTCCTCGAAATCGGCCACTCGGCGATGAAACGCGTCTTCGACAACAACCCGGATCTCGTCGAATCGTTGAGCTTCATCATGGCCGAACGCCGCCAGGGCCTCGCCTCTCAAACCGATCCCGCAGCCACCACAGCCCAGACCTCAGCAGGCATTCTGTCCTCTATTAAGCGCTTCTTCGGCTTATAGAAAACCCTCAAATTACACGGATAATCTGTGCCAGAGACGTATTGATGCTCATAGTTGACAATTTCACACTCAACCTTTATTATGCCGTCACGCTCATACCGAGCCATTGAACAAGGAATAAGTAATAGGAGGAAGCATCACTATGGCTATTGTTCGATACGACCCCTTCCGCGACCTGCGCACCTTGCAAGAGGAAGTGAATCGCCTGTTCTCGACCAACCTGACCCGCGCTTTCGGTGATGAAGGCATCGGCCGTGGCGCCTGGGCCCCCAGCGTCGACATCTACGAGAACAAGGACCAGATCGTCCTCGAAGCCGAATTGCCCGGGATGAAGCAGGACGACTTCGATCTCTCGATCGAGAATAACGTCATTACCCTGCGAGGCGAGCGCAAGTTTGAGAAGACGGAAGAGACCGACAACTATCATCGAGTCGAGCGTTCTTATGGCGCGTTCACTCGTTCGTTCACGTTGCCCCAGACGGTTTCCGCGGAAGGCGCAACTGCCGAATACAACAACGGCGTGCTGCGCGTGACGTTGCCGAAACGTGAAGAGACGAAAGCTCGCCGCATCCAGGTGAGTGGAACCGGAACCGGCAGCGCGCCAAAAACGATCGACACAACCACGGAAACCGGCAAAACGAAAGAAGCCTCTGGCGGGCGCTAAACTTTGACGGTACGGAAAGTCGCGAGCGGGCTCGTCGCAGTTTGGGATGCCGAGCCCGTTCGGCTCTTTAGCACCACGGATATAGGACCATGCGGTTAGACAAATTCACACTGAGAGCGCAGGACGCGATTCAATCGGCCATCGAGCTCGCCGAGAGAAACCAACACCAACAGGTTGAGCCCGAGCACTTGCTGGTCGCAATGCTCGAACAACCTGAGGGCATTGTGCGGCCGCTGATTGGCAAGCTCGGCGCTAACGTCGCAGTTGTGCTCAACGACACACAGGCGGCCGTCGCTCGTTTTCCGCGCGTGCAGGGCGGCCAGCAGTATTTCAGTCCGCGCCTGACTCAGATATTCAACGAGTCGCAAAAGCAAGCGGAAAAGTTTCAGGACGACTTCATCTCGACCGAGCCGTTGTTGCTCGCGCTCGTCGAAGAACCAACCGGCGACGCCGGCAAGATTCTTCGCCAGCACGGCGTCAACAAAGACGATCTGCTGAAAGTGATCGAACAGATGCGTGGTGGTTCGCGCATCACCGATCAAAACGCGGAACAGAATTACCAGGCGCTTTCGAAGTACGCGCGCGACCTGACTGAACTCGCGCGCAAAGGAAAACTCGATCCCGTCATCGGCCGCGACGACGAGATCCGACGCACGATTCAAGTCCTGTCGCGCAGGACAAAAAACAATCCGGTGCTGATCGGCGAACCGGGCGTCGGCAAGACCGCGATCGTGGAAGGACTCGCGCAACGAATCGTTTCCGGCGACGTTCCGGAAACGCTGCGCAACAAGCGTCTGGTCGGACTGGATCTCGGCGCGATGCTCGCCGGCGCAAAATATCGCGGCGAGTTTGAAGACCGTCTCAAAGCAGTTTTGAAAGAGATCGAAAACGCGCAGGGACAGATTATTCTGTTTATCGACGAGCTGCATACGCTGGTCGGCGCGGGAGCAGCAGAAGGCGCGATCGACGCGTCGAACATGCTGAAGCCGGCGTTGGCGCGCGGCGAACTTCGTTGCGTCGGCGCGACGACTCTAAACGAGTACAAGAAGTACATCGAAAAGGACGCGGCGCTCGAACGTCGCTTCCAACAGGTCTACGTCGGCGAACCGACAGTTGAAGACACGATCGCGATCCTGCGTGGATTGAAAGAACGTTACGAGGTGCATCACGGCGTTCGCATTAAAGACTCCGCGATCGTCGCCGCGGCAACTCTGTCGAACCGCTACATCACCGATCGCTTTTTGCCTGACAAGGCAATCGACCTGATCGACGAAGCCGCATCACGGCTGCGCATTGAGATCGATTCGCTGCCACAGGAGATCGATCAGTTGGAGCGTGAGATCATTCAGCTCGAGATCGAACGACAGGCGCTGCAACGCGAAGAAGACGAGAAGTCGAAAGCGCGGTTGAACGAGATCGAGCAGCGCATCGCGAACCTGAGGGAAACGTCGTCCGGCATGAAGGCGAAATGGCAGTCAGAGAAAGAAGCCATCGAGCACATGCGCAAGGCGAAGGCCGAACTCGAGCAACTGAAACTTCAACTCGATCAGGCGCGCAACGCGGGTGATCTCGCGCGCGCGTCGGAAATCCAGTACGGCAAGATTCCCGAACTCGAACAGCGGCTGAAGGCTGAACAGGAAAAGCTCGCCAAGTTTCAGGAAGACGGCGTGATGTTGAAAGAAGAGGTCGACGAAGAGGACGTCGCGGAAGTTGTCGCGAAGTGGACCGGGATTCCCGTGTCGCGCATGCTCGAAGGCGAGATGCAGAAACTCGTGACGATGGAAGAACGGCTCGGCCATCGCGTGATCGGTCAGGAAGAAGCGCTAACTGCGGTTGCCAATGCTGTTCGTCGTGCGCGCGCCGGTTTGCAGGATCCAAATCGACCGATCGGCTCGTTCATCTTTCTTGGACCAACCGGCGTCGGCAAGACCGAAACGGCACGCGCGCTCGCGGAGTTTCTGTTTGACGACGAGCGGGCGATGATTCGACTCGACATGTCGGAGTACATGGAGAAGCACGCGGTCGCGCGCATGATCGGCGCGCCGCCGGGATACGTCGGCTACGAGGAAGGCGGACAACTGACGGAAGCCGTTCGCCGGCGACCATATTCAGTCATCCTTTTCGACGAGATCGAGAAAGCTCATTCGGACGTCTTCAACGTGCTGCTGCAAATCCTTGACGATGGACGTTTGACGGATTCGAAGGGCCGGACGGTCGACTTCAAGAACACTGTTCTGATCATGACGTCGAACCTCGGCTCGCGTGAGATCCAGGCGGCGGAAGGCGACGAGAAACAGGTGCGCGAAGCGGTGCTCCTGGAACTCCGATTGCACTTCAAACCGGAGTTTCTCAACCGCGTCGACGACGTCGTGATCTTCCATCAGCTCTCGCAAGAGCAGATTGGCGCCATCATCGACGTGCAACTCGAACGTCTGCGCGCGATGTTGGCCGAGCGAAATCTGACGCTCGTGCTCGAGCCGTCGGCGAAGGAGTTACTGATGCGCGAGGGTTACGATCCGAGTTACGGCGCGCGTCCGCTCAAACGAGCGATCCAGTCGTACATTCAAAACCCGCTGGCGGTGAAGTTGTTGCAGGGAGAAATCCAGCCGGGTCAAACCGTGACGTTGTCGGCGAAGGGCGACACGATGGAATTCAAAACGGATCAGGCCTTTGCCGCCCAGCATGATTAAACTTTGGAGAGTTAAGTAAATGGCACAACAGTGGAACCCATTGCAGGACTTGATGGTGCTGCAAGACCGAATGAACCGGCTGTTTGAAGACGCGACCCAGCGACGCGCGAACACCGATGGCGGAGACGAGTTTGAGCGAGCCGATTGGACGCCCGCGGCTGACATCTACGAAACCGCGTCTGGCTACGCGATCGCGATCGACTTGCCGGGCATTAGTCGCGAGGCTGTCGAGATCGACGTCGACGACAACCGGTTGATCGTTAAAGGTACGCGTAATGTTGAGCAATCGAAACACCGCAATGAACGACCGCGGGGAAAGTTTTTGCGCTCGTTCAGCATCCCGGGGTCGGTGGACCAGGGCGGCATCGGCGCCGATTACAAAGACGGCGTGTTGCAGATTAGATTGCCGAAGCGGCAGGAGCAGAAAGCCCAGAAGATCACGATCAAGGTTTCTTAAAGGATTTGTTCATGATGGCTGAAGAAGGTAAAGACGAATTGCGAGTAACAGATCGACGCCGGATCTATCTCGATCCGGAAGGCACAGAACAACAAAACGAAGAAATCGAACAGCCGAACCTCAAACCGAAATACGTTGAGGAGCTCGAAGCGCGCACTCAAGCGGCTGAGAGACAGGTGCAGGACGTGCAGCAGCGCTTCGACCAGTTGCGTCAGCAACTCCAACGCGAGACTGACGAAACACGTCAGCGCCTGAATCGTTCCGCCGACGAGCGCGCTGCGAACCAGAAGGCGAAATTCATATCTGATTTTCTTCCGGTCCTCGACGATCTGAAACGCGCGATCGATGCGGTTTCAGAGAACGCGCCGCGTGAAGCGGTGCTTGAAGGTATTCGCAGCATCGCCAACAGCATTCAAAACGCGCTGACGAATGCGGGTGTCGAAACCGTCGCTGCTGTCGGCGAAACGTTCGATCCGGAATTGCACGAAGCCGTCGATACTGCCGAGTCAGACCCTGAGATGGACGGAAAAGTGATAAGTGAATATAGTCGCGGCTTCCGGATGGGCGACAGACTGCTTCGTCCGGCTCGTGTGAGAGTCGGGCGTGCCCGCGATCACGCACAAAAAGCGAAACTACATTGAGAATAACTGAAGGAGAAAACGAGTGCCGGCTAAAGAGTTGAAGTTCAGGGAAGAAGCTCGCAAGTTGATGCTTGAGGGCGTTGATACACTCGCGAATGCGGTGCGCGTGACGCTTGGACCAAAAGGACGCAACGTTGTGCTCGGGAAGAGATTTGGTTCACCCGTAATCACGAAAGACGGCGTCACGGTCGCCAAAGAAATTGAACTTCGAGACAAATATCAAAATATGGGCGCACAGATGGTGCGCGAAGTCGCCGTCAAAACCAACGACAAGGCCGGCGATGGAACGACGACGGCGACCGTTCTCGCGCAGGCGATTTTTCGCGAGGGCGTGAAGAACGTCACTGCCGGCGCGAATCCGATGTCGTTGCAGCGCGGTATTCAGTTGGCCACCGATCAGGTTGTCGCCGAGCTGGAACGAATGTCGAAGAAGGTGAAGAGTAAGGAAGAGTTGGAGAACGTCGCGACTGTTTCGGCCAACAACGATCGCCACATCGGTAAGCTCATCTCGGAAGCGATGGAACGAGTCGGCAAAGACGGCGTGGTTACAGTCGAGGAGTCTCGAACGTTACAGACCGAACTCGACATAGTGGAAGGAATGCAATTCGATCGCGGTTACCTCTCGCCGTACTTCGTGACGAACCCCGATCGCATGGAAGCGATTCTCGACGAACCGTACATTCTGTTTTACGACAAGAAGATCTCCGCGATGCGCGATCTGCTTCCGCTGCTGGAACAAACGGCCAGTCAGGGGCGCGCACTGCTGATCATCGCCGAAGACGTGGACGGCGACGCATTGGCGACGCTCGTCGTGAATCGACTGCGTGGAACGATCAAAGTCTGCGCCGTGAAAGCTCCGGCATTCGGCGACCGCCGCAAAGCGATACTCGAAGATTTGGCGACGCTGACGGGCGGAAAAGTGATCACCGAAGATCTCGGCATCAAACTCGAGAACGTGACGGTCGCGGATCTCGGTACGGCGAAACGTGTGATCGTTGACAAGGAAAACACCACTATTGTTGAAGGAGGTGGTGATCCGAAAGCGATTGCCGGCCGCGTGACGACGATTCGCAAGCAAATCGAAGAAACAACGTCAGACTATGATCGCGAGAAACTCGAAGAGCGCCTGGCGAAACTTGCCGGCGGCGTGGCGGTCGTGAAAGTCGGTGCGCCGACCGAGACCGCGATGAAAGAGATCAAGATGCGCGTCGAAGATGCGCTCAACGCCACGAAAGCTGCCGCGCAGGAAGGAATTGTGGTCGGCGGCGGCGTCGCTCTGCTGCGAGCGGGCAAAGTTCTCGACAATCACGACAGCGCGGACCCGGACGTTCGCACGGGCGTGAAGATCGTTCGACGCGCGTTGCAGGAACCGCTTCGCCGGATCGCGCAGAACGCCGGTGTTGACGGCGCCGTAGTGATCGGTGAACTGGAAAGATTGAAAGGAAATAAAGGTTTCAACGCGGTCAGCGGCGAGTTTGAAGATCTCGCGGCTGCGGGAATTATTGACCCAACCAAGGTGGTCCGCACGGCGTTGCAAAATGCCGCATCGATCGCGGGATTGCTATTGACCACCGATGCAGCAGTTACCGAAATGCCTGAGCCGAAAAAGGCTACACCACCAAGTCCAGGAGGAGACGACTACGATTACTAACATCGAGTTTTGAGCGAGATTAATTAGCAACAGTATTTAGATCGATATCGTAATCTCCGGCAGGCGAATTGCAGGAACCGTCGCGCCGGTAATAGTTATTGCATTGAAACGCAACGGCGTCTATCCTGACGACATCCAACTGTACGCGGTTGGACGTTGCAGCCGCTGTTTGAAAGTTGAGTAGTTACCGTCGCTTACGAAATTTCAATCGTGGGCCACGGTCGAGTGAATTATGGTTGACTTAGGTTCATACAAGGATAAATTTGGCGACAGCGGTCAGCGTATTTTAGAACACGCGCTGAACGAGTCACGGAAACGCGACCAGAACTTCGTCTCAGTCGAGCATATCTTGCAGGCCCTGACGGTCGAGGAGCCCGATATGTTCAACTCCGCGATGCGCGAGCTTTCGCTCGATCCGGTCGTAGTCAAGATGGCCATCGAAAAGCGTCTCAGCAGTAGCCGGCAATCACATGTCGGTAAAGGCTTTCGCATTGGCCCAGATACTACCGACCTGTTCAAGCGCGCGATGGAACGCGCCCGAACACAGGGTCGCAAAACAATTGAAGCAACTGACATCTTTGAAGCTCTGAGTAACTCAGACAGTCTGTTCGTAGACGTACTGAGGACCATGGGCGCTAATCCTGATGCGGTGGCCGAAAACGTACGGGCACAGGTTCAAAAACGAGAACAGGAAGAAGAGCTCAACCGGAAGAAGTTTGAGCTTCCACCCTATCTGAAACACTTCGGTGTTTCACTTAACCGGCTGGCGCGGGCCGACAAAATCCCGCCCACCATCGGCCGGGAAAAAGAAATCCAGCAAATCATCGAGATCCTCTGTCATCGCGAGCGGGCAAACTCGCCCATGCTCGTCGGTGAGCCGGGTGTCGGCAAAACTGCCGTCATCGAAGGACTCGCGCGCCTGATCGAGTTGGAACCGGAAAAAGTTCCGGCGCGATTGCGCGGTTCGCACATCGTGCAGTTGCAAATGGGCGGCATTGTTGCCGGCACCATGTTGCGCGGCATGTTCGAAGAACGAATCAAAGGCATCATCGACGAAGTCAAAGAGCGACATGAGCTGATCCTGTTCATCGACGAAGCGCACACGATCATCGGCGCGGGCGCTGCGCTCGGAACGTCGTCTGACGCGGCGAACATGTTCAAGTCGGCACTCGCCCGCGGCGAGATGCGAATTATCGGTGCGACGACGCTTTCGGAGTACAAAGAGTACATCGCTGAAGACGAAGCGCTGGCGCGACGTTTTCGCATGGTGAAAGTCGTCGAGCCGTCGATCACCGAGACCAGAGAGATCCTGCTCGGTCTTCGGCCACGACTCGAAAAGAACTACTCCGTCAAGATCTCCGACGACGCCATCAACACGGCCCTCGAGATGGCGCCCAAGTACATCCGCAATCTGCACCTGCCTGACAAGGCGATCGGCTGGCTCGACACTGCCGCGGTGAAGGTCGAGATCAACGAGCCGCAGACAATGGTGGTTCAGCCGGAACACATCATCGACGTCATCTCGCAGGAGTCACGCATTCCACGCGACATGATCTACCGCGACACCAGCGATCGTTTCGCGATGACGGAAGCGATGTTGAGCCGGCGCGTCATCGGTCAGAAAGACGCGATCAAAGCAGTGGCGCAACGATTGCGCTTGAACAAAGGTCCGCTGAAAGAGTCACACTACAAACCTGACGGCGTTCTGTTGTTCCTTGGTCCAACCGGCGTCGGCAAGACGGAACTGGCGAAGGCTGTTGCCGAGTTCATGTTTGGCGACGAAGAGAAGATGGTCCGTATCGACATGTCCGAGTACAGCGATGGGACTGTCAGCATCGAGAAACTGATCGGCATGCCGCGCGGCATCGTCGGTTCGGAGCGCGGTGGCATTCTTACCGAGCAACTGCGCGAGAATCCGTACACGGTGTTGCTGCTCGACGAAGTTGAAAAGGCTTCGCCGTATCTGATGAACCTGTTCCTACAGGCATTCGACGAAGGCTGGCTGACCGATGGCCGTGGCAAGAAGGTCTACCTGTCAGACGCGATCATCATCATGACTTCGAACCTGGGTTCGGAAAGTTTCAAACGGTTCGAGAAGCCGCTGGGATTCGGCACGAAGACCGCTTCAGACTTCCGCGCTGTGAAGAACGAAGTGATGAAGGCCGCGGAGACACGGTTCTCGCCGGAGTTTCGTAATCGCATCGACGAGATCATTGTTTTCTCGCCGTTGACGATGGACGAAGTGCGGCAGATTGCGAAGCTGTATCTCGAGAAGCTGCGACGGCAGATGGAACGACAGGGTAAGCAAGTGGAAGTGACCGAGGCGGCAGTAAATCAACTGACCGAGAGTGGTTACAACACGGCTTACGGCGCGCGCTTCCTGAAACGGCACATCGACGAGAAAGTGAAACTGCCGATCACCGGCATGTGGAAGACTTCGTCGCGATTCCGCGTTGATGTTGAGAACGGCGAGGTCGTAGTGACGCCCGACGGCGGCCCGAAGCCCGAGTTCAATTGAAGTTACAACCGGTAATCCTCTCACTAGTTCTATTCGCGTGCCTGGGCTTCGTTGCTTCCACTTCGCAAGCCCAGACCGCGCCTGCTCCTTCGGTTGACGAGAAATCCAAAGCCATCATCGATCGCGCCATCGAGGCTCTCGGTGGCGCGAACTATTTGAACGTCAAGACCGTTACCGGCAAGGGTTTCTACACCGTTATCCACGACGGCACGGCGCAACTGCCGCAGCGTTTCCTCGATACAATCGTCTATCCCGATCGCGAGCGCACCGAGTTCACGAGCCTCGGCGTCAAGACGATTCAAACAAATACTGGTGACACTGGCTGGATGTTCGACGGCGCCGTGAAGAAGCTCAGCGATCAGTCGCCAACGCAGGTCGAAGAGTTCAAGCGCGGGCTGCGCACGAGCCTCGAGAACGTGCTGCGTGGATGGTGGCAAAAAGAGGGCGGGAAGATCATCTATGTGGGTCGTCGGGAAGCGGGGTTGGCGAAACGCAACGAGACGATCCGGTTGACGTATCCGAACGGGTTCTCGATCGAGTATGAGTTTGGCGCGAAGGATGGGTTGCCGGCGAAGGT
>Ga0111538_10004040_pt1 | contig 20436 bp, 15 predicted proteins | sample SoiMethybrSBSTD1_FD_79669 | JGI IMG/M metagenome (GOLD analysis project Ga0111538, IMG submission 79669) | Bulk soil microbial communities from a Populus tree surrounding site in Tennessee, USA - Soil MetaG P. TD hybrid SBSTD1 (version 2)... | ecosystem: Environmental > Terrestrial > Soil >... | reverse complement strand
CGACGCCCATCGCCAGCGCGAAGCGAGCAAGGTCGCCGAAGCGGATGGCCGGGTGAAAGCCAAGCTTGCCGCAGGCTGACGAGCTCGAGCGCGCGCTCCGCGTGCTCGCCGAAGGGGGGGTCGTCGCGGTCGCAACGGAGACGTTCTTTGGTCTCTTGGCCGACGCGCGACGGCCGGCAGCGATCGATCGCGTCTTCGCGCTGAAAGGTCGCGACGCCGCGAAGAGCGTCGCGCTCCTGCTCCCGAGCCGCGAAGCTTGGAGCTCGCTCGTCACGGAGATCCCGCCGCCCGCCGCGCGTCTGGCCGACGCGTTTTGGCCCGGCCCCCTCACGATCGCGCTACCTGCGCAGCCTGGTCTGGACGCGCGGCTGCAATTGGATGGCGCCGTCGCCGTTCGATGGCCTGGTCCATCCGATGCGACGCGCCTCGTGGCCGCGTTTGGCGCGCCGGTGACCGCGACGAGCGCCAACCCCACGGGGCATCCGCCCGCGGAAAAGGAAACCGATGTCGCGGCATTTTTCCCCGAAGCCATCGCCCGAGGCGAGCTCTTCGTCGTTTCGGGTCGCGCGCCAGGGGGGGCCCCCTCGACGCTCGTGCGCGTTGAAGGTGGGCGCATGAAGGTGCTTCGTCAGGGGCAGATTCGTGAAAGCGCTCTCGTGGGCGTCGTCCCGAGCACCGCTTTGGGCTAAAAGGTAGGCCCGAAAGTCAGGACATGGCCGACATCGCTCCGCTTCGCCCGCTGCGCTACAGCGTCTCCGATCTCACCCCGCTGGTAGCGCCCCCCTACGACGTCATTTCCCCCGCCGAACGATCGGAGTTGATGGCGCGCTCACCGCACAACGTGGTGCGGCTCATTCTCCCCGATGGTGAGGGGGACACCAAGTACGGTCAGGCCGCGACGCTTCTCGGCGGATGGCGCAACGAGCACGTGCTCGTACGCGACGAGACGCCCTCGTTCTACCGCTACCAACAGACGTTCACGCCGCCGGGGGGCGGCGCTCAGCGCACGCGGCGCGGGTTCCTCGCGCTGGTGCGGCTGGTCCCCTTTTCCGATCGCATCGTTTTGCCGCACGAGCGCACTTTGTCGGGTCCGAAAGAAGACCGCCTCAAGCTGTTTCGCGCGACGCGCACCAACTTGTCCCCCGGGTTCATGCTCTACCGAGACCCCGATCGCGTCCTCGACGGCCCCCTCGAGAGCGGGACCAAGCTCACGACCTTCACGACCCCCGACGGGATCGAGCATCGTCTTTCCAAGGTGACGAGTGCGGAGGCCATTCGGACGGTCACCGAGCACATCGCCAAAAGCTCGCTGCTCATCGCCGACGGTCACCATCGTTATGAGACGGCGCTTCATTATTCGCGCGAGGTCGACGCCACGGCACGCGCCGAAAAGCCTTACGGTCCACGCGCAGAGCACCGCTACTTCATGTCGTTTCTCTGTAACGGGGACGATCCCGATCTGATGGTCTTCGCGACGCATCGGCTCGTGCACTCCCTCTCGTCGTTCGACTGGGTCGACTTCATGCGCCACGCGGGGGACCTCTTCGATGTGACCCCCGTCACGGGCGACATCGACCACGCCGGACGCCGACTTACGGAAGCAGGGCGCCTCGGCACGTCGTTCATGGCCGTGGCGCAGCCTCGCGAAGGGGCGATGCGAATGGCGCTCCTCAGTCTGAAGAAAGGGGTCGACCTCGCCAAGCACCCCACGCTCGGCCAGCGCCCCAAAGCGGTGCGCGTCACCGACGCTGCCATCCTGCACAGCGGTATTCTCGAGCACCTGCTCGGTATCTCCGTGGCAGCCCAGGAGAAGAAGACGAACCTCGTGTACATGCAGGACCCCAAGCAGGGGGTCGCCGCGCTCGAGAAGGGGGAAGGGCAGGTCCTCTTCTTGATGAATCCGACCCCCGTCGCCCAGGTGCGCGAGGTTGCGGAAGCGGGTGAGGTGATGCCGCAAAAGTCTACGTACTTCTATCCGAAAGTATTGACCGGTCTCACGATCCACACGCTTGATCCGCAGCGCAGCGTCTAAGACTTAAGAAACGACTCGAAAGGCAGATTCGAAAGGCACAGAGAAAACATGGCTCGCGTTTACAACTTCAACGCCGGACCCGCCGCCCTCCCTCTCGCCGCGCTCGAGCGCGCCAAGGAGGAGCTCCTCGACTTCAAGGGGACGGGGATGTCCATCATCGAGCACAGCCATCGCGGCAAAGAGTACGAGGCCGTCCAAGACGAGGCCGAGGCGCTCGTGCGCGAGCTCTTGTCGGTCTCCGACCAGTACCACGTGCTCTTTCTCCAGGGTGGAGCGAGCCAGCAGTTCGCGATGGTACCGATGAACCTTTTGCCTGCGGGCAAAAGCGCCGACTACATCCTCACCGGGGGCTGGAGCGAAAAAGCGCTCGAAGAGGCCAAGATCGTCGGCCAGACGCGCGTCGCGGCCACCACCGCCGAGAACGGCAAGTACACGCGCATCCCCGAGCAGGCCGAGCTCAAGCTCGATCCCGCGGCCGCCTACGTGCACATGACGTCGAACAACACCTTGTTCGGCACGCAGTGGTTCGACTTCCCCCAGACGGGGAGCGTGCCGCTCGTCTGCGACATGTCGTCCGATTTCTTGTGGCGCAAATTCGACGTCAATAAGTTCGGGCTCGTCTACGCCGGTGCTCAAAAGAACGCCGGACCGAGCGGCATCGTCATCGTCATCGCGCGCAAAGATCTCGTCGAGGGTGGGCGCAAGGACATCCCCAAAATCTTCCGTTACAAGACCCACGCCGACAACAAGTCGCTCTACAACACGCCCCCCACCTTCTCGGTCTACCTCGTGCGCAACGTGCTCTCGTGGATCAAGGACCAGGGCGGGCTCGCAGCGATGGAGAAGCTCAATCGCGAGAAGGGGAGCGTCATCTATGGCGCCATCGACGCGTCGCCCGACTTTTATCGGTGCCCGGTCGAGAAGAAGAGCCGCTCGCTCATGAACGTCGTTTTCCGCCTGCCGAACGAGGCGCTGGAAGAGCAGTTCGTGAGCGAAGCCAAGAAGGCCAAGATGGTCGGCATCAAGGGGCACCGCAGCGTGGGAGGGATCCGCGTCTCGACCTACAACGCGGTGCCGCTCGAAGCGGTGCAGGCGATGGCGGCATTCATGGGCGATTTTGCGAAGAAGGCGAAGGGTTAACGATGGCAGCAGCGCGTGTTCTCGTATCCGATACGTTGAGCGAAGCCGGTCTCGGTGTTCTCAAGGGGGCCCCGGGGATCGAGGTCGTCTACAAGCCGGGACTCAAAGAAGCCGAGCTTGCCGAGGCGATCCCGGGTTTTGACGCCCTCGTCATTCGCTCGGGCTCCAAAGTGACGGCCAAGGTCATCGAAGCCGCCAAAGGGCTCAAGGTCATCGGCCGGGCCGGCATCGGCGTCGACAACGTCGATGTCGCGGCGGCCTCGCATCGCGGCATCGTGGTGATGAACACGCCGACCGGCAACGCCGTCACCACCGCCGAGCACGCGCTGGCGCTCCTCTTCTCGCTCGCGCGCCGCATCCCGCAGGCCACCGCGTCGATGCGCGGCGGCAAGTGGGAGAAGAACAAGTTTCAGGGGCGCGAGCTCGCCGGCAAAACGCTGGGCGTGATCGGCCTCGGCAACATCGGGCGCATCGTCGTCGATCGCGCGCGCGGGCTGCGCATGAACGTCATCGCGTTCGATCCGGTGGTGACCCCCGAGAGGGCCAGCGCGCTCGGTGTCGAGCTCGTCCAGCTCGAGGACATCTGGGCCCGCGCCGACGCCATCACGGTGCACACGCCGCTCACGAGCGAGACCAAGGGCCTCGTCAACGACGCCACCATCGCCAAGATGAAGAAGGGCGTTCTCCTCGTGAACTGCGCGCGTGGCGGGATCTTCGACGAAGCCGCGCTTTTGCGCGGTCTCGAGAGCGGGAAAGTGGGCGGCGCGGCGCTCGACGTGTTCGTCGAAGAGCCGCCCGGCCAGATTCCGCTGCTCGGTCGGGACGACGTCGTGTGCTCGCCGCACCTCGGCGCTTCGACCGAAGAAGCGCAAGAGCGCGTGGCCCTCGAGATTGCCGAGCAGGTCGTGCAGTACTTGACCTCGGGGACGATCACCAACGCCGTCAACGTGCCCTCCGTGTCGCGCGAAGTCGCGCCGCGCCTTTCGCCGTACGTCAACCTCGCGTATCGCTTGGGTAGCTTCCTCGCGCAGGTGCAGAAGGTCACCCCCCGCACGATCGAAGTGGAGTGCACCGGCGAACCGGCCGATCTCGGAACCTCGGCCATCACCGCGTCGGCGCTGGCCGGTGTGCTCGAGCGTTTCCTCGAGGCGAGCGTCAACCAGGTCTCCGCGCCGCACCTCGCCAAGGATCGCGGCATCGCGCTACGCGAGCTGAAGACGAGCCCTCGCGCCGGCGGTTTCAACGCCCTGGTTTCCGTGCGGATCGAAGAGACCGGGGGCAGCGTGGCCCGCGCCGAGGGGACGCTCGCCGCCGATGGCAGCGCGCGCCTCGTGCGCTGGGGCGATTACGAGCTCGACGCGCACCTGGCCGGCGCGATTCTGGTGATCCTCAACGAGGACCGCCCCGGCGTCATCGGCGCGGTGGGCACGGTTCTCGGACACGCCAAGATCAACGTGTCGCGCCTGCAGGTCGGCCTCGCACCGGGGTCGAAGCAGGCCGCCTCGCTGTGGAGCCTCGATTCGGCGCTCCCGGCGGCGGTGCTCGACCAGATTCGCAGTCTGCCCAATGTAAAGACGGCGCTCAGCGTTCTTCTTCCGTAAGTGCGGCGCGACGCGCGCGCGGACGCGTCGCGCGCGTGTCACGGTCGTGCTCCATGACGCTCGTGTAAGACAAGCTCCGTTGAGCAGAAAAGCTTGTCGTGACGGGCGGAGGGCTTGTAGTCTGCGACCTGGCAGAAGTGGGTCGACCCATCGTCTCCTCCGTTTGCCAAACGGGGAGGTCAGAGGAAAACCATGCGAGTAGCGCAGCGCGCACGACGAACGCACCAGGTTCTGGCGATCTTCTTGAGCACCTTCATGGCAGTTGGGTCCGTTCCGTGGACGGCCATGGCCGCTCCGCCCAAGCCGACGCCCGCCGCCAAGAAGCCCCCCGCCAAGCCGGCGAAGCCCGAGGATGATCCGAAGCGCGCCGAGGCGAGGAAGAAGTACGCCGAAGGCGAGACCAAGTTTGCGGCGGGCGATTTCGAAGCCGCTTACACCGCATACAAGGCTGCCAACGAAGCGGTTCCCGCGTCGCAAGCGCTCTTCAAGATGGCGGTGTGCCTCGAGAAGCTCGACAAACCGGGCGAAGCGCTCACCACGTACCAGGCCTTCCTCGGCTCGAATCCGCCGCCGGCGATGGAGCCGAAGGTCGCCGAGGCGAAAGCGCGCGTCGAGGACCTCAAAAAGAAGATCCCCGTCGTCGTCAAAGTGACGTCGGACCCGCCGGGCGCGTCGGTCTACATGGACGGCGTCGTGCAGATGGGAACGACGCCGATGGACGTCAAGGCGCCGGCCGGCAAGCACAAGGTGCGCGTCACGTCGCCGGGCTTCGACCCGTTCGAGAAAGAGGTCGACGTCGAGGCGGGTGGCGCTGCTCTTACGGTGGACGCCGTACTGATGAAGAACATCCCGGTCGCGGAAGTCGCGCCCCCGCCGCCCGCCGCGGAGACCCCCAAACCGGCCAAGCCCCCCGAACCCCCGCCCGAGAAGCGCTCCAACGTCGCCGCCTACGTCGTGCTCGGCGTCGCTGGTGCGGGCGCGATCGTCGGCGGTATCTTCGGTGTGAAGGCGCTGCAAGAGAAGAAGGACTTCGACAACGGCGAGAAGACGACCGACAAGGCCGACTCCGTCGAGAAGAACGCGCTCATCGCCGATATGGCGCTCGCTGCTGCGCTGACCCTCGGGATCACGGGCACGGTTCTTCTGCTCACCAATCCGGGCAGCGACAGCGCGTCGACACCGCGCGCGCCGCGCGCCTCGCTCGAGTTTACGCCGGTGCTCTCGCCACAGCGGGCCGGCGCTTTCGCCACGGTTCGGTTCTAACTAGGAATGGATCAAGCGACGATGACGACCAAGTGGCAGCGAAAGTTTTGGGCAGCGAGCGCGGTGCTTGCGCTCGGATGTTCGGTGGTCGGATGTGAGCTCATCGCGGCTGTCGATCGCGACGAAATCCCGACCGGGGCAGGGGGCGCGCCGGAAGGTGGCGGCGGCACCGGTGGTGCCGCGGGCAAAGGCGGAACCGGCGGCGCCACGGGAGGCACCGGCGGTGCCACGGGTGGCACAGGTGGTACCGGCGGCGGCATGGCGGGAACGGGTGGGACCGCTGGCGACGGCGGCATGCCGGACGCGGCGCCCGACTCGCCTGCCAATGACGTCAGCATGGACGTCACCCCCGACCAGAGCACGGACGGGACGGTGCCGCCGGACATCTCGACGGATCAAGGGCCGCCGGATGTACCGCAGCCTGACGTGACGCCAGATACACCGCAGCCTCCGCCCGACGCCGACGGGGGCGCCCCGGATGCGCCGACGGACACGGTCACGCCGCCCCCCGACGTCACGCCGGACGTGCCGGCCGATACGGGCACGGGTGGAGACGCGGACGCGACGCCACCGCCGCCCGATACGGGCCCCGATGTCGAACCGGACATCGAGCCCGATGTCGAGCCGGACGCGGGCGACGACGGCACCACCGACGACGGTGGTACCGACGCCGCAGACGACACGCAGACCGACTGAATTCGGCCCGCGGCATTGAGCCGAGTGTCGCTCGGCTCAATGCCCGCTCGTCACCTCTGCCGTCACGCGGCCGTGGCAAGCTGCGAGAAAGCCGCACCCGAGCTGCTCGCAGCGCGTCCGCTGCACGCCCGGGAAGCGATCCGATCCGCGCGCGGCGAGGAAGGGTCCGCGTAGCGACGTGAGGTGCTCCTCGAATGCCGCGAGCGCGTCGCGGTCGAGCGAAGCAAAGCTCGGCTCCGTCTCGGTCGAGCCGAGATCGAGCACCCCCACGCGGATGGGCGCCAGCCCGTGCAACCGATGGACGGCGAGCGCATAGGCGCGCAGCTGAAAGCTGGGATCATCCGCGTCACCCTGCCACGCGCTCTTGTAGTCGACGATTTCCGCCGACCCGTCGGGAAACACGACGAGCAGATCGATCGCGCCGCGCAAGTGGAGCGTTCCCGAATCGCGCGCGATGGGGACGACGAACGGCTCTTCGCGAAAGCACGCGCCGGCATCGCGCACGCGGACCGCGTAAGGACCGCTCAAGAAAGCGGCGATGGAGCTCGCCATTTGCGGTGCACGTGGCGATTCCGTGCGCCCCGGTGAAAGCTCCGCGGCGAGGCGCTGCGCGACTTCCTCCGGTTCTGTCGGGGTCCCCCATCGCGAAAGCGGCCACGTTTCGAGGACCCGGTGGGCCGCGACGCCGAGAGCGCGCCGTTCTTCGCGAGGGTCGTCGCTCCGTTGGTCGATGAGGCTCATGGGCGTGGGGTCCAGGCCGAGCTCGTGCACGAGCCGATAACGGCGCGGACACTGACCGAACGTGGCAAGAGGGGTGGTCGAGATATGGAGTGGGCCCTCTTCTCGACTCGGAAGGGGAACGTGCGCGGGAGCAGGTGTCGCAGCGCGGCTCGGAGCTCGCGCGCCTTCGCGCGTCAGATAAGGCGTAGCGCTTTCGACGGCGGCGCCCGCCGTATCCCACTCGGCGATGAGGGAGCGCAGGGTGGCCGCCGCTGATCCATTGGGAGCTTGCGGCGGCAAGAGCAAGAAGAGCCGCTCTTTGGCGCGCGTCATCGCCACGTACGTCAGACGGCGCCGCTCAGCCGTCTCGCGTGCGATCGCTTCCAGCCGAAAATCGGCGGCTTCCGGTGTGAAAAGAGCGCCCCCCTCGGGCCTTACGTGGCGCAAGACCAAGCGCGGCGGATAGGTGCCGCGGGCGGGGGTGAGACCCAGAGAGAGCGGCATGGGTCGCACCGCTGCCCCGAGGTCGACCAAGACGACCGCACGGAATTCGAGCCCCTTGCTGGCGTGCATCGTCATCAGGGTCACCGCGTCGTCGGTCGGGAGCGATTCGGCCGCTTCGCGCTCGTCGCTCTCGTCGACCATCTGCTGCTCGAGCCACCGCACGAACGAAGGCAGCCCTCCGCCGCGCTGTGCCGCCAGCGCAATGAGGCGTTCGACATTGCCAAGGCGCGGTACCGGGCGGGGGAGCGCCGCCCCCACGCGGTCGAGGTCGAACGTCTCCACGGCGTACCGAATCGCGTCGCTCGGCCCGAGGCGCAGCGCGAGTCGCCGCAGCGACGCGAAGCGCGACGCGAAGCGCGCGAGGCGCTCCCGCTCGTCGTCAGGGAGCGCGGCCGCGGTGCCGTTCTCGCTCCGAAACCAAGTGTGACCGAGGGAAAGACCGCGCCCCGGCTCGGAGAGGAGCGCCAGCGACGCATCGGTGAGCCCGAGCGCGGGGCCGCGCAACACCGTCGCCAATGCATGCCGATCCGACGGATCGAGCAAAAGGCGCAGCAGGGCGAAGACGTCGTGCACCTCGCGTGTTTCGAAGAGTCCGCGGCCGGCGACGAAGTACGGAATGCCGGCCCTTTCGAGCGCAAATTCGAGCAGCGGCAGCGTCGCGCGGCGCCGCGCCAAGATGGCGAAATCGCGCGGCCTGAGTTCACCCCAAGCTCCTTCGCGCACGGCGCGGTCGATCACCCCCGCGGCGAGGATCGCCTCCCGCATCGGTCCCGTCGCGCTGCGTACGAGCGGAGGCGCGTCGGCGGGCAGATCGTTGCGATCTTCGACGATCACGGCGCCCCCTTGCGCGCCGGGCTGCAAACCCTCACGTACGGGGCGAAGGTGCTCGCTTTCCGCGTAACGGATGTCGAAAGCGTGCGCGGAACGCGCGTCGAAGTCGCGCGCCGCGAACCCATTCACGAAATCGAGCACGGCGGGGTGCGAGCGGCGGTTGTGCGAGAGGGTCACCACCGATGCGATCGCCGTGTCCGCGGCGCGATACTCGTCACCGAGCTCCAACGCTTCGACGGCCGAGCGCCCGCCGAGATCGGCGCAGACCTGCGTGAAGACGGTCACGTCGGCCCCCCGAAACCCGTAGATCGACTGTTTGCGGTCGCCTACGACGAGCAGCCCCGCGGGCTCGAGATCGGCCGCGGCGGGAAGATTTCCCGCGCGCCGCGTGCGAGCGCATTCCTCCCGCTCGCGCAGCAGATAGACGAGGTCGCGCTGCACGCGGCTCGTATCTTGAAACTCGTCGACGAGAAGGACGTCGTAGGCCGCGCGAGCGCGCGCGCCGATGGCGGGGACGTCGCGCGCGGCGTCGCGGGCGACGCGCAGCAGATCGCCGAAGCCGAGACGCGCCGAGCGGTGCCGCACGCGCCAGCGCCGTTCGGCCAGCTCCGCCAAAAGATCGCGCGCCCCCCGCGCGTTCAGCGTGAGATCAGCCGCGCCGGCGACGAAGGCCGCAAAACGACGGGCGCGTTCGGCGTTGGTCTCGCCGCGAACCGATTCGCGGTACGCGAGAAAGGCTTGCTCGGCGTCGGAGGGGCGCGCCGGACTGCGGCGCGTGAAGAGGGGCTCGAAGACACCGACGAGCTGCTCTTCCACCTCGCGCCGCGTCGCCCCCGCCGCGCCGTGCGTGAGCCACCGCTGCACGGCCGATGCGACGCCGACGGCGGGCTCGGCGAAAACCTTGCCCCGCTCGGCGACGAGGGCCGACGCGAGCTCACCGAGCCGCGCCATCCAGTCGCGTGCCAGGGGCTCGAACTCCGTGCAGGCGAGCTCGCGCGGCATGATCCCCTCTTCGTCGCCGCGATCGAGCAGCTCGCCGATGCGGCGCCGCACCATCGCGAGCCCCCCTCCGGCGTCGAGCAGGGCCGTCGCACCGCGATCGCCGCGCTCGATGGCGCGCGACAAGACTTCGTCCACTGCGGCGTCGGTCGACGTGCGCGCCGCTTCGTCCGTGAGGATGTCGAAGCCCGGCGAGAACCCGAGCTCGAGCGCCGAGCCGCGGAGCAGTCGCCCTGCGAGCCCGTGAAGCGTGTCGATGAGCGCGTGAGGCAGCTCTGCCAGCGCCGCCTCGGCGCGATCGCGCATCGCGCGCGAGGCGAGGGGGGGCGCACGGGTCTGCTCGGCGCGATGGGCGAGCACCGCCAAGTACGAGCGCGTCGCCGCGTCGTCTTTGGCATGCGCGACGGAATCTAGAACGCGTTCTACACGCTCGCGGATCTCCGCCGCGGCGGCGCGCGAGAAGGTGGTCGCGGCGATGCGCGAGGGGGGGACGGGGGCTGCCGCGCGCTCGTCGTCCGATTGCCCTTTCGAAGTCAGACCCAATGCGAGCAGCGCGTACAGGGACACCAACCGAAATGTCTTGCCCGTGCCGGCACTGGCCGTCACCACCAGGTTCGTCCGAAACGCGTAGAGGACGTCGTCGGCCGTCAAGGCGCCCCCCCGTCGGCATCGAGCTCGGGATCCTCGATGGGCATCGCCGCGGGCCGGCGGCACACGTCGCGCACGCTGCAGCGCGCGCACACCATCGCGTCGGCGGGGCGCGGCGCGACGTCACCGCTGCGCAGCCGCTCGACGATCGCTTTGGCCCGCTGCTGCGCCGAAGCCAAGATCTCCGGAGAGAAGACCTGGCTCTTTTCGGCCGGGAACGGGCGCGGCGGCCGTTTGGACGTGTCGAGGTAGAGCGCGCGGATCTCGGGCATGCTGAGGGGCCCCATCTGCAGCCAGAGCGCGAGCGCGTAGAGCGGGGGCTGAAAGACGAGGGTCCCCACGTCTTTCCAAGCCGGCAGCGTGCCGGTCTTGTAGTCGATGACGCGACCGCGCGCGCCGTCGCGCGTGATGTCGACGCGATCGATGCGCCCTTTCACGAAGACCGGCTTTCCATCGCCGATGCGCAGCGCCGGCCACGCGCAGCGCGCTACGCGGCCGGCTTCGGGACCCCGGCCGTCGTTCGTTCGCGTTTCGCCGAAAGACCGCTCTCCGTAGGCGAAGCGAAACCCCGAGGCGTCGTCGAGCGACCACACGAGGACGGCTTCGACGTCGCGAAGGGCGCGCTCCACCTCGGCGCGGTAGAGCGGTGAGCTCCGGTCGCGGAGCATCGAGCGGCGTGCCGCGGCGGTGCCGAGCGCGATGAGCTCGGCCTTCGTCCGGCGGTCCCCTTGGGCGCGCGTCGTCTCGAGGGCGACCTGCAGCGCGCGATGCACGAGCGATCCGCGCTGCCAGGGCTGGAGCTCCTCGCCGCTGTCGTCGGTGGTCGCCGCGCCGAGAACGCCGAGGGCAAACGCCGCGAAACGGCATCCGGCAGCGCGTTCGAGCGCCGTGGCCGCGATGGGGCGCTCCGCAGTACCGCCGATCGCACGCTCGAGGTGCGCGGCGAGCGCGGCATCCGAGGTGGCGATCGCGCCGGACACGGCGGTTGCCGCGAGGCGCGGATCGAGGAAGAACTCGAGACGCGCCTGCTCGATGGACACGCGGCGCGCAAGATCGCCATCGGACGGCGCCTCCCCTTGGCTCAGCGCGACGAGCTCGGCGGCGCGCGCCGACAGCGGTCGCACGCGCGGATCGAGCACGGAGGACGGGCCGCTGACGACCGTTCGCCCCGAGGCAAGCTCGCTGAACAGCGGGGCGGCTGCAGCGGGGCGCCCTTCGACGTCGGTCAGCGAGCGCGTCACCAAAATCCGCGAGGCAGAAGCCATCGCACCGAGCAAAGCCGTGCGGTGAGCGGCCAAGGCGAGCGTCGCGGTCAGGGGGCGCTGTCGTCGCGGCAACGAGGCGAGGAGCTCTTCGCCAAGGGCGGGATGCGATGCGGCCGTCGATTCGAACGCCCCTTCGCTGGCCCGCGCGACGACGAGAAGAGCCGACGGAAGAAAGGCGATGTCCGCAACGCGCACGATCCGCACGGCGGCTGGCCGGTGCGTCGCCACCGGCGCCGCCCCTGCCAGCGCCTCTTCGATCTCGAGGCGCAGCCGCTCGATCGACACCGGCTCGCCCCGGAGCCCGAGGGCGTCGGCCGCCGCCTGCACGCGCTCCACCGCGGAAAGGAGCGCCGCTTGCCCTGCGCTCTGTTCGCGAATCTGTGCGCGCAAGAGGCGCCCGGTACGCGCGCGGTTCTCTTCGTCGCATGGATCGGTCGGCCCTTCCGCGGATGCCTCCTCGCGAGCGACGAGATCGGAAATCGCGCGGAAGGGGACCGGCCCGAGCCCCATCGCGCGCCAATCATCGACGAGGCGCGCCCCGAGCACGCGTCGCGGCGCCTCCCGCTCGAGCGCGCGGCGCGCCGCCAGAATCTTGTCGAGGCAGTCCAAGAGCCACGGAGCGCCGGCCTCGCTCGCCTCCGCGGCCAAAAGATCGGCCAGCAAGGTTCCGTCGCGATCGACGCCGACCGGGATTCGCGAGAGCCGGCGACAAAAGATCTGCGCGCGTTCTCGCCGTTCGCGCGGAGTGGCCCCTTCGACGAAGGGGGTCACGTCGACGACGCTGGTCCGCAGGAGATCGACCAGCGCATCGCGCGCCAGCGGTGTTGCCGCGATTTCGAGCCAAGCGAGCGCGGCGCGGACGACCGGTGTGGCGACGGGGGGGCGGCCGCGCGGCTCGGAAAAGGGGACCCTCGCCTCGTCGAGCGCCGCGCGCAGCGGCTCGAGAAATTCCTCTTCGAGCGAGGGGACCACGATGGCAAGGTCGGACGGCGCCGCCCCCGCCCGGAGCGCGTCCCGTACGGCGCCGGCGATGGCGCGCGCTTCGGCGCCGTCCGTTGGTGCCTCGAGCAGCGCGACATCGGCCGGGAGGGCGATGTCGCGGAGCTCGAGCTCGGGTCCTCGCGACTCCTGTTGCCAGCGTTCTTCGAGCGTCGAGAGCAGCGCATCGGGGGCCTTGGCCAGCGCGTGCGAGGTCGACGTCCAGCGCGGCATCCGCACCGTCACCCGAACGCGTCGCGCCAGCGCCTGAACCCAGGCATGCGCGGACGGCGTCCAATCGACGAGCCCCTCTACGACGACTGCGCTGGGAAGCTCGTCGAGCGGAGCCCTTTCGATGGCCTCTGCCGCCATGAACCCCGCGCTCCGCCGATCGAACGCGCCCGCCCGTGCGAGTCGCTCTGCCGTTGTCTCGATCAAGCGCGCGAAAAGCTCGGCCCGCGGGCGTCCGGTGCGACGCAGCGCCGCGGCGTCCACGCCGCTCTGCCGCAGCACGCCGATCGCGTCGTCGAGCGTCGCCACGAGCGCGGGCGGACCACTGGCCCCGAAATCGTGCTCGATCCCCGCGAGCGCCGCGGTCGCGGCGAGACGCGTCATCTCCGGGTCCGCCGCATAGAGCCCCGACGTCGCGGCCCAATCACTCACGAACGCGCGCCACGTTCGCGCGGCGCACCCTTGCGCGAGCGCGTGCTCGACGTGACGCTCGGTCGAAACGAGATGAAGGGCGCGGCGGGGCACGGCGAAGGCTTCTCCCCCGAGTCTACTCGCGGGATGCCTGCCAGACTTGGACAGACAATGTCCTAGCCTCCGTGCTCGTCGCCGCGGGTTTCACGACCAGACGGTACGTGCCGGGTTCGCGGACGCACACCGTGCCGTCGACCGGCACGACGGCGATCGCTTCCACCGACGTGACCGCGGCGAGCACCTTGCCCTTCGCGCTCTCCAGCGAGATGACCTGCCCCGGCGCGATTCCCACGGCACCGGCGCGCAGGCACGCGGTCGAGCCGGCCACGCGAAAGGCGACTTCCACGGGTTGGCTCCCCGAAGACTGCGTCATCTCGGCGGGCGCGAGCACGGGCGAAAGCCCCTGCGCGCAGAGTCGTTCGAGCTCACCGAGATCGCGGCTCGCTTCATTGCTGGTCTTGAAATCGCGCGTGCAACCCTCTTCTCCACGAAAGCGCGTCGGGGGCTTGGCCGCCGCGGTGGCATCGGGCACGCCACTGTCCGCGCCGGCGTCGTCCGTCCATCCTGGCCCACTCTTCTCACAACAGCCGGGAGCGGTGGGCTTCGAGGCGCGACCGCACGCGGCTAGAATCGCGATGGCGAGCGCGGCACGTCCGAGCCCCATCGAGCGTCTCACCACAGTGCCGCAGAACGCCCCGCGCACGTCTTTTCGCGGGGCGATGCGCGACTCTCGACTGCCAAACCAGTCTTCCTTGCGGATCATTTCCTCGGTGAAGCGCCGTACGGACCGCAGACGAGCTCTCGCCTCGGACAGTCGGGCGCTACGAACGCCGACCGATTAGCACGAGTGGACGAAAGTGGCGATGGCCGCCGCACGCCATCGCTCCCGGCGGCGTTTTTCAGTTGGCCGCGGTGTCCTGACGACGTTCGGCGGGCGCGCCGCGACTCTGGGCCTCGGCTCGCTCGCGCGTCGCGCTCACCGCTTGGTCCGAGGCGTATTCGAGCTCCGGCGTCACGACCGAGCCCGGCAAGGGGAGCTTGGGCACGATGAGCAGCTCGATCTTCGCGATGGTGTGGTTGTCGTCGATGGGGACGAGATGCCAAACCGCGAGGAGCTGATCGACGTTGCCCTGACCGTGCAGTCGACCCTCGATGCGCTCGCCGGCACCCTCGGGAACCGGAGCGCCGAAGCGCGTCACTGCCCAGATGTTGGCGGCGCCGTGAAGGATCGACACCTGCAGATAGACGTCGGTGTTGGGGCCGCTCTTGGCGACGATCCGGCTTTTCTGAAAGCGCGGCATGAAGTCGGCGTAGTGACCGTAGTCGGTGACGATCCGCCGCACGGTGGACAGCGGGGCGTTGATCGCCGTCATGCCGCCTCCCGCGCGAATCGAATACCCCGGCACAGCCACGCTGTAGCGCTCGGTAGCGTGGCTCTTCACGAGTCGCTCGGTCTCCGTCGGCTCCGTCGCGTCGGCGCGCGCTGTATGCTGCGCAGCGCCCAAAACGCCCATTGCCGCTACCGCTAGTATCACGCGCCCCAGTCGCACCATCTGATGTTGCCTCACCATCATTGGACGTTCGAGACCCTCCAAGAATACGATCCAAATCCGCGCCGGTCGGGTGACGAGCGCACGATTTCTCGAAGCACGTCCCGTGCCCGCGTCAAAAGCGGCGCTATCTGCTCGGATCTCGGCAGGTCTACCGAGTTATGAACCGCCGGACACGCGCGAGGTGTTGCAAAGGACGCCCAGGTGAGGCGGCGCGATCGGGCCGTTACCCCAAATGGGAAATTAGCTGGGGCCGCCCGCCTGCCCCGCGACGCCCTTGCCCTTGTCCCCTTCGTCAACATCGCCGTCGACGGGGGCCATGGTGCAGGAGCCTTCGATTTTGACGCCCTTGTCGATGAAGATCGACGGCGATCGGAGGTTTCCGATGATGCGAGCGGGTACGTAGAGCTCGATGGCGGTGCGCGCGCGCACGTTTCCCGTCACTGTCCCACCCCGCACGATGACCGTGTCGACTTCGATTTCCGCCGTGACCTCGGCCCCGTCGCCGATGACGAGCACGTCTTCGCTTCGAATCTCGCCCGAAAAATTCCCGTCGATGCGAAGGCGCCCCGTGAAATAGAGCTTGCCGTCGAAGCGGGTTCCTCGGCCGAGGAGGGCCGTCAATTCGAGGCCGGTTAGGGCGGCGTCCATCCGCCAGGCATAGGCCCTCCCGCACGCGGTCGCAAGCGGAGGGCCTCTTGCTGCACACGTCGCTCAGTGGCGAGACGATTTTGCTGCGCCCTCCGCCGGCTCGCAGCTACGCTCGCGGGCGGTGACGCGCGTTTCTTTTTCGGCGCTCCTCGGCCTCGCCCTCTGGTGGGGCGCGGCAACGGCTTTTGCGCAGGTCGACGCGCGATCGGTTCAGCCCGGGGCGACGCCGGGCGCTGCTGCGACGCGCGATGCCCGGGAGGCCCGAGGGGAAGGGGAAGCCGAAGAGAAGCGCCTGCCCTGGCGCGGCTCGACGTTCCTCTTCGACCAATCGGTCACCACGCAGACCCTCGGCATGGGCAAGGACTACCAGAGCCGCAACGACGTCTACGAATGGTGGTTCGCCTTCAAGCCCCGCTACACGTTCTTCGAACGAGGCAAGGAGGCCCTGAGCTTGCACGTCTGGATGAACCTCTACCTCGAGCTCACCAACAGCGACACGACAGCGACGCAGCACGAGCCCGTCATCGGTCCGACCACGCTCTGGGGGCTCTACACCTATACGTTCTACGAGAACGCGGGGTACCGCACCGCGGCCAGCATCGGCCCGCGCATGACCCTTCCGACCGATCGCGCGTCGCGCAACGCGGGCCAGCTTTTCGGCCTTGGCGCCATGGCCGCCGCGACGCAAACGGTGCCCCTCGCGCCGGAGGGGGCCAAAGCCCTGACGAGCCTGCGCCTCGGCTTTTCGGCCATCTTCATTCACCCCTTCAACCGGGCGACGACGCCGGTGAATGGCGATCTCGAGCAACCGCGCCAAGACGTGGCAGGGCGCAGCATTGCTTCCGATCAGCTCAGGCCCGGCATGAACGTCGCCAACGCGCTCACGCTGCTTTTCACGGGAGGTGTGCAGCTCTTGCCGCGACTCGGCTTCGGCGTGTCGTACGTCATCGGCAACTCTTGGGCGTACGCGCCGACCGATGTCCCGATCTGCAGCGTCCAGACGGGGTGCACGTCGCCGACGTCGTTCGGCGAGCCGCCGTCGTTTCGCGTGAGCACCTGGGCGCTCGCGTCGCTCGACTACGATGCCGTCGACGAGATGACGGTGAGCCTCGGGTACTACAACCTAACGTCGCAAATCGGTGCCGATGGCGAGCGGCGCAACCCCTTCTACAGCCCCGACGCGCGCTTTTTCCTCACGCTGACCGGCAATCTCGACATCATTTACGAGCGCCTGCGCGCGAAACCGACATCCCCGCCGGCGACGCAAGCCCGCCGTTGACGATCGCGCAGGGCTAGATGCCCGCGCTGCGATTCGTCGCGCGCTCTATTCCAGCAGCTTGCCGACTTCCGCGACGAAGGCCACGAGGCTGTGACGCGCCCCATTTTTCAGCCGCAGGTAGACTTGCGTCATTGGCCAAGCCGCGACGCGGTCTTCGCAGATGACGCGAAAGAGGCGCGGATCGGACGGGGCATTGGGATCGCATTCCCAGATCCCACCGTACGCAGCGATGAGCGTTTCGCCGAGCAAGGCGCCCCACATGAGAATGACTTCTTCGTCTTCGTCGGACGTTTGCCAAACGCTGCGCTCGGGGGCGGCGCCCGTTTCGCCGCGCGTGGCGGCGCAGAACGAATCGAGCGCCTCGATGCTCGCGGGGTTCGCCGATAGCGGCGCCCCCGCACGGGCCGCGATGTCCTGGCTCAGGGCCGAACGCATGAGCGCCCCGGCGACGGCGGCCATGTTGAGGGGCGGGGGATCGGCGGGGTGCATGGGGCGGTCGAGCTGGCGCATCGTGGCCGCCTCCACTTCCGGGCGGGTCAACGCGAGCTCATCGCGCGGATTGCCGAGCGCGGGCGAAGAGACCGGGGTCAGCGACGGCTGGCGCGCGGCGGGCACACTGGCCGCGCGGCGATAGGGCGCTTCGGAAGCGGGGCCCGCCGCGAGCTCTCGCGCTTGCGCGAGTCGGTCGAAGGTCTGAACGAGGCTCGGCCCGGTTCCGTCGGCGAACGCTGCCGCGACGAGCAACGGGCGCGCACCGGCCCCGGAAGGGAGCAGCACCTTGCAACCCCCGTCGTCGGGCGCGATCTCCAGCACCGTCGCGTCGAGCTCGTACAGCAGCACCGCCAAAAAGAACCCGGCGGCGGCCATCGCGCGCGAGGTATCCGATCGCGATGCGCTGCGACTGCCCGGTTGGCGTCGCAGCGAAAGAATGGCTTCGTCGACCTTGGCCAGCGCGTCGCGGTTGAGAGGCATGGACTCGCTGGAAACGAAGCTGTTGCCCTCCGCGACCGCTTTGCCCCAATCGAGCAACATCCCGACGATGGAGTGGCCGGTGCGAACGCCGTACGTCGCCGAGCGCTTGTGGACCACCTCGCGCCTGGCCTGTTCGAACCAGGCGCCGAGCGCGGTCGGTTCCGGCGCGGACTCCGGCGGCCCATCGCTGTCGCTCGTTGAGCGAAATTCTCTCGGCGGGGGAGCGCTCGGATAGCGAGCGAGAGGTCGCGAGCTCGACGACGGAGCTTCGCTCACGGGTGCGCTGCTCGACGCACGCGACGGGGGCACGCTGGGCGGGGGCGCGCTCGAAGCGCGCGCGGGAGGCACGCTCGGGGGCGGCGCGCTGGAAGCGCGTGAAGGGGGCACCTGGGGAATCTCGGCACTCCTTGCGGAGGGTGCGGCGATGCGGCTCGAGGGAGGGGGAGGGCGGTCGACCTGTTTGACACGCGAGCTCGGCGGGTCCTCGACGTCGGAAGCGCGCCCTTTGAGCACGCCTTCGGCCCGAGCGCGTGCCGCGGGGCTCGCCGATTCGAGCGCGAGACGCGCGAAAAGATCGGCCCTCGCGTCGTCGCCGAGGCGCGCGTACAGCTGAGCCAGCAGTGCCGTCGCCTCCATGAGATCGGGCTGCTCGCCGACGAGCTCGATCATTTCCTGCAGCAGATCCCGATCGGGCCGCACGTGGAACGTCGAGTCGTACAAACAGACGAGGTAGCGATACTCGGGGCGCCGACCGAGGTTCGTGTGGGCGGCTTGGAGGCGGCTGGACGCCGCGCCGTGCTCACCAGCGTCGATCAAGGATTCAATGGCCCTGACTTCCGCGCTGAGTTCGATCCTAGCCACGTGAGTTTGAAGACCATGATGCCATTTTCAGTCAAAAATCGCCATCTTGGGACTTCCTCGCTCTGGTTCTTGCGGGCGTCTCCCTTGTTGTTCTGGGCCTCCAGCCCACTGGTTGTTCTGGGCCTCCAGCCCATTGGGTGTTCTGGGGCTCCGGCCCAAGTTGCTCTCCGCGGTTTGTCTGGGCCTCCGGCCCGCGTTGCTCTGGGTCTCCGGCGCCGCGTGTTCGGCCGGGTTCCCGTCCGCGCGTTTTGACGGGACTTCCGGCCGCAGGGTCGCCAAAGTCGGTGGCGCGAATTGACTTGTCTAGGCCTGCTAGGGTAGGACGCTCCGGAACTCGGGCGCATAACTCAGCGGTAGAGTGCGTCCTTCACACGGACGAAGTCGCAGGTTCAAATCCTGCTGCGCCCACCGAGTCTTCGCGGCTGCCCCGCACCGTTGGCCCCCGACGAAAGCCGCGCGTGCTCGCCGACCAACGGTCTGCTGGCCCCCCGCTCCAAGGGCTGGTACCAGAAGACGACCTTATGGAGTCCCGGAGGCCTCGGCCGGAAGGCGGGTTCGAAGCAGCGCGCGGTGCGAAACGCGGGCGGGTGCTGCTTGCGGATGACGACGAAGACGTGCGCAGCGTCTTCGAGATCGTTCTCGCGGAGACCTTCGAAGTGCGCACGGCCGCAACCGGCGCCGAGACCGTCGCCGCGGCGCGCGATTGGCAGCCTGATGTGTTGTTGCTCGACTGGACACTTCCAGACGCGACGGGCGAGGAGATCGTCGAAATGCTCCGCGCCCGCGAGTCCGGCTGTGCAGCGCTACCCATCGTCGTCGTCTCAGGCGACGCGACGGTCAAAGAAATCGCTCAGCGCATCGGGGCGGTAGCTTGCCCCAAGCCATGTGCCGTCGATCAGCTCATGGCCGCTATCGAGCGCGCCCTCGAAAAGCCTCGCTGAGCCTCAAGGCTCCACCCGGACGAAGGCGCGGCGATGGCTGAAGCCGCGCACTCGTCGGGTGTCGTGCAAGGACTCAGGCGATCGCGTCCTTGATTGCCTTGATCGGGCGCGCCTTCACGGCCTTGCTGGCCGGTTTCGCCGCGAACGTGGTGGGCTCCTTGGTGAAGGGATTGATCCCCTTGCGCGCGGGACGCGCCGGGCGCCGCACCACCACGAACTTCGCAAAACCCGGCAGGACGAACAGGCCGTTCTTCTTGAGCTCGCGATGGCCGATATCCGTCAGCGATTCCATGACCGCTTTGACCTGCTTGCGCGTGGTGCCGTCACCGACCGCCTCGGTCACCGCCTGCAGAAGGGCGCTCTTGCTCAGACTCTTTTTTCCGCTGCTCTTAGCTTTCGCCATCGTGGATCTCCTCGTGTGAGCCGGCCGAATGATGGTGGGGGCCAGCGTCTTTTGCGGCACTCTACATCCAGCCAGTGGCAGAGTGGTGCAGCAAAATGCTCATTGGGGCTAAAAAATGCGCTTTTTTTGGCGCGCGGGTCGCTATCGAGCCTGACGTCGCACGAAAGACGCGCTCGCGGTCATGCGCGGCGCGCGTGAAATGCGCGCCTTGTTCGGTCGCGTGGCAGCCTTGCATCTCCTAGGGAGGGGACACTTTACGCACCCGAACGCTCGCTGAATCAGCCGAAGCGACGTTGGTAGGAAAGCGAAGGGCGGTCGGCCAGGCGTCCCATCTGGAGCCTTCCGCGTACCCGTGACTACCTCTGCGCTCTCGTCCCTCATACCGCGCGGCACCGCGAAT
>Ga0111538_10004037_pt1 | contig 20448 bp, 19 predicted proteins | sample SoiMethybrSBSTD1_FD_79669 | JGI IMG/M metagenome (GOLD analysis project Ga0111538, IMG submission 79669) | Bulk soil microbial communities from a Populus tree surrounding site in Tennessee, USA - Soil MetaG P. TD hybrid SBSTD1 (version 2)... | ecosystem: Environmental > Terrestrial > Soil >... | reverse complement strand
GCCTACTCGATGCGGTCAATCGCAGTGGCGAGGTGTTCCTGTCACACACGCGACTGCATGATCGGATGGCGCTGCGGCTCGCGATCGGTCACCTGCGAACGACGGAGGAGCACATCGCCCGCGCGTGGTCGCTCCTGCGGGAAGGGATTAAGTCCTTGTAAATCTGTAATTTGGCTCAGCTGGAAGGCGCGGTTCGGGAATATCGATTGCTAAGGTCCCGCGCAGGAGGAACCGTTAATGCTGAGGAAATGCGCATTGACAGCCGCGCTTCTGCTGGTCCTTGCGCCAGGAACAGCGCGCGCTGATTGGCTGTTTACACCGAACCTGGGCATCAGCTTCGGCGGAAACGCCAGCGGCAACGAGCACGCATCGTGGGGCGCCACCATCGGATGGATGGGCGCCGGCATCATCGGCTGGGAGGCAGACCTCGCGTATACGCCTGAGTTCTTCGAGTCGGGTGATGGCGACGTCGACCTCATCGACAACAGCAACGCGGTTACGGCGATGTTCAACGCCGTCATCGGCGTGCCCGTCGGTGGCCAACGCGGCGGTGGGTTCCGCCCGTACATCTCAGGCGGGGCAGGCCTGCTGCAGACCAACGTCGAGGACTCCAGGTCCCTGTTCACGGTGAACAACAGCGAGTTCGGCATCAACGTTGGCGTCGGGGCTTATGGCTTCGTCTCGGATCACATCGGGTTGCGCGGCGACGTGCGCTATTTCCGGGCGCTCACCGATCCGAAGGAAGACAATGAGTTCGACATCGGATTCGGCAACTTCGACTTCTGGCGCGGCACTGCAGGTGTGACGTTCCGCTGGTAGATTCGTTCGGATCGTTCGGGTCGTTCGGCCGTTCGAAAGCCCGGTCGTTCATAGTGTTCCGATTTGGAACGGGTGAACGGTCCGAACGATTCGAACGTGCCGAACGATTCGAACGAAAAGGCCCCGCCCCTTTCCCCTACCCCCTCTCCTGAGCTATAGTTGAGCGTTTCTCGGGCGCGGCGATTTCACCGACTTGATGGGCCGCGCAGCCAGCTCACTGGCAACCGAACATCTATCTAAGTCGCGAACCAAAGGCCCGCGACTGAAGCGGGTCTTTTTTTTTGAGGAGCAGCATGTCGCGTTTCACGTTCACGTCTGAATCGGTGTCAGAAGGTCATCCCGACAAGGTCTGCGATTACATCTCCGACTCCGTCCTCGACGCGTGTTTTGCGCAGGATTCGCGCAGTCGCGTCGCGTGCGAGACCTTGTGCAAGAGCGACACGGTGGTCCTCGCGGGTGAAATCACGACCAACGCCAAGCTCGATTACGAAAAAATCGTCCGGCAGGCCGTCAAGGAGATCGGCTACACCGATGCATCGGAGCCGTTTTGCGACACCACGCTCAAGGTGATTTCACTGATCACCAAGCAGTCGAATGAAATCTCGCAGGGTGTCACCGAAGCGACCAGCCTGAGCGGCGATCAGGGCGCCGGCGACCAGGGCATCATGTTCGGCTACGCGACCGACGAATCACCCGAGATGATGCCGCTGCCGATCCTGCTGGCGCACAAGCTGACCAAGGGCATGGCCGACGATCGCAAGGCCGGCAAGGTCGACTGGCTTCGTCCCGACAGCAAGTCTCAGGTCTCTCTCACCTACGATGGCAACGATCCCCGCGACGTCACCGCCGTCGTTGTCTCCACCCAGCACACCGCGGCCGCCGATCAGAAGCGCATCACCGAATACGTGCGTGAAGAGCTGGGACCGCGTGCGCTCGGGCAGTGGTGGAACAGCAAGCTCGCGCTGTATGTCAACCCCACGGGCAGCTTCATCCACGGTGGACCGTCAGCGGACGCCGGCGTGACCGGTCGCAAGATCATCGTCGACAGCTACGGCGGCTGGGGGCGTCACGGTGGCGGCGCATTCAGCGGCAAGGATCCGTCGAAGGTCGATCGCAGCAGCGCCTACTTCTGCCGCTACGTCGCGAAGCAGGTCGTTGCGTCAGGGTTTGCGAAGAAGGCCGAGATCCAGGTCGGCTACGCGATCAGGATGGCGAAGCCGGTGTCGGTGAAGGTCGATACCTTCGGCACGGGCGACGAGCGAGCGGCGGAGGAGTTCGTGATGAACGCGTTCGACTTCCGGCCGCGCGCGATCATCGAGAAGCTCGATCTGCTGCGCGCGATCTACCGCGAGACCACCAACTACGGTCACTTCGGCCGGCCGGGCCTGCCGTGGGAGGTCGTGGAGAAGGCAGTCGCGGTCGCGAAGTAGGCGGCTTCAAATCCCAAAACCCAAATCACAATTCCGACGGACCTCGTTGGGACTTGGGATTTGGGATTTGGGATTTGGGATTTTTCGTCAGAACCACTCGTACCAGCGTCGTTTTCGATCCGAGACACTCTTCTGCACGTCGCCGACCTGTGCGACGACGCGCTGTGTGCGATCCTCGGCAACACCAACAGCGGTCAGCGTGGTCTGCATGTCCTTCTGCAGGCTCTGGACCTGTTTGTCGCTCAACTGGCGCGCAGCGACCGTCGTCCACAACTGCTGCGCGAGTTGCTGGGCGCTCTGATCCGAGAGGTTCTTGCCGGCGACAGCCTCACTCGCGCGGCGTGACAGCTCCTCGACCGGAGGGAAACGCTCCTTCCTGTTATCGAGGAACACGACGAGATCGTCACGAAGATCCTGCGGCGCCTGCTTGTCCCCACCGGCGACGTTCTGCAGGTCGCGCCCGAGATCTCCGACGCGATTCGGTATATCGCCTTCGGCCTTGGGCACCGGTCCATCCGGCTGCCGGCAGCCGGTGGCACACAGGGCGCCTGCCAGACACAGTCCCAGCAACACTCGTGAGCTCATGATCATCAGAGTTAACCGACGATCTCCATTCTGTCAATGCTGAGCCTGGGGGACGGCGAGTACGATGGAGGCATGTCGCGACAGAACATTTCCAGCGGTCGTCAGTGGGAGTCGATCGTGGGCTATTCGCGCGCGGTGCGGGTGGGGCCACACGTGCACGTCTCGGGCACCACGGCGACCGACGATACCGGCGCCGTCGTCGGCGCAGGCGACGCATACGCACAGACGCACAGGACCCTCCGCAATATCGAATGGGCGCTGCATCAGGCCGGAGCGATGCTCGAGCACGTCGTGCGCACACGCATGTATGTGACCGACATCGCGCGATGGGAAGAGATCGGACGTGCGCACGGTGAGTTCTTCGGATCGATCCGTCCTGCGACGGCCATGGTGCAGGTGGCGGCCCTGATCGACCCAGAGATGCTCGTGGAGATCGAGGCGGAGGCTTATGTGGGGTGAGTTCCGTCTCTGTCTCTGGTCTCTGGTCTTTCGGCGCGCCGAAGGCTGAAGGCGGTAGACCGAGGCCATTCACCGCGCAGCGATTGTCACGCCGCGCGATTTCGAGTAGTCTGAGGGTTCAATGAGTTCGACGGTCCACCACGCGCGCCATCATCACGGCCATTCGGGCCGGCGGAGGAGTTGCGCGCGCTGAGAGTTGAACCGGTTCCATCAGGAACTCGCAGGCAAGCAGACCCCGCCGGAAAGACGTGGCGGGGTTTTTTGTTGTACGGATGCGTATGGATTTTTCGAAACTGGACGGCCTGATTCCGGCCGTCGTGCAGGATCACGTCAGCGGCGAAGTGCTCATGGTCGGCTTCATGAACGAAGAGGCCTGGGACAAGACGCGCGCGAGCGGTTACGTCACGTTCTTCAGCCGCACGCGGAGCACGCTGTGGACGAAGGGCGAGACGTCCGGTAATCGCCTCGCCGTTCGCGACGTGCTGATCGACTGTGACGAGGATACGGTGCTCATCAAAGCCGAGCGTCTCGGCGACGGCAACGTCTGTCACACGGGCGAGCGCACGTGCTTCTTTCAGCGGGTGGAAGGAGTGACCGTCCCATGAAGCTGAAGCTGGGGATCCCGAAAGGCTCACTCCAGGACGCGACCATTCAGCTGTTCGCTCGCGCCGGGTTCAACATCTACGTCAGCTCGCGCTCGTACTTTCCCACCATCGACGATCCCGAGATCGAATGCATGCTCATTCGCGCGCAGGAGATGACGCGCTACGTCTGCGAAGGCGTGCTCGACGCAGGGTTGACCGGGCTCGATTGGGTCGCGGAGCATCGCTACGGCCGCGACCCGCACACGTGCGTGACCCCTCTCGCCGATCTCGTCTACTCGAAACAGAGCTTCGGCAAGGTGCGCTGGGTGCTCGCGGCGCCGGAAGATTCGAACGTCAAGTCACCTCAGGATCTCGCTGGCGGAGTGATCGCAACCGAGCTGGTACAGGTCACGCGCCAGTACTTCGATCGCCTCGGTGTGCACGTGAAGCGCGTCGAGTTCTCCTGGGGAGCGACCGAGGTCAAGCCGCCCGTCCTGTGCGACGCCATCGTCGAGGCGACCGAGACCGGATCGACCCTGCGAGCGAACCGGTTGCGCATCATCGATACCGTCATGGAGTCGAACACACAACTCATCGTCAACGGAGCGGCGCTGGGCGATTCGTGGAAGCAGACGAAGATCGACAACATCGCCTTGCTGCTGAGAGCCGCGATCGAAGCGCAGGGACGGGTCGGCCTGATGCTCAACGTCCGCCGCGACGATCTGCCAACGCTGCTCGCGCTCCTTCCGGCGCTGCAGCGACCCACGATCTCATCGCTGAGCGATGCAGACTGGGTGGCGGTGAACACGATCATCGAGGAGCGCACGGTGCGCGACCTGATCCCCCGTCTCAAAGCGGCGGGCGGCCAGGGAATCGTGGAGTACCCACTCAACAAGATCGTGATTTGATGCTGAAGATCGTCTCCTCGAAGAACCGCCGCGCCGTCGCCGCGCTCCTCGCGCCCGAACGGACTCGTGACGCTGCCACCGAGCGCGCCGTCGCGAAGATCGTTGCCGCCGTGCGTGAACGTGGCGATGACGCGCTGCTCGCCTACGCGCGGCGGTTCGATCGACTGGACGAACCGATCGAAGTCGGCGTGGACGAAATGCGCCGTGCCGCCCGCACAGTGCCTCGCGACGTGCGTGCCGCGATCAGGACCGCCGCGCGCAACATCAGCACCGTTGCCAGACGGCAGGTACCGCGTGGATGGCGTTCGACGATCGCGCCCGGCGTCCGCGTCGAACAGCGTGTCGTTCCGCTCGACCGCGTCGGCTGCTACGTGCCCGGCGGCCGCTATCCGCTTCCCTCGTCATTGCTGATGACCGCGCTCCCTGCCGCAGCCGCGGGGGTCAAGGAGATCATCGCCGTCTGTCCGCGCCCCGAACCGGTCGTGATGGCGGCGGCGCTCGAAGCGGGCGTGTCGCGATTGTTTCGAATCGGCGGAGCCCACGCGGTGGCGGCACTCGCCTACGGCACCGCGTCGGTGCCGCGCGTCGACAAGATCGTCGGTCCCGGCAATCGATACGTCGCCGCGGCAAAGGCGCTGGTCGCCTCCGACTGCGGGATCGACTTCTATGCCGGCCCCACCGAAATCGTCATCGTCTCCGCGCGCGGACCTTCGCTGTGGATTGCCGCGGACCTGATCGCGCAGGCCGAGCACGACCCCGACGCACGGGCGGTGCTCATCACGCCCAACCGACGATTGGCGGAGCAGGTGGCCGCGCGCGTGCGCATGTTGCTGCCGTCGGATGGACCGGCCCGCGAATCACTCCGAGCTCACGGCGGAGTCATCGTGACCGAGACGCTCGACGCCGCGATCGCGCTCGCGAACGACGCGGCGGCCGAACACCTCGTCGTGGACGATGACAAGGTCGCCGCGAAGGTGAGATGCGCCGGCTCGCTCTTCGTGGGGCCGTGGTCCGCGCAGGTGGCAGGTGACTACGCCATCGGCTCCAATCACGTGCTGCCGACGGCGGGAACAGCTCGTGTTCGCGGAGGGCTCTCCAGCGCCGATTTCGTCCGGCAGATCACGGTTCAGCGCGTGACGCGACACGGTCTCTCCCGCATCGGCGGGAGCGTCGTCGCGCTGGCGAATGCGGAGGGATTGACGGCTCACGCCGACTCGATCGCGCTCCGCCTCAGGAGCAGGTAACGTGCCGATCCAGGGCTACCCTGACCCGGGCCCGGGGCTGCGCCTCCATCTCAACGAGAACACGGGCGGCTGTTCGCCTCGTGTGCTCGAGGCGATTCGGCGCGTGGCGTCACACGAGATCTCCACCTATCCGTCGTATACCGACCTCGTTCACGCATGCGCGCGTCACTTCGGTGTCGATCCCGAGTGGGTGCTCCTGACCAATGGTCTGGATGAAGGGATCCTGATGGCCGCCGTCGGCCACATCGCGAAGGCGCGCGTTCACGATGCAGAGACGATCATCCCGCTGCCGGCATTCGATCCGTATCCGAACGCCACCGCGGCGGTCGGCGCCACCGCAATTCGAATCACGCCCGGCCCGGAGTTCGCGTTTCCAACGGACGACGTCGTGCGCGCGATCACGTCGCGCACGCGGATGATCTTCCTGAACACGCCGAACAATCCGACCGGGCAGCTGATCTCGATTCCGGATCTCAAACGAATCGCATCCGCGGCGCCGGAGGCGATCGTGCTGGTCGACGAGGCTTACATCGAGTTCGGTGGCACGTCGTTCCTGCCCGATCTCGCGCACTATCCAAACGTACTGGTGGGTCGCACGTTCTCGAAAGCGTACGGGCTGGCCGGAATGCGCGTCGGCATCGTCATTGGTCAGCCGCCGGCGCTCGACCCGGTTCGTGCGGTCACGCTGCCGTTCAACATCAACGCCGTCGCCCGTGCCGCGACGCAGGCAGCGCTCGAAGACAACGAGTTCCTGCCCCGCTACGCGGCCGAGGTCCGCGAGTCGCGCCAGCGTCTCTACACCGCGTGTCGCCGGCTGGGGCTCGAACACTGGGAGAGTGCCGCGAACTTCGTCCTCGTGCGTGTTGGCGACCCGGTGCAGCCGTTCGTCGACGCGCTCGCCGCGCATGACGTGCACGTTCGCGATCGCTCGAAAGACCCCACGACGCCGGGCTGCATTCGGATCACGGCCGGCGTGCTCGAACACACGAAGGCGGCCATCGCGGCCCTCGAGTCCGTCGTCGCATTGCTTGCCGGTCGCAGCGTGAGCGGAGGCGGGCGATGAAGGCCGCCAGGGCAGCCGACTTCGACCGACGCACGACCGAAACGCAGATCGCGGGCAAGCTGGTCATCGACGGTCACGGGCGCTACGACGTGCGGACGGGCATTCGCTTCTTCGACCACATGCTCGAGCTGTTCACGCGACATGGCGGGTTCGATCTGACGCTGCACGCGACGGGTGATCTGGATGTCGATCAGCATCACACCGTCGAGGACGTCGGCATCGTCCTTGGCGAGTCGATGCTCGCGGCGCTTGGGGATCGCAAGGGGATCAACCGCGCCGGCTATTTCGTGATGCCGATGGACGAGACGCTCGCGGTGGTGGCCGTCGACCTGAGCGGCCGCCCGAAGGCGGTGGTCGATCTGAAGGTTCGTGTGCGGATGGTCGGCGACCTGCAGAGCGAGCTGGTGCACGACTTCTTCGACGGGTTTGCGATGGGCGCACGCGCGAACGTGCACGCGAAGGTGCTGTATGGCCGCTCGAGTCACCATCACATCGAGGCTGTGTTCAAGGCGTTTGCGCGGGCGCTGCGCGTGGCATGCGCACGTGACGCACGGCTCGCCGAGATGCTGCCAAGCACGAAGGGACTCCTGTGATTGCGCTGATTGATTACGGCGCCGGCAATCTGACGTCCGTCCGCAAGGCACTGACGGCGCTCGGCGCCGACTTCGTGGTCCCTCGCACTCCTGCGGAATGCGACGAGGCACGCGGCGTGATCGTCCCCGGCGTCGGACACTTTGCCGCAACCGCGGCACTCGAGGGCGAATGGCGCGACGCGATCGCCCTGAAGATCGCGAGCGGCACGCCGCTGCTCGGCATCTGTCTTGGCCTGCAGTGGCTGTTCGAAGGCAGCGATGAGGCCCCCAACGTGCGTGGCCTCGGGGCGCTTCCCGGTCGCATCGTCCGCTTGCGTGGCGACGCGGAGCACCGGCTCAAGATCCCGCACGTCGGATGGAATGCGCTCGAATTCCGCGGGCCCGCAGCCACGACGGCGACAGACACGAATGGAGGCTCGCAGCTGTTGTGCGGCTTGAGCAGTGGCGCGCAGGTGTACTTCACACACTCGTATGCGGCACCGGTGACCGACGCATGCGTCGCCGCGACGAGCCATGCGGAGACGTTCGCGGCTGTCGTCGAGCGCGACAACATCTTCGGCGTGCAGTTCCATCCGGAGAAATCGAGCGATGCCGGCCTGACGATCCTCCGCAATTTCCTGAGAGTGTGCGGCTCCCAGCTCCGCGTATCGCTCGACGGCGGGCAAGGATGCTGACCAAGCGCATCATCGCGTGCCTCGACGTGCGCGACGGCCAGGTCGTCAAGGGCGTGCAGTTCCAGGAGCTCCGCCGTGCCGGCGACCCAGGCGAGCTTGCGCGGCGTTACAACGTCGAGGGCATCGACGAAGTGGTCATCCTCGACATCACGGCGACGCTCGAACGTCGACAGGCGCTCGCCCGCACGATCGACGCCGTCGCACGCGAGATCTTTCTGCCGCTCACCGTCGGCGGCGGCATTCGGTCCGAGGACGATGCGGAGGCGGCGATCGACGCGGGCGCGGACAAAGTGAGCCTGAACACGGCGGCGCTGCGGAGTCCGGAGCTGATCACCACGCTGGCAACGCGCTACGGAAGCCAGGCGGTCATTGTCGCGATCGACGCCAAGCGTGCCGACGATCGATTCGCGGTCTTCGTCCGCAGCGGCACCTCCGATGCCGCGCGCGATGCGGTCGAGTGGGCTCGCGAGGCCGAGTCGCGCGGTGCGGGCGAGATCCTCCTGACGTCGATGGATCGCGACGGCACGCGCGCTGGCTTCGACTGCGAGATGACGGCAGCCGTCTCCGACGCTGTTGATATCCCGGTGATCGCGTCCGGCGGCGCCGGCACGTTCGACCACTTCACGGACGTCTTCACACAGGGTCACGCGGACGCCGCCCTCGCGGCCTCAATCTTTCACTACGCGGAGTCCAGCGTGGCCGACCTCAAACGGCACCTCCAGGCGCATGGGATTCCGGTGCGCCTCTGAACTCCGTCGTGCCATGCTGATCCCGTCCATCGATCTCCAGAACGGCCACGTCGTCCAGTTGATCCAGGGCGATCGGCTCGCCATTCAGGCGCCTGACCCGGAGCCCTGGATCGCAAAGTTCTCTCGCTTTCCGCGCGTCCAGCTGATCGATCTGGACGCGGCGATGGGACGCGGCGCGAACACCCCGCTCGTGGTCGATATCTGTCGCCGTTTGCCGTGCCGGGTCGGTGGCGGCATCCGCAGTGTCGAGCGCGCAACGGCGGTGCTCGACGCGGGAGCGCACGCCGTGATCGCCAGCTCCGCGCTCTTCCAGGATGGCGCCGTCGACGTGACGTTCGCCAAGACGCTGGCCGACGCCATCGGCGCCGAGCGCGTGATCGCGGCCGTCGACAGCCGCGGAGGCCACGTCGCCATCCACGGCTGGAAGACAGTCCTTCCCATCACCGCCGTCGAGGCCGTTCGCGAGCTCGAGCCGTATTGCTCCGAGTTTCTTTACACGCACGTCGACACAGAAGGATTGATGCAGGGCACCGATGTCGACGCGATCATGAACGTCCGCCGGGCGACATCGCGTCGTGTCACGGCCGCCGGAGGCATCACGACGTGGGACGAGATCGATCTGCTCGACTCACACGGCGTCGATGCGGTGGTCGGCATGGCCGTCTACACCGGACAATTGCCGCTCGACAGGTGATGCTTGCGCCATTACGCGGATCCGCGTAATCATTACGCAGATCTGCGTAACCATTACGCACTTATGCGTAATGGCCACCTGCCATGGATAATCCATTCGTCTACGGCGAGATCGTTCCTGACGATGCGTTCGTCGGACGGGAAGCGGAGCTGCTGCGCCTGGTGGCCGACCTGGGCGACGGGCAGAAGGTGTTCCTGATCTCGCCGCGCCGATACGGCAAGTCGTCGCTGATCCGCCAGGCGCTCAAGGCGCTGGGACTGCGCGGTGTCCTCACCGTGGACGTCACCGTCAGCAGCCACAGCTCGTACGTCGCGTTTCTCGAGGGATACGCCCGCGCGCTCGCCGGTCTCGAGAGCAAGTGGCAGCGTGCCCGTGACTGGCTCGTCGGCAGCATCACGTCGACGCGCCCCGAAGTCCGTTACGATGCCCGCCTCGCCGGCGTCGGCGCGCTGTCCGTTGCATTCCCCAACGCGCAGAGCGCGCGTGATGTCACACGGCTCGCCAACGAGCTGTTCGCGCTTCCGGGTCGCATCGCCGCGGAGCGCAAGCGTGCGCTGGTCATCGCGCTCGACGAGTTCCAGGCCATTGACGCCTTCAACGGCGGAAGCGTGGAGCACGCGCTGCGCGGCGCCGCACAGCAGCAGCGGCAGGTCGGCTACGTGTTTGCCGGCTCCGAGCCGAGCCTGATGGAAAAGATGATCGGACCCCGGCGGCCGTTCTACAAGGCGGGTCCCGTGATGCGTCTGCAGAAGATTCCGCCGGATGTCTTCGCCGGATGGATCGAACGCCGTTTCCAGAAGAGCGGCATGCGGCCCGAAGGCGGCATCGGCGCGGCGATCGTGGAGCTTGCGGGTAATCTTCCCTACGACGTGCAGCGTCTGGCTCACGAAACCTGGGACGACGTGCGTGCGGCTGGAAGCCGCAAGGCAGGACTCGACAACCTGCACGACACGTTGAGCCGATTGCTCGCCGAGCAGGACATGATCTTCGAAGCGATCTGGCAGCGGTTGACGCTTGCGCAGCGCGCCGCCCTGCGCGCCGTCGTCCTGCAAGGAGGACGCGCGCTGCTGTCGAGCGACACGACCGCGCGTCACCGGCTCGCCACGCCCTCGACGACGCAGCGGGCCTTGTCGTCGCTGATGAACCAGGAGATCGTCGTCAAAGAGGATACGCAGTACGTGGTCGTCGACTCGCTGTTACGCGAGTGGGTCGCGAGGAAGACGTTTTGAACGGGCTGCTCGCACGCGTCGGTCTGGACCGTCCCGAGTTGCGGGCGTGGGCGATGTACGACTGGGCGAATTCCGCGTTTCAGACCACCGTCATCACGGCGGTGTTTCCCAGATTCTTCAGCGACTACGCCGCGGCCGGCCTGACGCCGGTTCAGGCGACGACGCGCTTTGCCTGGGTCAGCACGATCGCGGCGGTGATCATCGCGCTGCTCGGACCGCCACTGGGTGCATTCGCCGACGCCAGGGCGGCGAAGAAGAAGATGCTGGCAATGGCGCTCGCCGTCGGGGTCACGGCGACGCTGCTCATGGCGTCCATCGGCCGCGGAGACTGGCTCTACGCCGCGCTGATCTTCCTCGTCGGCAACGTCGCGATCACCGCGAGCTTCGTCTTCTACGACTCCCTGCTGCCGCACATCGCGGCGCACGAGGAAATGGACCGCGTGTCGACCGCGGGCTACGCGCTCGGCTACGTCGGCGGCGGCATCCTGCTCGTCGTCAATCTGCTGTGGATCCTGATGCCCGCATCATTCGGGCTGCCGAGCGCGGTCGCGGCGATCAAACTCTCGTTCGTGAGCGTCGCCGTCTGGTGGCTGGTGTTCTCGATCCCGCTGTTTCGTCGCGTCCCGGAGCCGCGAGCGCTTCTCGCGGCAAGCACGCGACCGGTTCGCGACGCGTTCGGAACCGTGCGGCGGACCTTTGGCGAGCTTCGCGGCTATCGCCAGGCCTTCCTGATGCTGATCGCGTTCCTGCTCTACAACGACGGCATTCAGACGATGATCAAGATGTCGTCGATCTACGGCGCGGAAATCGGCCTCGATGCCAATGCACAGATCGGCGCCTACATTGTCGTGCAGTTCGTCGGCATCCCGTTTTCGTTCATCTTCGGCGCCCTGGCTGGACGTATCGGCGTGAAGACGTCCATCTTCATCGCCCTCGTCGTCTACACCGGCATCAGCGTGCTGGGCTATTTCATGACCGCCGCGTGGCAGTTCTTTGCGCTGGCATTTCTGGTGGGCACCGTTCAAGGCGGCAGCCAGGCGCTGAGTCGATCGCTCTTCGCGCGCATGATTCCCAAGGAGAAGTCATCCGAGTACTTCGGCTTCTTCTCGGTCTTCGAGAAGTTCGCTGGCATCGCAGGGCCGGCGCTGTTCGCCGCCTCCGTGACGGCGTTCGGATCGAGCCGCCCCGCGGTCCTTTCCCTCATCCTGTTCTTCGTGCTGGGCGCGGTCGTGCTCACACGCGTCGACGTCGCCGCGGGCGAAGCCGAAGCTGCCACCGTCGTCACGTGAACGTCGATGCGCATTGTCATCACGGGAGGCACCGGGTTTCTCGGCCGCTCGCTGATCGAACGCCTGCAGGCCGAACACGAGCCGATCGTCCTCACCCGCAGACCGCAGGCCCATTCGACTCGCGGTGCTCGCTCCGGACAGGTCGCAGAGGTCCACTGGTCACCCGATGCACCCGACGGCAGGTGGATCGAAACGGTTCATACCGCGCAAGCCGTCGTCAATCTCGCCGGTGAACCTATCGCCGCGGGTCGCTGGACGGCGACGAGAAAGAAGGCGATCCACGACAGCCGAATCACGGCGACGCGTGCGATCGTCGAGGCGATTGAGCGCGCGCCGGAACCACCGATCCTGATCAATGGTTCCGCGATCGGCATCTATGGTGATCGCGGCGACGAGGCGCTGACCGAGGAATCGTCACTCGGAGCCGACTTTCTCGCCACGGTGTGCAAGGACTGGGAAGCCGAAGCGATGAAGGCGTCGGACCGAACTCGTGTCGTGTTGCTGCGAACGGGCTTGGTGCTGTCGAGGGAGGATGGCGCGCTACCGCCGTTCGCGCGGCCATTCCGGTTCTTCGTCGGCGGGCCTGTCGGCTCGGGCCGGCAGTACATGTCGTGGATTCACGTCGACGACTGGGTGGAGATGGTCCGATGGGCGCTCATGACAACCTCGGTGCAAGGCCCCATCAACGTCACGGCACCCGCACCGGTCACCAACGCCGACTTCGGTCGAGCACTCGGCCGTGCGCTGCATCGACCAGCCGTCATGCCGGCGCCGTCGTTCGCGCTCCGTGTGCTGCTGGGAGAAATGGCTGACGCGCTGATCCTCGGCGGGCAGCGCGTGCTGCCCGCCAGGGCACAATCGCTCGGCTTCTCGTTTCGGTATCCGGAGCTGGGGGTGGCCCTGACGGCCGTCTACGGGCGCGCGTAGCGGTCCAGTGCGTCGATCCATTCCGGCACCGGCGCCCGTGTGTCGGCCTCTCCCTGCAGGACGATCTGACCGGTCTCGAGCCGCTTGCCGTAAAAACGCTCGTTCGCGTCACGGTCCGTCCGCAGCGTACTGCCGTTGATGGTCACACCCGCGAACAGGCCGCGCGCGCGCGAGTAGCTGAGGATCTCGGCGCGCAACTGCAGGTCGGTCGACGCTTGCGCGTCGCGACCGACCGGTCCCGCGGCGACAGCGGCATCGGCCCCGAGCTTGAACTGATTGCGAACCAGCGATTCGAGACCGCGGCGCTGCATGATGACGAGGATCAGGTCGGCCGCCTGACCTCCGATCTGCAGGCCGATGCTGCCACCGGTCAGCGTCATGAACGCCGGCGCCGACCAGCCGCTGGCCGTGCGCGCGCTGATCACGCCGCGCCCGCGCATGCCGCCGACGACGAAGCCGCCCTTGATCGTGCTTGGAAAGATGGCGATGCCCTCGGCCTTGCCGAGAATCGCCTGCGGGATCGATTTGTCCTCGGCGGACATGATCTCGCTGAAGATCGTCACGGCCTGCCGCAGCCGCGCGGACTCGGACGAATCGGCTGGTTGTGCGGAGGCAACGGACGCGACACCGAGCGACAGAACGATGGCGATAAGCGATATGCGCATAGTCGCGATCATACCGTTCACCGGGGATCTACACGATCGCCGGCGCACCGCCTTTGAAGTCGCCGGCCAGGATTGGAATCGCGCTCGTGCCGAACCAGTCCTCCAGCACACGGGCGTAGACCGATCGGAAATCGGTCTCGTAGCGCACGTCGCCGCCGCTGTTCTCGAGGGTGGGATTGGCCGGATTGGGATCGAGCGACGGAGCGGAGCCGTAGATCCCGCCACGCACGCCGCCGCCGATCGCCATCATGATCCCGGCGGCGCCGTGATCCGTGCCGTTGCTCCCGTTTTCCGAGATGCGACGGCTGAACTCGGAGAACTGCAGGATCATCGTGTCGCCGATCAGACCCTGATTGCGCAGGTCGTTGTAGAAGGCGATGACACTGTCGTTGAACGTCGACATCAGCGTCGCGTAGGCGCCGCCGCCGTTGACGCCTTGTCCTGCATGTGTGTCGAAGCCGCCGGTCTGCACCCAGTACACGCGCGTGCCGAGGCCACGCACGATCGACCCCGCCACCGTGCGCAGTGCCAGCGCCAGGCCGTTGTTGGGATACGCAAGCGTTCCGGTGTAGTTCGCAAACGTCGCGACACGATCGAGCGTGTCGAGTGCCGCGCGGGCCGACGCATTCACGAAGGCAAGCTGCGGCCGCTCGACCGGAACGTGCGACGCAATTCGAGTTGCCGCCGCGCGTTCGTTCACCGCCTCGTCGCCGGTGTTCGGGCTGGCGAAGCTGTAGGTGCGCGCGTCGGGAATCGCCGGCACGGAGATCTGACGCGACATCAGCGCGCGCGGCAAATCGCGTGTCGTCGTAAAGGCCGTCAACGGATCCCGCGGCAGCGTCTCGAGATATCGGCCGAGCCATCCCATGTTCGACGGCGAGCTCGGATCGGCAGTGCCCCAGATGTCGGCGCCCTGGAAATGCGATCGGCTCGAGTTCGCATATCCCGAGCGCTGGATGATCGCGAGCCGCCCCTGATTGAAGATGTCGCGCAAGCCGGTCAGTCGCGGGTGCAGACCGACCGCATTACCGGCAGTGTCGGTGCCAATCTGCAGCACCTGCGCCGGTGGTACGGCGATCGTCGGACGACGGCTGTAATAGAACGGATCGCGGTACGAGACGACCGTGTTCAGTGAATCGTTGCCTCCCGCGAGATACAGCACGACCAGATTGCGCGAGCGCGCACCTTGCGCGAGTGCCAGGTCGCACAGGAATTCCGGGGCCGCCAGCGTGACGGTGAAGGCGCTGACACCGCCGCGGATGAAGCTTCTGCGAGAAACATGCATGTGCGGACCCTAGATGAACTGGTACTCGGACGACCCGACCATCAGACGCGTGAGACCGGCAGCCTTCGACTGCAGCTGCGCCGGCGATCCGGTCCACGCGCCGCCGGACGCGACGTACGTCTGCAGATACCCGTACGGCGCCGCGTCGAACTCGGACGCCGTCAGACGATCGATGAAGTAACTGACGAAGTCGTCCGGCGATGAACTCGCCACCGCCGCGTCGCGACCGAGATTCACGCGCTGGTTGGCGGCCAGCGTCGCCGCGAAGTTCATCCTCGCCAGCATCGTGCCGCTCGAGAACCACTCCTGTCCAAGGCTCCAGCCCGCCACGTCGGGAGGCTCGAACAGGGTCTGTCCCATGTTGATCATCGCGGCTCGCGCGGTATCCACCGAGAAGCCGTTCCAGCCGACTTCCTTGATCGCGCGGACGACGAATTCCGCGGGCCATGAGTAGCGCGTGTACCAGTTCGCCGGATCGAGGAACACCGACGACTGCAGGATGTAAGCGATCACCGGCTTGATCTGCGTGTCGTACTGCAGGTAGATGCGCGCCGCCGTCTCGATGAACTCATCGTCGGGCGCGTTCACGTCGCTGACGAAGAAGTTCCACAGCTTTCGCGCGAGGCGTCGCGCCGTTTCCGGATGGCGCGCGAGCGCGGTCAGGAAATCGAGGCCGTCCTGCATCCCATCGGCAGCTGAACGTGCCGCAATCGTCTTTCCTCCGTCCGCGTAGATCGGGAAGGAGAACGTCTTGGCACTCGTCTCGTGTTGGGACGCGTTGTAGAGGAACGCGTAGTACGCGGTGGGTTGCTGCGGATCACCGCCTTCCAGCCGCAGATTCCATCCGGTGAACGCGCGGGCCGCGGCGTACACATCCTGCTCGACGTAATTGCCAAGCCCGAAGGTGAACAGCTCCATCACCTCGCGTCCGAAGTTCTCCTGTGGACGCGTCCGGAAATTGACGCGACCATCCAGCCAGACCAGCATCGCCGGATCGCGCGCGACTTCGACCAGCAGATCGCGGAAGCTGCCCAGTCCCATCTGTCGAAACAGCTCGAGCTGACCTTGAGGTCCTGGCAGTTCTCCTTCGACGAGCGCCAGCATCTTGGTGGCCTGCACGCCGGGCACGATGCCCGCCAGCTTCGAGTACGCCGTCGCGAAGTGGTTGTGCCAGAAGAGCGCCATCTTCTCCTGCAGCGGGCGCGCGGAGTGCACCATCCGGAACAGCCACCGCTGCCGCGCATCGTCGATATTGAGGTTCGGCTGGAACTGCCCGCCGCGCGTGGTGACACTGACGTACGCGCTTTGCTGGATTTTCGAATCGACGTCGTCTGGCTGGCGCTCGAAATTCAGCAGGTATTCGGTCACCGCCTGCGGTGCGTAGCGGTCGAACGCCTTCAGTTCGCTGGCGCCGGCCCCGAAGCCGCCGCGACGGAGCAGGTGCGCTGTCTGAGGTTGGCCTCGTCCCATGGGTCTCCCGCTGGAAGTGCCGATTGTAGAGCCGCCGACGACTTCAGCGCAAAATTCGCCTTCGCTGGTCGAACCGCTGCCGAGCTACAGCGGACACGTCCCTTGGTTCTTATCGGACGAGGGACATCAGCAGTCCACGAAAAGAAAACAGGTCGCGCGCGTCGCCCTGCTCGTCGATCAGGCCTTCCAGTTGCTCGCGCACGAAACGGCCGGCATTGGCGCGCCGGGCCAGGAAGTTCACCAGCCACGGCCGGCGGGCGCACGATTGCGCGACCTGATACGCGCGATACCGGCGCTGGAACCGACGGCGAAACTCCGTGCCGTAAATCGTGTGAACCGTGGCGAGCGGCAGACGACCTGAGAGAGCCTGCGCGACGAAGTCCGCTGCGATCAAACCGCTCTCCATCGCCTTCCCAATTCCCTCTCCTGTCCCCGGATACGTCATCGCCGCGGCCTCGCCCAGGACGAGCAGACCGGGCCGGCCGAACTGCGCCCCGGTGAGACCCGTGCGCATCGGTGCGCCGCGGAACTCGGTGAGCTGCCGCGACGTGCGCACGATCTCGGCTGCCGGTGGGAAGTGTCTCTGAAAGGAATCCCAGAACGTCCGCAAGCCCGACGCATGGCTGCCAAACAGGCCAACGCCCACGTTCAGTCGATTGGCAGGCCCGGGAAAGATCCATCCGTATCCGGGACACCATGGCTCCTGATACGCGATGGTCAGGTGTGCGAAGCGCCGCGCGACGTCGGGAGGCGCGTCGAAATACACGCGGCCTGCGGCACCAGTTGGCTTCATCGGCACAGGCAAACCGAATGCATCGAGAGCGGTCGCATTCGCGCCGGTCGCCAGCATCGTCACACGCGCGCGAATGTCGCTCGTCGTGCCGCTGCTGTGAAACCGCGCGCCGGCAACGCCATCGCGATCGGTCACCGGCCCGGCAGCACTCATCGACGGAAAGAACCGGACGCCAGCCTCGATCGCCGCGTCGAGCATCATCGCGTCGAGCCGCTCGCGCGGGATGCAGGCGAGTTGTCCGCGCACGATCGCAGATTCCCCGTTGGGCGAATAGAGTCGCAGTTCGTCCGAGAGGATCGCCTCGCTCAACACGCGCGCCCGGATGTCGAGCGCGTCGAGAGCACCGAGCGCATCGCCGATCAGTCCGTCGCCACAGATTTTGTCGCGGGGAAAGACGGCCCGATCGGCAAGGACGACATCCACTCCTGCTCGCGCCAGCGCGCGTGCCGCCGTCGTCCCCGCCGGACCGGCGCCGATGATCAGAACGTCACAGGTCGATGGAATCTGTGCCGACAACCTCTGTGCCTCGGACCCACTCAGAAGCGCAGGCGGAACCCAAGCTGGAACTCGCGCTGCTCGTAGCCTCCATTCGGACGGAACCCTTCCGCGGTCGTCGGGATCGGCGCCAGCGGATTGCCCAGCGTGTCGACCGCGATCGTCGACGTGACGCCCGACCACTGCACCGTGTTGAAGACATTCTTCAGCTCGCCAATCACTTCCGCGCGCAGGTTGCCACGGAACGGCACGAACCGCGAATAGCGCATGTCGACGTTGTAGCGCGCCGGCAGATACATCGAGTTGCGACCGACATTGACGGGACGATCATTGTTGGCAAACCCGTCGTTGTTCAAATCGCGGTTCGACACGATGTTGAACGGCAGCGCGCTGTTCATTTGAATCAGGATCCCGAGCTGGTTGTTGTTCAGGATCGCTGCAAGTGCGCCGTTGTCGCTGCTCACACTCGGCTGAAAGACGATGCTGCCGTTGAAGTTGTGACGGGTGTCGAGCAGGTTCGGCCCCTTGTCGCGATCGAGGTTCGTCGGGTCGGTGCGGAACGCGTCGCCGACCACACCCAGGCCGCTCGTTCCGGGGAAGTGGAGACTGAGCGGCGCGTTGTCCTCGCCCTTCGCCAGGGTGTACGAGAGGTTGAACGTCGTTCCGCGCGCCAGACGCCGGGCCAGCAACACGCTCACCGCGTTGTAGTGCCCTGAACCCGGCGCTTGCAGCGTGTAGATGTGATTGAACCGCGGATCGACGCGTGTCCCGGCGTTCACCGCCGCGCTGTAGACAGGACGACCGTCCGAAAGAGTCGAGATCGGACTGGTCAGATTCACATCGGTGACCACCGGCAGATCGCGAATCATCGAGTACGTGTAGCCGACCTGCACCGAGTAGTCCGTCCCGATCGCGCGCTCGACTTGCACGTTGTTCTGCCACGTTCGCGCGATCTGGAAATCGGGATCGACCGCGGCGATCGACTGCGTCGGCAGCGCGAACCCGGCCGGCAGGTTCGAGAGATTCGACGGGAACGCGGGCGCACCGGCGGCGGCCGGCCCGAGCGAAACCGTGAACGTGCGTGGCGATCCGCTGAACTGCAACGCGTTCTCGTACGCGATCAGGATCGGCTGGTCGTACATGAGCCCGCTGCTGGCGCGAACGACGGTGCGCGGCGTCGCCGTCCAGGCGATCCCGGCGCGCGGGCCGAAGTTGTTCGTGTCGGTCTTGAACTCGCGGTTGTTCTCGTAGGGGGCATTGTCGACGCCTGAAGGCGGTTTGTACACGTCGTAACGCACGCCGTACAGGAACTTCAGACTGGGCGAGAGCTGCCAGTCGTCCTGCACGAACGCACCCAGGATCTGCGTGTTCATCGTGAACGACAGCTCACCGAACACCTGGCTGAAATTGGCGTAACCGAGGCGATTCACGCCGTTCTTCGCGTCGAGATACGCCTGGATCGACGGGAACGTGTACGACTGCAACGGCGCGCTGGTGCGACCGTCGTGCACGTGCTGAAAGTCGATGCCGGCCTTGTAGCTGTGGCTGCTGCGGATGAACGTGAAGTTGTCGACGAACTCGGTGATGTTCTGCTTGAAGTCGAAGCCGTTGCCGCCCTGACCGGTCGTGCTGTACGGACCGCCGAAGTTGGCGATGCCCGACACCGCGATGTACGGCGCCGGTCCCGCCTCGGCGCTCGCCGTCGACTGCTGATGCCGGTGCGCGTACTGCACCCGCAGCTCGTTCAGTTTGCTGTTGCCGATGGTCGACACCAATTGCGCGGCGGTGGAATCCATCGCGTCGACGAAATCCGACGCCACCTGCATCGTCCCCAGCCCGCCGACGTTGTTGTTGTACGGCGAGTTGTTGCGGAACAGGATGTGTCGCGCCGTCAGACGGTTCGCTCGATTCACCTGGTAATCGAGCTTGCCGATGAAGAACGGGACGGTCTGGACGTTCGGAGGCACACCAGGCTGCGTGGGCAACCCGAGCGCTGATGCGTTTGCCGGAACAACGGTGATCACCTTCTGCGAGGAGAGGTCGCGCTGCGTGCGCTCGTAGCCGGCGTAGAAGAACAACTTGTCGTGCTTGACCGGCCCGCCGACCGTTCCGGTGACCGTATCCACTTTCGTATCCGGCTTGTTCGTTCCTGTTTGCGGCCCCTGGAAGAAGAAGGGGTAGGCGCTGAAATCACGGCGCCGAAACAGGTAGCTGCCATCGCCGCGGATCTGATTCGTTCCCGACGGGGTGATGGCGTTGTAGACGAGACCCATCGTCTGACCGAACTCGGGCGCGTAGCCGCTGGTGACGACCTTCACCTCGCGAATCATGACCTCGGACATCGGCAGCAGGCGAAGTCCCGCGCGGTCCTTCTCCGTGTTCGTGTTGCCGTCGATCTGATAATTGATCCGCATCAGTGTTCCGTTGGCGGAGATACGCGGAACACCGAATTCCGGATTTTCGAACCCGGTGACGCCGGGCTGCGCGAGCGCG
>Ga0111538_10004034_pt1 | contig 20451 bp, 18 predicted proteins | sample SoiMethybrSBSTD1_FD_79669 | JGI IMG/M metagenome (GOLD analysis project Ga0111538, IMG submission 79669) | Bulk soil microbial communities from a Populus tree surrounding site in Tennessee, USA - Soil MetaG P. TD hybrid SBSTD1 (version 2)... | ecosystem: Environmental > Terrestrial > Soil >... | reverse complement strand
TGCCGGCGTATGGATGTGCTCTGGGCGCACGCCAAGCGCAAGCAGACGACCTGGAATGCGCCGCAACAGCGGCCATTGCATCATCTTCATGAGCAGGGGTGCCCTCGGCCGCTTGCCTTTGCTGGCGAGCGCCGGCCCTATCACATTGTTCTGCATGATAATCTGCAGACGCTGGTTACGCGCGTTGGAAATTCGCGGCGATTCTCGCACTCTCCGGCCGGTCAGAGGACGCCGTATTTCTCGTAGACCTCGGCGAGCAGCCTGCCCTGTTTCAGTTCATCGCGGGTGTGGTTCTCGCTGGTGATCTTCTGCTTTGCGCGCTCGATGACCTTCGCGGCGAGATCCTGGGGAATGATCACGACGCCGTCGATGTCGCCGAACACGATATCGCCGGTCCGGACGGCGACGCCGCCGCACTCCACCGCCGTGTCACGCTCGATCATGCGCGCCCGCCCGCGGCTGTCGAGCGGCCCGACGCCGCCGTGGAACACGGGAAAACCCAGCCGCTTGATGTGCCGCAAGTCGCGGACTAGGCCGTCGGTCACGCAGCCGACCCCGCCGCGCGCGAGCGAGGCCGTGGTCAGCAGCTCTCCCCAGGGCGCGATCCGCTCGGTCGGGCCGTTGCAGGCCAGCACCGGAACGTCGCCCGGCTTCAGATCGTCGAGCAGTTCGATCTCGATCTTGTAGGGATTCTCGCCCTCGCGAACCGCGTAGGTGTCGACGAACAGGCCGGTGCGTGCCCGGCCCATCACCACCAGGGAATGATCGACCGGCCGTACGAAGGGGCGCATGGCCTGCTTCATGAGACCGAACTCGTCCATCACATCGGACAGGACGGCGGAATAGAGTTCCGTGGACAGCTGCTTGAAGTCGAACATAAGCGCTCCTTTGAAAGCTCTGCCCGTTGGCCCTGCCGCGAGTGGTGCCGTTGCCCTAGGCACCGCATGGTCGGTCCACCGCCCGCGAGATCTCCCGATGGACCGAAAAACCGCACCTATGTCTCAGGTCGGTCACTTAGATACAAGGCCCAAACGCCCAGCGCAAAGCATAAGTGGCAAGAGTCATTGACCTTCGAGATCGGTCGAGCCTAGGAATGCAACGCCAAGCGAAGTACCGACGGGTGGGGTCGTAGATGAAGATCGTCAACATCAAAGTGCTGGTCGTCAACGCGGGGATGCGAAACTGGGTTTTCATCAAGGTTGAGACCGACCAGTCTGGGCTGTATGGCTGGGGCGAGGCTACGATCGAATGGAAGACAAGAGCGGTGGTTGGCGCGATAGAAGATCTGGTGCCACTTTTGATTGGCCGCGATCCTCGCGACATCGCTCAGGCTTTGCGGATCATGACCAAACGCACCTATTGGCGCCCGGGTGTGATCGGCTCCACGGCCATCAGCGGGATAGAGCACGCGCTCTGGGACATCTTCGGCAAGAGCCTCGGGCTGCCGGTTTGGCGATTGCTGGGCGGCCAAGTGCGCGATCGCGTGAAGATCTACACCCATCTCGGTCTCGGCGACATGGAGGCCGTCTACCGCACGATGGAGGCCGGTCCGTTGCGCGAGTATGCGGCACGGCTGATGGAGCAAGGCTACCGCGCCTTCAAGGTCGTCTTCATTCCCTATACCCACTACACGACGTCGCCCCAGGCCCTGCGCCACGTAAGCAGCTTGATGCAGGCGTTGCGGGACGAGGTCGGAAACGAAGTTGACATCATGATCGACTTTCATGGTCGCTGCGGCTCGGTCAGCGCCGCCATGCAGTTCATCCGGGAAATCGAACCTTTCGACCCGTTGTTCGTCGAGGAGCCGATCCAGCCTGGCGATGTCGAATCGATGCTCGCCATCAAGGAGCAAGCGCGCTGCCCAATTGCGACGGGCGAGCGTCTCGTCGGTCTTGAAGAGTTCGAGCCTCTTTTCCGCAAAAGGGCGATCAATATTGCGCAGCCCGATCTAAATCACTGCGGCGGCCTTGCCGTCGCGCGCGACATCGCGGCTTCGGCTGCGGCGGTCAATATCGGCGTTGCGCCACACAATCCGAACGGGCCCATCGCCGGCGCCGCTGCACTGCATTTCGCCGTCGCCACCCCCAATCATGTCATTCAAGAGGTCATGGACGGATCCGTGCCCTGGTACTACGAGGTGATGGCCAAGACGCCGGTCGTGCGCACGGGCAGTTATTGGGGAGTACCCACCGAGCCCGGCCTTGGCATCGAGGTTGACGAGGCTGCGGCCGCGAAACACCCTTTCCAGCAGGAGCATTTCGAGACCATGCATGCCACCTTGCCGGACGGGACCGTGGTCGATTGGTGAGAGTTTACCGGGTTTCGAATAATCGGCCCGCCAGGGAATAGCGCGCCACCTTGTCGGGATCGAGCGTCACACCGAGGCCGGGACCCGACGGAATGGCGAGGAAGCCGTCCGCATCCAGGTTGAACGGCTGAGCGAGCAGGCCGTCGACATAGGGACTCCCGCCGATGAACTCGACCAGCTCCGTCAGGGGCAAGGCGGCAGCAAGCTGCAGATCCGCAGCGACGCCCAGCGCCGTATTCCAGCCATGGCCGACATATTTGATGCCGAATTCGTCGGCCATCCAGGCTATCCGGCGCTGCTCGCTGATGCCGCCGACCTTGGTGGCGTCGGGTTGCACGATGTCCAGCGCGCCCCTTGTGAACCAGGGCAGGAAGGTTTGCCGGCGGGTCAGAACCTCGCCCCCGGCGAGCGGCACCGGGCTCTGGCGCCGGAGCTCGACATGGTCGTCGATGGCATCGGGGCGGAGCGCCTCCTCGAACCAGCCGACTTGGTAAGAAGCCAGCATATGTGCGGCGCGGATTGCCCATTTCAGCCCCTGCGGCCAATAGGCGTCGCTGGCGCCAGCGTCGACGAAAAGCTGGGCATCGGCGCCGGCAGCTTCGCGTGCCGCGCGCACGATGGCTTCATCCAGCGCAGGATCGTCGCGGCGGCCGAACGGTCCCTAGCCGATCTTGAAGGCGCGAAAGCCCTGATCGCGGAATTGCGCGACGGCGGGGCCCATCTTCTCCGGATCCTCCATCAGCAGGGAGCAATAGGGCTTCACCTTGGTCCGATAGATCCCGCCCAGCAACTGCCGACCGGCTGACCCAAGGCTTTGCCGAGGACATCCCAGAGCGCGATATCGATGCCGCTGATGGTGTGGGTCAAGGTGCCGCCGCGCCCCATCCAGAAAGTGTGCTGGTTGAGGTTCTCGGTAATGCGCTCCGGCTCCAGGGCATTTTCGCCGCGATAGAACGGCTCCAGCACTTTCAGTGCCGCCTCGACCAGGCCGCCATTGGTGAAGACGCTGCCGAATCCGGTGATCCCGGCATCGGTGTGGACGGCAATCAGTGTATGGACGGAATCTTCCGGCTTGATCTCATGCGACCAGCCGCCCTTGGGGCTTTCGCCCAGCAAGGGCGCGGCGACGATGGAGGAAATCGTGATTCGATCAAGAGGCATGGCGTTCACCGATCGGAAATCGAATGTTCCTACAGATAGTTCCGCGGCACGGGTGCGCCGCGCTTGCCGACCAGGAACTTAAAGTCGCAGCCATGATCCGCCTGCAGGACGTTCTCGGCGTAGAAACGCTGATATCCGACGTAATTCTCAATCGGGGATTTCCAGTCTGCCTTGCGGCGCTCCAATTCGGCCGGCGCGACGGCGAGGTGCAGTCCGCGTCCTGCAACGTCGAGCTCGATCTCATCGCCATCTCTCACCAGGGCTAGAGGGCCACCGGCTGCGGCTTCCGGGCAGGAATGAAGGATGACCGTGCCATAGGCCGTTCCGCTCATGCGCGCATCGGAGATTCGCACCATGTCCGTGATGCCTTGCTTCAGCATCTTCGGCGGCAGACCCATGTTGCCGACCTCCGGCATGCCGGGATAACCCATCGGGCCGCAGTTCTTCAACACCAGCACCGAATCCGCGTCGCAGTCGAGATCCGGATCGCTGATCCGCTGCTTGTAGTGGTCAATGTCCTCGAACACCACTGCGCGACCCTTATGCTGCATAAGAGCCGGGGTGGCTGCCGACGGCTTCAGGACTGCGCCCAAGGGAACCAGGTTTCCGCGCAGCACGACGATGCCGCCTTCTGCCGCGAGGGGCTGGTCGATCGGAAGAATGACGTCGGTGTCGAAGTTCTCCGCCGCCTTGCAGTTCTCCCAAAGACTCTTTCCGTTCACCGTCGGGGCATCCTTGTGAATGAAGCCGGCCTCGCCGAGGCTGCGGATAACCACCTCCAACCCGCCCGCGGCAAAGAAGTCCTCCATCAGGTATTTTCCCGACGGCATCAGATTGACGATCGTGGGAACACCTCGGCCGAGCTTGTCCCAATCGTCCAGCGTGAAATCGACGCCGCACCGCCCGGCTATGGCCAACAGGTGCAGGACGGCGTTGGTCGAGCCGCCGATCGCGCCGTTGACCTTTACGGCGTTCTCGAACGCCTTTCGCGTCAGAATCTTCGAGGCCCGAAGATCCTCGTGCACCATCTCGACAATTCGTCGCCCGGACATGTGCGAAATCGCCCGCCGCCTTGCGTCGACCGCCGGGATTGCGGCATTGCCGGGCAAGGCGAGCCCAAGGCTCTCCGACATCGAAGCCATGGTCGAGGCCGTTCCCATGGTGTTGCAGCTGCCGGCTGAACGGCTCATCGCCTGCTCGGCAGCCAGGAAGCCTTCCGTCGTCAAGTGTCCGGCCTTCACCTCTTCGCTGAGCCGGAAGACGTCGGTTCCGGATCCAAGCTTTCTGCCCCGGAACGTGCCGCTCAGCATCGGGCCGCCGGAAATCACGATCGTGGGCAGATCGCAAGTGGCAGCCCCCATGATCGCGGCCGGCGTGGTCTTGTCGCAACCCACCAGAAGAACCACACCGTCGATCGGATTGGCCCGGATAGACTCTTCCACGTCCATGCTGGTGAGATTCCGGAACATCATCGAAGACGGGCGCATGTTGGATTCGCCCAGCGACATCACGGGAAATTCGACCGGAAAGCCGCCGGAATGGTAGACCCCTCGCTTCACCTGTTCCGCGAGTTCGCGCAGATGCGCGTTGCAGGGGGTGAGCTCCGACCAGGTGTTGCAGATCCCAATCACCGGGCGTCCATCGAACATGTCGGCGGTGAAACCCTGGTTCTTCATCCAGCTGCGATGGACGAAGTTGCCCTTGTCCTCGCCGCCAAACCAGCTGGCCGAGCGCAGCGGCGGCCGTTCCTTACTGGCCATCTTCACCCTCCGTTTCCGCAGTACCGGTTTCCGCGACTATGCGATTGAAGCAGAACTCTATCGTTAAACTGGATAAGACCCTCGGTGGCGACGTTCAGCGGCGCATCGCGCCGACCTGATCGAGGCCGTTCACACAGTCCCGCAGGCGTCCCGAATAGAGATAATCGGCCGCGACCGCGGCGGACTTGCGCCGCAGATCGACAAGGCTCGAAGGACTGTAGAACGCCGCGTGCGGCGTCAGGATCAGTCGCCCGGCGATCGCCGGCTCGCCGGATTGAAAGGCGACAAGCAAAGGCTCCTTGCCCGTGGGCGGCGCGACCGGCAGCACGTCGAGCGCCGCACCGACGAGCTTGCCCGAGCAGAGCCCTTCGAGCACGGCATCCGGATCGGCGACCGGACCGCGCGAAGTGTTGATGAGCAGCATCCCAGGCTTCATGCGCGCGATTGCCCCGCGATCGATCAAGTTTCTGGTTTCTTCCGACAGCGGGGTGTGGAGGCTTAGCACGTCGGCAACCGAGAGCAGGTTGTCGAGGGTGTCGGCGCGTTGGAAGCCCAGCGCCAGTTCGGTGCCGGTCGGCCGGTAAGGGTCGAAAAACACCACCTGCATCCCCAGCGCCTTGGCGCGGAGCGCCGTCGCGGTTCCGATCCGTCCCAGCCCGACGACCCCGAATACTTGGCCCGACAGCCGCCGGATGGTAGGCGCGGCGTTGTACTTCCAACCGGCGCCGAGATCCGCCTTGAGGCCGGTATGATAGGCAACGATCCCCCTGGCCAGCGCCAGCATCAGTCCGATCGCGTGATCGGCGACATCGGTCGTGCCGTAATCGGGCGTGTTGCAGACGGGAATGCCGCGTCGCGCACAGGCTGCGAGCGAGATGTGATCGTATCCCACGCCGGCCCGAACGATCAGGCGGCATCGTTCAAGGCGAGCGATAAGGCCCTCATCAAACGGAATGCCGTCATAACAGACGATGGCGTCGCAGTTTCCCCACGTAGCATGGGAGATCGCGGCGGTCTGATTCGAATGATAGACGCTCAAGACGGCGCGCGTCCCAAACTCCTCGGACTCGAGAGTCGCCTCGCCATCGAATTGCGCGTCCGGGTAAAGGATATTCAAAGCCATGTTGGATCCTGCTGCCCTGTATTCCTTGGACCATAGCCCGATGCATTCCGCGACGCCATCCCGCGTGGCCCATCGCACCGCCCGGTCCCGCTGGCTTCATGCGAGTTCGGTCACCGTGTGCGCGACGCAGTCTCCGGGCTCGACACGGCCGAAGTGACGTTGGCAGATCACGAGGCCGCCTTTCTTGAAGTGAACCGGGATGCTCGGCCGCCAGGGGCTTTCAATGAAATGCACATGTCCGGTGAGTTGTCCGTCCTTGACGCTGTCGCCCAACCGAACGGCGGGTTCGAACAGCCCCGCCTCGGGTGCAAAGGCGTAGAAATCATAACCACCCCATTCCAGGTTCTGGGCTTTCCCGGCCGGCGGCACGTCGAACCGATCAATATTCTTCAACGCGCCCAGGTGCGCCAATACCCGGAGCACGCCGTGGCGCGTCAACAGGACGCCATCTGGATTGACGGAGCCTCCGCCACCCCATTCGCCGCCGAGGTAGGCAATCTTGCGCCGATGCGCCGTGGCCGCGGCCAACCGCGGATCCGGTCTGGCTGTAACGATGACGCTTCTGGGCGCGCCAAAGGCCCGCATGATCGCCTCACCCCGCATATCGAGCGCCGCGTCGCCGCTTTGATAAAACGCGGCGAAGGGCAGGTAGTCCATCGAGCTCCCGCCGGAATGGAGGTCGAGCCAGGCGCTGCAGATCGGCACGATCACGCTGTCGACGTAGTGCGCGATCTGCCATGTCGGCGTTGCATCCGGCGCGCCGGGAAAGGCGCGGTTGAGATTGCCGGCATCGAGCGGTGAAACCCGAGCGCTTGCCATGGCCGCGGGCAGATTGGTTGCCGGCATGACGATGATTCTGCCGCTGACATCGGAAGCTTCAAGGTCGTGGATCAGGCGCGACAACGTGACCTGCCCCTCGTACTCGTCGCCGTGATTGCCGGCCATCAGCAGGACCGATGGGCCCTCGCCGTTCTTGATGACGGCGATCGGAATATCGATCATGCCGTAGCCGGACCGCGTGACTGAATAGGGCAGGTGGAGCACCCCGACCTGCTTGCCGTTCTTGTCGAAATCGATCTCCGTCCAGATCAGGGTCGGCTTCTCTTTGGCGTTCATTGTTCCCCACTTGCGGTTGCCTCGCCTGCGGCATGGTGCATGTCGCTTGGCCTCCGCGATCGTTCACAGCCTAGCCCGGCTCGTTGGCACAAGCCAGGGCGTGCAATTCCGCGGGAAGGATCCGGGGGCTGCCGAAACTGCAGACCGATGCTGCCTTGTCGCATCCCGCCGGTTCGGCCAGTATGGCGGCGAAATCCGGCTGGTTCCAAACAGCTTGCCCGAGGGAATGCTTCTCCATGCTCAGCAATGACATTTTTCAGGCGCGGATCGACTTGGCCGCAGCATTTCGCTGGGCGGCGCGGCTCGGCTATCAGACCGGGACCTGCAATCACTTCAGCTTCATGGCGCCGGGTCGCTCCGACCTCTTCCTCGTCAATCCGGAAGGCTATTTCTGGTCCGAATTGACCGCTTCGGATCTGATTCTTTGTAACCTTGACGGTGAGGTGATCGAAGGGAAGGGGACGGTCGAGCGGACGGCTTTCAGCCTGCATGCGCCGATTCATCGGCACAACGCCGCCGCACGCGCCTGTTTCCATACCCATATGCCCCACGCCACCGCGCTCTGCCTCGTGAAGGATGGGCGACTGCTTCCGGTGGTGCAGGAGGCGATGATGTTCCACGGTCGGATCGCCTATGACGAGGATTATTCCGGCCTCGCGCTCGACACGGCCGAGGGCGACCGGATCGCGGGCGCGCTGGGGGACAAGGAGGTGCTGTTCATGCGCAACCACGGGCCGATGGTGATCGGCAGCGACATCGGCAAGACTATGTTCAGCCTCTACTATCTGGAGCAGGCTTGCCGGCTGCAGCTGCTGGCCATGCAATGCGGCCGGCCGCTGGAGGTGGTTCCCGACCGCCTGGCCAGTCCGGTTATGGAGGCGGCGCACGCGGCCGCCAATCGCGGCGATATCTTCTTGACCGCCATCAAGCGCGTGCTCGACAAGGAGGAGCCGGAGTACCGGTCATGAAGCCCATGATCGTCGATTGCCATGTGAACCTCTGGGAGCCGCAACATGTGCGGCCTCTGTTCACCGCGGGAACCGCCTATTCCAGGCCTGGCTCGGTCAGCCCGATCGCCGATCCCGATGCCGTTTACGCAGCCATGGCGCGGGTCGACAAGGCCATCGTGTTTTCGCTGCGCTACGGGGACTCCGCCGGTATCGACGGCGACGACGAAGTCACCGCCCGTGCAGTGAAAAAGTACCCCGACAAGTTTGTAGGCTTTGCCGCCATGGATCCGCGCCGGCCAGACTGCATGGATCTGCTGCGCAAGGCCGTCGAAGAGTATGGTCTGAAGGGCGTGAAGTTCGGCCCCATCTACAACGGCGTCTCAATGCTGGACCCGCGGATGGAACCGATCTACCGGTATTGCACGGCAAGGAATCTGCCGTTGACGCTGCATATGGGCACGACGTTCGCTGAGAACGCGCCCATCGAACTCGGCCGGCCGATGGCAGTCGACGAGGTCGCCAGTCGGCATCGTGATCTCAAGATGATCATGGCGCATATGGCGCATCCCTGGTTCGAAGAATGCATCGTGGTCGCGCGCAAACAAGCCAATGTCTATTGCGAGGTTTCCGCGTTATTCTATCGACCCTGGCAATTCTGGAACATTCTGATCGCCGCCCAGGAATACCGCATCACCGAACGCGACAAGATCTTTTGGGGGACGGATTTTCCCTTCTCCGCCGTCGAGGAGTCCATCGCGGGGCTGGTCGGCGTCAACCGACTGGTCGAAGGCACCGCGCTGCCCCGGGTCAGCAGCGAAACCATCGAACGGATACTCCACTCCAATCCCTTCCAGCACTGGTGGCACGGTGGGCTGGCGGTATAGCGGTGCGGCAGCCGAGAGGGCCTTCGGCGTGTTCGATCGGACCACCGCCGGCAAATATCTGGCATAGCGAGGCGAGGGTCATGCGTATCACCGAGGTCGAAGCGATTCTGCTGCGCGGCAATCAGAAATACGGCGCAACTGCCGGTGCGGAGGAGGCGATTGACAACGGCGATTGGCAATTGATCGTCCGCGTCGCGACCGACGCGGGGCTGGAGGGCTGGTCCGATGTCGAGACCCTCGCGCCGGCGGCGGCGGCCATAATCTCCGGCCAGGGCATGGCGATCCTTGGATTCAGAACTCTGTCGGAACTGCTGATCGGCGAAAATCCGCTCGACGTGGAAGCGCTCTGGGACAAGCTCTATGTCGGCAGCGCCTATTACGGCAGACGCGGCGTCGCCATGCACTGCATTTCCGCCATCGACAATTGTCTTTGGTCGATTCGCGCCGAAGCGGCGGGAATGTCGCTGGCGCGGCTGCTCGGCGGACGCCGGCGTGACCGGATCACCGCCTATGCCTCCTCTTTGTTTCGATCGACGCCCGAGGGAATGGAAGAAGCCGCACGCGGTTATGTCGAGAAAGGCTATCGTGCGGTCAAGTTCGGCTGGGGCGTGTTCGGTCAGGACCCCGGCCGTGATCGGGAACTGGTTGCGGCGGCCCGCGCGGCGCTCGGACCCGATCGTGACCTGCTGGTTGATCCCGGCTGGTATCCCGCCGGCTGGACGAAGCCCGGTCCGATGCGCAATCGGCGCGAGGCCCTGCAGCTCTGCCAGTGGCTCGCCGACTATGGCGTTGGCTGGGTCGAAGACTTCATCCATCCAGAGCATTTCGAGGAATATTCATATGTGCGCGAACGCAGCCCGGTGCCGGTCGCGGCGGGCGAACAGGTCGCGACGATCTGGGATTTCGAGCGCTTCATCGGTGAGGGATGTGTGGATATCATACAACCTGATCTCTCCCGCTGCGGTGGCGTTTCCGTCGCCAAGCAGGTGGCCATTCTGGCCAACCGGGCGGGAATCGATCTGGTCCCGCATTCCTGGCTGACGCATCTCCTGACCGGCTATAGTCTTCAGTTGATCGCCACTCTGCCCCGCGCGCGCTACGTGGAGTTCAACGTCAGCCAGAGCAGTCTCACCCGGGGAGTCGCCCAGGCGCCCTTCGATCTGGCCAAGGATGGCACCATCGAAATCCCCGATATGCCGGGCATCGGCGTCTCGATCGATCGCGACTTCATCGCGAGCCATCGGGTCAATTAGAAACGCGCAGCTTCGGACTGCTACAGGGGAGGGTCGTCCTTCCAGCGATTGACAGGCGACATCGAGGTTGTATGCTCGAATTACTTTAACGATAGAGTGATCTGCCTTCTCACCGCTGAGTAGCGCGTTAGCGGGCGCGGGGGAAAGGCGGGCAGTGGGGGCTGGCAGCTGTTTGATTTTAGTGGGTCGCTCGAATACCTGCCCGAGCTGTTGCGCGGCGCGCGGGTCAGCGTCGAGGTGACCTTTTGCGTTATGGTGATCGGCCTGATTGCTGGCTTAATCATCGCACTGATGCGAATCTCGCGCTCGCGTCCACTGCGGTTCATATCGACGGTCTACATCGAAATCGTCCGTGGCACGCCTTGCCTGCTCCAACTCTTCTACATCTACTTCGTGCTTCCTACCATCGGCATTCGCTTCGATCCGTTCATGGCCGGCGTCATCGGGCTTTCGGTGAACTATTCGGCCTATCTTTCCGAGGTCTATCGCGCGGGCATCCTTGCCGTGCCGCGCGGCCAGTTGGAGGCGTCGCAGGCGCTCGGTATGTCACGCCGCACGATGATGCGCCTCATCATCCTGCCCCAGGCGATCCGCGTCGTCGTACCGCCCCTAGGCAATTACTTCATCTCGCTGTTCAAAGACACCTCGCTGGTTTCGATCGTCACCATCAAGGAACTGATGTTCACTGGCCAAATCATCGCCGCCACTAATTTCCAGTACTTCACCATCTTCACCATCATCGGCGTGATCTATCTCGCCTTGTCGTATCCCGGCTCTTTGTTCGTCAGCTATCTCGAGCGCCGCATGAAGGTCGGCTATCGCCGTAAGCCCGCCCGGTTTCTGGCCCAAGCGGCGGCCGGGAGCACTCCTCGATGATCCGGCTGGAAAAAGTATGCAAATCCTTCGGTCCCATCGCCGTCCTGCGTGATGTCTCGCTCGAGATCGCAAAGGGCGAGGTGGTCTGCGTCATCGGCCCGTCCGGCGCCGGCAAGTCGACCATGCTTCGCTGCATTAATCATCTGGAAGCGCTCGACAGCGGTACGATCAGCATCGAAGGCGAACCGGTCTATCGGTTTATGCGCGATGGAAAGCTGGTTGTCGATAAGGACAAGCGGATCGAGGAAGTTCGCTCCCAGGTCGGCATGGTTTTCCAATCGTTCAATCTGTTCCCGCATTTCACGGCACTCGAGAACATCATGGTGTCGCCCCTGCATGTCCGGCGGGAGCCCCTGGCCGAGTTGCGCCCGCGTGCGCTCGCACTCATGGCCAAGGTCGGTCTATCAGACAAGATCGACGCCTATCCGCACGAGTTGTCCGGCGGCCAGCAGCAGCGCGTCGCGATCGCGCGTGCCCTGGCTATGCGCCCCAAATGCATGCTGTTCGATGAGGTGACCTCCGCGCTCGATCCAGAGTTGGTTGGGGACGTCTTGCGCGTGATGCGCCAATTGGCCCTCGACGGAATGACAATGATCGTGGTGACTCATGAGATGGGGTTCGCCCGCGAGGTCGCCGACCGTGTCGTCTTTATGGCCGATGGGGCGATTGTCGAGCAGGGGAGGCCGAATGAGATCTTCTCCGATCCCAAGAACGAACGGACCGTCCAGTTCCTTCGATCGGTTCTGCAGCGTAGGCAAGAATCGGGCGAAGACGCGACGCCGACGACGGCGTGAGGAAACTGCCCCGCGCCGCAGCTTACGGCAGGTTGACGAGCAGGACTAAAATAGACTGCAACAGGAGGTAAACATGCTTTCGATCAATCAAAGCGCTAAAGGGTTACTGGCATTCGCCTTCGCGCTTGGAATTGGATCCGCGGCGGCTTGGTCCGAGCCAGCGGCCGTCAGCACAAGCTTCAACGGCGGCGACGGGTCGTACAAGCGCGGAGTGGCCGACGGCATCACGCTCGGCATCTCCAACGCTCCACCTTACACTTTCCAGGACAATGCCACCCACGAGTATGACGGCATCGATGTTCGCATCTTCAAGGAGATATGCAAGCGTCTCGGCATCGAGAAGGTGAAATGGGAGATCGTGCAGTTCGACGCCTTGATCCCGGGGATCGGGGCAAAGCGTTGGGACGTCGTTGTCGACAACCTGCATGAGAATCCCAAGCGCCTTGCAGTCGTTGCCTTCACCAGCCCAGCCTACTGGTATGGCTCCGCTCTTGCCGTCAACAAGGGCAATCCGAAGAACATCCACACGACCGAGGACATGGCCGCGCATACCGTCGGCACAGTGCGCGGCAGCTTCAACCAGGGCCTGCTGGAGAAGCGGACCGACCTCAAGGAGCTCAAACTCTACACCTCGAACGAGGCGGAATTCGCCGACCTGATCGCCGGGCGCGTCGATGTCATCATGGAAGACGACATCAAGATCGGACAGTTCATGAAGGCGCATCCCGATGCGGCGATGGAACTCGCCTCAGGGTACCAAGTGGCACCCGAGGAATACGGCTATGCCCGCTATGCCCTCTCCAAGGAGGACGTCGATCTCAACCACGCCGTATCGCGGACGCTTGACGAAATCCGTGGTGACGGCACGCTCGGCAAGATCATTGCTGAGTTCGGCTTGAGCGACCGGAACCTCTGGTACTTCCCGGTCAAGTAAGCCTCAGGCGTTACGCTCGGACGGAGAAGGGCGGTGCGGCATGGCCGCGCCGCCCTTGACTCTTTCGCGGCAGTCGTTGGCCCTTAAACGACCGCAAACTCTTTTAACACCCGTTCGTCCAACTCGATACCGAGGCCGGGGCCGCTAGGAATGGCAACGTGGCCATCCAGCAGGGGAAATCGCTCGGTGACTAGGCGCTGGTTAAGATCCGTGGTCTGGACGCAGTACTCCATGTATTCAGCCTCTTCCATCGCGGCGAGAACGTGCAAGGTCGCCGCCTTGATGATGCCGGTGCTCCAAGCATGCAGAATGCAGCGACGTCCGTTCCGGCGGGCATAGTCGGCGACCCGCAGGCATTCGCTGATGCCACCTGCTCGTGTGACGTCGGGCTGCAGGATCTGAACGTTGCCTTTTTCCGCCAAGCGCTCGAAATCGCTGAGGGTGGTCTCTTCCTCACCGCCGGCGATCGGCGTCGTGACGGCGGCAGCCAGTGCTGCATATTTGGCGTAGTCGTCGGGCCAGAAGGGCTCCTCGATCCAGAGCAAGTTGTGTTGCTCCATCCGTCGTGCCCGGTCGATGCCGTCGCGAACGGTCTCCCAGCCCTTGCCGATGTCGATCATCAGATCGAGGTCGTCTCCCCCCGCCCTGCGGGCGGCGGCGACCAATGCCAGGTCCAACTTGGCAGAACGGCCGAGTGGTCCCCAGCCGAGCTTTACGGCTTGAAACCCGGCCTTCATCTGGGTTTCGATAACCTTTGCCGCCTCGGCGGGCGTGTCCGGCATAAGCGTACTGGCATAGGCCTTCACGCGTTGCCGCCGAGCACCGCCGAGGAGCGCATGGATCGGCTTGCCGGCGGCCTTGCCGGCAATATCCCAGAGTGCGATTTCGATCCCGCTGATGGCGTGTATCGCCGCACCCCGGCGCCCGTAATAGAGCGAGCCCTTGTACATCTTCTGCCAGAGTCGGCCGATCTCCAGCGGATTCGCCCCAACCAGCAGGGCGGCGAGACCGGAACAGATCTTGTGCGACGGCGGTGCATCGATGATGGCCTTGGCGACGGAGGGTGATGAATCGATCTCCCCCAGTCCCGTGATGCCCTCATCGGTGTGAACGCGGACCAGGATTCCGTCCTGGCTGCCGTCGCCGATGGAAGTGTCAATCGGCCCCTTTGGCCGCAGCAAAATGGCTTCAACCTTGGTGATACGCATCTTTGTCATTCTCCTCGTTCCAGGTGTGACCACTGGCGGAGTGACGCCCTCAGTTCCTTATTTCAGAACGACCCCGCCACCGCGGCATAGCGGCGGGTTGTCTCAAGACCGAAGGCGGTTGGAGGCGCAAAGGGGACCCGGGCATCGATCTCCTTTATTGCAAACCTCCGGCCAAGCACGTATTTGCCATCGACCAGGAACGTATCCATGCTCTCCATCAGTACGATCGGCAGAGGCAGGATCTCTTGATAGCGCCCCTCCGCTTCCTTGATCGATTCCGCGGAACCGGCGTCGAACAAATCGAATATCCGCAGCAGCAGGTCGGCGACCTCGGCACCCGGAATGATCCCGGCGGCTCCGGCATACATGGAATCCAACATCTCGATGCCGTCGCGGCCGTTGAACACATCCAGCGTACCCTGGTCGATCAGGCGGGCGATTGCCAGCGCGCTCGCTTCCAATTTCACGATCTTGAAGTTTGGATGGCGCTTGTGCAGTGAAGTACCGGTAATAGACAGACCGATGCCGAGGTATTCCGGTGCGTTGTGGATGCCGACCGGAATCGGCGAGGCATCCGCGACGGCGCCGAAGAACTCGATCAGTGACGATTCCGGCACGGCCTTCACCGGCGGTGGCTGCAGGATGGCCCATTGGCACCGCTCGCACCCGTGGCTTTCACGAAATCGATCTGTCTTTGAACGCTCGATTCCGCGACTGTGACAGCAATCGGAACGGCGCCGCCGACGTCTTCCGCAACCCGATCCAGCGGCGTCCGGCGCTCGACGGTCGAGAGCTTGTTGACCTCGGTTGCCATGCCGAGATAGCCATGCCGTACACCTTGCTCGCCAGCAGCGCTTTGACTTGGCGGCGCATCGCCTCGCGGGACAGGTCGCCCTTTGCATCGAACAGGGCGAACACCATTGGGTAAATGCCGGAGAAACCGGACTTGGACTTCATAAAGTGCCCGCCTCTTGCTGAAACTGAGGAAGTATGGCTTCTGCAACACTATAACGTTAAACTAGAATCGAAGCCATGTTAGAGTCAATCGCCCGCTGAACGAGTGTCCGGCGGAGGGAAGATACGGTGGGAAATCGCCTTGCATCGAGCGGCAAATCCCTGCATGAGGCGTGTTCGGCGTTGCGCGGCCGACGGTGTGGGAAACGGGGTCGTCAACAGGCGCAACTAGATGAAGTCGAAGCTGAATCGCCGATCGGGATCTGGGCGTGCCTCGAAGTCGGGCCCGGCGACCGTGGAGAAGGTAAGACAAGGCGCTTTCAAGTCGTGGTGTTGTTCGCCCACGACGCCTGGATCTTCCTGATCTCCATGGCCGGCGTAACGGTTCTGCCGCCCTATCTCGCGAGCACGCTCTATCTCGTGATCTTCTCCCGTGACCCGAACTTCAAGGAGCACGGATCGGAGACCCGGGGTTTCAGCCTGCTGACCGGCATCCTGGCCTCGATCTACTCGGCCTGGCTGCTCTATGCAGCGGGCTGGCAGTACCTGTTTATGTCGACCATCCTCTTCGCGCTCGGCCTGCCGGTCTACTGGTATGCCAGACGTGAGCGTATGCCGAACAAGCCGGCTTTTACCACCGGTGAAAAGGTGGGCGCCTGCGCCCTGGTAATGGCTGCCGTCCTTGCGGTCGTCCTCTTCCTGAACGGAACTGTCTCGTTCGGTTGATCGCAGGCAAAGCCAAGTAACAAGCATTGCACAACGGGGGGCCCGGAAGCGAATGGGCCCCCATCTACTTCTGGCTCCTGATTGGGGAAGACTTATGCTCTACGAAACGATGTTTCAGTATCGGGCGCGTGTTCGTCGAGCATTTCGGCGAGTCGGTGTTCCGCAACGATCGCTCCAGGCGGCGTCACGAGCTGCTTCGAGGCAGGAAATCATCTTGGACATGGCAGGCTTCTTGGAAGGGGGTATACCGGACACTCGCCCGCTAAGAGGCCAAACTCAACATCCTAGGTTTTGAGAAAGCCGGCCGATAACCGGGATTATGGAAACTTCAGAAGGTGACGCGCCTCGCGATGCGTCCGTCACTTTGATTGACGATGTCGGCACGGCAATGCCACTCTGCTGCTGACGACGCGCAGCGCCATTCTGGCAAATACAATCTCGCTTGTCATCTGCGGCCACTCTGCGAGACGTATCCGGACGCTTCGGCTCGGGTAGCGCACTGGGGTTAGCTATCCCGTAGGTTGGACCCGATGCTCCTCGATAGTGACCTTCAGGCGGGTTGGCGAGCGGCTTATTCTTTGCGAGGATCAGAAGTCTGCAGGGTAACGTGATGGACCCATCTCGTGCGGTCCACCTTACGTTCATGAATTACTAGAAAAAGATCCTTCTTCGATGCAAGCAGTACCAAAGCGTCGTTCACAAAACGCGGCAATACATGAAGCCATGCGTTCCAGCGCTTCTCGCCCCGAATCTTATCGGCCAAGCCAATGCCCTTAGGTGGGACAAATACCGGAATCTCTTTCCCACGATAGGTTCGATATTGGGGAGAGCCATACGTATCTCGTGCCTGCACATCCTTCAGCGTGGTGCTGAGCCGTCTTGAAGGCGACTCGTCACCGTAAATGGTGAGTTCATAGCTGTCACCTGCGCGGTCCTCGGGATGGATCACTACGCCGCAGAGCCGAAGCTGAGACGTGAATGCGTAGACTGGGTCGTCGTCGTTTAGATTGAAAGCATATTGCGGCGCGTAGACGTCGTGATTAGCCGTGTGGCAAGTGCAGCACAGGGTCCGCATTCATCCGGCGCTTGTGTCAGCCGCCGATCTGTCCCAGCAGTTCCTCGAATTTCTTCTTGGCCTTGCCCGTTTGTTCGACGGCGGCAGCCGCCGTCTTGTTAACCGGCTCGCCGACAACGATCAGCCCGACCATGCCCATGAAGTAGTGCGGCTTGCACTTGAAGCCGTAGACGCCTGGCTTGTCGAAGGTCACCGTCACATCCTTGTTCATCTCGCCTTTGAACGGTGCGGCGCCCTCGGGGATCATGCCGTCAATCGATTCCGCGTTGTGGCCCTTGTCGGCCACTACGAAGTGAACGCTGTCACCCGGAGCAACCTTCACCACGCTCGGCTCGAACACCATGATGCCCTCGGCGCCCTTGTTGAGCATCTTGACTTCATGTTCCGCCGCATGGGCGGCACCGGAAGCCAGTAAGGCCGAAACAGCGACCGCGAAGATGGCAAGAATATTCTTCATGACGAAGCCTTCGATTCGGCTCGACCGGCATCGCGCACGGGAGCGGTGTTGGAAATTAAGCAGTGCCAGAAAATTGGGGGTTCTGGCGCTCTTTTCAGTGATCTGAAGACGAATCTCGTTTGCGCGAGTGGTCATTTGCAGTCCTTCTCGAGTTGTATGTGTTCTGACCGAAAAGCAGTCTCACGCCGTGGCGGGACGTGCCGGGGGTTTAAGGAGGCCGAAGACCCGGACACGCGATACAGCGGCGCTCATCGCAAAAACGGCATGTCGTAAGTGCAGCAAGTGCATCTTCGGGCAGCGCGTTACTCGATGAGATCTGCGACGAAGGTAATCAGATGTCGCATCGTGGGACGAAGTTTTCCAATACGCCGCGAGTATAGTTTCCATAGCGGCGGACGCTGGTGCGACCGCCCTCACTGCCATTCGCAGCATTGAGGCGAGTTGCGCGATCTTCCGTATCTCGCCCGGAGTGATCGATCTCAAGACCGTCTCGATCGCCAATTCCCGCTCCTGAGAATCGACGATGCTCAAGCGCCATTCGCGAAGCTATGGAAAGTATGCGGCGTGGGCATTGGGCAAATCGGCCGAGCCCGCACATATGGCGACTGTGCAGCAAGGGCGGCTTAGCCCGCATTTCTCCCGATCAGTAGCTGCACCGGCCTCCGCGAGCGTGATCGCAAGAGGAGATAAGCCAATGCATGCCGAACGATCAATACCCTTAGCGCCCTCGGGACGATGACGGAGCTGCGCCACGCCGAGACCGACGGCGACATCGCCGCGTGCTTCGCGGTGCTGCGGGAGCTCCGGCCATCTCTTGAGGATGCGGCGGAGCTCGTGGGCCGCGTGCGGCGCCAGCAAGAGACGGGCTACCGGCTCCTGGCTGCCTGGGACGGCGCGCGCGTGGTCGGAGCGGCCGGATACCGGATCCAGGAGAATTTGATCCGCGGCCGCTTTGTCTACGTCGACGACCTCGTCGTCCTCGATGAGGCACGTCGCTTCGGGCTTGGCGCCAGCCTCCTCGAAGAGGTAGCACGGCTCGGCCGCGAGGCCGGTTGCGCCTGGCTCACGCTCGACACGGGACTCGGCAATGCGCTGGTGCAGCGCTTCTACTTCCGACAGAGGCTCGCGACCGCACTGCATTTCGGAATGAGCCTCGACTGAGCCAATAGCGCACCCGTCATGACAGCCTTTTCTGCTCGATACGTGTGTGTCGCTAGTGGTCCCACTTTGAACTCCGACGACGACCAAAGGGATTACAAATTATGATGGATGGATCAGAGCCAGCCTTCGAAGCCGGTCTCTTCCAGACAAAGGTTGACCAAGAGGCCGAAGGCGACCGCTTCTATCAGGCGCTTGTACCTTTCGGCTCGTTTGATAACGTAATGCAGCGAGATCGGTATCGGCCCCTACCTGATGACTGGATCATCGCAGTTACGGACGTCAGCCATTCGACCGAAGCTATTGAACAAGGACGGTACCGCGAGGTGAATACGGCCGGTGCAGCTGTTCTTGCTGCCGTCAGCAATGCACTGCCCGACCTGCAGTTCCCGTTCACGTTCGGGGGCGATGGCGCGAGCTTGGCCGCACCCGGCGCCTATTCGTCCATCATCAATGATACGTTGGCAAAGACCGCCGCTTGGGTTGAAGACGCATTGGGTCTCACGTTGCGCACTGCGGTCATTCCTATCGCGGACATTCGTGCTCAGGGCTTGGACGTCCTGGTAGCCCGCTTCGCGCCCTCTTCGAATGTCACCTACGCGATGTTTGCCGGCGGAGGACTTGCCTGGGCCGAGCGCATACTCAAGCAAGGCGGCTACACCGTCCCACGCGCGCCTATGGGAGTAATAGCCGACCTCACAGGTCTTTCGTGCCAATTTGCGCCGATCAGTACTAAGCACGGTGTCATCTTGTCTCTTATCGTCGTTCCGCGCGATGATCCTACTTCGTTCGTGGAACTCATACAGGAGCTCCTGCGGATGCTCTGTTCAGATGATCCCGGCCTACATCCATTGCCTGCCGAAGGCCCGCTCCCCGCATGGACCGGCGACCATATTGATCATGCCGTCAAGACAGGCAGCCGAAAGATGCCCTTTGCGGCTTGGTCTGCGAAGTGCTTGCGCGCCACTCTGGCGCGAGTGGGCAATCTGCTGGGAATTCCTATTGGTGACTTTCCTGATGCTCGGTACCGACGAGAGCTTGTGGAGAATACAGACTTTCGAAAATTCGATGACGCCCTCCGTATGACAGTGGACTGCACATCCGAACTCGTCGACGTCATAGACGCACGCTTGGAAGAGGCTCAGCGACGAGGCACATGCTTTTTTGGAACGCATCGACAGTTGGCTGCAAATCTCACGTGCTTTGTGCCATCCCACACGCAAGCTATGCACTTCGTTGATGGTGCTTCCGGGGGTTACGCCTTCGCTGCGGTCAACTTGAAGCGAAATGCTGCAAGCAGCCCCGGTACACTAGGAGCTCGTGCTTTGGCTACGCACGTCCAACCCGTCAGACACTCCGCTTAGGGTGCTTAGGGTAAGCCTGCCAATCTCGTTGTCGGCACCATGGCAGGCACAACACTTCCATGGGCAGATATTCAGGCTACTGGCGTGAAGCGCCAGAGTCTGGGGGCCGCTCTGTATCTCCGCGTCATGAGCGAAACCTTCTGAGCGAAAACCGCGAGAAGAAATTCCTCTGTCGCCAATGGCCGCGCGATCGATGACGGTCCTACTTCGTCGACCTCAGCGCGGCGATCATATCCTCGATCGCCATGCGCATGCGGTAGTCAGGATCGACGAAGCGCGCGGTGACGATGCCGTCGGTGCCGACGATGAAGGTGGCCGGGATCGGCAGCACCCAATTCTCGATGCCCTGG
>Ga0111538_10004033_pt1 | contig 20452 bp, 18 predicted proteins | sample SoiMethybrSBSTD1_FD_79669 | JGI IMG/M metagenome (GOLD analysis project Ga0111538, IMG submission 79669) | Bulk soil microbial communities from a Populus tree surrounding site in Tennessee, USA - Soil MetaG P. TD hybrid SBSTD1 (version 2)... | ecosystem: Environmental > Terrestrial > Soil >... | reverse complement strand
GCCTGCCCTATAGACAGGGGCGACAGGGTCGCGCCGCCCGCGTTGTCCTGGCCGCGGATCCAGTCGACGAGCAGCGTCAGCTCGGGAGCGCTGCCGACGCCGAAAAGGGCCTGCATCGCGGGGCCGAGGATGTTGGCCGAGTTGAACTCGTAGCTGAGCGCGGTGTTGAGCGCGCAGGTGCCTTGGCAGGTGTACAACTTGCGTTGGGTCTGCGTGGTGAGGATCGCGTTGCGCTGGGCCTGCGCCGTGCCGCCCTTCTCGACCACGTCCCCGTCGGGCAAGTCGGTCGTCGTGGGCGGGATGCCCTTGGGGTCGTTCGCCCAAAAGTTGCTGGCGACGGTCCAGAAGCTCGCCGAAGTCGGCGTGATGAACCCGGTCGCGGGGTTTACCGCGCGGTTGTTGTTCTGGTCGGCGAGGTAGATGTCGCCGGACGAGTCCTTGATGAACTTGAACTCCTTCAGGTTGCCGAGCCAGCGCGGGCTGCCGGTGGGGTCCGGGCGAAACAGGCCCATGTAGACCTGGTTCAGGAACGTGCCCTGCGTGTTCACCGACACCGGCAGCGACGCCGACACGAACACGCTGTTGACGGCCTGCACCTCGTTCAGGATCGTGAGCAGGGCCTTCACGATGGCGTCGGGATTGGTGGCGGCAAAGTACTTGCCGCCACCGGCGGTGGCCGCGCTCCGCAGCAGCTTGATCATCTGCTGGTCGGTGTTGGAGATGGTCTCCACGCCTAGCGGAGAGACGCTCTGCGGCTGGTACACCGCGATGGTGTAGGTGCGGATGAACTGGTCGCCGGCGCGATCATTGGCGTCGTTCCTGAACAGGTGGCGCGCGAACTCGTCCATCAGGCTCGCGTGCACTTCGGTGCCCGCGGACTTGATGCGGTCGCTGGGGTTGCCGCCGATGTTCGTGAAGAGCGTGGCGGCGTCCGGTGTTCCCGCGTCGCCGCCGGTGCTGGGGTTGCCGTTGCCGATGAAGATGATGAAGTTCTTGGCGCAGTCGCTCGTGATCGGGTTGTTGTAGGTGTTGGTGCCCGCGCTCGAGAGGGCGTTGTTGGAGTCCGCGCCGTATTTTTCCGCCGCGCGGTTGCCGGTGGCCTGGTTGGCACCTCCGGAGTTGTTGCCGTTATAGTCGCGCCGCTTGCTGCCGACGGGGTTCGAATTGCCACCCGCGAAGGCGATCGGGCCGTAGCCGTTGGCGCCCTGGGGGCTCTTGCTCGTGCCGCCGCCGCCGAAGTACTTGAACGCCTCGAACATGGTCTTGGCGTAGGGCTGGTTCGACCCCGAGTTGTCGGTGCCGCTGCCGTTCGGCACCCAGTTGCCGAGCATTTCGAAGAGCGCCCCCTTGTTGCCCGAGGGCGGGCTGACGGCTCCCGTCAGGTTGCGGATGCCGAAGCGCACGTAGGCGCCGTTGGTCCCCGTCTCGGCGAACATCATGATGCCGATGCGCATGCGCTCGGGCAGCAAGGGCAACACCGTCCGCAGCGCGCACACTTCGGCCGCGAACTTCGTGTTGTCCGCCATGTTGCCGGTGTTGCAGTTGTTGGGGCCCAGCGTCGAGCTCCAGTTCGACGAGCTGTCCAGGACGATGAGCACGTTCGGGTCGGTGGCGTTGCCGCCCTTGCCGCCGAAGATGTCGACGTCCTGGCCCGCGCCGGCGGGCAGGCTACCGGCAAAAAGGGCGCCGGCAGCGAGGGACAGCAGGGTTTTGCGCATGGCTCGTAGGTTCATGTTCTTTCCTTGCTTGGGTTACCGCCTGCTCAGCAGGAGGACTTTGCGCTGACGATGTCGACCGTCATGCCGACACCCTGCCGCACCGTGGTCTTGGCGGCAGTGAGGCGGTCGGTCGTGGAAGCTTCGAGCTCCCAGATGGTGTTGGCGCACCACGAGGGCAGCGCGACGCCGGGATAGCGGCTGCTCCCCGCGCACTTGAGCTGCACATCGGTCGGCGGGCTGCCCATGACGACCGGCGCCGTGCGCACGCACCTGGGCAGCGCCATGGTCACGGTGAAGTCGGGCGTGTCGTCGTTGTTGATGTCGATGTCGATGGGCGTGGCCGCGACGATCGACGGGTTCTCGGTGAAGAACTTCGACGACAGCACCTGCTCGATGGCGGCCTGGCTCGAGGACACCGCCTCCTGCCGGCCCTGCATGGCGCCCACGATCTTCAGGTTGGTGTTGCTCACCTTGAAGGCCGAGACGACCAGCAGCGTGGTCATCACCAGGATGATCATGGCCACGAATAGCGTGAGTCCGCGTTGGTTGCGCATGGGTTCCTCTAGGGGGGCGGCGCCGACAGCCTCGGCTCGCGCGGGCCCGATCGGTTGGGTATCGAGATCATCGCCGAGTAGACGTGGCGCTTGTACTTGTCGCCGAAGGGGCCCACGGTGCCCGACAGGCCCAGGCTGTAGACCTTGGTGTCGGTGTAGTCGCGCGACTCCTCGAGGTTGCGCGAGAGGACGTACACCTTCACCGCGGTCACGTTGGCCCAGTCGGCCGCCGCGCAGGGCGCCACAGCGTCGCAGCGCTTCCACTCGTCGGGCAGGCCGTCTATCGCCGAACCCGCCGGGACGCCGTTGTCGATGCCGTAGTCGAAGCGCAGCGCCTCGATGCCCTCGACCAGGGCCGAGTGCCGCATGATCGCGTCGCCGTCCGCGGACGTGTCGGAAGGATCGAGCTCGGCGCGCCACAGGGTCGGGATGTTGTCCACCGGCGCATCGGGCGGGCAGACGCTGCACGTGCGCAGGTAGTAGACCTGCTCGCGCATGCGCCATACCCGCGCGATTGACGTGCACTTCACCTCGCGCAGGCCGAAGACCCCCGAGCTGCCGGCGCCGACCTTGAAGGGGAAGTCGGGATTGTCGTCGGTGCACTGCGAGTTCTGCAGGTACCAGCGGTTCGAGACCGCGCTGGCGGACGCCTGGGCGACGGTGTTCGGCTCGCTGTTCAGGCGGCGGATCACGAGGACGTCGCTGGGCAACGAAAGGCTCGACAGGCACCCGGGAGTGCCGACCCCGTCGGCGTACCCGAACACCGGCACGGGCGCGGTGTAGACCCCGGCCGACGCCGTGAAGCCGTAGTCGGCGACCGTGGTGGGGCACGGCGGGTTCATCGTCCACGCGGGGGTGACCAGCGGCGCGGTATCGGAGAAGAAGCCGGCGAGCGACACGTCCTCGCGCATCGAATCGATCGCGTAGCGGCCGTTCTCGATCTGGCGCGTGTTGCGCTCCATCTCCTGGCGGTTGCCGCTGGTCTGGACGAAGAACGTGGTGAGCGCGGCCAGGATGATGAGGCCGAGCGTGACCGCGATCATCAGCTCGATCAGCGAGAAGCCGGACTGGCGGGACATGGCGGGGCGAAGGGTTCGGTTCATGGCGGTTCCCGGGTCAGGCCGCGTCGAGCAGCGCAAGCCGCACCACGGTAGAGACCGTGCGCCGGTTCTCGTCGTCGCCGTAGGCGCCCGCGCCGCACGCTTCCTTGGGGATTCCGGCGCGCGAAAGGCCTTGCCACGAGACGGTCACGAGGAAGGTCACGGGATCCAGGCGAACGATGCAGCCGCGCGCCCCGATCATGGCGCCCACGTTCTTGCCACCCGTGACCTCGGCCGCCCCGTTCAGCTGGTTGTTCCATTCGCACAGGTCGAGCTTGAAGCTCGGCGTGGCGACGTAGCCCGAGCAGTCCATGGGCGCGAGGCCCACGTTGGTCGAGACGTAGCTCGTGATCTGTGTCTTGTTCGCGCTCATCCGGTCGGCCATGTCGCGCACCAGCACCAGCGCCTGCGAGCGCTGGTAGGACTCGAGCTCGGCCAGCGTCGACAGGGTCTGCATCGCCGCCAGACCCAGCAGGCCCACCACCAGGATGGCGATGGTGACCAGGACCTCGATCATCGTGAAGCCCGACTGTTCTTTTCTCATGCGCATGCCCCCTCGGACGACTTGGGCCGGCCCGACGGGTCGAGCCGGATGCATCGCTTCATGTAGTCCTGCGGGTAGGAGACGGTGGACCCCGGGATGATGTTGAAGAAGATCTGGGTGCTCGCGCGCCCGCTGCGGTCGAAGGTCACCGCGCTCTGCGAGGCGGTGAACTGCAGATTGCTGTCGCGCGCCGGCTGCGAGCGCAGCAACGTGGGGCCGCTGTTTTCCGTGATCGTGTAGCCGAGCTTGAAGTCGGTGGAAGAAACCCCCTGCACCGTCACCGTGGTGCCGCGGGCGATGGCCTCGCTGCGCGCGTAGATGAGGTCGGCGAAGAGGTCGTAGGAAGCCGAGCGCACCGCCTGGGTCGCGAGGAACTTGGTCATGGCGGGAAACGCGAAGGCCGCGAGGATGCCGATGATCATGATCACCGTCAGCATCTCGGGAAGCGTGAAGCCGCGGGCTCGTTTCATGGCGGTCACCACTTGGTGGCGTCACCCGCGCGCATCTTGGTGCCTGCGCTGTTCAGGGTGAGGACGCCGTCGGGCACCTGCGCCGATCCCGCCTTGGGCGTGGCGGTCACCACGAACGTGGGCGGCGTAGCGGCGGGATCCGTGGTGACGGTCACGTCGTACCAGCGCGTGACGTCGGTCGGGGGCGTGACCGACAGCTTGGCCAGGGTGTCGGCGTATTCGCGCTGCGAGGAGAGGTAGAACTGCTGCTTGTTGGCCACGTCCATCAGCACGGCCTGGGCCGCCGCGCGGTTGCTCTTGCGGATCTGGCTCTGGTAGCTCGGGAAAGCGATGGCCGCCAGGATGCCGATGACCGCGACGACGATCATCAATTCGATCAGGGTGAAGCCGCGCGAGGCGGTGATGGATTGGCGCATGTGTGGTCTCCCGGTTGAGGCATTGTTCGGGTTCCCGGGGCCGGCGGCCAGCCGCCCCGACGAACGGTTTTTCCCGGCCGATGGGCGCGTGGCACCCCGGGTCCGGCGCTCCCGGAGGCCCCGGTCGGGGCATCCGGCTGGGCTATAATAATGGTCCGCCGGAATAGCTCAGCTGGTAGAGCAGCGCATTCGTAATGCGAAGGTCGTAGGTTCGACTCCTATTTCCGGCACCAATATTCCTATTCCCTATCCGCCGCCGCGCGCCCGTGCCTGGGCAGCCACATCGATGTCCAGGTAGCGCCACTGAGTGTTCACGAAGGGGTGCTTCTTGTACCCCTTCACCCACGGGTTGGCGAGGTGCGTCACCTGGTGGTGCACGTGCAGCATCCACGGCGCATAGGCCAGCACCAGGCGGGTCATCTCCCGGTAGAGGCGCGAGCGCTCGGGCGAATCGGGCATCACGCGCGCGGCCTCGTAGAGGGCGTCGTACGCGGCCAGGCGGAAGTGCGCGTCGTTGCTCTTCCAGGAATTGGGCCCGTAGAACATCTGCATGAACATGTCGCCGTCGGGGATGAGCGCCGACCACGACAGGCTCCACATCTGCAGCTTGTTGGCGAGCGAGGCCTTGAGCAGGTCGGGCCAGCGCGCCTTGTGGAAGGCGATGCGGATGCCGACCTCGTCCATGCTGCGGCGCCAGAGCTCGTCGTAGGCGCGCGTCTCCGAATCGGTGCGCGAGGCGAGCTCGATCACGAGCGGCGAGCCGTCGGGTCGCTCGCGATAGCCATCGCCATCGCGGTCGACGTAGCCGAACATGTCGAGCAGCGCCTTGGCCTTGGTCGGGCTGTACTCCACGGTGGAGCTGCGCAGGTTCGGGTCGTAGCCGCTCACGCCGGGCGGGATCGGCCCCTGCGCGGGGATCGCCTGGCCCTTGCGCAGCACGTGCGTCTCTTCGGGCTGGTTGTAGGCGAGCGTGATCGCGCGGCGCAGCGCCACCTGGTGCGGCGCGTAGCCCCCCACCATCGGGTCGTTCAGGTTGAAGTACGTGTATCCGGTCCGCGGCATGGTCTCGCGCACCATGCGCACGCCGCGCCTGGCGAGCCACGGCGCGAGCTGCCCCTCGGGCGCGACGGTGTTGATGAACTCGACCGGCACGCGCTGGATGAGGTCGTGCTCGCCGTTCAGGAACGCGAGCCAGCGCGGCTGGTTCTCCTCGATCACGAACACCTCGACGCGGCCGATGAGCGGAAGCCGCCGCCCGCCGACCTCCTTCAGGATCGCCGCGTCCTCGGGCGTGCCCTCGCCCGGTCCCTCCAGCGTGATCTCGCGAAAGCCGGGATTGGCCTCGAGCACGATCTTGTGCGCGCGCCGCCAATGCGCGAGCACGTAGGGGCCGGTGCCCACCGGGTGTGATCCCAGGTCGTCGCCGTAGTGCTCGGCCACCTCGCGCGCGATCGCGCCGAACTGGTTGGTGGCCATGAGGTGCACGAAGCTCGGATCGGGCCGCGCCAGGCGGATGCGCAGCGTGTAGCGGTCGAGCAACTGCAGGCCCGCATAGGCGCGGTCGTAGTCGAGGCGGCCGGCCTTGAGCGCGGCGCGGTGGACCTCGTCGAGGCCCGCGATCTTGCCGTCCACCAGGTAGTGGTTGGGCGATTTCACCCGCGGGTCGTAGAACCGCAGGATCGCGTACGCGTAGTCGGCCGCGACCAGCTCGCGGCGCGCGCCCCTGAAGGCGGGATCGGGGGTGAAGTAGATGCCCGGCTGCACGCGGAAGGTGAGCACCAGGCCGTCGGGCGAAACCTCGGGCATCGTCGCCAGCGTGTTCGGCACCAGCGTCGCGGGCCGCGCGAGGTAGTCGTAGCGCAGCATCGGCTCGAGGATCTCGCCCGCGATGCTGGACGAGTAGGTGTCCTGGAAGAGCGCCGGGTCGAAGGTGCTCTCGGCGTTCTCGAACGCCACCCGCAGCACCTTCGCCGGGTCGGCGGCCGCAGCCGGCAGGGCGAGGAGGAGCGCGAGGGCGACGGGCGCGAGCCGCATGAGCGCGAGTCTAGCGGGGCCGCCGGGCTTGCTGCGCTGCGGAAACGTGGAAGAATGGCAGGGAACTTGGCCACCATCACCCAACGCAGGGCCCTCAGCCGTTACCGCGCGCCGGTGACCGCGCGTCACCTGCCGCCGATTCCCCCCCAGTGGCTGCCGCGCGGACCGGCCTTCCGCGCCCCGCCGCCGCTGTGGCAGTTCGTCGCGCTGTCGATGGTGCTGCACGCGCTGTTCATCGCGCTCTTCGGCGCGCCCACCGGAGGCAGCCGCGAGGGACGCGCGATGTGGGGCTCGATGCAGGTGGAGCTGCGCGGGCTCCTCATCGAGCACGCGCCGGCACCCGCGGTGGCGCCGCGCAGCGACACGCCGCAGCGCGAGGCGCTGGAGCCCGCGCCGGCGCCCACGCGCCAGGATCGGGGTGCGGCCCAGGGCGCCGTGCCGATGACCCCGCCCGCCGAGACCGAGGCGACCGCGACCGCGCCGCTGGGGCCGGCGATCGTCGAGGTGCCCACGCCATTCCCGCGCCTGCTCGATCGCCTTCCCCGCCCGGAGACGCGACTCGCGGAGCCCCCGGCCCTGCGCGTGCCTCCGCCTACCGAGGGCCGCGACCTGCGCCCACCGCCGCGCGAGCGGCCCGCGCCGTCGTCGGTCGAGGTGCCCGCGCCGCTGCCACTGCCCCTCACGCCGTCGCCCAGCAGCGAGCGGGCGCTCGCCGAGCCACCCCCGGTGGCGATCCCGCTCGCCCAGCCGCTACCGGCGCCGCCCCTGCCTGCGCCCCAACCCGCCGCCGAACGCGCGGCCGCGCCCGTTCCGATCGAGGCGCGCCCGGTCGAGCTGCCGCCGGTCGAGGTCCGGGCGATCCCGGTGACACCGCTGGAGAGCGTGGCGCCGCGCGCCAGCGAGGCGCCCACGGCGATCGAGATGGCGCCACTGCCCCGGATCGAGGCCGCGCCTCCGGCGCCGGCCATGCAGCCGGCGCTTCAGCCGCGTTCGCCCGGCGCACCCGAACCCGAGGCGGCGCCACGCATCACCGGCCCGACGACCCCGGCGCCGCCCACGCCCGCCCGCCGGCCCGGCAGCCGGGCCGGCGACGCTTCCCCGGAGTACGACCCCACCGCTCCCGCGCTCGACGCCGACGCGCTGCGCGCGCGCGCCGGACGCCTGGCGCGCGAAGGCTCCGGCCAACGCGCGCTGCTGCCCTTCCCGATGCCGCCCGTCCCCGAGAAGAAGTCGCAGGTGGAGCAGGCGCTCGAGAACGCGCGCAAGCCCGACTGCCGCACCGCCTACCAGGGACTCGGGCTCCTGGCGATCGCGCCCCTCGTCGCCAACGAGTTCGGCGAGGGCACGTGCCGTTGGTAATAACCGGGGTCAGACTCCAATTAAGTTAATCGCGCAGTTTTCTCCCTGAAAACCGCCTGATTAACTTAATTGGAGTCTGACCCCGGTTATTACTGCGCCTTGATCCCCGCGGCCTTGATCACCGGCCACCACTTGTCGGTCTCCGCGCGGTGATGCGCGCGTAGCGCTTCGGGCGACAGCAGCTCGGCGGGCGGGATCTCCTGGCCGATGTCCTCCAGGCGCTTCCTGATCGCGGGGTCGGCGACCGCCTCGCGCAACGCCGCGTTGAGGCGCGCGACCACGTCGCGCGGCGTGCCCTTCGGCGCCCAGAACGCGTGCCAGATGGACATGTAGAACCCCGGCATGCCGGCCTCGTCCACGGTGGGAATGTCCGGCGCCGAGGCGATGCGCGTCTTCGCGGTGATGGCGTAGGCGCGCACCTTGCCCCCACGCACGTAGTTCAGCGCCGTGGCTGCCTGGTCGAAGGAGAGGTCGACGTGGCCCGCGATCACGTCCTGCATCGCCGGCGCGGCGCCCTTGTAGTGGACCACGTTGAGCGGGGCGACATCGGTGCCGAAGGCCGCGGCCATGATGTGCGACGGCGTGCCCGCGCCGCCGGTGGCGTAGCTCACCTTGCCGGGGTTGGCCTTCACGTGCGCGATCAGCTGCTTCAGGTCCTTCGCCGGGAAGTCGAGCCTGGAGACGATCACCTCCGGGTTGGTGGCCACCATCGCGATCGGCTCGAAGCCGTTCACGTAGTCGACGTTGAGGCTCTGCACCGCCGGCGCCAGCACGTGCGTGCCGATGTGGCCGATCTCGATCGTGTAGCCGTCGGGCGCGGCCTGCATGACCTTGTTGTTGGCGATCGTGCCGCCGGCGCCCACGACGTTCTCGACCACGACGGGCTGGCCGAGGCTTCTTTGCACCCGCTCGGCGAGCATGCGGCCGATGGTGTCGGTCGGACCGCCGGCCGAGAACGGCACGATGACGGTGATCGGGCGTGTGGGGTAGCCCTGGGCGAGGGCCGTGACGGCCGTGGCGGCCGCGGCGAAGGCCGCGAGCCGGGTGAGAAATCTGCGCATGGCGTTTCCTCCTGTGGCGCGACGATACCGCATCAGCCCGGCGGCGCGGCGACGATTGTCACGGACGGATACCAGAGCGAGCGGCCGCCCTCGGCCGCGGCCCAGTAGGCGAAAGGCGGCCAGCCGCGCGGCAGCAGCAGCTCGCTCGCCACGCCGAGCGCGCCCGCGAGGTGCGCGGTCGCGTTGCTGACGGTCACCAGCCGTCCGCACGCCACCAACGCCGCGGCCACGCCCTCGAGGTCCTCGCGCACGTCCAGCCCCGGGAGCGACACGAGGCGGCCGGGCTCGCGCGCCTCGAAGGCGCGCCGCTCCTCGGCCACGTCGCCGTACTGCAGGTCGAGCAGGCGTGTCCCCTGTAGCGCAGGCCAGGCGGCGAGTCGAGCGAGCGGCAGCGATTTGCGCTCGCCGAGGTAGCGGCGCGAGCCCGACTGGGGGCTGCGCCAGGACACGGCCACCGCGGGCGCTCCGCCCGCGGCCGCAATCGCCGCACGCATCGCCTCCACGCGTGCGGGATCGGCCCGCAGCAACGCCTGCGGTTGCGCGCGGAAACTCCCGGCGTCGGGGCGGAAGAGCCGCGGCAGCGAGCCCAGCGGGAGCTGGAAATCGCAGCGTGCGTACGCACGCGGCGCATCCTCGAAGGCGACGAACTCGAACGCGGGGAAGCTGCGGCGGTACAAGCCCAGCAGCCGCGGGTCGAGCTCGACCACGGCACCGATGCCGCGGCGGTCGAGCTCGGGCAGCAACGTGGTGAAGAGGATCTTGTCGCCCAGCCCCTGTTCCTGCCAGAGGAACACGCAGCGCGCCTGCGCGAGGCTGGCGGCCTCCAGGCGCGGCATCGGAAGCTCGCGCGCGAGGGCGAGCGGCGGGTCGGTGTCGAACCGGCGCTCGTAGCCCTCCCAGCCCTCGGCATAGCGCTGCTCACGCAGCGCCACCTGCGCGAGCCCGTACTCGGCGTCGGCGAAGCCGGGACGCGCCATTGCGGAGCGCGCATAGAGCGCCTTGGCCTCACCGAGCCGCTCGAGCTCGATCGCGAGTCCGGCGGCATTCGCCAACGCCTCGGGAGTGCCCGCGCGCTGGTACGCGCCGAACGCTTCCTCGAGGCGCCCGGCGGATTGAAGGGCGACGCCGAGGTTGCCGTGCGCGCCGGCGTTGCCGGGCTCGGCCTCGGCCGCGCGGGCGAAGCTCGCCAGCGCCTGCGCGTCACGCCCGCTCTCGCGCTGCAGGACGCCGAGGTTGACGAGCGCTGCCGCGTGCCGCGGGTCGCGCGCGAGCACGCGCAGGAATCCTTCCTCGGCCGCGGCGCGATCGCCGGCTTCCATGCGCAGGAGCGCCGCGTGGTACGCGGCGCCGGCGTGGTTCGGATCGGCGGCGAGCGCGCTCTCGGCAGCGGCCAGCGACTCCTCGCGCCGGCCCTGGCGGCGCAGCGCCTGCGCGAGATGGAGCCACCCCTCGGCGAAGCGCGGCGCGAGCGCCGTCACCTCGCGCGCGTCGCGCACCGCCTCGTCGAGCAGCCCCATGTGCAGGAGCACCTGCGCGCGGTTGTCGAGGAACCCCGGATTGGCCGGCTCGAGCGCGATCGAGCGGTCGAGCAACGGCAGGCCTTCCGGCGCGCGTCCGCTGGTGGCGAGCAGGAACCCCAGCATGTGGATCGACTGCGTGTCGGCCGCCCCGCGCGCGAGCGCCTGGCGCAGCAGCGCTTCGGCCTCGGCCGCGCGCCCGGTGCGCAGCAACGCGAGCGCCTCAGCCGAAAAGGAGCTCATCGGCGCGGCCGAACGCGCGCTCCCAGGTGTCGAGGCCGGGTGCGGTGACGATCTCGATCGAGGGATACCAGAGGCTCCGCGCGTGCGGGCTTGCCCAGTAGTGGAACGGCGGCCTTGCCGCGAGGAAGACCACGAGCGCGCGCTTGCCGATCGCTCCCGCGAGGTGCGCGGTCACGTTGCTGGTGGTGATCACGACATCGCAGGCCGCGATCGCCGCGAGCAGGCCGTCCAGGTCGTTGAAGAGGTCGAGGTCGTCGAGGCGTTCGAGGCGACCGCCGGCCTCGGCAAACGCCTGCCGCTCGGCCGCGGTATCGCCGTACTGCAGGTCGAGCAGCCGCGCCCGCTGCGAGAGCGCGTTCAGCATCGCGAGCGACGCGGACTTGCGCCGGCCGAGCTCGCCGCGGGCCTTGGGCTGGAACGAGCGCCACGAAACCCCGACGAGCAGCGGTCGCGCGCCGGGGGCGGCGCCGGCCTCCACGCCGAGGCGGTGGCGATACTGTGCCGCGCGCGCCTCGTCGGCCGCGAGGATCGCCGCGGGCTGCGCCTCGAAGCGCTCGAGCGACGGGCGCAGCAGCCGTGGCAGCGATCCCAGCGGGATGTGCGCATCGCATGTGGCGAAGGCGCCCTCCGAATCGGCGGATGCCACGACTTCCCATTCCGGATGCGCGCGCCGGTAGGCCGCGACGAGGCGGCGATCCACCTCGACCACGAAGGGAACCTGCGCCGCGAGCTCCGGCAGGAGCGTCGAGTGGAGGATCTGGTCGCCCACGCCCTGCTCGGGCCATACGGCCACGCGGCGGCGCGCGACGGGCGGGGCCGCGTCGAGGCGCGGGATCGCGAACGGGCGCCGCACCGTGACCGGGGGAAACGTGTCGTAGCGGCGCTCGTGCACCTCCCAGCCCTCGGCGAACTGGAACGTCCCCACGAGCGCGATGCCGAGGTTGTACGCGGCGCGCGCGTTGCGCGGGTCGTTGCGCAGCGCCTGGCGGTAGAGATCGATCGCTTCGGCGCTGCGGCCTTCGTCCTGCAGCAACAGGCCCAGGTTGTTGATCGCCTCGGAGAAGTCGGGCTTCAACTCGAGCGCGCGGCGGAAGCTGGCACTCGCCCCGGAGACGTCGCCGCGCTCCAGGCGCAGCATGCCGAAGTTGTTGTGCGCGTCGGGATAGTTGGGTGCGCGCTGGATCGCTTCCCGATAGCAGGCCTCGGCCTCGTCCCAGGCTCCCGAAGCCGACAGGGCATTGCCGAGGTGGGAAAGCACCTCGGCCGAATCGGGCTTCAGCTCCAGCGCCTTGCGCTGCCACTCCACCGCCCGGGTGAGGCGGTTGCGCGCCAGGTACGCCACGCCGAGGTTGCTCGCCGCGCTCCAGGACTGGGGCGCGAGCGCCACGGCGCGCTCGAGCGCCTCGATCGCCTCCTCGACACGGCCGGCCTCGCGCAGCGCCGCGCCATAGTTGGACCAGCCCTCGGCGAAGCGCGGCTCCAGCTGCACGGCCTGGGCGTAGTGGCCGAGGGCGTCGTCGATGCGGCCCCGCGCGCGCAGGGCATTGGCGAGGTTGTTGTGCGCCGCCACGAAAGGCGCGCGCAACGCGAGCGCCTTGCGATAGCACGTGATGGCCTCGTCGAGGCGCCCACCCTCGAGGAAGAAGACCCCGAGGTTGTAGTGCGTCTCCGGGTGGTCGGGCCGCAGCATGAGGGCGCGCCGGTAGGCCTGCTCGGCCTTCGGATCGCCCTGCGCCGCGAGCACGCTGCCCAGCAGGTTCCACGCCGCGTGCAGGTCGGGCTGCGACGAGACCACCGTGTCCAGCTCGGCGCGCGCCTCGGCCATGCGTCCGAGCGCGAACAGCGCCTGCGCGCGATTGTGGCGCGCGCCGGCGGCGTGGGGCTTCAGCGCGATCGCGCGGTCGAAGCTGGCGAGCGCCTCGGAGGCGCGCCCCTGTTGCGAGAGCAGGATGCCGAGCAGCTCGTGCGCCTCGGGCCCGGGGCGCACGCCGATCTCGCGCCGCAGCTCCGCCTCGGACTCGGCGAGCCGGCCGGCACGCAGGTGCGCATACGCATCCTCGAGACTCAGATCTGCCCCCGCGCGGCGAGCTCGTCCTTGAGGTAGGCGTAGTAGATCGGGGCCGCCGCCACGCCCGCGATGCCGAACGCGGACTCCATGACGAGCATCGCGAGCAGCAGCTCCCAGGCCGCCGCCTTGATCTGCCCGCCCACGATGCGGGCGTTGAGGAAGTACTCGAGCTTGTGCACGATCACCAGGAAGGCGAGCGAGCCGATCGCCACCTCGAGCGAGACCGCGAGGCTCACGATCACGATGACGGTGTTCGAGATGAGGTTGCCGATCACCGGCAGCAGCCCCGCGATGAAGGTGACCACGACCAGCGTCTTGGCGAACGGCAGGTGCACTCCCAGGAGCGGCAGGATGCCCACCAGGTAGATCGCGGTGAGCACGGCGTTCACGGCGGAGATCTTCACCTGCGCGAAGACGATGCGACGGAAGGCGTCGCCCAGGCGGCGCGCGCGCTCGGCGAGCTCGACCGCGAACGGTCCCGACTCTCCCGGCGGCAGCGCCTCGTGCAGCGACACCATCGCGCCGATCACCATGCCGATCAGCATGTGCACGGCAGCATGGCCCACCTCGCCGCCCATGGTGCGCAGCTCCCGTGCGTGCTCCGAGAACCAGCCGGAGATCGCGTCCTTCAGCGCATCGGGATCGCCGGGCAGGCTCTCCACCAGCCACGCCGGCAGCTTCGAGCGCGAGCCCTCGATGATCTCGGCCATGCGCTGCAGCAGGTTGGCGACGCTGCCCGCGTCGCTCTTCACGAAGGCGATGCCGCCCCAGAGCGCCAGCACCAGCGCGCCCACCACGACCGTGGCGAGGAGCGCCACGGCGGCGAGCTTGCGGCCGCCCGAGCGGGAGCGCAGCAGGCGCGCGGCGATGACGTGCACCAGCTCGTAGACCAGCAGCCCCGCCAGCAGCGCCGGCAGCAGGTGCAGCACGAGGGTCGCCACCAGCAATACGGCGGCGACGATCCAGGCGGCGATCGAGTGGCGCAGCAGCGGGGCGGGCAAGGTGTCCATGGACGTCACCGCAGGAAGAAACGATAGGCGGGGTTGCGCGTCTCGTCGGCGTAGTCGTAGCCCAGCTCGCGCAGGAAGCGGCGGAACGCGGGTCGCCCCTTCGGCGGGACCTGCAGGCCGACCAGCACGCGCCCCACGTCCGCGCCATGGTTGCGATAGTGGAACAGCGTGATGTTCCAGTCGCTGCCCATGTGGTCGAGGAAGTTCATGAGCGCGCCCGGGCGCTCCGGAAACTCGAACCGGTAGAGCATCTCGGCGCCGGCGGAACCGGTGCGTCCGCCGACCAAGTGGCGCACGTGCAGCTTGGCGAGCTCGTTGTCCGAGAGGTCCTCGGCCTTCATGCCGTGGCGCTCGAGGCCGCGGATGAGGCGCCGGGTCTCCTCGCGCCCCGAGCTCGACACGCCCAGGAACACGTGCGCCTCGGCGCCCGGCGCGTAACGGTAGTTGAACTCGGTCACGCTGCGCTTGCCGAGCAGCTCGCACAGGTGCCGGAAGCTGCCCGGCCGCTCCGGGATGGTGACGGCCAGCACCGCCTCGCGGTGCTCGCCCAGCTCGGCGCGCTCGGCGACGAAGCGCAGCCGGTCGAAGTTCATGTTGGCGCCGCAGGCGATCGCCACCAGCGACTTGCCCTTCACGCCGCGGCGCTCGACCCAGCGCTTCATGCCGGCGAGCGCGAGGCCGCCCGCGGGCTCGACGATGGAGCGCGTCTCCTCGTAGACATCCTTGATCGCCGCGCAGATCTCGTCGGTATCCACCAGCACCATCTCGTCGACGAGCTTGCGGCACAGGCGGAACGTCTCCTTGCCGACCTGCTTCACCGCAACCCCGTCGGCGAAGATGTTGACGTGCGGAAGCGTCACGCGCCGCCCCGCCTTGAGCGAAGCCTGCATGGCGTTCGAGTCCACCGGCTCGACCCCCACGATGCGCGTGCGCGGCGAGATGCGCTTCACGTACGCGGCGATTCCGGCGATGAGCCCGCCGCCGCCCACGGGCACGAAGATGGCGTCGATGGGCTTCGTGTGCTGGCGCAGGATCTCCATGGCGATCGTCCCCTGCCCCGCGATCACCAGCGGGTCGTCGTAGGGGTGCACGAACGTGAGGCCGCGCTTGCGCGCGAGGCTCCGGGCGTACAGGTAGGCCTCGTGGTAGCTGTCCCCATGCAACTCGACCGCCGCGCCGCGCGCGGCCACCGCGGACACCTTGATCCGCGGCGTGGTCACCGGCATCACGATCACCGCCTTGCAGCCCAGGCGCTGGGCGGCGAGCGCCACGCCCTGCGCGTGGTTGCCCGCCGAGGCGCAGATCACCCCGCGCGCGAGCTGGCGGGCCGAGAGGTGCGCCATCTTGTTGTAGGCCCCGCGCAGCTTGAAAGAAAACACCGGCTGCTGGTCCTCGCGCTTGAGCAGCACGTGGTTGCCCAGGCGGCGCGAGATCGCGGGCGCGGGGTCGAGCGCGCTCTCGATCGCGACGTCGTAGACCTTCGCGGTAAGGATCCTCTCGAGGTAGTCGATGCGCGGCATGGCCCGTAAGGATAGCAAGGGAAGCTATCGCGGTATCCTTGCCCCATGGACGCGAACGCACTGAAGAAGGCGGCAGCCGAGGCGGCGCTGCAGTACGTGAAGGACGACACCGTCGTGGGCGTGGGCACGGGATCGACGGTCAACTACTTCATCGAGGCGCTCGCCGCGCGCAAGGCGCGCATCGACGCCACGGTGGCGAGCTCGGAGGCCTCGACCGCGCGCCTGCGCGCGCTGCACATCCCGGTGAAGGAGCTGAACGACACCGACGGGTGCGACGTCTACGTCGACGGCGCCGACGAGGTGACCGAGCACCTCGCGATGATCAAGGGCGGGGGCGCGGCGCTCACGCGCGAGAAGATCGTGGCGCAGGCCTCGAAGACCTTCGTCTGCATCGCCGACGCCACCAAGCTCGTGGGCGTGCTGGGGAAGTTTCCGTTGCCCGTCGAGGTGATCCCGATGGCGCGCAGCTTCGTCGCGCGCGAGCTGGTGAAGCTGGGCGGCATGCCGCAGCTGAGGAACGGCGTCACCACCGACAACGGCAACCTCATCCTCGACGTGCGCGGCCTCACGATCCTGGACCCGGTGGCGCTCGAGACCGCGATCAACCAGATCCCCGGCGTGGTCACCAACGGCATCTTCGCGCGCCGGCCCGCCGACGTGCTGCTGCTCGCCGCGCCCGAGGGCGTGAAGACCTACAAGAGAAAGGCCTGACGGCCGCGCCGTTTATCATCCCCGCATGGCCGTGCCGAGAATCCACTGCGACCTGCGCCTGGGTCCCGGTGCCCAGTTCACCCTCGATGCCGATGCCGCCCAGCACGTGGCCAAGTCGCTGCGCCTGAAGGCGGGCGACGCGCTCGTGGTGTTCGACGGGCGCGGGGGCGAATACGATGCCGCCATCCAGCGCATCGACCGCGACCGCGTCGACGTGAAGGTGGGCGCGTTTCGCGACGCCGGGCGCGAGTCCGCGCTGCAACTGGGCCTGGTGCAGGGCCTGCCCGAAGCCGACAAGATGGACTGGATCATCCAGAAGGCGACCGAGCTGGGCGTGGGCTGGATCCAGCCCGTGACCTGCGAACGCAGCGTCGTGCGCCTTTCGGGCGACCGCGCCGCGCGCCGCGAGGCGCACTGGCGCCGCGTGGCCATCGCCGCCGCCGAGCAGTGCGGCCGCACGCGCGTTCCCGAAGTGCGCCCGAACCTCGGCTTCCTGAGCTGGCTCGCCACTCCCGCCGAGACGCCGCGCTGGATGCTGGCGCCGGGCGCCGAGCCGCTCGCGGCGCGTCCCGGTGTACCCTCGCCGCTCGAGCTCGTGGTCGGGCCCGAGGGCGGATTCTCCGAGCGCGAGCGCCAGCTGCTCGAGCAGCAACAGTGCGTCGGCGTGTCGCTCGGCCCGCGCGTGCTGCGCACCGAGACCGCGCCGCTCGCCGCACTCGCCGCCATCCACGCCCTCTGGGGCGACTTCCGCGCCTGAAAACCGATGCCCAAGACGCCCATCCCCAAGTCCGAAGCGTTCGTGAAGTGGTTCCGCGCCGCCACGCCCTACATCCATCGCTGGGGCGGGTCGACCTTCGTGATCGGCTTCGGCGGCGAGGTGCTGGCCGACGGCGAGTTCCAGCAGCTCACGCACGACATCAACGTGCTGGTGAGCCTGGACGTGCGCGTGGTGCTGGTGCACGGCACGCGCCCGCAGATCGAGGAGCAGATGCGCCAGCACGGCGTCGAGCCGCGCTACGCCGGCAACCGCCGGGTGACCGACGCGCGCGCTCTCGCCTGCGTGAAGGAGGCCAACGGCATCGTGCGCGTCGAGATGGAGGCGCTGCTGTCGATGGAGCTCGCCAACAGCCCCATGTGGGGCGCCGACATCCGCGTGTCCTCGGGCAACTTCGTCACCGCCAAGCCGGTGGGCGTGGTCGACGGCGTGGACTTCGGCCACACCGGCGAGGTGCGCAGGATCGACGCGGCCGGCATCCGCCGCCGGCTGGACGACCACGAGGTGGTGCTGCTCTCGCCCATCGGCTTCTCGCCCACGGGCGACGTCTTCAACTGCACGCTCGAGGACGTGGCCACCTCCACGGCGATCGCGCTGGGCGCCGACAAGCTGATCTTCCTCACCGAGACCGCCGGCGTGCCGGATGCGAAAGGCAAGCTCGTCTCGGAGCTCACGGTGGCCGAGGCGCGGGGCGCGAGCGCCCGCAACAACCTGCCCGAGGACGTGCGCATCTACCTGCCGTGCGCGGTGAAGGCGGCGACCTCCGGGGTGAAGCGTGCCCACCTCATCAGCCGCCACGTCGACGGCGCCCTGCTGATCGAGCTTTTCACCCACCACGGCATCGGCAGCATGATCACGCCGGGCTCGCCCGACCAGCCGCGCGCGGCGACCGCCGAGGACATCCCCGGGATCGCGCAGCTGCTGGAGCCCCTGGAGCAGCAGGGAATCCTCGTGAAGCGCGAGCGCGACCAGCTGGAGCGCGACCTCGGCCATTTCTTCGTGCTCGAGAACGAGGGGAACATCATCGGCTGCGCCGCGATCTACCCCTATGCGGAGAACGGCACCGCCGAGCTCGCGGCGCTCGCCGTGAACCCGTTCTACCGCGACGGCGGGCGGGGCGAGCGGCTGCTCGAGTACGCCGAGGGGAAGGCACGGGCGGCGGGGCTGAAGAGCCTGTTCGTCCTGTCCACGCGCACGACCCACTGGTTCCTCGAGCGGGGATTCACGGAGTCGGCGCTCGAGTCGCTGCCCGAGCGGCGGCGGGCCCACTACAATTACGACCGGCGCTCGAAAGTCTTCATCAAGGCGCTCTAGAACCCGGAGGCGACGCGATGGCGCGCATGGTGAACTGCATCAAGTTGAAGCGCGAGGCCGAGGGCCTCGATCTCCCCCCCTACCCCGGCGAGCTCGGCAAGAAGCTCTGGGAGAGCGTCTCCAAGGAGGCGTGGAAGCAGTGGCTCGAGCAGCAGAAGATGCTGGTGAACGAGAACCGCCTGAACCTCTCCGACCCGCGCGCGCGCAAGTACCTCGAGGAACAGATGCGCAAGCACTTCTTCGGGGAAGGCGCCGACCAGGCGAGCGGCTACGTGCCCAAGGCGTGAGGCACTAGGGCCTGACCAGGTCGCGCACGTAGTTGGGCAGCGCGAAGGCGGCGCGGTGCGTGTCCCCGTTGTAGTACTGCAGCTCGCGCAGGCCGCGCGCGGCGATCACGCGCTCCACGGCGGCGGGCTCCAGGCGGCTCGGGTCGAGTGAGTCCGAGGCGCTGGCGAAGCCCCAGATCGAGCCGTAGATCGGGATGTAGGCGAAATACGGCACCACCACGGGGAAGGCGCTGCGCAGGCTCGCCAGCGTGGTGCGAATGCGCTGCGGGTGCGAGAAGGGTGAGCCGATGTGCAGCGTGAGGGCGCCGCCGGGCGCCATCGCGCGGCGCACCAGCGAGAAAGTGGCCGGGGAATAGAGCTCCACCGAGGGGCCCACGGGATCGGTCAGGTCCATCGAGACCAGGTCGTAGCGCACCGGCGTCTCGCGCAGGTACGCGAGCCCGTCGCCCACCGTGACTTTCAGGCGCGGGTTGTCGAACACGCCGTTGTGCACCTTGCCGAACTGCGCCTTGCTCACCTCGATCACCTCGGGGTCGAGCTCGGCCATGTGCACCTGCTCGAGCGTCGGGTGCTTGAGCAGCTCCTCGGAAGACCCGCCGTCGCCCCCGCCGATCACGAGCGCGCGCCGCGGCGCCGGATGGGCGACCGCCGCCGGGTGGACGAGGTTCTCGTGATAGAAGAACTCGTCGCGCTCCGAGGTCATGTTGAAGCCGTCGAGGCGGAAGATGCGCCCCAGCTCCGGAGTCTCGTACACCTCCAGCAGCTGGAACGGCGTCTGCCGCCGCTCGACCAGCGTGCCCTCGAAATAGACGCCGCTGCCCTCGTTCAGGCGCTCGAAGATCTTTTCGGACATGGGAGAAACCGAGGGGCGCCGGACGGCGCCCCTTCGGGTCAGGCCGCGCGCTTCTTCTTGAGCGGCAGGTCGCGCCCGCGCTGCAGGCGCTCCACCAGGACGTCGGCGGGCTTCAAGGCGGCGAGGAGCGTCTTGTAGACCGTTTCCGCCTTCGCGGTGTTGTCGGAGGTGAAATTGCAGACGTACACATCCAGTGTCGCGCCATCGCGCTCGGGCCACGTGTGTATCGCGAGGTGCGACTCGGCCAGGACGACCGCGCCTGTCGAGCCCCCGTTCTGGGTCCCGTCCATGGCGTCGAACTGGTAGAAATGCTGCCCGAGCACGGTAAGGCCGGAGTCGGTGCAGGCTTTGACGCAGAGATCCCTGAGGCTGTTCGAAGAGACGAGGAACTCGGTCTTCTGGCAGTTGTAGAGATCGGCAATGATGTGCAGTCCCTTCATCGTGGTACCCCCAAGCAAAGATCCGCATAAGGGACCGCACTTCGCGCGACCTCGGGCACTCACGCTCGTTCGAGCGAGGTGCCCTCAAGCCCAGGGCGGCGGGTGCTGTCCTTCCTGCAGAGGTTTACCCAAGCAAAATGCGAATAAGTATCGCGGTGAAAAAGTGCGCAAGTATAATCGCATATTCCTGCGGGTGAAAGCGTTTTCAAGACTTTCCCCAAAATAATCCGCACCTTGTCTCCTCTCCTCCCGCTACAAATGTCAGCTGCCCACGCACACGCCACCGCCGATTACTCCGACGTCGTCAACGCGATCCGCGCGCTCGCCATGGACGCGGTGCAGAAGGCCAATTCCGGCCATCCGGGCATGCCGATGGGCATGGCCGAGATCGCCGAGGTGCTCTGGAGGAACTACCTCCGGCACAACCCGGCCAATCCCGCGTGGCCGGATCGGGATCG
>Ga0111538_10004032_pt1 | contig 20454 bp, 18 predicted proteins | sample SoiMethybrSBSTD1_FD_79669 | JGI IMG/M metagenome (GOLD analysis project Ga0111538, IMG submission 79669) | Bulk soil microbial communities from a Populus tree surrounding site in Tennessee, USA - Soil MetaG P. TD hybrid SBSTD1 (version 2)... | ecosystem: Environmental > Terrestrial > Soil >... | reverse complement strand
GGTTCGCGCTGCAGCTCACGATCGGTGAGGCGACGCGGGGCAAGCTCCTGCGGGCGCAGGCGCTGCTTCGCCACCAGGTGCCGTCGGGAGATCTCGAGCAGGTGTTGGATCGCGCACTCGACGCGCTGCTGGAGAAGGTCGAAGCGCGCAGGTTCGGGCAGGTGAAGGCGCCGCGGGCGGGCAGGACGAAGGCGCGCGCAGGCACGGCGGAGGCGCCGAGGCCAGGCACGGCGGAGGCGCTGCGCGCGGAGTCGGCGGAGGAGGCGCGCGTGGGCAGGGTGAGGCGGTCGAGCCGGTACGTGCCGCGCGAGGTGCGGCGGCGGGTGGTGGCGCGGGATGGCGCCCGGTGCTCATTCGTCGGGGAGGACGGCAGGCGGTGCGAGGAGATCGGCTTCCTCGAGCTCGACCACGTGCTGCCGGTGGTGCGGGGCGGGCAGGCGAGCGTGGCGGGGGTCAGGGTCCTCTGCCGGGCGCACAACCAGTACGAGGCGGAGAGGATCCTCGGGCGCGAGGTGGTCGAGGCCGGCAGGATGGCGAGGGCGACCGAGGCGCAACAGGCTCGGGCCCGAGGAGTCCTGGTTGTGACGGGCGGGCGACGAGAGGCGGGCCGTGCTCGGAGCTGTCCGGCACATGCATGGCAGTGGTGGGCGGGGATCAGCCAGGAGCCACGGCCGCGATGGACCATGAACGTCTAGGGGCAGGGCAGGGGGACCAGCGATGGCTCGCTCGACCCGGCCCCCTCGCGGCCGAGCTGGCCGGAGCCGTTGGCGCCCCAGCACTGGACGGTGCGGTCGGCGGCGATGGCGCAGGTGTGCTCGCTGCCGGTCGCCACCGCGAGCCAGGAGCCGACGACCTGGCGCGCCTCGGGGCCGGAGGCGCCCTCGGCGCCGAGCTGGCCGACGTCGTTGGCGCCCCAGCAGCGGAGCGACGCGCCGTCGAGCGCGCAGGTGTGGCGGCCGCCGGCGCGAACCTCGTCGGCGTCGCGCCCGATGTCGACCGGACTGTAGCGATCGCCGCCGTCCACCCCGAGCCGCCCGTCGCTGGCGCTTCCCCAGCAGCGCACCCCGCGATCGGTTCCGACCCCGCAGGTGTGCTCGGCTCCGGCGCTGATCGATCGCGCGTCGAAGGCGTCGGCGACGATCGAATACGGATCCGATGGGGCGGGATCGCCGCGCCCCAGCGCGGGAGAGCTCGCCTCGCCCCAGGTGGTGACCGATCCGTCGTCGATCACTGCAGCCGAGTGGCGACCGCCGGCCGCGACCCGGATCGCCGAATCGAAGAACGTCAGCGCGTCCGCCGGATGGGCGGCGATGTCGCCCGAATCGGCGGCCACCTGTCCGAACTGGTTGTCGCCCCAGCACCAGACGTTGGTGTCGCAGTCGACCGCGCAGCTGTGCGCGCTGGTGGCCGACAGGTCGGTCCACTCGTCGCTGTCCTCGACCGCATCGCCCGCCAGCGCGGCGGCTCCGGTGGTGCCGGTTCCCAGCTGCCCGCGGTCGTTGGCGCCCCAGCAGACGACGCGCCCGCTCGGGCTCAGGAGCGCGCAGGTGTGCCGGTCACCGGTCACCACCACCGCCGCGCCGCTCACACCCTCCACCCGCCGCGGCGTCGCGGTCGACGCCCCGCTCGAGCCGAGCTGGAGATCGGCGTTCTCGCCCCAGCAGTGGACGTCGCCCCCCTCGAGAATCGCGCAGCTGTGTGCCGGCCCGGCCGCGACCGCCACCGCGCAGCCGTTTTCATCCTCGCACGGCTCCTCCGTGCAGTCGGGCGGCGCACCCACGCAGGTGCCGGCCAGCGAGTCGGGCGCCTGGTCGACGTAGCGGAAGCCGTCCGGGCACTCGCCGTCGGGCAGGCTGCAGTACCCGGTCGGCTCGCAGCGGCCGGCCACCCCGCCGAGCGTGCACTGGTCGTCCTGGCTGCACTCGAAGACCCGGTCGCCGGCGCAACCCGAGACCCAGGCCACGGCGCAGGCCAGGACGGGCGCGAGCAGCCCGAGGAGCGCAGTTCGACGCGCCGGGCGCATTCCTGACATACTACCGGAACCGTCTTGTCGCGCGAGACCCCGTTCACGACCCCGCTCGCGACCGACGGCGAGCACGCGCTCGTCCGCGAGATCCGGCTCGAGGTGGTCGAGGGCGTCGACGCCGGGGCGCGCTTTCGCTCCAACCGCGAGCGCGCCGTGATCGGCACGCACCCGTCCACCGACTTCGTCCTGCGGGATCCTGCGGTGTCGCGCTTCCACATCGAGCTCCAGCTGCTCGGCAGCCGTGTGCTGGTCCGCGATCTCGAGAGCAAGAACGGGACCACGGTCGACGGGGTCGCGGTCCAGGGCGCCTACCTGCAGGGTCTGGCCCGCATCGGGCTGGGCAAGACGGTGCTGCAGTTCACCCTCGGCGAGCCGAACGTCAGGCTGGCGCTGTCGCGCCGCGAGCGGTTCGGCGACCTGGTCGGCCGCTCGCAGGCGATGCGCGCGTGCTTCGCACTGCTCGAGAGCGCGGCGGCGAGCGACGCCACCGTGCTCCTGTCGGGCGAGACCGGCGCCGGAAAGGACGTCGCCGCCGAAGCGATCCACCGCGAGAGCGCACGGGCGGGCGGCCCCTTCGCGGTGGTCGATTGCGGCGCGGTGCCCTCGCACCTGCTCGAGGACGAGCTGTTCGGTCACGAACGCGGCGCCTACACCGGCGCGACCGGCGCCCGCGCCGGAGCGTTCGAGAGCGCGGCCGGCGGGACCCTGTTCCTCGACGAGATCGGCGAGCTTCCGCTCGCGCTCCAGCCGGTCCTCTTGCGCGCGGTCGAGTCGCGCAAGGTGCGGCGCATCGGCGGCAGCCAGCCGGTGCCGGTCGACGTCAGGATCATCGCGGCGTCGAACCGCGACCTCAAGGCCGAGGTCAACGCCCACCGCTTCCGCGCCGATCTCTACTTCCGCCTGGCGGTGCTCGAGATCGCCGTCCCGCCGCTGCGCGATCGGCTCGACGATCTGCCGTTCCTGGTCGAGGAGCTACTGCACGGCCGCGGGCTGGCCGCCGCGCCCGGCGCCCGCGCGCTCCTGGCGCCCGACGCGATGGCCGAGCTCCGCGCCCACGCATGGCCGGGCAACGTGCGCGAGCTGGCCAACTACCTCGAGCGCTGCGCGGCGCTCGATGTCCGCGAGCCGCTCGAGCGCGGCTCGGCGCCGCCCGCGCTCGACGCCCGGCTCCCCATCCGCGACGCGCGCGAGCGCTGGGTCCGCTGGTTCGAGCGCCAGTACCTCGAGCGCCTGCTCGCCGAGCACGGCGGCAACGTCACCGCCGCGGCGCGCACCGCCGGAGTCGACCGCATCCACCTGCACCGCCTGCTGGCCCGCGCCGGCCTGCGCTGACGCAGCCGCCGCAGCCGGCGACAACCGCCGCAGCCGCCGCAGCCGCCGTTAGCCGCCGTCAGCCGCCGTCGGCGCAACAGCGGAAGCCAGTCGAGTAGTCCCAGTGGGCGGTGTTGTGCGCGGTGGTCGCGTACAGGCAGCCCTCGCCGTTGATCATGGTGTCGACGTAGAAGCCGCCCCGGAACGTGCCGGCGGGGTCGGCGGTCCACTCGTGGAGGTTGCCCATCATGTCGAGCGGTCCCTCGGCGCTCTCGCAGTCCGGGTTGTCGCCCGTGCGATCGAGCGAGTCGGGCAGCTGGTTGATGCACGGGTGGCCGAGCATCGACCAGATCCAGTCCGCCGAGGTGCCGAAGTACTCGATGGCCGGGTGCTGATCGCGCGCGTCGTTGCAGGCGCCCGGGATGCGGGTGTCGCCGTACGGGTAGACGCGGTCGTCCGGCCCGCGGCAGGCGCGCAGCCACTCGGCGTCGCTGCACAGACGCTTGCCGGCGGCCGCGCATGCATCGGCCGCCTGGAGTCCGCTGATGTAGCCCTGCGGCACCGCGCCGGCGATCGACACCGCGCGAACCTCGGCGCCGTCCGGGTTCCAGTAGGGCGACCACGGGGCGCCGCCGTCCGCCGTGACGAGCGATGCCTCGTAGCGATCGACGCAGAAATCGGCGACCGGCAGCATGCCGGGGGGACAGCCGCCCGCGCCCGCCGCCTCCGCCAGGCCCTGGTTCGGCTGCGGCATCGCCTCCGGGTCGCACTCTCCGGCCGCGTCCGGTGCGCCGCCGTCGTCGGCCGCGAGCGATCCGTCGCCGCCACCGGCAGGCGCTCCATCGGTCGCGCCGGCGCCCCCGCCACCACCACCGCAGGAGGCGGCGAGCACGATGAGCACCAGGAACCGCATCAGCCGAGGAACCGCCGGATGGCCGCCATGAAGCGAGCGCTGTCGAGCGGCGCATCCAGCGAGGCGAGCGCCCGCGCCTCCTCGTCCGGATCGAGGCGCCGCTCGTCGCGCAGGCGCGGCAAGATCTTGTCGAGCAGCATCTGCGGGGTGAACTCGGCGTGGAACTGCACCGCCAGGACGTGGTCGCCGATGGCGAACACCTCGTTCTCGGCGGTCGCGGAACCCGCCAGCCGCCGCGCCCCGGGCGGCAGCCGGGTGGCCTGCTCGGCGTGGCTCTCGAGCAGGGTCAGCGCATCGCCGAGATCGCCGCCACCGGTGAACTGGACCCTCTCGCTGCCGAAGGCGAACCGGCCGCCCGGGTTCGACTCCACGCGCCCGCCGAGCGCGGTGGTGATGACCTGGAGGCCGAAGCAGGCGCCGAACATCTTCGCCTGGTCCGCCGCCGCGGCCGCCACGAACTCGAAGAGCGGCCCGAGCCAGGTCTGGCTGGCGTCGTTGACGGAGTGGTGGCTGCCGGTCAGCACGTATCCGTCATACGCGCGCGGCGCCGCCGGCAGTTCCCCGGCCCAGGCGCGATACGAATGCCAGATCTCTCCGGACCGGCCGAGCAGATCGATCCAGTTCTGATCGTGGCCGGCCCAGCGCGGTGCGTCCTCGCAGTCGAGCACGGCGTAGCGGCGTGTGGCCACGGTCGCACTATACCTGGCGTATGCCCTGCATTGCGCCGCGCCATGCCGGGCAGCCGATCGAGCGAAAACCACCGCGTGCCTCGCCTGGGCCGGCCCTCCCATGGGACGCCGCAGTCCGCCGGCTGCACACGCAGGTGGGCAGCGATCGCCGGTGGTCTGACAGCTCTCGCGCTGGCGGCATGCACCGGCGAACCGGACCTCGGCGACGCGCGCTACGCGATCGCGGAGCCGGGGCCGTGGCACATCCCGCCGGCGACCACCGCGATCGGCGACACCCAGTACGTCACCTACACCGGCGCCGGCCCCTGGGTCGGCGAGTCGGGCTGCGGCGGCGGGCTGCTCGAGGGCTCGGCGGTCCTGCGCGACTACCTCGCGCTGTACTTCCCGCAGGCCTGGTCGATCGGCGGCTACTCCTGCCGCCCGATCGTGGGCGACCCGAACAACATGTCGGTGCACGCCACCGGGCGCGCACTCGACGTCATGATCGAGACGGTCGATGGGACCAACGCCGACAACACGGCCGGTGACGTCATCGGCAACTGGCTCGTCGAGCACGCCGAGTTCATCGGCATCCAGATGATCATCTGGGACCGCTGGATCTGGAACGCCTCGCTCGACCCGCCCAAGGACCACGACTACACCGGCCAGCACCCGCACAACGACCACCTCCACGTCGAGCTGTCGGTCGAGGCGGCCGCGCTCGGCACGCCCTTCTTCCAGGGCCCGATGGATCCGCCCGACATCGCCTCGTGCGGGACCATTCCGGCGGCGGGCGGCGTGGTCGACGACAGCGACAGCTGCGCCGGCTTCTACGGGCCGCCCGAGTTCTGGCGCTCGGCCGACGCCGGCCACGGCGGGTCTCTCCTGTGGACCAACGCCTACCAGGGGGACGACCCGTCGAACTGGGCCCGCTGGATCCTCGACATCGAACAGGCCGGCAGCTACCGCGCCGAGGTCTACCTCACGCCCGACTTCGCCGTCTTCGACCACGTGCGCTACGAGGTCGCGCACGGCGGCGCCACCGACGCCCTGGTGGTCGATCAGGGCGCGCTGACCGAGGAGGGCTGGTACCAGCTGGGGACCTTCGATTTCGCCGCCGGTCCCGGCCAGCACGTGAGCCTGTACGACAACTCGACCGAGGCGGTGGCGGACGAGCAGCACATCGCCTTCGACGCGCTTCGCCTGACTCCCTGCAGCGGCGGCGGCTGCGACGACTCCGGGGCAGACGAGGGCGGCGGGGTGCTGGGCGGCTGCAGCGCCATGCCGGGCGGTTCCCCTCCCGGCGCGCTCTTCGTCCTGGCCCTCCTCCTCGGCTCATGTATGGTAGGCCGATGGTCGACCCGGCGATCGCGCGTGATCGATTCCGCGAGCGACACGGCGTCGAGCCGCGCCTCTTCGCCGCGCCCGGCCGGGTGAACCTCATCGGCGAGCACACCGACTACAACGACGGCTTCGTGCTGCCGATGGCCATCGACCGGGCGGTGGTGGTCGCGGCGGCGCCGCGCGCCGGGCGGAGAGTGCGAGTCCTGTCGATCGATCTCGGCGAGGAGATCGAGATCGACCTCGACCACCCGGGCGAGCCGCGGCGCGGGTCCTGGGTCGACCACGTCGAGGGCGTGGTCCGGTCCCTGGTGCGGCGCGGCGTGGCGCTGGCCGGCGCCGATCTGGTCCTGACCGGCGACGTCCCGCTGGGCGCCGGCCTGTCGTCGTCGGCCGCGCTCGAGGTGGCGGTCGGCATGGCGCTGTGGTCGCTCGCCGGCGGGCCGGTCGACCGGGTCGCGCTCGCGCTGGCCGCCCAGGCGGCGGAGAACGACTGGGTCGGCACGCGCTCGGGTGTCATGGATCCCATGATCGCCGCGCTCGGCGCCGCCGACTGCGCGCTCCTCATCGACTGCCGCTCGCTCGAGGCGACCGCCGTCCCGCTGGCGCTGCCCGATCACGTGATCGCCGTGATCGACACCCGCGTGACCCACGACCTGGCGTCGTCGGCCTACAACCAGCGGCGCTCGGAGTGCGAACGCGGGGTCGAGCTGCTCCGCCGCTGGCTGCCCGACGTCGCGGCGCTGCGCGACGTGACGCCCGCCGACCTCGAGCCGCTCGCCGGTCAGTTGCCGGAGCCGGTCCGCCGCCGCTGCCGCCACGTGGTACGCGAGAACGCGCGCACGATCGACGCCGCCGCCGCGCTGCGCGCCGGCGACCTGGTCGGCTTCGGCCGGCTGATGAACGCCTCGCACCGCTCGCTGCGCGACGACTACGAGGTCAGCTGCCCCGAGCTCGATCTCCTGGCCGACCTGGCGGCTGCCACCCCGGGCGTGCTCGGCGGCAGGATGACGGGCGGCGGGTTCGGCGGCTGCGTCATCGCCCTGTGCGAGCGCGCGGCCGAGCAGCCGTTCATCGCCGCCGCGGCCAGCGCGTTCGAGGGCCGCTTCGGCCGGGTGCCGGTCGCGTTCTCGTCGCGCGCCGCCGCCGGAACCTGCGAGGTCGGGTAGCCGTGCGCGCTCTGGTCACCGGCGGAGCCGGCTACGTCGGGTCGGTGGTGGTCGAGGAGCTGGTGGCGGCCGGCGCCGCGCAGGTCGTCGTGCTCGACGACGTGTCGAAGGGTCACGCCGGGTCGGTGGTGGCGCCGGTCGAGCTGGTGCGCGGCGACATCGGCGACGCCGCGCTGGTCACCGAGCTGTGCCGCGCCCACCGGATCGACGTGGTCGTCCACATGGCGGCCCGCTCGCTGGTCGGCGAGTCGGTGGTGAGGCCGGCCGACTACTACGACGTGAACGTGAACCGCGGCCTGCGCCTGCTCGACTCGATGCTCGCCGCCGGGGTGAAGCGGATGGTCTTCTCGTCGACCGCCGCGGTCTACGGCGAGCCAGAATCCTGGCCCATCACCGAGGACTTCCCCACCGCCCCCACCAACCCCTACGGCGAGACCAAGCTGGCCTTCGAGCGCGCGCTCGGCTGGTACCAGGCGGCCTACGGCCTGTCGTGGGCCAGTCTGCGCTATTTCAACGCGGCGGGAGCCACCCTGGCCAACGGCGAGCAGCACGACCCGGAGTCGCACCTGGTGCCGAACGTGCTGGCGGTGGCGCGCGGCGCAGCGCCGGTGGTGAAGGTGTTCGGCGACGATTACCCGACGCCCGACGGGACCTGCGTTCGCGACTACATCCACGTCGCCGACCTGGCCCGCGCCCACGTCCTCGCCATCGGCGCGCTCGACCGGGTGGGCGGCCGGGTCTACAACCTCGGCTGCGGCGGCGGCCACTCGGTGGCCGAGGTGATCGCCGCGGCGCGCGCGGTCACCGGTCATCCCATCCCGATCGAGGTCACCGCGCGGCGGCCGGGCGATCCGCCAGTGCTGGTCGCCAGCTCCGATCGCATCAAGCGCGAGCTCGGCTGGGCGCCGGCCCACCCGGACCTGGGCGACATCGTCGCCTCCGCCTGGGCCTGGCTCCAGGCCCACCCGCACGGCTACCGCTAGGCCAGAGCGGGCGGCGCCGGCGCTACCGGCCGAGGGCCCGGCTCACCCGAATGAATGAACGAACGTTCGTTCATTTATCGGGCGGCGTGTCCGGGCCGGGCAGCGAGAACTGAAAGACCCGCTGGATACCGCCCGGCGTGGTGAGGATGATCATCGGGTCGCGGTTCCACGGTCCGCCGAACAGACCGCCGGGCATCGGCACCGAGGTCGGCACGTTCATCAGCCAGATGATGCAGACCACCGTCTCGACTCCGCCGCGCGCGGCGAGGTGGAGCGCGAGCATCGAGCCGCCGTCGCTCACCCCGCCGATGCCGGCGCGCGCGCGGGTCATGAAGCGGCGCCCCTCGGCCAGGAGCTGCCTCGCCGAGGCGCTCTCCGGGATGCGCCGCTCGCCGGCCAGCGCGATGGCGCGGAAGTGGCGGGTGGCTGGATCGTCCTGGGTCGCGTGCAGCGCGTCGCGCAGCTTCTCGACCGCCGCCGCGCCGGAGGCCCGCGACAGGTCGCCCGCCGGCGCGCCAGCCGCGCTCAGCGCCAGCCGACTCGCCGCGCCCACTCGTCCATGTCGCGGCGCCGCGCCTCGACGTCGTCGGGCGGCGGTTCGCCTTCCGGCGGCGGCCGGCGCCACACCATCGGCTCGAGACCGACTGCGCGCCGGCGCGCATCGACCGTCGCCGGATCCTCGACCGCGCCCATCGGCACCATCCACATCCCGGCCTCGTCCCAGTCGTACTGGGTCCCGTAGCGCTGGGGCTTGCCCTCGAAGACCCGGATCCGGTCCTCGAGCATCGCCACCTCGGCGTTGCTCGCCTCGCCGGCCGCCGCCGCCCGCTCGAGCGCCGGCAGCATGCCGCGCATCAGGTCGGGCTCGCCGATGGCGTGCTGGAGGATGCGCCAGGCGGCGTGCGCGCCGTCCTCGCCCACCGCGCTCCGCCCCGGCCAGCCGATCTCGCCGACGATCGCGCGCAGCCGCCCGGCGTTCTTCCGGTGCACCGCTTCCATCTCCGGGTGGTAGGCGCCCCACAGCGAGCTCTCTCCCGCCAGGCGCTCACGCACGCGGTCGTCCTCGTCGGCCATCGCGAGGAGCTCGTCTTTCAGGTCGGGACGCACGGCGGGGCCATCATACCTACGGCCGAAAAAAAGACGCGCGTGCCACCGGGGGGAGGCGGCACGCGCGTCATCGGGGGCGAGCGTCTGGACGACGAACTAGTGGAGATCGAAACAGGCCAGCCGGTTCTTGTCGGCGTCGTGGATGACCAGTGACTGCGCCTCGCTGCGCGCCAGATGGTCGACCCACACGGTGTCGGTCCCGCCGCCCGAGGCGTCGGTGGCCAGCTTCAGCCAGATCTCGTTGGTCTCCACCGGGTCGGCCACCGAGCCGTCGAACTTGTAGTGGCCGCCGCCGTCCTGCACCGAGCAGGGCAGGTTGTGGATGTGCGCCGCGTACTCGGTGTCCGCGCCGAGGCCACCGGCGTTCAGCGTCACCTGGGTGATGCCCGCCAGCGTGCGGCTCATCGTGGCGCTGCCGGTGATGGTCAGGCCGGCCGAGGTGCCCGCCGGCATGGTCTGCGCGTCACCCTCGGTGCCGACTCCCGGCCAGGAGGCCCGGGTGAGATCGGCGCAGGCCACCTTGGGCTTGGTCGCGGCGTCCACCACGCGGTGCACGACGAGCGACTGGGCGTCGAAGCGCGCCCGGTGGGCCGAGTTGAGCGTGGACGACATCGACCCGCCTTCGTAGCCGGTCACCTGCGGCCACAGCTCGTTGGTCTCGACCACCTCGACCACGGTCGGGTCCATCTTGTAGTGCCCACCGGCCGGGCCGCCGGCGTCGCTCACGCCGCATGGCAGGGCGTGGATGTGGGCGCCGTAGGTGGCCGCCGGATCGAGCCCGGTGAGGCTGAGGTTGACGTGGGTGCCGGTCGAGTCGCGCATCAACATCACGCTGCCGGCGATGCCCTGGTCCTGCGCCTCGGCCGCCGCGAACGGCGCCACGGTGCCGGTCGCCATGACCGCGTCGCTGTCATCCGGCACCAGGTCGGCGCAGGCCATCTTGGCCCCGTCGGCCGGGTTGTGGATGACGATGGCCAGCGCCTCGCCGCGGGTCAGGTGCGGATACGTGACATCGGCGACTCCGATACCGTCGGCCGACGCGGTCGTCTCGATGTAGAGCTCGTTCTCCGGAACGGCCTCGAGGACTGCCGGGTCGATCTTGTAGTGCCCGCCGCCCTGATAGGCGCACGAGGACGCGTGCACGTGGGCGGTATAGGCCAGCCCGGGCGTGAGCCCGCGGATCTGGACGTCCACCTCGGTTTCGCCGCTCAGCCACCTGACCATCTGCGCGGTGCCGCCGATGCCGGTGAAGCCGGGCAGCGGCGAGAACGAACCGCTCAGGATGGACTGGACCACCGGGTCGGTCGGAGGCGGCGTGTCGTCCCCGCCGCCGTCGTCGTCGTCGTCACCCGGAGTGTTGTCGAGGCTACCGACCCCGACCGTGCATCCAGCGCCGCACAGAAGCAGCGCCGCAAAAATAGCCAACCAGGACGCTCGCGCATGCCGCATGGGACAGCCCCCTTTCGCTCCTCCGAGACGGGGACCTGTTCAATTCTGGTACCAAGTGACGGATGTTGTTCCTATCCGCCCAGACCTGTGAAAACACGAATGGACACACCTGTCCCTGCAGTGACTCCACCCAGGCCACCGGGGGGGACACTCCCTCCTTAGTAGTCCAAAAGCCTCGGTGAACCCTGGTTTTTATTGTGTTCAGGGCCCCTGATTGCCCTGACGGCGATGGCCTGCGCTATTCGACGCTTCCGGGGACAGAAAGCCCACTCGACGCCACGAGGTCGAGCTCCAGGTCGGAGAGCTCGAAGATGCCGGCCCAGTTCCAGAACGAATCCGGCTGGCTCGCGGTCAGGTGGGCCTCGATCTCGCCGTCGGAGGCCAGCCCGAGCGCCAGCTCGAACCCGAGATCCGGCAGGCGAATCGGCGCGAGATCGACGACCCCGTGGTCGAGCTCCACGGCCCAGCGGAGGGCGACCGGGAGACCGCCCGCGGTCTGGGCGGAGTCGTCGGCCTCGATAGCCAGCTCCGACTCGACCGGCGCGGTCAGCGCCACCGAGATTCCGGTCAGGGTCGCGCCCTCCGGGGGCGTGACGCCAGCGCCGACGGTCAGATCGGCGGCAGTGACCTCGAGCGATTCGACGCGGAGCTGCGCGTCATCGAGGGAGAGGGTCAGCGAGCCTCCCATGACGGCCACCTCGACCTCGTACTCGTCCCCGCTCCGCAGCGCCACAGCTCGGACCCGGGCGAAGCTTCCGTCCTCGGTCGAGACGATGCCGAGGGTGACCGGCTCGGACAGGAGCTCGGCGAGATCGCCCCCCGGCTGGCCCTGCGCCGGGTCTCCGGATTGGGCGAAACAACCCATCGCCGGGAGCAGGAGACACAAAGAAAGGGACGAAAGAGTTTTGGTCAACATATTGATATTTTTAAATAGAACCAAATTCACTACATGTAGGATAAGGTACTCATACCGAAGTTGACGCCTCGTGTCAAGCCGCGGTTTGCATTGCCGTCGATTTGGGTCGCGGCGCGCCGCGCCGGTACCATGGAGCCCATGCGCCGCCGACTCCTCTTCATCCTCGCCGCCCTGGCTGCTACTGGCCTGCTCGCCTGCGGAGACGACGACTCCGAAAACACCGGCGAGGCCTGCACCGTGCCCGACGACTGCTACGACGACGTCGCCGACGAGGACCGCGACATGATCCTCGGCGAGATCGAGTGCCTCGATCGGGTCGAGGGCGGTTACTGCACCCACCAGTGCGAGACCAACGACGACTGCTGTGCGGTGGATGGAGAGTGCGAGACCGACCACCCACAGGTCTGTTCGCCCTTCGAGAACGAGTCGGGCATCAAGCGCTGCTTCCTGTCCTGCGAGCCTGACGTCATCGGCGACTTCGAAGAGACCGATTACTGCCACGAGTTCGCCAACGACGAGTTCGGCTGCCGCTCGTCGGGCGGCGGCAGCGAGAACCGGAAGGTCTGCGTCCCGCCGGGTTGATCCGGAGCAGCCCCGCGCAGGCTCAGGCCTGCGTGGTCCGCTCCGCGAATTGGTGGGCTTTCCCCCAGGGTTCGTCTCTCCAGTGGCTACACCCCCCGCGCGATTGCGCGAGGTTGGACCACCGGCTAGCCGGCATTCCACCTGCAACCAGGAGTGCACGCTCTCACCGCCCCCCGGCCCCGGAGGAACGCGATGCGCACCTGGTCAAGTCTGGCTCTCACCCTCGCTCTGGCGAGCTCGGCCTGCGTGGCGGCCGGAGAAGAGCCGACCGTCGGCGAGGACACCGTCGAGATCGTCGGGGGGACCCCGACCGCCCTGTACCAGGCCGTCCCCGCCATCTACTCCGAGTTCGCCGACGGCAGCGGCGCCCTGTGCAGCGGCACCCTCATCTCGCCGCGCGTGGTCCTGACCGCGGCGCACTGCCTGAGCGAGTTCCCGAGCGAGCCGACCGTCCACATCGCCTACTTCGGTAACAACTTCCTGGACGACGCCGACCCCGGTGCGATCGGGACCGTCGAGGTCGCCGAGTACACCTACGATCCGCAGTGGAACATAAACAACCTCGAGGCCGGCCACGACGTCGGCCTCATCCTCCTGGCCCAGCCGGGTCCGGTGGCACCCATCGGTTACAACCGGACGCAGCTCGACGGCCGCGACGGCGAGGATGTCCACCTGGTCGGCTGGGGTCGCACCAGCGGCACCGGCAACGACTACGGCAGGAAGCGCGAGGTCATGTCGACCCTCGACAGCCACTCGAACATCCTCATGCAGTACGGCTCGGCCACCGCCAACACCTGCCAGGGCGACTCCGGCGGGCCGAACTTCATGACCCAGGGCGCCACCGAGGTGGTCGCCGGAATCACCTCCTTCGGCAATGTCGGCTGCGACCAGTACGGCGTCGGCACCAACGTCGCCTTCTACGCCGCCTCCTTCATCGACCCGTACATCACCGAGAAGGACGGCGGCGGTTGCCTCGAGAACGCAGCCTGCAACTCGGCCTGCGGACAGCTCGATCCCGACTGCGCGAACGGCGGCGACGGCTCGGGCGACGGCTCGGGTGACGGCTCGGGCGACGGCTCGGGCGACGGCTCGGGCGACGGCTCGGGTGGCGGCTCGGGCGGCTCGGGCGACGCCTCGGGCGTGACTCCCATGCAGGGCGGCTGCTCGGCGAGCGGCACGGGGTCCTCGTCCGGCCTCGCGAGCCTGCTTCTGCTCGCGGTCGTCGGCTGGGTGAACCGGCGACGCCGGCGCTAGATCTGCGCGGCGAGAACCGCCGGTGACCGCGCTAGATCTGCGCGGCGCGCCACGAGTTGTTGTATGGCGGGCCTCGGGGCTGGGCGCGTATATTTTGTGAAGTGGGAAGGGAAGCCGATGGCCCGTGGCTCGGCGATGACGCGCGCGTCCGCGGTCTGCTCGAGGACGAGCTCGCGCGGCTGGGTCGCGGCGACGCGTTCGCCGCCCTCGGCCTCGCCGCCGGCGCAGCGCCGCAGGAGATCCGCGGCCGCTTCCTCGACCTGGTCAAGCGGTATCACCCGACTCGTTACGCGCGGCGCCCGCGCGAGATCGTGCGGCTGGCGAACGAGGTCTTCCTCGCGATCCGGGCGGCCTACGAAGCAGCCAGCCAGGCGCCCGCCGGGCCGCGCAGGAACCGCCGCGCGACCCAGAAGAGCGAGCAGCTGGAGCGGCTGTCGCCGCCGTCGCAGCCGAAGCTCGAGGTGGACGTGGCGCTCGCGCGACGCCGGCGGCTGCGCTCGTATCCGGTCTTGCCGGCCACCGGGGGGGCGACCCAGCCGACCGCGCAGCCGGTCGACACCCTCACGCCCCAGGAGATCGCCGAGCGGGTGCGCAGGCGCGACGAGGAGCGCCGCGAGAATTTCCTCGCCGCCGTCGGTGACCTCGGCGCCGGCAAGATCGAGAAGGCGCGCGAGGCCTTCCGCGCTCTCCTCGCCGAGACGCCGGCCGACAAGCAGGTCCGGGTCTACCTCCACTACACGCTGGGCCGCGAGCATCACTCGGCCGGACGCAGCGAGTCGGCGCGCGGCGAGTACGAGCGGGCGCTCGCCATCGACCCGAGCTTCGAGCCGGCGCTGAAGTCGATGTCGCTGCTCGACGGGGGCGGGGGCGGGAAGGAAGCCGGCGAGGAGCGCGGCAGCCTCCTCTCGCGCTGGTTCCGTCGCTAGGCCGGGGCCGACTATACTGCAGCCGGCCATGGGCGCCATCATCGGCATCGACCTCGGCACCACCAACTCCTGCGTGGCAGTGCTCGAGGCAGGCCAGCCGGTGGTCATCCACAACCAGGAGGGCGGCCGGACCACGCCGTCGATGGTGTCGTGGAACGCGAGCGGCGAGGTCATCGTCGGGTCGGCGTCGAAGCGGCAGATGGTGACCAACGCCCGCCGCACCGTCTTCGGGGTCAAGCGGCTGATCGGCCGCCGGCTGGACGCCCCGGACGTCCACAAGCAGGCGCGGACCCTACCGTACCCGCTGGTCGCGGCGAAGAACGGCGACGCCTGGGTCCGGATCGACGACCGCGAGCTGTCGCCGCAGGAGATCTCGGCCCAGGTCCTGCGCAAGATGAAGCAGATCGCCGAGGAGTACCTGGGGCAGGAGATCAGCGAGGCGATCGTCACGGTGCCTGCCTACTTCGACGACGTGCAGCGGCGGGCGACCCGCGACGCCGGTGCGATCGCCGGGCTGACGGTGCGGGCGATCCTGAACGAACCGACCGCGGCGGCCCTCGCCTACGGTGCCCACAAGCAGGCCGACCAGAAGCTGGCGGTCTTCGATCTCGGGGGCGGCACCTTCGACATCTCGATCCTCGACATGCAGTCCGGGGTGTTCCAGGTGCTGGCGACCAGCGGGGACACCCAGCTCGGGGGCGACGACTTCGACCGCCGGATCGTCGAGATGCTCATCGAGGAGTTCCGCGCCTACCATGCGGTGGACCTCGAAAAGGACCCGGTGGCGCTGCAGCGGCTCAAGGAGGCGGCCGAGCGGGCCAAGATCGAGCTGTCGTCGTCGCTGACCACCGAGATCAACCTGCCGTTCCTGGCGGCCGACGCCAGCGGCCCGATGCACCTGACCCGCGAGCTGTCGCGCGGCGAGCTCGAGAGCGCCTGCCGCGACCTGCTCGACGCTCTGGTGGGGCCGTGCCGGAAGGCGCTGGCCGAGGCCGGGCTGACGGCGGCCGACATCGACCAGGTGCTCCTGGTGGGCGGCATGACCCGGATGCCGGCGGTGGTCGCGAAGGTGGTGTCGATCTTCGGCAAGCAGCCGTCCAAGGGTGTCAACCCGGACGAGATCGTGGCGATCGGCGCGGCGGTGCAGAGCGGGATCATGGGCGGCGAGCTGACCGAGGTGGTGCTGCTCGACGTCACGCCTCATTCGCTCGGGGTCAAGGTGACCGGCGACCGGATGGCGGTCGTCATCCCGGCCAACACCACCATCCCGACCCGCGAGCAGAAGGTGTTCGCCACCACCGACGACCAGCAGAGCTTCGTCGCCATCGAGGTGGTGCAGGGCGACAGCGAGCGGGCGAGCGACAACCGGTTCCTCGGCCGCTTCGTGCTCGGCGACCTGCCGGCGCGTTCGGCCGGCCGGGTGCGGGTGAGCGTGGCCTTCACGCTGGACGCCGACGGCCTGCTCGAGGTGACGGCGTCCGAGGCAGAGAGCGGGCGGGCGGCGTCGGTCAAGATCGAGGCAGCCAGCGGGCTCACCCCGGCCGAGCTGCAGCGGCTGGGCGCGGTGCGCTGAGAGAGGAGAGCGTCATGTTCGAGCTCGGTGAGCAGCACAGGATGGTGGCGACCATGGTCCGCAAGTGGTGCGAGGCCAACCTGGTGCCGAAGCTGCCGGCGCTCGAGGCCGGCGAAGCGCAGCCCTTCGACCTCATGCGGGCCATGGCCAAGACGTTCGCGCTCGATCAGATGGCGGGGGCGGCGCTGCGCAAGCGCATCGAGCGGCTGCGCAAGGGTGAGGAGAAGAAGGCGGAAGAGGGCAAGGAGGGCGAGGAGGGCGGCATGGGGGAGGATCCGCTCCTCGCCTTCGTGCTGGTCAAGGAGCTCTCACGGGTGTCGCCCGGGTTCGCGATGGGCTACGGGGTGTCGGTCGGGCTGGCCGGCGGGGCGATCGCGTCGAAGGGGACGCCCGAGCAGATCGAGCGCTGGGCGCTGCCGCTGGTCACCATGCAGAAGATCGGCTCCTGGTGCCTGACCGAGCCGGGCGCCGGCTCGGACGCGTTCGGGTCGATGAAGACCTGCGCCCGGGCGGAGGGGGACGGCTTCGTCATGACCGGCTCGAAGACGTTCATCACCAACGGGCCGGGGGCGGACCTGTTCGTGGTCTACGCCCGCCTCGATCGCGGCGAGCCGCGCGAGGAGCAGGCAGTCGGCGCCTTCGTGGTCGAGCGCGGCATGGAGGGCTTCACGGTCGGGCCGCCGTTCAAGAAGATGGGGATGCGCGACTCGCCGACCTCGGAGATCTTCTTCGACCAGGTGCGTCTCGGGCGCGAGCATCTGCTCGGCGAGAAGGGGCCGGGCGGCCGGCGCGACACCAAGGAGAGCCTGCAGAGCGAGCGCTCGGCGGTGCCGGCGATGGCCTGGGGCATCATCGAGCGCTGCTACGAGCAGAGCCTGGCCTACGCGCGCGAGCGGATCCAGTTCGGCCGGCCGATCGGCGAGTTCCAGGCCGTGCAGCTCCATCTGGTCGACATGTTCATCAAGCTCAAGAACGTCGAGAACATCGTGTTCCGCACCGCCTGGATGCAGCGCAAGAAGAAGAGCGACCCGGCGTTCGTCAACGCGAGCAAGGCCTACGCCGCCCAGTGCGCGGTCGAGGTCGCGATGACCGCCATCCAGATCCACGGCGGCTACGGCTACATGGAAGAGGTCGGGATCGAGAAGCTGGCGCGCGACGCCAAGCTGCTCGAGCTCGGGGCCGGCACCACGGACATCAACCTGCTGGCGGCGGCGCGTGCGGAGCTCCACATGGGCGGCGAAAAGTAGCCGTTGACTCCCGGGGGCGGGCCGGGCTTGCATGGGGCACTCCCATGTCGACCCGGCTGTCCCTCGCTACGACGACTGTCCTCCTTCTCCTCGCCTCGGCCGCTTGCGGCGACAACGACGACACCGGGGGCACCGCCGACGCCGGCGGCCCCGACGCCGGACCGCCCTTCGACGTCACCGAGCGCGAGTGGACCTGGTGGCCGGTCGCTGGCAACACCTGCATGGACGACAGCGGGACCGGCATCGGGCTGAACCTCGACTACTCGTCCGACAAGCTGGTCATCTTCCTCGAGGGGGGTGGGGCCTGCTTCAACGACATCTCGTGCAGCGGCGTCGCCCACAAGTCCGGCTTCGGCGCCGCCCAGCTGACCGAGTTCGCCGACTACGCCAATGGCGCCGGCATCCTCGACCGCGAGGACACGGACAACCCGGTGGCGGGCTGGAGCTACGTCTTCATCCCGTACTGCACCGGCGACGTCCACGCCGGGGCCAACCCCGATGGCGTGCACGGCTACAACCAGGTCGGCTACGGCAACGTGACCCGCGCGGTCACCCTGGTCCAGGAGCGGATGGGCGCCTCGCTGAGTCAGGTCCTTCTGACCGGACAGAGCGCCGGCGGCTTCGGCGCCGCCTACAACTACGACCAGGTCGCGACCATCTTCGGCGAGGTGCCGGTCGACCTGCTCGACGATTCCGGCCCGCCGCTGTCGAACACCTACGTCACGCCGTGCCTGCAGCAGGTGTTCCGCACCGGCTGGAACCTGGACGCCACGCTGCCGGCCGATTGCGACGACTGCGTCGACGAGGAGGGCGGCGGCCTCGTCCACCTCATCGATCACGTGAGCGGCAAGTACCCCGAGCGCCGCTTCGGGATCGTGACCTCGCTGGCCGACGAGACCATCCGCCAGTTCTTCGGCTTCGGCTACCCGGACTGCGAGCACCCCGTCTTCCCGATGGAGGCCGATGTGTTCCAGGCCGGCATCGAGGAGCTGCGCGACGACATCCTGGCGCCTTTGCCGAACGCGCGCGCCTACACGATCGACAGCATGGAGCACGTCTGGACCAACAATGCGCTCGGTTCGGTCGAGGTCGACGGCGTGCCGCTCGGCAGCTGGGTGAACCGCCTCATCGAAGGAAGCGACGGCTGGGTCTCGGTCGTGCCGCCGGAGTGACGGATCACGGCCAGTAGCTGACCAGGAACGAGGCGACGTCGTCGGTCTCGAAGGTCTCGCCGGCGACGTCGGCGGTGCCGCGGAAGGTGCCGACCAGGTAGACGATGCCGTGTCGATCGACCGCGGCCGCCTGGCCGTAGTCGTCCATCCCGCCGCCGAACCGGTACGACCAGGCGTGCTCGCCGGCGCGGCTCAGCTTGACGACGAAGACGTCCTGGCCGCCGGCGTTGGTGAGCGGCTCGCCGCCCAGGCTCAGGTCGGCGTCGAAATAGCCGACCAGGATCAGGTTGCCGTCGCCGTCGATGGCGAGGTGGGTGGCGTGCTCGGTGCCGTTGCCGCCGAGCGAGGTCGACCAGTCGTGGGCGCCGCCCGATGTGTAGCGGGCGATGAACAGGTCCTTGGCGCCGACCGGAGTGTAGGTGTCGCCGCCCCAGTTCTGTTCGTTGGTGTAGGAGCCGGCGACCACGGTGTTGTCGTCGGGATCGACCGCCACCGCCTCGGCGAAGTCGCTGGCGGCGGCGCCGAACTGTCGGGCCCAGATGACCTCGCCGTTCGATTCGCGCAATTTGATGGCGAAACCGTCGGCGTCGCTCGCGGTGTAGAAGAAGTCGCCGAAGCTCACGCTGCCGCCGAAGTTGCCGACCGCCACCCCGTTGCCCTCGCCGTCGACCGCGACCCCGGAGAGGTTCTCCCCGTCGGCGGCCCCGAAGCTGACCGCCCAGTCGGGCGCGCCTCCCGCCATCATGGCTCCCACCCAGACCTCGCTGGTGTACGGAACGTCCTGATCGGTGTTGGTGAGGGTGTCATCGCCCACCACCAGCGACGGGCTCCAGAAGGGGCCACCCAGGGTGATGCGGCCGTCCGGGCTGAGGGAGACCGAGCCGGCGTCGTCCTGCGAGGCCCCGCCGTAACCGTCCACCCAGCTCACCGAGCCGTCCTCCGGGTCGACCTCCGAGACGAAGAAGTTGTTGGAGCTGCCGGCGTCGGGAAGCGTCTCGCCGCCGACGCTCGGGGCGCCGAAGTACATGCCGACCATGACGACGGCGCCGGCCGGCGTGACGGCGAGGCTCGGCCGGTCGAGACCGGCGTAGGTCTGCTCCCAGACCGGCGCGGCATCGGCGCCGCCCAGCCGCGCCAGATAGACGCCGCTGCCGTCGAGCTCGACCCCGGCCACCAGGATGTCGCCCGACGGGTGGACGACCACCGACGAGAGGTACCTGTCGGACTGGACCGCGAAGCGATTCTCGCCGGACAGGGCGAAGAGGGCGGTGACCGCCTGGTCGCCGTCCACCGTCAGCCCGCAGTCGGCGTCGAGCCCGCTGCAGTCGCCGGCGAACCCGGCGAAGGCCGAGCCCGACGCCTTCGCCGCGCTCAGCGTCACCTCGGTCCCGCCGGCGAACTCGGCGCTGCACGCGCCCGGACAGTCGATCCCGGCCGGATCGGACACCACGCTGCCGGTTCCCGAGCCGTCCAGCACCACCTCGACCGTGCCGGCCTCGCCGCCGCCATCGCCGCCGCCATGCGTGACCGAGCCGCACGCGACCGCGCACATGGATGCAGCGGAGAGCCAGGTCAGTCTCCTCATGACGCCCGTCGATCGTACTCCGCGCTCGCGGGAGTCCCGTCGTGAACTTTCCTCGGAAATATTCGTTGACCCGCTGACCTCAAACCCTGTATCCAGGTTCTGTCGCCGTCAGACAGGTTGTGTGGAGCACTGGTTGCTCGGACCAATCGATCTGGCTTTGACCAGGGAGGCCGGCAATGAAACGGAGCTATTCCGTGCGGGTATCGTCTACTCTCGCGTCGGTTGGCGTCCT
>Ga0111538_10004031_pt1 | contig 20459 bp, 12 predicted proteins | sample SoiMethybrSBSTD1_FD_79669 | JGI IMG/M metagenome (GOLD analysis project Ga0111538, IMG submission 79669) | Bulk soil microbial communities from a Populus tree surrounding site in Tennessee, USA - Soil MetaG P. TD hybrid SBSTD1 (version 2)... | ecosystem: Environmental > Terrestrial > Soil >... | reverse complement strand
TGCAACGACCCCGACGGGGCGATCAGCACCCCTTCGATCTCGCGGCCGTCGGAGGCCTTCCAACGGATCACCTCCTGGCGACCGCGCGGCATCCCCTCGAGCTGCGGGTTGAGATCGGTGACCCGCACCGTCTCCAGGCTTCCCGTTCCCCCCTTTTCCGTCCGTGTCGAGGCGCGGGCCGCCGGCTCGATGGCGGTCTTCGCCGTGTACACGTCCTCCGGCCCCTGCGGCGTCGACCCGGCGAAGGCAAAGCGGGTGCCGTCGGCCGAGGCGGATCCGTCGTCGAAGATCATCCGCCCCGGCTCGAGCAGCGTGCGCCGTGTCGCGGGGTCCGCGAGGTCGTGCGCCACGATGGTGGAGCGGGTCCCCTGCACCGCCACGCCGACCACCGCCGACCCGTCGGCCCACAGGAGGTCGCGCACCGTCTCCTCCCGGTTCCCGGTGAGGTTGACCGGCCTGCCTCCCCCCGCCGCCTTCGCGGCGAAGATGCTGCCACCGGTCGGATCGGATCCATCGGCGCCGCCACGCCAGACGATCGTCTGACCGTCGCGCGACCAGAGGACCTGCTCCACCTTGCCGACGATGCCGGCGACCTCGCGGACGGCCCCGTTGTCGGCGATCGGCAGGACGAGGATCTTCTTTTTCAGATAGGAGTCGTCGGTGCGCGGCGTGTCGGTCACCGTCGCCACCAGCGCCTTGCCGTCCGGGGCCCAGGCGAACTGCCAGGCGGAGCGCTCCCCCAGCGCCTTGACCGGCCGCGCCGCGGCGGCGGCCGTGACGTCCACGACCCACAGGCGCCGCGGCCGCTCGTCGCGATCGATCACCTTCCAGTCCTTCCCGGCCTTCTCCGCCTTCTCGCGCTCCTCGCTCTTCGGATCGACGGCGAGATAGGCGACGCGGCGGCCGTCGCGCGACCAGGCGAACGACTCGACGTCGATCTTCTCCCCCGTCAGCGGCCACGCCTCGCCCCCGTCGGACGCGATGACCCAGAGCCGCGTCTTCGGCTTCTCCGGCTTCTCCGGGCCGCGCGCCGACAGGAAGCCGATCATCCGCCCGTCTCCCGACCAGGCGGGGGACTTGTCCTCGGCGTCGGCGCTCGTGAGCCGCCGCGCCGCGCCTCCCGCCGTGTCCATCAGCCACAGGTTCACGTACGCGGCGCCGAGGGGAGCCCCTTCGGCGCGCGGTCGCGTGGCGGCGTAGACGACGCGCTGGCCGTCGGGGGAGATCTGCACCTCCTGCAGCCGGGTGGTGTCGGCCACCACCTCCGGCGTCCACTTCCAGGGCGCTCCGGCGGCGAGGGGCGCGCTTCCGGCCATCATGAGCAGGAGCGCGCCGTGCAGAATGGGATGGATGCGGAGACGCCGGTGCGATGACATCGTGACCTCCGGTGCGTGTCGTGTCGTTGCCGGTCGCGGGGCGGTCATCTTATCATCCGCCCCCATGCGTCCCCCCGCCGCCGCGCCCGCCGCCGTCCGGCCCGCCCTCGTCGCGCTTGCGCTCGCGCTCACGCTCCTCCTGCCGGTGGCCGGAGTGCGCGCCGCCCGCCCGGAGCCGGCTCCCCTCGATGCCACGGCGGTGCAGCGGGTCGCCGAGCGCCTGCGGGCGGAGGAGGAGGCCTCGCAGGGGGCCTACGCGCGGCTCGCCTGGTTGTGCGATCGGATCGGCCACCGGCTGTCGGGATCACCCGGGGCCGCGGCCGCCGTCGGCTGGGCGCTCGCAACGATGCGCAAGGACGGCCTCAAGGAGGTGCGGGCGGAGAAGGTGATGGTGCCGCACTGGATCCGGGGCACGGCGGAGATCGCGCTCGTCGCTCCGGTCGCGCGCCCGCTCGCGGGGCTGGCGCTCGGCATGAGCGTGCCGACCCCGGAGGGGGGCGTGGCGGGCGAGGTGATCGAGGTCGATTCGATGGACGCCCTCAAGGCGCTCGGGGACACGGCGCGCGGCCGCATCGTGCTGTTCAACAAGGCGATCTGGCGCGACCCGGAGGGGGAAGGCTACGGCCAGGTGTCGCCGCTCCGGCACGGAGGTGCGTCGCAGGCGGCGCGCCAGGGAGCGGTCGCGACCCTCATCCGATCGCTCGGGACGCTGCCGGGCCGCCTGCCGCACACCGGCGCGATGTCGTACGCCGACGACGCGCCGCGCATCCCCGCCGCGGCCATCACGCAGGAGGACGCCGACCACCTGCACCGGCTCCTCGCCGCCGGCGAGACGGTGCGCGTCCGGATGCGCCTCGACTGCCGGACCCTCCCGGACGCGGAGTCGGCGAACGTCGTCGGCGAGCTGCGCGGCCGGGAGCGCCCGGAGGAGATCGTCGTGCTCGGCGCGCACCTCGATTCGTGGGACGTCGGGGCCGGGGCGCACGACGACGGCGCCGGGGTGGCGATGGTCCTCGAGTCGATGCGGCTCCTCCGGGCGCTCGACCTGCGCCCGCGCCGCACCCTCCGCGCGGTCCTGTTCATGAACGAGGAGAACGGGGTGCGCGGCGGCAAGGCCTACGCCGCCGATCACGCCGCTGAGCTTCTGCGGCACGTCGCGGCGATCGAAGCGGATCGCGGCGCCGGCCGCCCCCTCGGCTTCAGCGTCGGCGCCGGGCCGGGAGGCGCGGAGACGGTGCGCCGCCTGGTGCAGGGCCTCGCCGACTCCGGCGCCACCGACATCCGGGACAACGGCGACGGGGGCGTGGACATCTCGCGCCTGCGCCCGGCGGGGGTGCCGCTCGTCGGCCTGCGTTCCGACATGACCTTCTATTTCGACTGGCATCACAGCGAGGCCGATACGCTCGACAAGATCGACCGGGCCGCGCTCCGCGACAACGTCGTCGCCATGGCGACGATGGCGTGGGCGCTCGCCGAGATCGATCCCCCCCTGCCGCGGCAGCCAGCCTCTCCGTGATCGATCCGCTGCCGATCGATGCGCACCTCGAGGCCATCGCCGCGACGGTGCGCACCCGGCGCGCCCTCGTCCTCACCGCGCCGCCGGGGGCCGGCAAGACGACCCGCGTCCCTCCGGTCCTCGTCGAGGACGGGCCGCTCATCCTGCTGCAGCCGCGCCGGGTGGCGGCTCGCGCCCTGGCGCGGCGCATCGCCGCGGAGCGGGGCTGGACCATCGGCGAGGAGATCGGCTGGCAGGTCCGCTTCGAGCGCCGCTTCTCGCCGCGCACACGACTTCTCGTCGCCACCGAAGGGATTCTGACCGCGCGGCTCATCGAGGACCCGCTCCTCGGCGGCTTCCGGACCATCGTCCTCGACGAGTTCCACGAGCGCAGCCTGCACGCGGACGTCGCCCTGGCGCTGGCGCGGCAGGCCTTCCGGGCCCGCGATGACCTGCGCCTCGTGGTCATGTCCGCGACGCTCGATGCCGCGCCGATTGCCGGCTACCTCGGTGGCTGCCCCGTCATCGACGTCCCGGGCCGGCCGTTCCCGGTGGCGATCGAGCACCGGCCTGGATGTCCCCTCGGCGACGCGGTCGCCGACGCCCTGGCGCGCCGCGGCGGCGGGCACGTGCTCTGCTTCCTCCCCGGCGCGCCGGAGATCCGCCGCGCCGGGGAGGAGGTCCGCGCGACGCTCGACCGGCGCGGGCTGGGAGACGCCTGCGACCTCCTGCCGCTGCACGGCTCCCTCGATCCCGAGGCGCAGGAGGCGGCGCTCGCCCCCTCGAAACGCCGCAAGGCGATCCTCGCGACCAACATCGCCGAGACCTCGCTGACGATCGAAGGGGTGACCGACGTCCTCGACACCGGCCTGCACAAGGTGATGCGGCACGACCCGGAGCGCGGGATCGACCGGCTGGTCACCGAGCGCATCCCGCACGACGCGGCGGCGCAGCGGACCGGGCGCGCGGGGCGGACCGGCCCGGGACGCGCCGTGCGCCTCTGGGACGCGGGCGAAATCCTGAGGGCCCGGCGGGAGCCGGAGATCGCCCGGGTGGATCTCGCCGGCGCCCTGCTCGACGTCCTGGCCTGGGGGGAGGACGCGCGCCGCTTCGAGTGGTTCGAGCCGCCTCCCGGGGAGCGGATCGACGCGGCGCTCGATCTCCTCGCGGCGCTCGGAGCGGTGCAGGCGGGCCGCGTGACCGCGCGCGGCCGGATGCTGCGCCGGTTCCCGCTCCACCCGCGCCTGGCCCGCCTGCTCGAGGCGGCGGGCGGCTCGCCGACCGCCGCCGCCTGCTGCGCCGTCCTGTCCGAGGAGTGGGTCCCGCCGCGCACCGGCCCTCCCGAGACGACCGCCTCGGATCTGCTGAGCCGCGTCGATCGCCTCACCGAGGCGCCGGCGCGGGTGCGGCAGGCCGCCTCGGAGCTGCAGCGGCTCGCCGGCCGCCTGCTCGATCCCCGTCCGGAGACCCGCAGCGGCGCCGGCGAGGACGCGGCCCTGCGGCGGGCGATCTTCGACGCCTGGCCCGACCGGGTGGCGCGGCGCCGCGCCCCCGGGTCGGATCGCTTCGTCCTCGCCTCGGGCCACGGTGCCGCGCTCGGGCGCGAGAGCGGCGTGCGCCACGGCGAGTTCGTGGTCGCCCTCGACGTGGTGGCGGCGAGCACCCGGTCGGGGGCTTCCGAGGCGCTCATCCGCATGGCGAGCCGCGTCGAGCCGGAGTGGATCGTCCCGACGCGGCGGGAGACGGCGCACGTCTTCGACGACGCCTCCGGCAAGGTGCGGGCGCTGGAGCGTTCGTTCTACCGCGATCTCCTGCTGCGCGAATCTCCCGTCCCGCCCGATCCGGGCGCCGCCGGGGAGATCCTGGCGGCGGAGTGCCTGGCGCGCGGGCCCGGAGAGGAGGCGACGACGCTGCTGCGCCGGCTGCGCTTCGCGGACATCGAGGCCGACCCGGCCGATCTCGTCCGCCGGGCCTGCGCCGGGCTCACCGGCCTGCCGGCCCGGCTCGACCTCGCCGCGCACCTGCCTGCGGCGGCGGTCCGCGCGCTGGCGCGGCACGCCCCGGAGACGATCCCGCTCCCGAGCGGACGCAGCGCGCGGCTCGATTACCGCGACGACGGATCCGTCTCGGCGGCGGTCAAGCTCCAGGAGTTGTTCGGACTCGCCGAGACCCCGCGCCTCGGGCCGCGGCGGGAGCCGGTGGTGTTCGAGCTCCTGGCGCCGAACGGCCGGCCGGTGCAGACGACGCGCGACCTGCGCTCCTTCTGGGAGAAGACCTATCCCGAGGTCCGCAAGGAATTGCGCGGGCGCTACCCGAGGCACCCCTGGCCGGAGGATCCCTGGACCGCGACGCCGACGCACCGCACGACGCGGCGGCCCCGCTCAACGTGAACGCAAGAATGTGGTGACCATCGCTGAATGGGTGTGCTCGGACTCAGTTCGGGGGCGAACGCTGCGGCTGTCGGGTCGGCAGATTCCCTGAGGAAAACAACGCGTTCCGGAGGCATGCCGTTTGGTCGTGGGAGCGGTTCATGCACTGGCCCGGAACGGCGATCGAGCACCTGTCGGGGTTTCAACCTTCCTTTTGCCCCAGGCGGGGCTGTCCTGAGCACGTTCGGCCCGCTCCTGGTTTCCGTTTCGAGCGTCATGGTTTCTACAGCACGCGGCGTCGCCGGCGGATCCCGAGATTCCGGTGTCTCGCTTGCCGCCGGTCGTTCTCGCGGCAGTCGTTTGCCGTCTCCTATTACAGCAAGCGCCCGGAGCTGCTCGTACCGATCGCCGCAGGGCTGGTGGGGGGATCGGCGCACCGACAGATCGCGCGCACTCTTGGATGCGCGCCGTCGACGGTGACGCGCAACGCTGCGCGGCTGGGCCGGCACGCGATTCTGCTGCTGGCGACGGCGCGACGTGAGATCGAGGGCCGAGTCGACGAGCCGCTCGTGCTGGACCACTTCGAGACCTTCGAGTTCACGCAGGATTACCCGTTCGGCGTGGCCACGCTCGTCGGTTCGCAGTCCTGGTATGTGTACGACCTCGACCCCGCGCCACACGGGCGAAGTGGACACATCACCGAATCGCAGCTCCGCCGTGTGAGAGCGAGGCCGCCTCGGCGGGGGCACGGGGGCTATGTCGGCTCGACCCGGAGAGTCCTCCAACGGGTGCAGGACCTGACCTCGCGGGATGGGACCATCCGTATCATCGGCGACGGCCACGCCGCCTATGACCAGGCCCTGCGCGACCCATCGCTTCGGCGACCGCTGCGCCTCGAGCGCTATCCCAACCCGCCACGAGGACCGAAAGGATCGCCTCGAAGCGAGGCGGCGCGTCGGCGCGACGAACGGCTCTTCCCTGTGGACCTGCTGCACAAGATCCTGCGGCACTCGCTGGCCCACCAGCGCCGCGAGACCATCGCCTTCGGCCGCCGCCTCAACGCCCTGATGGAGCGGTTCTTCCTGGCGGCCTTGTGGCGCAACTTCGTCAAGCGGAGAAGTGAACGAGCCGCCCGGAGCGGCACGCCCGCCATGCGGCTCGGCCTGGCGCGTGAGCGCTGGCCCTGGTCCCGCGTCTTTTCCCGCAGGCTGTTCCCAGCGCGCACGCCGACGCCGCCGACTTGGGCCCGGCTTTACCGGCGTCTCTGGACCAGCCCTCTCTACCCCAACAACTCACGGCACGAACTCAAGCTCGCGTTCTAGGGCACCCGCCTCGGGCGCGGGCCAACCGACCCCTTCAGTGCACACCCCCAATTTCGGCACCACGTTGGAGCCCTTGCGCTCGGCGCGGGCGAGGACAACAATAGCGGGAGTGACGACCCGATTCGCCGCCGGGGCGCGCATCGTGAACGCCTCCCCTCTCCGACACCGCATGACCTGAGTTCGTCGAACCGCGGATCGCGGGTCGATCCGGCACTGAGCGATGCGGAAACGCCTGCTCGTCGTCGCCGCGGCGGTCCTGCTCGCCCTGCTGCTCTGGCTGGCGCAGGCGGAGATCGTCCTGGTCACCGCGGAAGAGAACGGCGAGTTCGCCACCTCCAGCTACGTCCTCGCCGAGGAGGACTTCCGTCACCCGCGCCTGGTGCTGCTGCGCGAGCAGGAGCGGCTCGACGAGCTTCTGGGCGGCGCGCCACGCCAGTTCGAAGCGGCGGTGCGGCTGCGCGCCTGGGCGCACCGGCAATGGGAGGCCGGGACCACTTTCCACTATCCCCCCTGGGACGCGGTCGAGATCCTCGACCTGGCGCGTCGGCACGGCAACCGCGGCTTCTGCGCCCAGTACGCCATCGTCTTCCTGCAGGCCTGCCAGGCGATGGGGATCCACGCGCGCTACGTCGATCTCCCCGGCCATTTCGTCGTCGCCATCTGGTCGGACGACTTCGACCGCTGGGTCCTGATGGACCCGATGCGGGACCTGCACTACGAGAAGGATGGGGCCCCCCTGCGCGGCCGCGACCTGCACCGCGCTTACGTGGACAAGGACCCGTCCGGGATCGAGCAGGTCGACTCCTCCGGGCGCCGGCGGGCGGTTACGCTCGAGGACCTCGAGCCCTTCCGGCAGTATTCCATCGACACGGCCGCGAACCAGCTCTCCCAGCCGGTCCAGGTGCGGATCAACGGGGCCTGGACGACACTCCGGCACGCGGAGGACTACCGCGCCTACCCGCGCGTCGGCCGCGATCAGCTGGTCATCGAATCGGAGTTCCTCGCCTGGAGGTCGGGCGACGGATCGGAGCGTTTCCCGGAGCGGCCGGAAAGCCGCGACTCCGACGACTTCCGCTACGCCATGAACCAGACGATCGTCCTCATGGCCAACGCACGCGTCTCGAAGCGGATCCTCAAGGTGGCGCTCCTGCACCAGAACTCTCCAACCTTTGGTCGCTTCCAGGTCCGCTCCGAGGGACCCACCGACTGGGTGCCGTCCCCCGCGGAGACGGTGCGGTGGCTGCTGCACCCGGGGCGGAACGAGATCCAGGCGCGCATCGAGACGCGCGACAGTTGGAAGGGGCCGGCCAGCAGGCTGCGCCTGTATTACAAGCCGGCGTTCCTGCCGTTCCTGCCGCAACCGGGCTACGTCGTCCGCGTCATGGCGCGTCGCGCCGGCTGACGCTCCGCGCCCCACCCGCGGTCGGAATCCGACATGGCTTCTGGCGAGATTCCGCACACGCGGGCGATCACGAAACCGTGAGCGCGCGCGGAAGTCCTGTGCCTGCACCGCCGGAACCGTCAAGCAGGACGGCACCCGGGTTGCTTTGTTCCCGTTCATGCGCAGCGACAGGCGGGGATCCGCGGGGTTCAGTCTGGCGGAAATGCTGGTGGCCTCGGCGATCTTCGCCATCGTCGCCGCGGTCGCCTTCATCTTCTTCAGCAGCGCGCAGAAGTCGTACAAGTCGGGCGGGAACTTCTCCGAGCAGCAGCAGGCGACGCGGGTCGCCTTCGACCGGATGCTCGGGGATCTGCGGCTCGCCGGGTTCAACACCAACCCCGACGGCGACGCCAGCCGGGTGGACGAGCAGGTCGAGGGGGCGTGGGACACGGCCGTCACCATCCGCGGCGACTTCGACTTCGAGGACGTCGTGCAGCGCTCCAACCCCGAGGCGGCGCTCCCGGGGACGGTCTACAACGTCGTCTCCACCGGCAACGACGAGATCGTCACCTACGTCCTGGCGAAGCCGGGCGCGCAGGGTCCCGACACGCTGACGCTGCGCGCCGACGTCGATCGGCCGCGTACGAAGACGGTCAAGACCATCACCATCCCGAACGTGGTGCTGGTGCAGAACGACCCGCCGTACACGCTGTACCGGGTGACGCTGCGGGACGTGGCCGGCGCGTTCCTGTCGGCGCCGCAGCCGGCGAGCCAGTTCGTCTACGAGACGGTGGCCGAGAACATCCGCACCATGACCTTCCGGTACCTGCCCGACTCCGGGGCGGCGCTCGGCCCGAACACGCCGGCGAACGCGGCCGACGACATCGGCGGCAACGACGCGGGCATCCTGACCCGCGGCCGCATCCGGAGGATCAGCGTCAGCCTCGTCGGCATGACGCCCGACGAGGATCTGGACTACACCGACGCGGGGGACGCGTCCGCGACGACGCACTTCCGCAAGTTCGACCTCCGTAGCGACGTCAACCCGGAGAACCTCGGGCGGGCCGGGGTCCGCGACCTGGACATCACGCCGCCGCCGGCACCGGCGAACCTGTCGCTCGTCCCCGGGCACTGCAAGGGGATGCTGGTGAAGTGGGACACCCCCTCGTCCGCCTCCGGCGTGACCGCCTACGACGTCAAGTACTGGCCGAGCGGCTCCCCGAGCGCCTTCCAGACCGGCAGCGTCACCTATCCGCACACGGAGTTCGGCGTCGTGGACTTCGACGGACACGGGTTCCTGGGCGGGATGACGCAGGGGACCACGTACTGCTTCCAGGCGCGCGCGCGCGACCTCATGGGAAACCAGAGCGGCTGGGCGCCCTCAACCGCGCCCTGCGCCACGGTGGCGGAGACCTCGAACCCCGCGACGCCGCAGAACCTCGCGGCGACCGGCGGGTCGTCGCTGGCCCCGCTCGACAGCCAGATCACGCTGACCTGGGACGAGGTGAAGAGCAACGCCAACGACGTCACCAACGACCCCGACTTCGTCAACGCCCACACCGTGCTGCGGGACGGCGCCGGCTACAAGCTGTACCGCGACACGACCGCGGCCTTCACGCCCGACGACGCGACCAACCTCGTCGCCGGCACGACCCTGCTCGGCCCGGGCGTCCTGACCTTCACCGACGCCGGTGTCGCGAACTGCCAGACCTACTACTACAAGCTGAAGGCGACGGACACCTGCGACGTCGGCGGCGCGGAGAGCACGGCCGCGATCGGGCAGGCGGTCACCAACATCGCCCCGGCGACCCCGACCGCCCTGAGCGGCCGGCGCAGCGGCGCCGGCGCCGTGGCGCTGACCTGGAACGAGGTGACGACCAAGGCCGACGCCTCCGCGGTGCACATCACCCTCTACCGCGTCTATCGATACTTCGCGGCGCGCGGCACCTCGCCCGCGTCCCTCTCGACCGGGGCGTTCACGCTCTTGGGGACCGCCTCGACGGTCGGCTACACCGACACGCTGAGCACGCAGGACCAGAAGGCGGTCGAGGACGGCCAGTCGATCTACTACGTCGTCACGGCGGCCGACCTGTGCGGCAACGAGAGCCAGAAGCCGATGCCGGTCGAGGTCTCCTGCGACTTCAACGGCAGCCTCCTGGTGTCGCCGGGGGACGGCGACGCCAACGGCGGGACCATCCGGATCAGCCTGAGCGTCCTCGGATCCGACACCTATACGCGCGCCCGGGTGCGCATCGCGAACCCGTCGGTCCCCGGCGTCTACGTGTACGACGACACGTCGAACGCGTACCCCTTCCAGCTCCGCGACTGGAACACCACCCTGTTCCCCGCCGGGAAGTACCAGATCTACTGGGAGGTGGAGAACGCCGCCGGCTGCATCCAGACGCTGACGACGACCTTCGAGGCGACCGAGAACCTCTCCTGCCAGATCACCCCGTCCAGTCCGGACCTGTCGCCGACCAACGGCAAGCCGTCCGACCAGAACAAGAAACTGACCTGGGACATCATCAACAGCAGTGGTCGCGACCTGTCGATCGTCACGATCGGGGCGACCTGGACCTCGAGCCTCGGGCCGCACAAGCTGGTGCAGATCGAGTACCCGACCGGAACGATCGTGAAGAGCTACGGCCTCCTCGGACCGCTGCTCCAGCTCCTGGCCGACTTCACCTCCCTGCCGCTCATGCTCCTCGACGGGGTCGGGTCCGGGTGCAGCGGCTCGTCCTGCGTGCGCATGTCGATGGTGTGGGACTCCCAGATGATGAACTCCGGGGGACAGGGGGAGACGATCACCGTCACCTACGGCTTCAAGGACCCCTCCGGCGTCGGCGGGACCTGCTCCTTCAGCATCAAGCCGTCCCCCTGAAGCCCGCCCCCCGCCTCCCGGAACCCCACGATTGACCGGCGGTTGCCGATGCCGTAGATTGCGGCACTCATGGTCGGCAGGACGCTGGGTCACTACAGGATCGAGGGGAAGCTCGGCTCGGGCGGCATGGGGGAGGTGTACCTCGCCCGGGACCTGAAGCTCGACCGCGAGGTCGCCCTCAAGGTCCTGCCGGCGGAGATGGCCGCCAACCCGCAGCGGCTGCAGCGCTTCGAGCGGGAGGCGAAGACCGTCGCCACCCTCAGCCACCCGAACATCGTGACGATCTTCTCGGTCGAGGAGGCGGACGGCGTGCGCTTCCTGACCATGGAGCGGGTGGTCGGGCAGCCGCTCGACGGGCGCATCACGCCGGGCGGCATGGCGTTCAGGCCCTTCATGGAGATCGCCCGTCCCCTGGCCGACGCGCTGGCGGCGGCGCACGAGAAAGGGGTGGTGCACCGCGACCTGAAGCCCGCCAACATCATGGTCGGCGACGACGGCCGGGTGAAGGTGCTCGACTTCGGGCTGGCGAAGCTGCAGGAGCCGGAGCGCCCGGACAGCCTCTCCGACGCGCCGACGCAGGGGCTGACGCGCGAGGGGACCATCGTCGGGACGGTGCCGTACATGTCGCCGGAGCAGCTGCAGGGGCGCGGGGTCGACCACCGCTCCGATCTCTTCTCGCTCGGCGTCATCTACTACCAGATGCTGACCGGCAAGCGGCCGTTCCACGGCGGCACCTCGGCGGAGACCATCTCGTCGATCCTGCGCGACACGCCCCACCCGGTGAACGAGATCAACGTGACGCTTCCGAACCACCTCGGGCGCATCGTCCGGCGCTGCCTCAATAAGGACCCGAACGAGCGCTACCAGACCGCGCGCGACCTCGCCATCGACCTCAAGGAGCTGAAGCAGGAGATCTCCGACACCGAGCGGGCGAACGTCAACTCGATCGCAGTGCTGCCGTTCGCCAACATGAGCCCCGACCCTGAGCAGGAGTACTTCTGCGAGGGGATCGCCGAGGAGCTGATCAACGGCCTCGGGCGGATCAAGAACCTGCGCGTCGCCTCGCGCACCTCCGCCTTCCAGTTCAAGGGGACCAAGCACGACATCCGCGAGATCGGCGAGCGTCTCAACGTCGAGAAGGTGGTCGAGGGGAGCGTCCGCAAGTCCGGCAACCAGATCCGCATCACCGCGCAGCTGGTCAACGTCACCGACGGCTACCGCCTCTGGTCGGAGCGCTACGACCGCAAGCTCGAGGACATCTTCGCCATCCAGGACGAGATCGCCGAGAGCATCGTGCGGGCGCTCGAGGTGACCCTCAGCCCGAAGGAGCGCCGCGCCATCCAGAACGTCGCCACCCGCGACGTCGAGGCGTACGACTTCTACCTGCGCGGCCGCAAGTCGTTCTGGGAATGGCGGCACACCGGCTGGACGCAGGCGCGCCAGATGTTCGAGCGGGCCATCAAGCTCGACCCCAACTACGCCCTGGCCTGGGCCGCCATCGCCGACTGCTGCTCCTTCACCTTCATGTATGCCGATCGCAGCGAGAAGGAGCGCCTGCTGGCCGAGGAGGCGAGCCGCAAGGCGCTGCAGCTCGATCCGGACCTGGCCGAGGCGCACGCCGCCCGCGGCATGGTGCTTTCACTCTCCGACAACAACGAGCAGGCGGCGGTCCACTTCGAGAAGGCGATTGCCCTCAATCCGCGCCTCTACGAGGCGTACTACTTCTTCGCGCGCGCCAGCGTCGCCCAGGGTCAGTACGCCAAGGCGGCCCGCCTGTACGAACAGGCGATGGAGGTGCGCCCGGAGGATTACCAGGTGCCGCTGCTCCTGCCCCAGGTGTACCACAGCCTGCACCGGGCCGAGGACGAGTCGGCGATTGCCCGGGTCGGCATCGAGAAGGCGAAGCGGCACCTCGAGCTGAACCCCGACGACCCCCGCGCCCTGTACCTCGGCGGCGGGGCGATGGCGAAGCTCGGCGCCTCCGAGGGTGACAAGGCGCTGGTGGAGGAAGGGCTGCGGATGGTGGACCGGACGGTCGCGCTCACCCCGGACGAGGTGGGGGTGCTCTACAACGTCTCCTGCATCTACGCGACACTCGGACGCGCCGACGAAGCGCTCACGCTCCTCGAGCGCGCCGTACGCAACGGCTACAACCACCTCGCCTGGCTCGAAACCGACTCCGACTTCGACTCCATCCGCGAGACACCCCGGTTCAAGGCGCTGTTCAAGACCGTCGCGGATCGACAATGAGCGGCCGCGCCGCCAGCCCCCCATGCGACTGAGTCACCTCGTCGGCAACGTCCGGCTGGGCCTCGCGAACCTGGTCCGCGCGAGCCTCCATCCGGACGAGATCCCCGATCCCCCCCTGCGCTTCGTGACCCGGGTCGGTGGCGGCGACTACCGCGCCATCGGCGGGGAGCTGGGGCGCATCGTCATCGAGCGGGGCGGGCTGCGCCCGACCGACCGCATCCTCGACATCGGCTCCGGCGTCGGGCGGCTCGCCGCGCCGCTCACCCGCTACCTGCGGGACGCCGGCCGGTACGAGGGGTTCGACATCGACGCCGAGCTGGTGGCCTGGTGCGAGCGGAACATCAGCCGCCGGCATCCCCGCTTCCGCTTCCGCTGCGTCAACGTGCAGAGCGGCGTCTACAACCCGGCGGGGGTGCTCACCGCCTCGGACTTCACATTCCCGTACGAGTCCGGGTCGTTCGAGTTCGTCGTCGCGACGTCCCTGTTCACGCACCTGCTGACGCGCGACGCGGAGAACTACCTGCGCGAGTCGGCGCGCGTCCTTGCGCCCGGCGGCACGCTGCTCGCGACCTTCTTCCTGCTCGACGACGAGTCCCAGGCGCTGCTGGCCAAAGGCGGCGGGGACCGCGCGTTCCCGACCGAGCCCGCGGCGGCCGGCCAGGCGCACCACGTCATTCACCCGAACAAGCCGGAGGCCGCGGTCGCCTATTCCACCGACTGGCTCCGGCAGACCCTGGCGCGCGTCGGCCTCGACTGCGGCGTCGAAATCCACGGCGGCAACTGGTGCGGCCGCACGGCGTTCCTCACCTACCAGGACGTCGTGATCGCCCGCAAGTCGAGCTGAGTCCGGGCGTCAGCGACCCGAAGTCGTGAGCGTCGCCTTCAGGTCCTCGAACCAGTTGAAGGTGAGCTTCAGCATGTTGCGCCCCCCGGCGAGGGTGGTGTCCTCGCTCTGGATGATGAGGAAGCGCTTGCCGTCGGGGCTGACGTCCCAGTCGGCCTGCATGGCGGGGGCCCAGTCGAACAGCCTCTCCGGTCGGCCGACCTCGAGCGAGCCGCCGACCGCGCGCACGGGGACGCGCCAGGCGGCCTTGCCCCTCTCGAGATAGAAGATGGTCGCGCCGTCCTTCGACCAGCGCGCGAACTCCCCGCCGTGGGCGGAGACCTGCCAGCGGCTCCCCTCGCCGCTCGCCGGGCGCACGTACACCTCCCAGCGCCCCGACTCGTCGGAGTCGTAGGTGATCCACTTCCCGTCCGGCGAGAAGACCGGGTCCCCCTCCGATGCGTTGCTGGTGAACAGCGGCCGCGGCTTGCGCTCCCCCTGGAGCGGCAGCAGCCACGGGTCGCCGTTCGCGGTGCTGACGTGATACCCGAGGAGGCTCCCGTCCGGCGAGGCGGAGTAGGCGTCCATCTCCATGTCTCCCGACAGCACGATCTCCTCGTCGCCGGTGCCATCGGCGTGCTTGCGCAGGATCGACCACTTGCCGTCGCGGTTCGCCGTGAAATAGACGTCCCGGCCGTCGTGCGACCAGACCGGGTAGAGATCACGCCCCTCCTGGAAGGTGAGGCGGGTCAGGGTGTCCCGCTCGAGATCCTGGATCCAGATGTCGTTGTTTCCGTCGGTGACGATGCTGACGGCGACCCGGCGGCCGTCGGGGGAGAGCCGCGCGGGGGACTGGAATTCCCGCTTCGTCGCCGACAGCGGTGTCGTCTTGCCCTGGGGGTCCGCCCACACGAGGCTGTTGCGGGCCCCGACCGACTGGCCGGTCAGGTAGGCGATCGTCCCGCTCTTCGAGACGTCGTACATCGCCCCCCCCTCCAGGTTGGTGCTGACCCCCTGGAGCACCGGCGCGGGCAGCGCGCCGAGCTTCATCGCGGCCGGATCGAGCGGCGCGGCGAAGAGAGTCCCCTGGTTCAGGAACAGCAGGTGCCCCGAGGCGGCGTAGCGGGCGTAGGTGCCTCCACGATGCACGACCGTCCGCTTGCCGCTCTTCAACTCGACGATCTCGACGATCCCGGCGTTGCGGTCCCCTCCCTTGCCGTAGGCGATGAACAGCACCTTGTCGCCGCCGGGGAGGAACTGCGGCCAGCGGTGGCTCGTCTCGTCCTGCTCCAGTTTGGTCAGCGGCACCGGCGCGCCGCCGGCGGCCGGGAGCTGCATCAGGCCGCTCGCCGGGTTCGGGGCGAAGACGATGGCACCGCTCTCCCCCCAGGTCGCCCCGCGGCTCAGTGCCACGGGGCACAGGACGAGCGGCGTCCCTCCGGTGATCGACACCTTTTTGAGCGCCTGCGGCGTGACGAAGCCGAGCCACTGCCCGTCCGGCGAGAAGAACGGGTTGTAGCCGGCGTCGGAGCCGAGGAGCGGCGTGTCCTCGAGACGCCCGAGGTTGCGGATGTACAGCTTGGTGGCGCTGACGTCGGCGGCGGTGCCGGTCGCGTAGGCCAGGTACCGGCCGTCAGGCGACAGGGCGGCCGCGGCCCCCTGGATGGTCAGGAGCGGCTGCTCGCCGGTCACCGCGGCCTCGAGCCGGATCGGCTGGAGCGGCGGCGCTATGGGCCGGAGGAAGACGAACGCCCCGGCGGTGACGGCGGCCGCGGCCAGCGCCGCGCCGGCGAGGAGCGCGAGCGACCGACCCCTTGCTGGCGGAGCCGCGGCCGGAGCGACCTCGGCCGGCCGCTCGTCGGTCCGCCCCGACATGATCTCTTCCAGGATGACGCGCGCGTCGCCGATGTCGCGCAGGCGGTGGCGCGGGTCCTTCTCGAGGCAGCGGCGCAGCAGGCGCTTGAGCGCCGGCGGCGTGGCCGGCGGCAGCGCCTTCCAGTCCGGCTCGGACTTGAGGACCGCGGCGATCATCTCGGAGATCGTCTCGCCGTCGAACTGGCGCGTCCCGGTCAGCATCTCGAAGACGACGGCGCCGAACGCCCAGATGTCGGTGCGCCGGTCGATCGGCTTCCCCTTCGCCTGCTCCGGGCTCATGTAGGCGGCGGTGCCGAGGATAACGCCGGCGCGCGTGCCGGCCGAAGTCATCGTCGGCGACAGCGACGACATCGGGTCGGACGAGGTCCCCTCGCCGCTCAGCGCCTTGGCGAGACCGAAGTCGAGGATCTTCACCTGCCCGTCGTCGGTCACCTGGATGTTCGCCGGCTTGAGGTCGCGGTGGACGATACCGGCCTCGTGCGCCGCCTCCAGCCCTTCGGCGGTCTGCAGCGCCAGCCGGATCGTCTCTTCGACCGAAAGCGGCCCCGCCTTCAGCTTGGCGTCGAGGGTCTCCCCGCCGACCAGCTCCATCGACAGGAAGTGCGCCCCCTCCGCCTCGTGCAGCCCGTAGATGGCGGCGACGTGCGGGTGGTTGAGGGCCGCGAGGAGGCGCGCCTCCCGCTCGAAGCGGGCGAGGCGATCCGGGTCGCCGGCGAACAGGTCCGGGAGGATCTTCACGGCGACCGGACGGTTCAGGGTCGTGTCGATCGCCTTCCACACGACCCCCATGCCGCCCTCGCCGATCTTGCCGGCGAGGCGGAAATTGAGCAGCGACTTCCCCGATTCGATGGACATGGCCGCGCATCATATCGCGGGAAGGTCCGATGTCATCGCGCCATTTCGCCCGAAACATCGGCCCGGCGCGGATTCAGGACCCGGAGGGGGCCTTCACTTCATCTTCGGGCAGTCGGTGGAGGTGCCCTCGGCCCACTGCATGAGCGCCTTGCTGATGTTCTTGAAGCCCATGGCGGGACGGTAGAGGATGACCTCGGTCCTGCCGGCGCCGGCGCGCTTGATGTCGGCGGCCATCACGTAGAGACCGTTGGGCGGCGGGGTGTGGCCGACGCCGCGCGGGCGGTGGATCACCTGCATGGTGAACTCGGCCCGGTCCTTCCCGACGCGCTTCAGCTCCGGGTTGTAGTCGGAGGAGGAGCGCTCGACGTACCCGACGTTCGCGACCCGCTCGACCTTGACGTCGAGGCACGGCGCGCAGCGGGACTCCAGCGTCCGGACCACCTCGTCGAAGCCGCGATTCACGACGAGCGTCTCCATCTTCGAGCCCTTGGTCCCCTTGGCGACCGCGTCCACGAACTCGGCCCGGGTCTGCGGGACCCAGATGGCCAGCGCCACCGGGACGAACAGCACCGTGAGCCCGAGCGCGAAGAACGCCGCAGGAAGGGCCACGCGCATCCGGAGCGGATTCGTCACGAGGCCGCAATATCGGTCTCCGGGGGGCGCGCGGCAAGGTCGGCCTCGGTGCCGGTGGGGCGCGCGGCGAGATCGACCTCCGCGACTACAGGAAGGTGATCGGAGGCGAGGCGGGTGGCGGGAGTCCGGTGGGAAAAGACGCGGCGCAGGGCGCGGGCCGGGTGGACCCAGATGCGGTCGAGCTGCACCAGAGGCCACGTCACGGGATAGGACGGGGCGCGCGGCGGGCGGCCGAGACGCCGGTCGAGCAGGTGGACCACCGACCTCCCGGGCAGCCAGTCGTTGAAATCCCCGAGGACGACGAACAGAGTGTCCCGCACCGCATCGAGGTAGTCGAGGATCTGCCGCACCTGGAAGCGCCGCTCGCTCAGACGCAGCCCGAGGTGCGCCGCCAGGACGTGCACCGCGGTCCCGCCCACTTCGATGGTCGCCGCCAGGGCGCCGCGCGGCTCGCGGCGCCGGTGCGACAGGTCGATGCGGTGCACCTCGCGGATCGGGTGGCGGGTGAACAGCGCGTTGCCGAAGCAGTGGGTGACGACCCGGCGCTCCGGGCCATGCGCCGTCGTGGTCTGGCGCGTCGGCCCGAGCGCGCAGACGTAGCGATCCAGGGTGGTGAGGACGGCGGGGCTGCGGTGCTCGAGGGCGATGCTCGCCGGGTAGGTGAATTCCTGCAACGCCACGATGTCGGCGTCCAGCTCGACGATCACCGAGGCCACCCGCTCGGGATCGTGGCGCCCGTCGCGCCCGACGCAGGCGTGCACGTTCCAGGTGGCGATGCGGATCGGCGGGACCGGCTCCGGCATCAGCCGAACTCCGCCCGGCTGCGGTGGCGCTCGAGGGACGGGGCGAAGCGGCGCCTCAGGAGGATCGACCGCAGCGTGGCGGAGACGACGAGCAGGAGCAGGACGGTCGCCAGTGCGGCCACGCCGCGCGTGGCGGACGACTGGAGGGCGGCCTGGCGCAGCAGTGTCCCGAGACCGGCGAGTGCCGTCACCTGGGGCGCCAGGAAGATCGCCGAACCGAGGAGATAGGACCCGAACGGGACGCGGCGCGCGCCGCAGAACAGGTTCACGGCCCCGCCGCTCGGGACCGCGAGCCGCAGACCGAGCACCCCGCGGATCCCCGTTGCCCCGAGCTGCTTCGCCGAGCGGAGGCCGCGCCGGGTCGTCCAGCGCCGCAGCCCCGGCCGGCCGATCCAGCGCTCGAGCCCCGGGTCGCCGAGCCGCCGGCCGGCCGCGTAGCCGGCCACTGCGAGGAGGAGCGCCCCCGCGAGGGCGACCGGGATGCCGCGGACCGCCCCGAGGAGGAGGCCGGTCACCGTCGCCAGGAGCTCCACCGGGAAGAGCGAGGCGAACGCCAGGATCGCCAGCCCCGCGCCGGCCAGCCGTGAGCCGCCCACGCTCGGGACCGCCGCTTCCAGGACCGTATCGAGATCGACCGGGCCGTCGGGATCGGCCGCGGTCCGCACCGCCTCGGGGATCGAGGTCTCCTGGAGCGTCGCGGGATCGATCCGGACGAGCGTCCGGTCCTCGCCGGCACGCGCATCGACGAAGCGGCCGAGCGACCCGGCGCGGGCGGCGCCCGCCGCGACCTCCTCGGCGGTCAGGCCGAGGTGCTCGCCGATCAGCCGGTCGCGAACACGGCCGATCCCCTGGCGCACCCGGGGATCGCGCCAGCCGTCCGCGGCGAGATCGCACTCGCTGTCCATGCCCATGCTGCGGCGCGCGAAGTTGCCCGAGCCGATGCGCAGGAGCACATCGTCGGCGATGAGCAGCTTCGAATGGACGAAGACCGGAACCTGGCGCGCCTGCGACGCCATCGGGTAGAGCAGCCGCAGCCGGCCGTGCGCGTCGGCCGCGGCCATGCGGCGGAACACCGCCTCGCGAAACGCCCCCATGGTATTGCGCTCGAGCCATCCATAGCACTCGCGCGGCACCACGACGAGGATCTCCGGACCGTCCGGCTCGCGCAGCCGAGCCGCCAGGGCGTTGCCGATCGCCTCGCTCGTGAAGTACTGGCTCTCGATGTAGAGGGAGCGGCGCGCCGCGCCGATGGCGTCGAGCAGGAGCGTCTCGCTCTCGCGCACCGCCGCCCGCGACTCGAACTCCGGCAGGGTGCGGGCGATCGCCACCTCCGCGTTGGTGAGATCCGGCTCGGCATCGGTCGGCCAGAGGTCCCCCTGGGGCGTCGGTGCGATCGGCGGCAGCTTCCCGTCGCCTTGCGAGGCGCGCCAGCGTTCGCGCGCCAGCTCCCCCAGGCGGGCGGCGGCCGGACCCGACACCATCGCGCTGACCTCGTGATACGGCTCATAGGGGCTCCCGCCCGGCGTCGTGCGCAGCGGCTCCTCGCAGCAGTGGCGGCAGGTGTCGAAGCGGTGCGAGGTCAGATCGACGCTGCCGCAGAACGCGATGGCGTCGTCCACCACGATGATCTTCTGGTGATGCGAGGCGCCCACCGGATGCCGGTCGTCGAAGCCGAAGCGGACGTGCCGCGGCATGCGCCAGCCGAGCCGCCAGCGCAGGAACGGATCCCGCTCCAGCGTGTACAGCGCGTCGTAGTCCCAGATCAGGATGTAGGCGCGCAGCCCGGGGCGCCGGCGCGCCACGTGCGCCAGGATCAGGTCGAGGCGCGTCGGCCCGCCGGTCGCGGCCGGCAGCCCGCCCGATCGCCTCGCCGCCGCGTCCTGCGGCACCAGATCGATCGCCTGCAGGTCCCACCCGAGGATGAAGATCGACCGGCGCGCCCCGAGGAGCGCCTTGCGGACCCAGCGGAAGTGGTCGGCGGCGTCCTGCACACAGCGGAAGCGATCGGCCCGCTCGACGTGCCAGCAGTTCCTGCCGGGCAGGACGATCCCCGCGCTCGGCGCGGCGACGGCGCGGGGCATCGCCGCGCGCGATGCGCCGGGCGCGGCGTCCGTGGGAGAAGGCATCTGGGATGGCACGGCTCCTTCGAGCAGCAAGAGAGGTGCCATGGCCGCCGGAGATCGAGAGGGATCGCGGCTCACGCCGAAACTCCTGACACGCACCCTCGCGCGTTTGCGTACGGGCCGGCGCTCAGGAATCGGTGCGGCGTTTGCGCATGCGGTCGTGGCGCCGGCGGCCGCGCGCGCGCTTGCGGCGCAGCTCTTCCTGCCGCAGCGCCTCGCCGGACCGGGGTAGCGACTTGGGGGTGGCGGTGGCGGACTCCGGCGGCGGGGCCG
>Ga0111538_10004030_pt1 | contig 20461 bp, 18 predicted proteins | sample SoiMethybrSBSTD1_FD_79669 | JGI IMG/M metagenome (GOLD analysis project Ga0111538, IMG submission 79669) | Bulk soil microbial communities from a Populus tree surrounding site in Tennessee, USA - Soil MetaG P. TD hybrid SBSTD1 (version 2)... | ecosystem: Environmental > Terrestrial > Soil >... | reverse complement strand
TATTGATATGGTGCCGGGGCCTGGAATTAAACCACGACCTCCCAACTTACGTCATTGGGGGCAAAATGGTGAGGGAGGTAATGGCCGCATACCGCGAGGACGCCCGCGAGATCGTCAATCCATTCGCTGGCCGCGACGTAAACTGGCTGCTCGACTTCCGCGCTGAGACGCGAGCCGATCACCCCTTCCTGATCTGGGAGCCGTTCGAGGGAAAGCGAGCGGTCTGGACTTATCGCCAGTTCCGAGACCGTGTCCTCCGCGTCGCAGCGGGTCTCACCAGGCGTGGCATCTGCGCCGGCGACTATGTTCTCTTGCACCTCGACAACTCGCCGGAGATGGAATTTCTCTGGTTCGCCTGTGCCCGCATCGGGGCAGTGGCGGTCACCACCAACACACGCTCAGCGGGGGAGGAACTGGCCTACTTTGCCGACCACTGTAACGCGGTGGCGGCCATCACTCAGCCCGAGCTTGCCGAACTGGTAGCACGCCATGCCAAGCGCATAAGGTGGCTTGCCGTTACCGAGCGTCTCGCGGGGGGTGGCGAACCGCCGGCCAGCCTGCGCCCGGGCGCAGAGAGCAGCTTCTCAAACCTTGACGGCGATCCGGCCGATCTGCGGGGGCTTGAGCCGGATCCGTGGCGCCACAGCTCGGTGCAATACACCTCAGGTACCACGTCGCGGCCCAAAGGCGTTCTGTGGACGCACGGCAATGCCCTGTGGGGTGCACGGACCTCGGCGGTGCATGAGAATCTGAGTGAGAACGACACGCATCTCGTCATGATGCCTTCGTTCCATACCAATGCGCGCACCTACTCCATTCTGCCTACATTGTGGGTCGGCGGCACCGTCGTGTTGATGCCGAAGTTCTCCGCTTCACGCTTCTGGGACATTGCCATTCGAAACCGCTGCACCTGGGCGTCGACGCTGCCGTTCTTCCTCAAGGCGCTGGCGGAGCAGCCCGTTCCTCAGCACGACTTCCGCATGTTCGGCATGGCTGCGAACGAAACTCCGTTCGATCAGGTGTTCGGCGTTCGCTCGATCGGCTGGTGGGGCATGACGGAGACGGTGAGCCAGGGCATCGTCGGCGATGCGCTTTTGCGCAACCGGTCTATGACCACGGGCCGACCCGCGACCGGCTACGGCATCCGCATCCTGCGCTCTGATCGCACGCCCGTTGCGCCCGGCGAGACGGGACATCTGGAATGCTGGGGAGTGCGAGGCATCCAGATCTTTCTGGAGTACCTCAACAATCCGAAGGCGACGGAGGACAGCTTCACGCCCGATGGCTGGTTTATCACCGGCGATCGGGTGAGGCTCGAGACCGACGGCTACATCACCTTCGCTGACCGCGACAAAGACATGCTCAAGGTCGGTGGCGAGAACGTTGCGGCATCCGAGATCGAACGCGTGATCGCCCTGGTACCGGGCGTGCACGAGGCAGCCGTGGTGGGGCAGCGGCACCGCATGCTTGACGAGGTGACGGTTGCGTTCGTCATTCCTGCCCCGGCGCTTGGGCTGACGGCGCGTGCCTCCCTTCCCCAGCAGGTCATAGCCGAATGCAAGGCCAAGCTCGCCGATTTTAAGGTGCCCCGGGCCGTGTTCGTTGTCGACGAGATGCCGCGAGCTACGCTCGAGAAGATCCACAAGGCCGAGCTTCGCAAACGCCTACCGGTTGCCGACTAGAACACTCTGCCCTTGGCACTTGTGAGACCTCGCCGGCGGAGGTCAGAGATGCCCGAAGGCGCTTGGGCTTTCCAGCCGACCTATGCGGAAAGAACCATGCGGTTCACGGCCTCCAATCATGTAACGGCAACGCAATAACGCCGTGCGGGAGCAGCCCATCCTCCCAGTGCTGCCCTTCGACGCCTTGCGTCTCTGCCAACACTTACCGGGCGGCCCCTCTCAATTCCAGAATTCGACCGTCCGCCGCCGCCTTTAGGCAATCGTTAATTTTAATGGATAACAAGAGGTAAATTTGGCGAAGATCGGTTGCCATTGCAAAACCACACTTGCCACGAGGCAGGTGTGTGCCATGCCCGATCGACGTTCGAGGGTGCGCGTACCCTATTTTGTCGGACCGTACGGAAGGCGGATCACCTTGGCCGATCTGCCGCCCAGGGACCAACGTTGCTGGCTACCCCGGCACAAAGCAATGGTCGTAGCCGCCGTGCGCCATGGCTTGCTTAGCTTTGGCGAAGCTCGTCGGCGCTACCATCTGAGCTTGGACGAATACCTCTCCTGGCAGAGAGCCTACGGGCATTCCAATCCACGTCCTGGCCCCGGCCTGATGGACGAAACGCAGCACTAAGAAGGTCGCCCGGGATGCAAGAAGAAAAGGTCGCGAGCCCTACTGGTTAACCCTGATTGGCATCAGCGATCTTTTGCTTGCTAATTACTTATACCAACGGAAGGGGGCACCATGTTTAAAATTAAACTGAGCGCGGCCCTCCGAGGTCGTCGCATCTGGTTTCCCGTGCATTTGATATCACAACACCCTCAACCCTCACGACAGAACTCAACAACGCTTTGGGAGACTTCACAATGCGTGAAGATTCAAAGAGGTTGCTTCGCCTGAAGCAGCTCGAGGTGACCCAGGGAGAGAAGGTCGCTCTGCTTGAGACGATGATCAACGGCTTCGAGAGTATGGCCGCTGACCTCGCTCAACAGATTGCATCGGAGGAGGAGCGCACGAGAATCAAAGATGTCGGGCACGTTGCTTATTCGCCCTTCGCTACTTCGGCGGCGCTGCGTCGGCGCAATCTGTTGAACTCTGTAGGAGACGCAAAAGCAAAGCTCGAAGCGGCCAAACGTGACCTGCATGACGTGACGACGCACTTGCGTGACATGGCATTGAGCGAGAGCCAAACACTCTCGATCCCCATGAATGCGAGCGCCGAGGGCCCACAAAGAGCAAGCCGCGACTTGGGATAGTCGACGTTGTGCTTGGACGGCGTCACGCGTATGAGTCAGTCTCTTAGCTGATGGTTTACCGTGTCTGGCCAACCCCCCGGGGCAAAGGTGCCCTTCTTCATAGGGCCAGATGGCAAGTGCATAACGCTTGCCGACTTGCCGCCTCGAGGGCTCAAGCGCTATTTGCCGCGCCACAAGACCCTGGTTGTCGCTGCTGTGCAGCATGGCCTGTTGACCCTTGGTGACGCCTGCGAACGCTACGACCTATCGATCGACGATTACCTCGCTTGGTATCGCTCCTCTACTGGGGCACCCCTAGCCTGACGACGCTTCTGGTTTCTCATGTTGATGCAAGAGATGTTTACGTCTCCGGTGCTTGTCCACTCGCGTCAGATGATAATTGTTGGATGCTTGGTCGGACGAGCCGGTACCGCGCTAAACGAAAGTCCGGCACCGCACGATATCTTTAGAAGCAAACGGACTTTGCGCCGCTTCTGCTGCGCGAGTACTTCTGTCCGATGGGTTGCGTCCGTCTGCTGCCGTAAGTCTGTCGATCTCATTAGTCACTAAGGGTTTTTGTCCCACCAAAGTGCGGGTACCTACCGATGGACTGACTAAGCTCATCGACCATGGTCCCATGATCACCAATGGAGCATCGGGGCCCTTTTCGAGCAGAGGAGAAGGGCAATCGAAAGTATCAGACATTCGAAGCCAAGTGCGCTCTCGGAGCCAAGTGCGCTGTGGCTGGCTATTGGGGTAGGTCTCGCCTACTTCACTGCAGCCCGCCTCGGCTTAGTGCTGCGAGTGGACGGCGTTGCCGCTTACTGGCCGGCTTCAGGAATTGCGATAGGCGCGCTCATCGTTTTCGGGCCCAATGGACGCCTTCCCATAGCTGCGGCCATTGTCATCGCCACCGCAGCAGCAAATCTCGCCATTGGAAGGGTTGGCGGGCTGAGCTTCGCGTTCGGTCTCGTTAACGCAGCGCAGAGCCTTTTTGTAGCCTGGCTCATTGAGCGTTGGTTCGGACCCACATTCAATCTCGGAGACGTCAGACAGGCGCTTGGATTCCTGGTAGCCAGCGCCGCGGGAGCGGCGCTGGCCGCTCTGGGAGCAGCTGGTGCGGTGAGCCTCGTTCACTCAGCCGCCTCCCAACTGAATATCTGGCGACTTTGGTTTGCGGCTTGCCTGCTCGGCATCGTCACAGTGGCACCACTTATAGTCGCCCTGTCTCGGGTTATGAGCGATCCGCCAACGCCTCGCGAATTGATTGAGGGGTTGACGGCGCTCGCGGCACTGGCCGGGTTGAGCATTCTCATCATTCATTTGCCGGATGGCCCTTGGAAAGCCGCTTTGCCAGAGGAGATCGTATTTCCGCTCGTGCTTTGGATTGCAATACGCTGTCGGTTGGTGTTCGCCATGGCAGCCGCGTTGATCGTGACACTCACTATCATTGGACCGACAATTCTGGGCATCGGACACTTTGGGGAGGCAATCTCTCCGCTTGCATCCCGTACACTTGCCGCTCAGACCTTCGTGATGGCGACAGCAATCCTTTCGCTGCTGCTCGCTACACTGTTCACTGAAAAGCGACAGACCGAGGCTGCGCTCAGAGTCACTGCAGACCGTCTCCAGTTGGCACTCGACGGGGCAATGCTTGGTGCTTTCAGCGCTGACCTTACTACCAGGCGAATGGAATGTGATGCACGTGCGGCCCAATTTCATGGCCATGATGAGCCTCCCACAACGATCAGGGAGTCGCGTCGGTTCGTACACACCGACGACCTCGTGCGCATTGACACGGCCGTGGCAGCGGCGCAGCGCACCGACGGCGTATGGAGAGTTGAGTACCGCGTGGTGGATCAGCGTAACCCTTTGAGGGCCGAGGAGGTGCGTTGGGTCGCACTCGAGGGTTCAGTTATATTCGATGAAATGGGAAGGCCTGTGGGTCTTCGCGGCGTCACGCGCGATATCACGCATCGCAAGACGTCCGAACAGGCGCTCCATGACCGCAATACCCAACTTGCGCTTGCCGGAAGAGTTGCCCTTGTAGGGACCTTCACGTTCGACCTCCGCACTGGAGTGATGCAAGTTTCGCCCGGTTACGCAGCCATCCATGGATTGCCTGAGGGGACACTTGAGAGCTCGCGCGCCGATTGGCGGACTCGGGTTCACCCAGATGACCTGCAGCAGCTTGACCACAATCTTGCAGAATCCATTGCAGGACAGCGCAGCGACCATCGTTGCGAGTATCGCATTGTCCTTGCTGGCGGTGACACCCGATGGATCGAATCACGCTCCATGATTTCCTATGACAGTGAGGGCCGCGGACTACGCGTCGTTGGCGCCAACATTGATGTGACAGAACGGCGGCGGTCGGAGGCTGCTGTCAAAGCAGGCGAGATCCGTCTGGCGGATGCATTGGCCGCCGGCCAGGTGATAGCTTTCGAATGGGATGCCATCACCCGCCTATCAAGGCGCAGCAAAAACGCGGATGATATTCTTGGGATTGACCGAAAAGTCACAGTCAATTCGCCACGTGACAACTTCCTCCTCCGCGTCCATGCCGACGACCGCGCAGGCCTTAAGACATGCATACGTGAACTTAATCCCTACGCGTCCTCATATAAGTGTAGCTTTCGCTATGTGCGACCGGATGGCAGACTGGTATGGTTAGAGGAAACGGCAAAAGGTGAGTTTGACGCCAGCGGAAACCTTCTTCGAGTTAATGGACTCACTCGAGACATCACCGACCAAAGCGTATTGCTCGGTGAACTCGACCATCGCGTCAAAAATACACTGGCGATCGTCAGTGCTATTGCCTCTCGTACGCGGGATACAAGCAGATCAATGGATGACTTCGTAGCCGCGCTCGACGGCCGAATCAGATGTATGGCAGTTGCGCATGAACTCCTGAGCCTGCGTCAATGGCAAGGCGTGTCTCTTGCAGAACTCGTTCGGCGCGAGTTCGCCCCCTACGTCGCAAGCAACAGTACCCAGATAGAGGGCCCGGACGTCACCTTGGTTGGAGAGGCAGGTCAGGTGGTGGCCATGGTGCTTCATGAACTCGTCACCAACGCCGCCAAGTACGGGGCGCTGTCCACCAAGCATGGGCGGGTATCAATCCGGTGGTTCTGGCAGCTGAACGGGACCCGTCGACTAAGCTTCCGCTGGCAAGAAATCGGTGGGCCGATAGCCGCGGGCCCTCCGACCAGATCCGGTTACGGAATGAGTGTGATTCGCGACCTCATCCCCTATGAACTCGGCGGCACGGCCGATCTCGCTATGAAAAGTGAGGGAGTCCATTGCCAATTGGAAATTCCCGTTCACTGGTTTGCCGGTGACGGTGGGCCAGATCCGTCGAAGGTGGCGCCCGATCCCTCGGTAGATATTTCCACCTTCAGACGACCTCAGCGCGCGTAACCCTGGGGTTGCGCGGTGGATCGCAACCCGCAGCGGCCTCTTCGTGCGGCCTAGCGTTGATCCGTTCTGCGACTTCGGATGCGCCTCAGCATTAGCTGGCGCGCGACAAGTGCATCCGTCAATCGCGTTAGCGAATACGAGCGTCGCATCAATCCGGATGTGGCCTGGTGTGCGGTGCGACGGCTATGTGATCCGTAGAGGCGTTGCGATTATCCACCGCCGCATCTGATGTTGCCCTATCCAAACGGGCCGGATTGGAATACTCGCGGTCGACCCAATCCTGGAGGTCACTCATGCAGAAAGCCGTCAAGCCAGAGAAAAAAGAGACGATCACGCTACGTCACCTCGCCGCCACCCTGGCTGAGAGCCACGAGCTACCAAAGGCCAAGATGAACGAGATGCTGACCGGCATGGTAGATGCAATCTCAGGCCACCTGAAGAAAGGCCGCCGTATCCGCATGAGCGGCCTTGGCATCCTGCAGGTCCGCAAGCGTCCGGCACGTATGGGGAGGAACCCGGCTACGGGTGAGGCCATCAAGATCAAGGCCAGTAAGAAGGTCGCTTTCCGCGCCGCCAAGGAGTTGAAGGAAGCGATCTGATCTTTGGTGAAAGGCGCAACGGAAGGAACGAGGGCGACAATGAAGCTCATGCTTGGCAAGCCTGACGACAAGGAAATCGTTCTGGCGGAACAGAGCGGCGGTGTCTGGAAACCAAGCCCGACCCTGGCGGTCGATATGACGGTATTCCTGGAGGGCGCCGACCCGGAGCAGTTCGAAATGTGGGTGGAGGAACTCGAGGACGCTTAGGTCCTGGACGCACCACGCAAGGAGGCGGCGGGGGTCACGCCGCCTTCATTCCCGCTACCCGGGAAGCATGTGACGATGTACGCGCTAAGCACACTGTAGTTTAGCGGGGAGTGTGTCCTGCGCAAACCGCGGCCCACACTGTGGATGGCGGTGAACCCGTTCTTGCTGCGCATCAAACTTCATGCGCAGTGTCCCCGACTGGCGATTGTAACGAATCTGCCGGCGCAGATGCCGGCGTGGCGTGGCACCAACGTTCGCCAGGCCCCGGAGAGCGTAGGTGGCCAAGAATATCCTAGTCTTCTCGGACGGAACCGGCCAGGCTGGCGGCTATATGCCAGATGAAGCCCGGAGCAATGTCTACAAGCTCTTCCGAGCCACGCGTGTATCACCAGACACCGCTATCGATCCAAACTGCAGATCGCCTTCTATGATGGGGGCTTGGGCTCTCGCGCCTGCGGCGAGGAGATCAAGATAAGGTGGTGGCGACGGCTCTATAACGTGGCGGGCAGGGCGACCGGCCTTGGCATTACGCAGAACATCATCGACTGTTACGCGGCCATCATCCGAGTGTGGCAGCCAGGTGACCGCATTTTTCTTTTCGGCTTCAGCCGCGGTGCCTACACGGTGCGCTGCGTTGCGGGTGTGCTCAAACATTGCGGGGTTCCGACGGCCATTAGGAGCGGCAAGGACCGAGCCTATCCCCTGCGTCGCGATCCAACATCGGTTCGGCGCATAGCCACCGAAGCTGTGAAGCACGTCTATCAATACGGAAGTTCGATCAAAGGCGACCCGTATCGAGCCATGCGGGAGCAGCGCGCCATCGCCTTTCGCAAGAAGTACTTCGCAGGCGACACCCGCGTATCGAACACAGCGCCCTATTTCATCGGTGCTTGGGACACCATTGCCACATTGGGTGCAGGGACGCGGTTTCTTGCTGCGCTCGCAGCTACCTACCTTGGGCTGTCATTCGCGGTCGCGCAGTTGTGCACCTTTTGCTCGGAGGCTTTGTTTGCACCGGTTCTCGCAGGGCTTGGCATCGGGCTGCCGGCAGCGATCTACTTGGCTGGTTGCTGGCGTTACCGTGGGCTGATGAGCCTCGCGCGCTACCGCATGGCGTTCTACGACACAAGGCTTGACTATGCTGTACGCTATGCTCGGCATGCGTTGTCGATCGACGAAAACCGCAAAAAATTCGACTGCATCAAATGGCACGATGACGACCTGCGTCATATCTCCGAGCGACCAGGCGAGGTCCCACGCTTCAAACAGGTCTGGTTTGCCGGAAGCCATTCGGACGTCGGTGGCAGCTATCCGGACAATGAGTCGCGGCTTTCTGACATTGCGCTTGCCTGGATGGTCGATGAGGCGGCAAGCCTGCCTCACCCGATCTTCGTCGAATACAACTTGCTGAAAATCTATCCCGATAGCAGTGGCGCGCAGCACGACGAGCGCCGGGCTTTCCTGTCGACGGGGCCGGTGTGGCTGGCTTCAATCGCGGCGCGGTTCATCGGTTCACAGAATTTCGGCTGGCGTGAAGGGCTGCGAGCTATCCCTCCGCAGGCGTCGCTACACCACACTGTCTACGAGCGATTGGCCCTGCCGGCGGTTCTTGTGCACGGGTACATGGTTCCCTACCGGCCGCCAGCACTCCGGCATCACTACGTGGCCGGGAAGTATTTCCTGACCCGCGAGTCCCCGACGCAGGAGGCGGAGAGCCGCTTCCGGCGGCGTGCTCCGCCGGCATCGCGGGAATGGCGACCGGAACTCCGGCGCGGACCGTAGCGGGCGGTACCGCCCTCGGGCTGGCCATCGCTAAGCAAATCGTCGAGATGCACGATGGCCAAGCAAGCATATGCGACGCGCTGTCGCGAAATCAGCAGACAATACCTCGATTGCCGCAAGAACGGTTCAGAAGAAGGAAAAGAAGCCCCGCCCACAGCCTATCGACTACAGGGCCTGAGTTGGCGGGATCGAGGGGGTCGTATCCCGTGAGGCTCACGATAGCGGCGTATTGGTTACCAAGCCGTAAATGGCCCAACCATGTCCCTGGCATTTGTTAGGATGCCACAGCGAAACAGGGAGTGATCGCCGGGGAAGACGATGATCGGTGAAGGCACTCACCGGGCGTCACGCGATCGACAGGAAAAGAAGGGATTGGAAGGTGAGTTCCAGAAGTCGGAAGAAGGCTGGGGGACGCCGGAAGGGCGTGAAGAACAAGGCCACTCTGGCGAGGGAGAGGCCGAACACTACTTTCGCGTCATGAGACGGCAGCAGTAGCACTCGTGGCTTCACTCTGGACCAGGCTCGGCAACCAGCTTGCGCTCGACGAGGCGAGCGAACACTGCGGCCCCGTAGGGAATGACCTCGTCGTTGAAGTCGTATCTGTCGTTATGCACGGGCGCACTCGCCTCGCCATTTCCCAGGTTGATGTAGGCGCCCGGCACCTTCTCGAGCATGAAGGCGAAATCTTCCGAGGCTGATGCCGCTACCTTATGGCGATCGACGTTGACCTCACCGACGAGCTCGGCTGCAGTGTCTGCAATGGCGGACGTGGGCTCCGGTGCATTGACGAGTGGAGCGAAGATCAGGCGGTAGTCGATCTCCGCCTTGGCACCAAGTCCTTGCGCAACACCGGCGACGACGCGCTTCAGCCCGGCCTCAATGGCGCTCAGGGTCTCCCGCTTCATTGCGCGCACCGTCCCACCCATGCGGGCCAGCTCAGGAATGACGTTGTAGGCGTCCCCGCTGTCGATCTTAGTGATGCTGAGAACACCCATGTCGGACGGGGGGAGGTTTCGCGCCACGACAGTTTGCAGAGCCGTACCGATATGGCAGGCAGCGATTACAGGATCGATCGCCGCGTCCGGCCAGGCGCCATGTGCGCCACGACCTCGCACAACGATATCGAAGAACGCGCCGCCGGCCATGGCGGTGCCCGGAGTTATTGAGAAGTGTCCCACGGGGTCGCCCGGCCGGTTGTGAAGGCCATAGAGCTCGTCAGACGGAAATTTCTCAAGAAGTCCCTCGTCCAGCATGGCGAGAGCGCCACCCATTCCCTCCTCACCGGGTTGAAAGATGAAGTTCACGGTGCCATTGAAGCGGCGGGTCTCCGCCAGGTAGCGCGCTGCGCCGAGCAGCATCGTCGTGTGGCCGTCATGCCCACAGGCGTGCATGACGCCCGAAGTGCCACTGCGATATGCGGCGCCAGTGCGCTCGTGTATTGGGAGGGCGTCCATGTCCGCGCGCAATCCGATAGATCGCGGCCCGTTGCCGGACCGGAGCACACCCACAACGCCGGCCCCGTTGACCATTCGGTGGACCGCGATGCCCCAGGACTGGAGCAACTGGGCGACGGTGTCGGCGGTCCGGTTCGTCTCGAGGCCAAGTTCGGGGTGAGCATGGATGTCGCGCCGTAGGCTTGTCAGCTCCATGTGGTAGGTGCGCACGCGCTCAAGTGTGGCTGCCCCGGCAATGGCGTCGGACATCGTTGCTCCCCATTAACCTGCCATGGATCAAGATATCGGGCCGCCCAAGTCACGGCGCGCCCTTTCCAGCATACCTCATATCCCAATGGCCATCCTCATGCTCCGGAGCCCAGCCGGTCGTCCCGCTCATGGTTCATCGTCGGAACCGGTATCGGAACCGTCACCGCAGCAGCATCTTGCTGCCGATTGAGCAGCAGGTAGCACTCGCCAGTGGACGAAGCGTCCTAGTTTTGCGTCGAGGGTGGAATTGGCAGGGGCGCTGGGGTGGGTGCGGGTGACTTTGCGGGGCGGGCGGCAGCTCGACGAGCCGTCGGTTTGGGCCCGGGAGGTGAAGCGGCAGGCGCTATTATTGTGGCTTCGACTTGCTCCAAGCGTAGTGCCTGCGTCGTGGCGCGATGCTGCTCCTCCTGATGCGCAGCTCCAAGACTGACGAGCTTCTCGCGAATGCGGGGAACTTCGAGCGCGTTTCGGGCTGCCAAAGCGAACCTCTGCGCAAGGGTTGGATCGAGGCCCTTCGGAGCAAACAGCCCGAACCAGATCCCGCCCGAATGCTGCAGGTCGCCTGTCTCAGCCGTCGCGCTTAAAATGTTGTCGCGAAGGGCAACCAGAGCAGCACTGCTGTCCGCATCCCCAACATGTGTTCCATCCAATGCTGCCATCGGGGCTAGGAGAATGGTGTATCCGTCCGGGCGGGCCCTAGCGACGAAGGCCAAGGCTTTGCGGCCGTCATCGCCAATCTCATAGCGCACCCCAATTGGTGTCCGCAGCTGTCGCTCCAACGGTGGCTGAAGAATTTGTGCCACCTTCTCGGGCGCAGAACCTTCCGGGAAGCCCACCACCAGGGTGATCGGACCTAAAGGCCAATCCGCATGCGCAATGTGGACCGGGATGACCCAAAGAAGCCAAGCGGCAAGCGCGTACGCAAAGCGATGATGGCGCATGCGCGTCACTTCCATCCAGCAGCTGCAAGTACGAAATCGACAAGACCACAATGGCAGCTCAACAGTCTATTGTGGGCACCTCGTTGCCACTCACCTCTCGGTGGATAAACAAGCCAGCAAATTGGCTCGTTAGCACGCACCGCCTTGCAACTGGCTCGTTCGCACCAGTGGGCCAACTCCACCGTTCGCCGGACGCTTGAGACAGGCTACGTGGTGCCCTGGCGCCACCTCGATGAGCGGAGGGTCGGTCACCCGGCAACTGGGCTCAGCATAAGGGCAGCGTGTGTGGAAACGGCAACCGCTTGGCGGCCGCATGGGGCTAGGCACATCGCCCTCGAGGATCAGGCGCCTCGTACGGCGTCGCGCAGGATCGGGCACTGGCGCGGCGGCGAGCAGCGCCTCGGTGTAGGGGTGCAGCGGCGTCGCGAACAACGCGCGCTTATCGGCCAGCTCGACGATGCGGCCGAGGTACATCACGGCGATGCGGTGGCTCACATGGCGCACAACGGCAAGGTCATGGCTGACGAATAGGTAGGCGAGCTTGAGTTCGTCCTGGAGCGCGATCATCAGGTTAAGGACTTGCGCGCGCACCGAGACGTCGAGCGCCGATACGGGCTCATCGGCCACGATCAGGTCCGGATTGACGGATAGCGCCTTGGCGATGCCGATGCGCTGGCGCTGCCCACCCGAGAACTCGTGCGCGAAGCGGTGCATGCTCTCGGGCCTGAGGCCCACCCGGAGGAAGAGATCCGCCACCCGCTGCTCCTTCTCGCGGCCCGTGGCGAGGCGGAAATTCTCCAGCGGCTCGCCGACGATGGTGCCTGCCGAGAGGCGCGGGTTGAGCGAGGAGTAGGGGTCCTGGAATACGATCTGCACTCGTCGGCGGTGTTCCCACATCGCAGCCGACGACAACTCCGTCACGTCGGTTCCGTCGAGGCGGATGCGACCGGCGGTCGGTTCGATCAGCTTCAACACCATGCGGCTCACCGTGGTCTTGCCGCATCCCGACTCCCCAACCAAGCCAAGGGTTTCGCCGCGCGCGATCGAGAAGCTGACACCGTCGACGGCCCGCACGGCACCGCGTAGGCGCTGCAGCAGGCCGCCCCGCACTGGGAAGTGCTTGGCCAGGCCCTCGACCTCTAGAGTGGCAGGCACGCTCATGCCGGGGTCTCCGCCGCTAGTCGGCCTGTCTCCCAGCAAGCGACTCGGTGCCCGGGCTCGGCAGCCATCGGTGCCGGGCGTGTCGCGCGGCAACGCTCGGCGACAAAGCCACAACGTGGCGCGAATGCGCAGCCAGCGATCGGCTGGGTCAGCGCCGGCACCATGCCGGGAATCTCTATCAGGCGCTGGCGGTCGCCGGCTCGCTCGGCCTCGGCGCGCGGCAGGGCGCGCAGCAGCCCACGAGTATAGGGGTGCAGGGGCCGCGCGAACAGAGACACCGCCGGCGCCTCCTCCACCGCGCGCCCCGCATACATCACGATCACGCGCTCACAGGTTTCCGCAACCACGCCGAGGTCGTGGGTGATGAGGATAATGGCAGTGCCGAGCTTATCCTTAAGCTCCAGCATCAGGTCGAGGATCTGCGCCTGGATCGTCACGTCAAGCGCCGTCGTCGGCTCGTCGGCAATCAGCACCTGCGGGTTGCAGCAGAGCGCGATCGCGATCATGACGCGCTGGCGCATGCCGCCCGACAGCTGATGCGGGTACTCTCCGAGCCGCTGCTTGGAATCGGCGATACGCACCATCTCCAGCATCTCGCGTGCCCGGTCGTTGGCGGCCCGCCGGGAAAGCCGCAGGTGCCGCACCACGCTCTCGGCGATTTGTGTCCCGATGGTGAGCACCGGGTTGAGGCTCGTCATCGGCTCCTGGAAGATCATCGCGATCCTGTGGCCGCGCAGTGTGCGCATCTCCTGATCGGAGAGCGTGGTGAGTTCGCGTCCCTCGAAGCGGATCGAGCCGCCGACGATGCGCCCCGTCTGCGGCGCGATCAGGCGCAAAATCGACAGCGCCGTCACCGACTTGCCGCATCCCGACTCGCCGACGATGCCGAGCGTCTCTCCCGCGGAGAGGTCCAAAGAGACTCCGTCGACGGCCCGCACCACGCCGTCGCTGGTGAAGAAGTGCGTGCTGAGGTCGCGCACCTTGAGCAGGGGGCTCACATGCGCCTCGCCAGTCGCGGGTCGAGGCGGTCGCGCAGGCCGTCGCCCAGCATATTGACGGCGAGCACGGTGGCGGCGAGGAACGCGCCGGGAATGAAGATCGTCCACGGCGCGATCTGGAAGAAGGTGCGGCCCTGCGCGATGATGTTGCCCCAGCTCGGGATCTCAGGAGGAACGCCGGCGCCGAGGAACGACAGCCCTGCCTCGATCAGCATTGCCGAGGCGCACACGTAGGTCGCCTGCACGATCAGCGGCGCCAGCGTGTTAGGCAGGATGTGGCGGACGAGCAGCTTGCCCGTGCGCGTGCCGCCGGCGATCGCGCTCTCGACATAGGGTTGCGCGCGGATCGACAGCACGACGGAGCGCACCACGCGCACGATGCGCGGCACTTCTGGGATGACGATTGCGGCGATGACGATGCCGAGCCCTGGCCGCGTGAGCGTGATGAGGGCGATGGCGAGAAGGATCGACGGAATAGCCATGATCCCGTCCATCACCCGCATGATGACGCCGTCAATGCGCCTGAAGTATCCGCATACCAATCCGATGGCGAGACCGATGAGGCCGGCGATGCCCGCGACCGTCAGGCCGACGATCAGCGAGACGCGCGAACCGTAAATGGTGCGCGAGAACACATCGCGGCCGAACTGGTCGGTGCCGAACCAGAAGCGCTCCGACGGCGGGCGCAGGCGGTTGATCGGCGCCTGCTTGAAGGGGTCCACCGTGATCCAGGGCGCGGCCAGCGCCATGGCGATCAGTGCGAGCAGCAGCAGGGCACCGACGAAGATCGTCGGGTTGCGGCGGATCGCGGTCGCGGCGCGTGCCAGCGGCGAACCGGCGGGAGGGACGACGTCTTCGCTGGTGGCGGCGGCTAGCGCCATGGGCTCAATACCTGATGCGCGGATCGAGGAAGACGTAGGAGATGTCGATGATTAGATTCACGAGCACCTTGGCGGCAGCAAACACTATGATGAGGCCCTGCACGATCGGATAGTCGCGCTTGAGCACGGCGTCGACCGTGAGGCGCCCGAGCCCGGGGATGTTGAACACCGTCTCGGTGATTACGACGCCGGAGATGAGCAGCGCGATGCCGATGCCGATCACGGTGACGATCGGCACCGAGGCATTCTTCAGCGCGTGCAACAGCAGCACGCGATTTGTGGACAGCCCCTTGGAATCGGCGGTGCGGATGAAGTCCTGAGCCAGAACCTCGAGCATCGAGGCGCGTGTGATGCGGGCGATCAGCGCCATGTAGGTGATGCCGAGCGCGAACGAGGGCAGGATGAGACTCTCGGCCCAGGGCCAAAGCCCGTCGCCGAGCGGGCGATAGCCCTGCACGGGTAGCCACCCCAACTTCACCGAGAACAGATAGATCAGCACGTAGCCCACGAGAAATACCGGCATGGCAAATCCCATGACGGCAAACCCCATCACCAGCCGGTCGACCAGGCTGTGCGCCTTTCTCGCCGCCAGCACGCCAAGCGGGATGGCGAGGCAAACGGCAACGACGAGAGTGGAAAGCGTCAGCGAGACGGTCGGCTCGAGCCGCTGCATGATCAACCTGCTGACCGGTAGGTTTGAGAAGATCGAAGTGCCGAAATCACCTTGCAGCATGCCTACCACCCAGAGCAGGAATTGCTCGAGTATTGGACGGTCCAGCCCGAGCTTGCGACGCACCGCCGCCAGCTGCTCGGCCGTGGCGTCCTCGCCGGCAATGATGGCAACAGGGTCGCCTGGCGCGAGCCGCAAGAGGAAGAATACGAATACCGCCACCACCACCATGACAGGGATGGTCGCAAGCAGTCGGCGGAGGACATAGGCGGTCATAGCGAGTTTTGCGCGCTCCTTTCCTCCTCACTCTTCAGTGGGGAGAGAGCCAGATTGATGGGGCCAGAGATGCAACGGGGAAAGCCGCGTGTGCCCCCACCCTCCCGGCCCGGGATGCTACTTCTTCGTAATGTTCCAGAGTACTACGAGGCCGGTGTTGGGCACGATGCCGTCAACGCGATCGGAGCGATAGGCGATCATGGCGTTCCACTGCCCGAACGGGATGTAAACGACTTGGTCCATTGCCCGCGCCTGAAGCTCGCGTGCAATCTTGGCCTTCTCCTTGTCCTTCTGGGCGAAGGCGTAGTCGTTACGCAGTTTCTCGATCTCGGGATCGCAGGGCCAGCCGAACAAGCCTTTATCACAGGCAGCACCGATCCATGTGTGCAGCACGGGGTTGGACGAGCCGACCCCGCCCGTCGTGGTGACGAAGATGTTCCAGCCGCCCTGCGCCGCAGGCTCTTTCTTGGCGCGCCGAGAGACCACCGAGCCCCAATCCATCGACTGAGCGTCGACGTTGAGGCCGGCGTCGCGCATGGATTGGATCAGCACCTGGGTGGCCGGCGTGATCGTGTTATGATCGGTTGCGGCGAGCACGGTAATGGGCTCGCCGTTGTAGCCCGCCTCCTTCAGCAGCTGCAGTGCCTTCTTGGGGTTGTACTCCTTGAACCAGTGGCTCCCGCCGTCGTTGGCAAGCGGCGAGCCGCAGGTGATGAGGCCATGGCAGATTCGGTAGTACTTGGGGTCGCCGACGATGGCGCGTAGGAAGTCCTCCTGGTTGATTAGGTAGTACATGGCCTGCCGCGCCTTGATGTTGTTGAAGGGCGGATGCAGGTGGTTGAGGCGAATCATACCATGGGTGGAGTCGAGCTTGCCCGTCGGCATCAGCTTCACGCCCTTGGCCTTCTCTAGGATTGGGTAGAAGTCGATGTTGGGGTTCTCGTAGAAGTCGATCTCGCCGTTGATGAGCGCCGACATGGCGGTTTGTGGATCGGAGATCCACACCAGCTCGATGCGATCGACACCGGGGAATTTGGAGCCGGCAAAGCTCTCAGCCTTCTCGCTGGCTGGCCGCGGCACGTAGTCGGCGTTCTTGAGATAGACCGCCTTGCTGCCCGGCACCCATTGGTCCTTCGCGAACTTGAAGGGACCGGAGCCGATGGCCTCCTTTACCTGCTGCTGTGGGTCGGTCGCGGCGTCCTGCGCGCGCATGATGACGGCGACGGACGAGTTGGTCTTGCCGAGCGATTCCAGCACCATGCCGTAGGGCTTCTTGAGCGTCATGCGGAAAGTCTTGCCGTCGACCTCCTCCAGCTTGTCGACGAATGTGAAGAGGCGCTGGCCGACACCATCTTTTTTGCCCCAGCGCTCGAGCGAGGCGATCACGTCCTTGGTGGTGACCTGCGAGCCGTCGTGAAAGTTGAGCCTGTCGCGCAACGTGAAGGTGTAGACGAGCTTGTCCTCGGTGATTTCGTATTTGTCGACCATCTGAGGCTTGGGCTGCATGTCGGCGTCGTTGCCGAACAGTGTGTCGTAGACCAGCATGCCGTGGATGTTGGCGATCGTCTGCGTGGTCCAGATCGGATCGAGCACGCGCACGTCGGCATGCAGCACCGCACGCAGCACCTTCTCCTGCGCCTGGGCGAAGCCGGCGGTTGCAAGTTCAGCAAAGGTGGCGCCGGCTATCGCAATGAGACCGATTAGCGCACGTGTCCACGAGCTCATGGCCGTCCTCCGGGATGGGGCTCAGCGCAGTATGCTTGCGGGGCGGCACCCGTACAATATACAAGCCCTTGTCCGCCCCCGCTTAGCAGCGTCAGAATCGCCCTGGCGACCCGGGCTCGCGGGTTCCGCCCAAGGGAAATGCCCGGCTGGTCGACGCTCGTGCACCTGAGATATCAGCTCGTTCTCCGTCGGAGCTCGCTTATGACAAACCCTCGTGTGGCAATCCTCGGGCTCATGCTTGAGTCCAATCGCTGGTCGCGCCCCGCAGGCGAGGAGGACTTCAAGTGGCTCGACGGCGAAGGCATCCTTAGCGAGGCACGCGCGGCAACTCCGGCCATGCCCATGGAGGCCGCGGCGTTCGTCAGGGCCATGGATGCGACCGGGCCATGGCAGGCGGTGCCGATTCTGATCGGGTGCAGCTTTCCGGCCGGCCCGATCGAGCAAGCCACCTTCGAACGGGCGCTAACCATCATGCTCGAGGGTCTCGACGCGGCGTTGCCGCTCGATGCCGTTTACATTTGCAACCACGGCGCAATGACCGCGACACACACGTTCGATCCCGACGGCGAGATCGTCTCGCGAGTGCGCGAGGTGATCGGGCCGAAGGCTCGGCTCGTTATGACACTGGACCTACATGCCAACATCTCCGAGCGGATGGTGGCGCTGTGCGACGTGGTGGTGGGCTATCGCAGCAATCCCCACGTCGACATGATCGAGCGGGGGGAGGAGGCGGCATTCGGTTTGCGCCGAATGCTGGCGGGGCTCGCCGACCCCAAGACCGCGGTGGTGCGCTTGCCCCTGACGCCGGCCTCGGTGAACCTGCTCACCAACGCAGGTCCCTATGGCGAGCTGATCGACTACGGACAGAAGCGTCAGGCCGAGCACTCTGGGGCCATTCTCAACGTCTCCATCTTCGGCGGCTTCGTGTTCTCCGATACGCCGAAGAACGGCCTTGCAATCGTGGTCACTGCCCGTAGCGATCGCGCGCAAGCCCGGGCACTGGCCAACGAGATCTCCGAGCGAGCTTGGGCCATGCGCAGCCGCTTTCGCAAGACACTGATGCCCGTCGCGGAGGCGGTCGCCTATGCCAATGTGCCCGATCGGGTGGCGGTCATTTACGCCGATTCCGGCGACAATCCCGGTGGAGGCGGCAGCGGGCGCACCACCGAGCTCCTCGCGGCGCTTTGCGCTGCCGGCGCGCAGGACGTCATCTATGGCTCGTTCTTCGATCCCGTGCTCGCGGCCGAGGCGCACCGGCTCGGCACAGGCGCCCGCTTTCTCGCCCGCTTCAATCGCGACCGCGGCCAGGCGCCCTGGGAGCAGTGGGACGTGCCCTTCGAGGCGGAGGCCGAAGTCGTCGGCCTCACCGACGGGCGCTTCGTCGGCAAGCTTGGCCTGTTGCATGGCCGCAGGGTTAACCTCGGTCCCTCCGCCGCGCTCAGCATCGGCGGCCTCACAGTTGTGGTGATCTCAGCGCGCAGCCAGACCGCCGACCCGATGTTCTTCGAGATGTTCGGCATCGACATCGGCAAGGCCAGGACCGTGGTCGTCAAGTCGCGCGGGCACTTCCGCGCGGGGTTTCGGCCTTGGTTCCCGCCAGAGCAGGTGAAGGAGATAGACACCGCCGGGCTGACCAGCCCGGTGCTGGAGCGTCTGCCCTTCGAGGGCTTGCCGCGACCCTGCTATCCGCTCGACGAAGTGGCGATTTGGGCGCGCGCTCCTGCGACAGACCGGTAGAGTTGGTGGTTCCTGACGGGCGACCGCAAGCCCCTCGACAACGGACTAAGCCTCGAGCAAATGGTCACCAACCTATCCCAAACTTTGATGTCCGCTCTTGTGTATACGAGCGACGATCGGCACTTGGGCCGGCATAGTCAAGACACCGCACACCCTCGGGCTCAAAGTTCTGCCGGACGTGCTCGTTCAGGTCGACGAGCTGATCGAGTGAAATGTGCTTTCCGATTTCGAACCGCAACATGCTTCGCACTCGCGTGGGCTGAGTTCCAGCACGGCCGATGCAGCCTACTAGGCTCATCTGCTGCTTGTCTCGGCGCGCCCACGCCACGCGTGCACCGTGACAATCGGCGTTGAAGGAGTTCTCGCGCGCCTTGCGCGAGAACTCCTCTCTTTCGAAGTGCCCGCTACGCAACGGTCGGGCATCCGCCTTGCATCAACACGGGAAATGGGCAGAGTCAGTCGGCGCCAGATGATAGAGGGAGAAGCACCGATGCCCTCCACTCATGCCGACCCGGCGGCCCTTGGGCTCACAGTGGTAGCCCTGAGCATCGCCTTGGAAGAAACACTGAAGGCACTTGCAGAGAAGAACGGCAATCAGCCAGGCCAGTGGCTCGACGAAGTGCATGAGTTAGCGCTGTTGCGCGGTCAGGCGTATCTCAGCGAACGCGCCTCCGCCGAGGAGGCGGATGCGGTGAAGGCAGCCCTCGCCGTCACCGACCATATCTTTGCGCGGATGAGAGCGGGTCTCAGCGGCAGAGTCGCAAGCTGAGCCAATTCTGGGAGTTCGATCCGCTTGAACTGCACCGGCGCTTGTCTGCGTTGCAATGACCAACTCATCTCTCTCCCCCAACTGGGGAGTTCGCTCTTTTTGTCTTTCAGTAGTTTCCGCCCTGCCGTCTGCGGGCTCGAGCTTGATTTGCGACGTCAGCGATTGGCAACACTGCCGCAAGCGCGTGGACCTCTACGATCCGACGTTGTGTCTCGTCCGGAGAGGACACGCACCCAAAGAATCGGGGATGGTTGCTGCATGCGCAGCGTGGCAGCGCGGTGACACCGAAACTGACCTCGCAGTCTCAACAGTATGAATCCTCGCGACTGTGCCGACAGTCACGTGCCAAAATTTGTGTGGCTGCTTAGCGCGTTACCGCGTTTCGCGCGTTGTCTGCAGCCATTGGGGAGGGTCGGTCCCGGAGAGCTATACCCCGCTGCGCCGGGACTGATCCTCCGTGAGACCTCACGACACAGGCTCGCGATGTTCAGAATTGTTCTACGGCCAGAGGAAATTGCGTTGCTCTACGCAATCAGGGAGGGAGGATGTTCCGATGAGTTTGATCCACCCCCAATGAAGTGGTCCGACTCGAAGTATGGCATTTGCCACCGAGGAGGACTGCAATGGCGAAGAAGCACAAGCCGGAAGAGATCGTTGCGAAGCTGCGGCAGGTTGATGTTCTG
>Ga0111538_10004028_pt1 | contig 20466 bp, 14 predicted proteins | sample SoiMethybrSBSTD1_FD_79669 | JGI IMG/M metagenome (GOLD analysis project Ga0111538, IMG submission 79669) | Bulk soil microbial communities from a Populus tree surrounding site in Tennessee, USA - Soil MetaG P. TD hybrid SBSTD1 (version 2)... | ecosystem: Environmental > Terrestrial > Soil >... | reverse complement strand
TGCAAGCGCTCCTTGTAGGCATCAATCCAGCGTTTGCCGGTAACTTCTTGCGGAAGAACTTCCCGAAACCCAATCTCGACATTCTCATTCTTTGGCAGTAAAGAGACAACATTCGACCAAAACAACAGGTGCTTTTCCCAGCTTTTAGGATCGGTTGGATTGGGAGAGTATCCGGGCGAAATAAAAACCACCGTGCAATCTTTACTGGCGTCATAACCGGTGTCAGGGTCTTTGACGCTGAAGATAGCATTCATGAAATTCTTATAGCCATGCGCAATTGCACCCGCGCCTCCGTCTTTGGCAAAGAAGTCATCGTTTTGCCATTTTGCTCTGCAGCGCGGGCAACGACTCTTCCAGTCGCTCAACCGATTATTTGCATCATCTGGGTTTCCCATCCGCACTACGTTTCCCACATCCTCGTGGTGGATATACAAAGCGCCTGGCTGTACGGAGCGGACAAACTGCTCGATCTCCTCCGCCTTAAGCCTATTGAGCTCGTCATTGCCACGACAGGTCCCCAAGAAGCCCCCTGTTGGACTATTTTCGCGATATGTAAGGTTCGCTTCGCCAAAACAAGAGTATGTCATGCCGCTCGGGTAGTTCTCGCGGTTGTACCAAATCTTTCCGATGTTGTGTTCAGGTCGAATTAGCGCTGCTTGGTAGTTGGATCCATAGCCCCCAAATAGCAACTTGATCTTGCGGTCTCGGGCATAACCATTGAGTTCCTTCATCATTTGAGCATAGCCCGGCACTTTTTCTTCGGTGAAGCCAAACCCGTCAAAGACCACCATGTTGATCTTGAATCGGAGACATAAATCCAATTTCTGCTTCACACGGCGAACATAAGCTCTCCGACCATCCCCCCAGTCATAAGCCCAGCGATTTGCTTCTGCCTGCAACAGCCAATCGGACGCCGCACGGTATCGAAAATCGGGGAAGTCCCGAATGTGAACTCCGGCAATACTTATGCCACTATCCCTTGGCTCTATCAGTTGCAGCAGGGTGGTGGCTGCATATAGTACCCCCTGATCTGTTGCGCCCACTAGCCAGATTGCCCTTCGTTCAGGCAACGTCCTGATCACATACCCTTGACCTGTCTTCTGAAGGTCTGACAGTACCTGCCGGTCTTCCTCGTCCAAAATAGCTCTTACATGATTCTTGAGGCCGCTCTCTTGACTCCAGTCAACAAGATAAATACCAGGCAGATTACCATTGTTGTGAAGTGCCTTTCGAAATTGGACAACCTCGAAAACTCTCCTGTCTCTTGAAAGTCGCTGACTTTCACCCCTGATCAACTCTGTCGCCAGTTGTATGCCTGACGAGAAGTGATCAACCCAAAAGAGTCCTGCAGCAGGCTTTGCCTTCACATCAAATTGGATAGCGGAGTTCGTGGAAGACTGAAACTGTGGATGGGGTATGACACGCGGCTTCTTCACTTCAGTGACAAGCTTGGTCACCGCACGGACTTCGCCTGAAGCTAAAGAGCACAATACACCAAGTATCAGGATGCCACTGATCCCACTTCTGATAGACAGGCTAAGCATTGGTTTCCTTTCGCGATGTATAGCTTCCAAGCTCGTTAACTTTAGTAAGCCATCAAACCTCAGCAAAGCCGGAGGCTTGCGTTGTGAACCGCTCAAAGCGGGTTGGGTTTTGGAGCTACCCAAGCAAGCATGCTGAGTCAGTCGATACGAGCGTGGCTGACTCTCTTCGGCGCGATGAGCAGTTCGGGCAGCCCCGACAGACTTCCCAGGCCTAAACCACGATGACTCTATAACCTAAAGAGCTGAAACACATGGCTCCCGATGCAATTGCGTTTGGACCAGCCCAAAGGGAGATGAGTTAGACCAATCCAATTCGCTACACCAAGCTCTTATCTGATGCTACTGCTCGACGATGTTGTCGCAGGAGTGATAATCCATGCAGGCTTCAGCTAGCCAATCAAGCAAACGCCAGCACGGCGAGAGCGGTCATTCCGAGGATTATGCCAGCTAGACCATACCCAGAAATTCTTTCCTTAAAGAAGACAATACCAACTATGACGACAAGAAATAGCCCCCCGCCCGGTGCAACCTGAAACACGACATATCCAGGTATGCCGTAATCCAGAGAGTAAGCCATACCAAGTTGCCCGATTACGCTGCTGAGTGCCAACCCACCTCCTATCATCAATTCGCGTCGATGGGGACAGTTTTGCTTAGCAAAGAACACAAGAGCGGCCAAAAGCAAGCCAGACCAATACCACAACATTAGGTATGGAAGCTTAAAGGCTTCCGAGAGACCCATCCCGGACATGATCCGCAACCCAAACGCCCCCAATCCATTGGTGAGGAAACAAACCAACATCATTCGAATCCACATTCTCCAATTCCTCTAGAGGTTACTGAGAAGTCTCTAGGTGGAAGGGTTCAAGCGACTTCCAGCCTTTTCATCTTGTTGTTTATCCTTCCATAGCAGAAGGATCGCCGCAATAACCAGGATTAATGCAAATCCTTTGGCGATGGTGACGCGTTCCTTGTAAACCAGGATGGACAATACGGTGGGAAGAGCGGTCGAGAGATTTATGACAACCCAGCTCGTAGAGATTTTTCCATGACGAAGTCCGGCTTGAAATGAGAGGATCGCCGTTGAGGCTAAGAATCCACATAGTCCAGCAACTAGATACAATTTTTTTGGGGCCTGCAGAACAAGGGGGCCTCGACCTGTAATCAAAACATAGATCAGAATCAGTACACCTGCCCACAAAAACACTGTCACGTTTATAGCCTTGGGGCGGCACTTGAAGTGATCGGCAAGCTTATGAAAGATTCCGATAAATCCCAAACTGAGGAGAGAGACGAAGAGAAATAGGTGACCAAGATGCAATGGATTGACTCCTAAAGGTGGATGGAATCGTAATGATCAGAGAAAACCTTCATAGCACAACTGAGGTACGAAGGCCTCAAAGCTCCGATGATCGTCGTTTTGAGCGAAGTGCTCAACAATGGACTTGAAAGCGAGAACGATTTGAATCCACAATCAAGGATTGTCCCAAATCCGCTATTCAAAGGCGCAGACTTGATGGACCTGGGTCCCCTTCGCACCAACGCGGGAGAGGGAGCGGATGTGCGCGACTTGTAGCTGTATCAGACCAGCTCGTCGAAGTGTCACTAGACTTTGCAACCCTCAGTAGATGAGGTTGTGCAGTCAAGCTCCCATCGAGAGTCTGTCCCTAAGAAGGCTAGTCAACGTGGAATACCTCAGCCAACATCGGGAATGGCTCATCTGACAAGGCCTCGGGATGACGTTCCATAATCGGTTCCATCCGCTCAGCCCATTTCCCGTAAAGAGGATGCCTAGTTAGATCGCGCAAAGACTTTTCAAAGTCTTCGACTTCGACGTAAACAAACAGGTTCAGATTTCTCTGAAAGATCGTGTAGTTCCGGAAGCCAACGGTCCTAATCAACTCGATCAGCTCAGGCCAAACATGTCGGTGCTCGTTGATATACTCCGTTTCTTTTCCCTCACGAATCCTTAAGAGGTATGCTATGCGTCTCATCTGTGCTCCTTTCTTGCGCTGTACAAACCCCCTGGAAGGAAATTTCGGATGGCGGTGTGAAAATGCATGAACTAAGCGTTCGGCTGCAATGTCAACCTGGTTCGAGAATCCGCTGACATGCTGTCTCGATAGAGAGGAAGACGGTGGTAGCGCGCGCTCATCCATTCGATCAGCTCTTCGCCATAGCTTTACATTGGTCCCCTGGCCGAAGCTTGATTGAGTAATGGGTTGATCTTTCTTAGAGTACTTAACCAACTCCCGATATCTCCGCCAGACGGATCAATCACCTGGGTACGGAATGATTTATGGATATAGGCTTCCAGTTCAGTCGCTTTTCCATTCAATGATTCCTTCAGGATCTCCTTCTCCTTATCATGACTGATCAAAAAGACATGGAGGCTTGCAAGCAACTCACTAAACTTGACGCCAACAAACATCGTTCGGCGTAGGTGCTCTAGGTCGGTACGTGAATCGGCCTTAAGATCAGGTTCCAACAGGGCTCCGTCCAAACAGCGAATCCCGTAGTTTGTTATTCCCTTCCATTTGGTCCATCGAGAAGTCATGTTCCTGTGATAGTCCGTAGAATTCAGATCGTTCTTCTTCAGGAACGCTCTCATTCGGGGTGCGTCAAGCTCCGTCGACCATCCACTTGAATCAAGCGCCAGGTTTCTCCACAAGACTGCCATCGGATACAACTTGGTCCACATTCCTGGCGGGGTTTCTTTCTTGTCCACCAACGCGAATGTCGTGTAGATCTTGGCCACTTGCCTTCCAGCTCGACGACCATAGAGTGCCTCACACGCCCTATTTAAAACTCCGTCGGGATTGAAGATCTCGTCAGGCTGGGCATCATTGTGGCTGTAATTCTTCCACAGGCGAACACTATCCTCATAAGTAGTTGGGGCTCGAATAGAGCCGTTTGAACGGCTGTTCCAGCTATACTCAGCGTTGATCAGCTGCAACGGTTCCTCGTTGTGGCCGCTGCTGCCGTTATAGATTGTCTCGGAGCCAATAAAGAGACGATTCAGGGCCGGAGAAGCGACACCCGGATAGTCGTTCAGATAGTAGTTCCCACCTCCGGCAAAGAACATGAAGATGCGAAACGGAAGTTTTGCTTCTGACATCGTCCGATTGAAGTCTGGCACCCATTTTCGCGTGGTCCCCTGAAGTGGGAAGACTTCTCTGAAGCAAATCTGCACATTTTCTGATTTGGGAAGCTGTCTCCCAATGTTTTGCCAAAGCAACAGGACGTTCTCCCAATCCTGTTTGGAGCGAGAATCGGCGTTGTACACAGGGGATACGAGAATGATTGTGCAATCCCTTGAAGCATCGTATCCCGTCTCGGAATCCTTCACTCCTTGGATTGCCTCAATCAGCTTTCTGTAGCCATTCGCCAATCCGCCTGCACCTCCGTCAGGCGCCTTCAACTCATCATTTGGCCAACGCTCTCGACAGCGTTCGCAACGTTGCAGCCAAGACTTCTGGCTTCCTTCGTATCCGCCGAAGTCCTCATGATGAACGTAAAGTCCTCCCGGTTCAGTCTTCGCAACGTACTCTCTCAGTTCGGCCCCTTTGAGTTCATTAAGTTCCTCATTGGCACGACAGCTTCCTAGCGTCCTCGTGTCAATCAACGGATCCTTCGAGTACGCAAATCCCATGCACTGATAAGTACTTCCTTCAGGGTAAGAGGCACGGTTCTTGAAGGCTTTGCCCAGATAGGGCGCATCTTCGTACTCGGGACCTGATTGATAGGCCATTCCATAGCTCGCACCATAGCCGCCCGTGACCATTCTTATTCCTCGATCTCGGGCGTATTGGTTCAACCCTCTAATCAATTCTGTGATGCCCGAAAAATGATCGACACCCCAGCCAAAGCCATGGGCCAGAACCATGTTGATCTTGTATTTCGCGCATAAATCCAATTTACGTCTGATTCTTTTGTCATAACCTTCGATGCCATCACCCCAGTCATAGGACCAGCGATTAATCTCGAGATTCAATAACCAGTCTGCGGCCATCCGGAACTTGAAATCGGGAAAATCTCGGACATGGACTGCTGGGATAGTAAGAGCTGCTCCTTCCTTGAGGATCAACTGTACTAGGGAAGCTGCTGCGTAGAGAACACCTTGACTCCCTCTACCAATGAGATACACCGACCTTTGTTCTGGTCGAACGATCAGAACATATTCCTGACCATTGCCAGCTATCGCACTCAACACTTGCCGGTCTTCGTCAACCAGCAAGTTCTCGCTGTGACTTGTCTTCTCCGCATACTGAGAATAAGGCAAAAGGTAAATCCTCAACGCAGCCTGAGGAGTGGATTGGCCAAAGGAAGTCTGTGAAGCTTTAGGCTTCATTGCTAACTCTTCAAAGCGTTTGGAAAGGAGATCCATTGCGGCACGAATTGGAGGCTCCACCGAGAGCGGCAAAATGTAGTTCACCCCAGAATGTTCTGGACCCAGAATGATTCTGTTGTTTAGGTATTGAAGGAATTGAGGGGTAGGTAGAATAGGAAACCGATTGTTTCCAAGATGAATGGCCGACTCTGTCAGCGATAACAGGAGAAATAGGCAACTCCATTTACTTTTCATAGCAGTAAATCGTCGGTCGAATGTGACACCACTATTGGTCTAAGCACAGAGTACATTGCTGTATCACACTAAATGGTCGTTTACTGACTTCAAGACAGCAACCCCAGGCGGATACAAGCCAACTTACTTGACAACTAACCTATCAAGGCGTGATGTTTGAATAGAAAGGCTGAACGAGGATTCCCTGCCCTCTAAAGCCGAAGAGGGAAGGTTTCATTTACGTCCAGGACCAAGCATGTGATTGATCAAGTTCAAATTGAGCTTCTTAAACTTCTCGTTCGTGAACCCTGGCTTGCCTAGCCCCCAAGGCCAACTAATGGTTCCCGCGCTAAACACCTTGGCCCCACTCTTGGTCTCAAAGTACACGGCCTCCGCCAAACCCGTTCGACCGTAAGCATCCGTGGCGCTCCCACGACAAACTAGCTTGATGTCCGCAGGCGGTATTTGTTCGTTTAAGGACACGCCGGATTTCCAGCCTTCAGCGAGATCGTATTTCTCCTTTTCTCCGTTAAACACCGGCCGCTCTTGTATGCTAGACATGGGGTTTCGGTTGTCATACTCGTAGCCAACCAAACCGCCCACCGATTCTCCTTTTTTCAGGCCAGTTCCTTCAAAGAAGGGCAGACTATTCTCGATTATGAAATACTCAGGGAAATAGGGCTTGTAGCCTCCCTGGAAATACGGGTGTAATTGCGAGCCGAAGGGTTTTCCTGGCAGTGGAATTCTTTGGTCCTGCCAAGGAGTCAACCAGGGGAGGTCCGGTCGAAAATCGAGTTCGTACATCACTCCCATGAGCATCGATTCGGGTCGCCGACTTGCGCTGCGAAAACGGTCTGTGATCAAAGAACGCGACGTCTTCTCATCTGAGCGATCCACCAGGGGATCCCGCCGTAACTTATGGCAAACGATCTGACGGCCCAAGAACTCTCCGCCAGGTGCCTGATTGATATCGAGGAACCGCACTTGCCAATAAGCGAGATTGGCTCCCAGGAATAGCACATTCTTGCCCTGCCCAAAGATGCGCTTTTCAACGTAGTCAAACTCTTCTTTGCTCCAATACTCGTTATGGCCCAACACGATAAACAATGGATAATTCTCTGCCCAGCCAGCGTCCTGCTTTAGATCGAAGTTGGTAATATAGTCAACGGCATATCCCTGGGCTTCCAACCAGACGACGTAGTAGAACTCCCAAGTGTTGAACTGCGAGATCGTCGGCCGGTCAAAACTGACCATAGTGGCTTTGTCAATACCACCCAGCATGCCAGAATAAAGGCTAAAACCTCCCCACTGATTGTAGGCCTGATAGGTATTGGTTGAGAGCAGCACCACAATGTCGCCATCTTTTCTCGGATTGCGCACCACTATATAGGCGACCTCCGATATACGACTGTTATCTGAGGCTACAAAATCGATACTGTAGTAGCCGGACCGCCAGCTCGGTTCCGGCGAAATCGCAGCCAGAACAGGCCAGTTGCAACCGGTGGCAGATACAGCTCCCAGCGACTCTGTATAGCCAACCTTGAGCGGTGGAGATGAGGACACATATTCACGGTTCCCTTGCCGCCCGTGTCCAACGCGAAAAATTTCCAAATGACCCGTCAGAGAGAGACCTTCATCACGTGTTGATAGCAACACTCGAAAAATTTCCCCTGGTTGGACACTGTGTCTGTCGGCATAGCCCAAGACAAGTGGCCCGCGAAGAAATTTCTGCCTTTGAACACTAAACGCCCGCGGAACTAAGTATTCAGTGATATCTAGAATGAATCCGGCAGGTCGGTTAATGGGAAGAAACATGATGCAGATGAGAGCGAGACCCACTAAAATCAAAAGATTGATCACTGTAGTCCAGACAAGAACTCGGGCTATCCTGCGGCAGTTCTCTCTCAACTTCTGAAAGCCCTGATGTCTCTGCTCCGCCACGCACTCTCCTCGGGCATCGAATACTCTTATGTGGTCTAAAAGCTAACCTATTTCTCTGTTAGATTTGTCCAGACAGCCCAGTACCTAATGCCTTTCTGACCGAAGTACTTATCCACAATCCCACCCATCCAGTATTGTTCGAGGGGCATTTCTAGCGCCATGCGATGAATATCTCCAGCCCTAAACTTCTCAAGGGTGCCGCCTACCTTCCCGGAGAACTCATCCTGAACGCCAGAACGCGGCTTGAGAGGATTGTAGTGAGCGATGAAGATTTCGTCCCCAAGAACCCTCCCCCTATGAACCTGCTCGACATGGTATTTCAAAACATAGGCATAGTTGTAAAGGTCATTGGGAGGAAACGCCTCCGGGATCTCTTCAAGCCGGGCAGTCATCTCCACACTTCCGAGAGTAGTAACTTCATGGTCAGCGCCCTTTTCGCTACCTTTCCCACAAGAGCTAGAGAAAACGCCGATCAGCAAGAACAGAAAGCCGAACGAAAACCTAGACAAGAAGTCAAAAGCACGGAGATTGCGTTTCACCTCTTGATTCCTATGTCAGCATAAGTCCAATGGGGTTCCCAACACTCCGGGAGCTGAAGCAAGGGGCCGTCTTTGGTCCGTGGGTGTAGCTTGCGAAGGGCCTTGCTCTCTCCTCCAATGGTAGGTGCATCGCTAAGGCGCATAAGGGCCATTGGAGCGCCTCTCTTTTTAGAACCAAGCGGATGGGCCACCATACCCATTACTTTCAGATCCTCTTCGTACGACCTGGTGAACAGGACGTACTGGCTGTCTGGAGATATCGCCCCGCCATATATGTGGCAACCATCCTCCCCATAGACTAGGCTCCCCTTACCTTCCGCATCCGCCATCCAGAGTTGGGTCCAACCATGCTCCAGCTTCTGTCCAGCCCTTCGAGCCATTTCACCGTTATCAATTACTTCCTGATTGCTCGGACGGTAGGAATAAACGATATGCCTGGAGTCTGGAAACCAATCCGGTGTGCAGCAACTCTTCGTCTCACTTACGGAGTTCACTACACCTGTGTTGATATTCATCCGGACCACTCCCCATCCCTGACCATACTGATTAGCTGGTCCACAGAACCACTTGCCGTCCGGTGACCAAAAAAACTGTTGGTAAATTCCCTTTCTGTCCATTCGCCGAACTTCCTTCTTAGTAGCCAACTCATAAATCTTGATTCCATCTTTGTCCAGGCATGCGATCTGCTTTCCGTCGGGACTCCAAGAGGCCCAAGGAAATTCGCCCATCCCTCCGATAATGACTGGATTCGTCCCGTCGGAATTGGCTATGATCAGTTGTCCCTGAATGCCCCATTTATCATGGGCAAAAGTTGAGCCCTTGGGCAGCCGGCGGTAAAGAAGCCTCTTCCCATCAGATGAAAAACGACCCCCCATCTCGCTGAACTCTGACGTGTTTGTAATGCTCCGCCGGCTCGAGCCGTTGGGCCTTATCAAAAATAGATCCCAATCGTCCTTATCAGTTCGGGCGCTATACACGATCCAACCCTTATAGCGGACTTCTTTGGCCAATTGATCCACCCGAGGATCATGGGAAGATGGCTGGGCAAAAGCTGTTGCCGTGGCCGCTAGTCTGAACAGAACGAACATCTGAATGAGTAATCGACCCGGCATTTGTTGGAGCTCCTTCAAGTAGAAGACACTCTCTCAAACTCATCAGCAGGTAGGGCGACACTGGTAATGCTCACCCTAGCGGACATGCCAATCAAACCTGTCGTGTTGATCATGTCTTCATGATGGGTTTTGTGCCTGAACAGCATTTGGTTAGGATAGGCGAGATCGGACGCAACCAAGTCCAGCCATTTCCCCGTCTCTTCTGGGCCCAACAAGATGATCGGCGATGCGTCTCCTCAGACCGTCATGAGTCAGCTGCCCAAACAATACGAACCAGGTGGCTTCCGATGAGCGCAACGATGGTGAGACACCCTGTTTTTACTACAGACCACTCTTCCTGCCTTTTCTCAAAGGGTACTCCAGATCTCCTCGATGCGTTTGATCCTTTGCAAGACGTTCGGGTCTTCCGTCATCCCTCTGGCCTTCAGAAGATAGGAAAGGGCCAGAGATTTTTGGGAACGATATTGGTCTCGAGCTTCCTGAAGGACCAACCAGTGGCGAAGCATGGGCGTAGCCGCCCCTCCGTAGGCACGCAGGCAGTAGTCTTCAAGCAAAGAATCTGACGACACAGAAAGGTCCCAGAGCGATCGGGCGTAGACGTACATGTTGACCTCCTCCCAGTCCCATTCTTCCGTTTGAACATTTCTTATGCCCATTAGTCTGTAATACCAGAGATCCTTTGGGATAGCGGCCGAATAGACATAAAAGGTTCGCTTTCTGATGTCGATTAGTTGCGATTCCAGATTTTCGGCTTTCGTATCCATGTTGATCATGCCTCGTGCGGTCGACGTGCGTGAGTAGTACTTATAGGCGTAAAAACGCTCGGGTCCAACCAAGTCCAGCCATTTCTCCATCTCTTCGAGATGAACGAGGTTCAATTGGTCACTAGGGAAATAGATTGGATACCAATAGTTGATCCTCCTTTGAATGTCAGCAAAACCCACCATCACGTTCCTTGCTGGACGTATGCGCGTTGGAGCATCTAGCAGCATCAAGTAAGCGAGACTCTCAATCAAGACATTGGGATGTTTTGTCGCGACTTCTTGGGCAATTCGATTGACGAATTTGATGTTAGCGTTGGTATGTGTGTAATAGGTCTTTTTCTCACCTACGCTGAACACACTGAAGCGTTTCTCCTCTTCCATTCTTTCGCAGTCGCTGCATTCGCACCATTGTGCCGCGTCATTCAGCATGACGTCGACCATATCAACTTCCGGATTCTCGTCCAGAAACTTACTGACATTTTTGGCTGCAACACCCGCGACTTCCCTATTCGAGACGCAGAGCTGCTTGGGATCCCGTTTTCCATTGATGAGGCTGAAATACTCGGGATGGGCTCCAAAGTACTTCTTAGGCGATACCCAGGTATTGAAGGTGTGCCCGCCCCATTGAAGTTTCAGCCCTCTCTTCTCGATTTCAGGAACCAGCACCTCACGACTCTTGAATTCCGACCAGAGATTCGAGCTATTGATTCCGGCAGCAACCCAATTGAGTTGGTTCTTGGAAGCCCAGTCCACGGTTCGCAGGTTCCGGTCCCCGATGAACGGGTACATCCAGACACTTCGCATGCTGAACTGAGGCTCGCGGACCTCGCTGAGGAGCGGAGGCAAGCGCACTTGCGATTTTCGAGGCACAACGTCGTCACCAGGCCTGATCCATCCACAACCCACGTATTTCTCCAAGAAATAATAGACTGCATATAAAGTTCCTCTGGGGGTGTTTCCGGCTAAGTAGAGCCTTTTGCCATCGCCTTGAATGACAAAGGCATCCTCGTTCAGACCCTTCAATTGGCCGTACCGACTAACATTGTGGTCAATGCCGACCTGAATGACATGCTCCGATAGCCTTCTAGTAATGGGCAGTTTGACTGAGGTTATCTCAAAGAGGTAGCGTTGAAGCTCCTCTGCCGCGAATTTCTCCGGCTCGGCAGCTGAAGCCGGAACAAAAATCGAGTAGGCTGATTTGCCCTGACTGACGAGGATCCAGTGCTTGGCCAACGGCGCCACTTTCGCACTCCAACCAGAAAATGCCGGCCATAAGACTGTGATAAGAAGAAGAGAAGCAGTCCTCTTACTCAAACCGCATATGACTGGGAAAGTCATTTCGAGCTTTGTGAGATGTTTCTAGTCGTGGATTAGAATCTTGAGACGCTGTCATTTCGGCGAAACGAAATGCCTCATAGTTCACGAAGGCAAATCGGATAACTGCCTATGTCCAAGGTTTCTCTTCCTGACGCAATCGTGGTTAGTGGCTCCGCACGAAGCCGTATGTCGATTGCGGGCTTGACTAAGTTAGCAGCATGCCGACGTGAATAACTCCCAATATTTGTGGTACCAGTAGCCCATCGGGCTACCGAAAGGCGATGTCAACCGGTGGTGATCGGGTCAAGAAATGAAATCTCGCACGCATTTTGTCTCGCCTCCCTAACCTTTCCTGATCCACTTTTGGATGGATTCAACAAGACGGTGCGCATGCGTTCGTAGTGCGCCTACTTCGCCGCCAGTCGGGTCTAGAGGTTTCGGAAAATTCTCTGCTCCAAGCTGCTGCGCCTCCTTCGCCTTGCCAAGGGCAATCTGCAACCCACTTTGCCACTGGGCACTCTCTCTTCCGGCGAAGTGCAGATAGAGCGCGCTATGGAACTGCTCGAGCGATTCCAGCAGCGGCTGGTACACCTGGCAGCTCGTCTGAAGGAATCGCAAATCCTCGACGGCCTCGGGGAGCGGCTCCGAAGCGAGCGCCCGATTGATGAACGCGGCCCCTTTGCGGTTCAACTCTGCGACTACTTTCCAGCGATGCGCTAGGCGTCGGTGCAACTCCTCGCGAGTGAGCTTCAAACTCTCCATGCCTCGGGCATAAGCCTGGTTGTCGATCTCGGCTCCCCACGTCTTCGAGTCCAAGCCCAGGTGACGCCAATGCGACGGGATCGGATACGCACGATCCCAAGTCATCGGGAGGTATGTGCGGTCAGTCCCACCACCGGTCCGATCAAGGCGACTCCTCGGCATGGCTTCGCTTTGTCGTACGTCCACTATTGACGCAGAGGTTCGGTAATATTCGGCCATTACTGTTCCAGCCTTGGGACCATAGAGTAAGCTGCAAGCAGTGCGGAACAGCCCGCTTGGAGCCAGCAGCTCGCTGGGCTCGTTTTCGTCGAACATAAACCGCCGCCACGTCTCGAGAGCTTCGGGATAGGTCCGCGGCTCGCGGTAGAACCCAGTGGAGCGTACGTTCCAACTATACTCGGCGCTGATGAGCTCCATAGGCTCCACGTAGAAATCACCAGTGAAATTGTAGATGGTGCGAGCACCCTGGAACATGGCGTTCAGCGCGGGAGTGCCTGCGAACGGATAGTCGGTTATGTAATTGTCCGCGCCGCCCGCGAAAAACAAGAACATGCCGAGATTCAAACCCGCGCGTCGCATCACCGAGTTGAAACTGTCAGTCCACCTGGAACCACCGTATTTTTGGGGAAATACTTCGCGGAAGCACACCTGGAGGTTGTCGGATCGGGAAAGCTGTCCGCCAATGTTGCGCCAGAGTTCCAATACGTTGGACCAATCCTTCGAATCGGGCGAGCTGGGTGCGTAAACCGGAGAGACCAGAATGATCTGGCAGTCGCGGCCGGCGTCGTAGCCTGTAGCAGGGTTCCTCACTGAGTTCACCGCTCGCACCAAGGCCGAATAGCCATTGGTGAGTCCGCCGGCCCCGCCATCCAAGGCTGCCAGAGAATCGTTGGGCCATCGCTTACGGCAGCGGTCACACCGGTCGAGCCAAACTTTTTGCGTCCCGTCGAAACCGCCGAAGTCTTCGTGATGGATGTAGAGCGCCCCCGGCTCCACCGCCTCCACGAACTTGCGCAGCTCTTCGGCCTTCAGCCGATTCAACTCCTCATTCCCGCGGCAGCTGCCGAGGGTGGCGGGATCGACCCCTTTCCTGCCCCTAGGAAATCCCATGCAGCGATAAACGGGCCCATCAGGGTAGCTTTCGCGGTTTTCAAAGACTTTACCTAAGTACGCACCTTCCTCGTATAACGGCCCTTCCTGGTATGCCATGCCGTAACTGGCACCGTAGCCGCCGAATTCTAAGTGGATGCCCCGCGCCCGCGCATAGCGATTGAGCCGGCGCATCAACGCGGGATATCCATCGAATCTCTGCTCAAGGCCCCACCCATAGCCGTCGAAGAGCACCATGTTGATCTTATATCGAAGGGCTCGGTCAAGCTTCTGCTCGCAAAGGCGTGCATAGGCTTCCGCGCCCTGGCCCCGGTCAAGCGCCCACCGGTTGCCTTCCACGTTCAGCAGCCAATCCGAGGCTGCACGAAACTCGAAGTCTGGATAGTCGCGGATGTAGACGCCCGAAATCATCACTCCTTGCGCTTCCGCACGAATTAGCTGCAGCACGGACATGGCTCCCCAGATGACTCCCTGTTCACCTCCGCCGATCACCCAGAGGTTGGCTGCATCCGCTGTCCGAACGACGTAGCCCTGCCCCGCGTACGCAGAATTAGTCAGCGCTTCGCGATCGAGCAGATTCAGTGCGAGTTGAGGCCGTTCATCGGCCGCGTAATTCCACAGGTAGATGCGGGTGCCCTCAAGGTCCTCGCCTGGGGAGCGCAGCTGTACTCTCAACGAAGGATCGGCGCGCTGCAATTCGTGGCGGACTGCTTCTGCTGCTATGATTAATTTCTCGCTCTTTGCACTTGCCGCAGGGGCCACTACAATCGTGCATGCGCTCCCGCGGGCAATCCCGACTGACACGTTCAACGGCTCCAGATACTGCGGCGCCGGAACGATCCTGATAGTCGCAACCATTGCGGCTGGGAACGACAAATACAGGACAACGAGCAGTAGATACTTTTGCATAGTCGCTCCATTATGCTGGCCGCGGACAGACTGACGCGACCGAAGGTGGATTAGAAGAAGTACTTGAGAACTAGACTGAATCTGCCGCGCATCGACCGGGCCGAAAAAGAGGCGAAAGCCGAAGAGGTGAGACTTAGCCGGTGCCTTTCGACAGAAGGTCTTACACAGGCCAGCATAGTCGTTGATATATCCCAGATCGAAAGCACTTTGTCCCGGGCTCCCGGACGCCCTCGTTTCGCTCCTGACAAAGTCAATATCGGGCCTCTAATCCACGACCCAAGAGTATCTCGCACATCTTAGGCATCCCGAACCGTTCCGCCTATTACGACGCTGTCTCTTCTACAAAGCGCAACGCCTCACGATCACATTCGTATAACTCACGGAGCTGAATTGGATAACTACCCGGCTCAGTGAGTTCCCCTTTTCTCACGACTAGGAAGGGTTTCAGCTTCCGGGTGGCCTTTTGGGTGTGCAAATGAGTATCCTCAAAATAGAACTCTCCCTCTTCGATGTCGAACACAAAAAGATCGGCAACTGTCCCTTTCCTAAGAGTCCCCAAATCGTTGTCTCGATTAATGACTTTAGCCGGAGCCCAAGTTGATTTTAGGATCACCTCTTCAAGTGACATGCCGATATGAAGAAATTTTGACATCGTAGTAGGCATATCAATAGCCCATCGGCTTACCGAAAACCGATGCAAATCGGTACTGATCGTGTCAGGGAAAAATGAAAGTTCAAACGCCTTTCGTGCTGTCTCCCAGCTGAAGCTCCCAGAACCATGACCCACATCAAAGAAAACACCCTTCTTTCGGGCTTCAATCACTTCCGGCAATAAGTGCTCCTGTTGTTCGATAAAAATCCCATCTCCGCGGCCTTGAAAGCAGTGGGTCACAATATCTCCCGGCCGCAGTTTGCGAAGAATCTCGGGCGTGCTTGCCCCTTTGCTTATATGGACCATCATCGGTAACCCAGTTTCCTTTGCTGCTGCTAGTGCCTTTTCAAGGGCCTCCAAGCCGTGAGCTCCGGTCATCGCCCCCTGCCTGATCTTTACCCCTAAAACAACATCTCGGTTATGTTCAATGACTCGAGCTGTTTCATTAGGCCTTGCAAATCGGAGGTCTTCCAATTCTCCCACGATAGTGGTCGGTAACCCCAGACACCCGATATGAATAAAGGCCAGGGTTTGAATGCGAGATTTGTCTATACAGTTTTTTCGAAATTCGGGGAAGTTGATGAACCCAGTCGTACCGGCATCAACAACTGTCGTTACGCCATGGTTCAGGCAAATATTTGGATCCACGCCAAACGAGCTGCCCTCGTACCAGTGCCCATGAAGATCGATAAGGCCTGGGCAAACGTATTTGCCTCGGAGGTCCTTTTCAAGTGATCTTTGAGTCGCGGGCAAATCTTTCCCAAGTTCTGCAACGACACCCTCTCTAATCCCGACATCCAAGACGTGATTAATACCCTGAGAAGGGTCGATAACATGTCCGTTGCGCAAAACCAAGTCGTAATCCATGGATTGCCCTTCCTGCAGGACCTTCGTAGTTCATGGTATTCTGCTGCGCCGTCAATTAAGAGATTGCGCACTCTGAAACTTGACCACTCTTCTATCTCAGGAAACGTAATTCCAAATCTCTCAGGTTGCGTCACTCGAGCATGCCGTTTTCTCACTAATGGAATAGAACTAAACGACCCTTGAAAGCGGCGAGAGTAAGAGAGAAGAGAGACATTCGTCCAAAGTGACCGGGCTCGAATCACCTAGTGAGGATTTCCTGGAAGCGCCTTACAATTGTTTCTGGATCGCCCTCCTGGAGGCTTTCCGGAAAAATGACGATGATGCCATCAGATGCTAGGCTCTCGTAGGTACAAATCATAGGCTCCGCTTCTTGGAGGGCATTGACCACGCTGTGCGCATCCATACCTGACTCTGCGACATCTACACGGATATGCGCCGAAGGTACTGCCTGCCCATTCTTCTGAGGGAATATCATTTGCGCTTGAAGGGCTTGAATCCCCTTCAAGCCGTCAACAATCGTCTCGATCTTGCTCTTCCATCCCTCCAATTCTCCTTTGAAATCCCGCTTGACATATAACTTTAGCGCCGTGACCAGCCCCATGATCTCTTCTTTGCCGACCTTTAGCCCACGCCCGATTCCATGATGAGGAGGACCGGCCAGGACCTCGTCCCGTATTAGGTGCCGGTAGGTCCAGGTTTCTGGAAAAACATCCATATCCTGATGCTGCAAAGCCGCTGCAAAGATGAGATCTCGTCTGCCACACAGAATCCCGCTCGCCTGTGGACCTCGAATGTGTTTCCCGCCACTAAGTGCTACTAGATCAGCACCCTGCTCAATAAAAGAGTGGATGTTTGCGACTGGCGGAAGCGCTGCAGCAGCGTCGACTATGACCGGGACGTTCCGCCGGTGAGCTATTTCCACCACCTGCTCAAAAGGCAGGGCCCCTTTCGACACGTCGGCCAGAAAAAATACTGCCGCTGTCAGTTCGCTTATTGCACGTTCAATCTCATAGGGGAATGTGGCATAGTTAAATCCAACCTCAACTACTTGAGCCCCTGCCGCCCGTAGGGCGTGATCGTAATCGTTTCGATGTGCCCGCAGGATGATAACCTCATTTTTCATCTCTGCCGTGTCGGGCAATTGGTTCATCTTGACCGGATCGAGTCCGGTCATGCAGCTCGCCATCCCCAAGGTCAGAGCAGCCGCCGCTCCCGAGGTCACATAGCCGGCTTCAGCTCCGGTGATTTCCGCAATGACCTTGCCGGCAGCCTCTTGCAGATCTTCGATGCGAACAAAGGAGTTAGCGGCCTCCCGCATTGCTTCGAGCACCTGAGGCGACATCAAGCAGCCCCCCAATTTTGTGCTGTAACCTCGGGCGTTGATAACCTTTTTGACTCCTAGGCTCTCATAGACATTCACGGTTAAATATCCTTATTTCCTCAACAACTGACCTAACCACCGCTTATCCAAAGCTATCGTCGGACACCATCAGCACGACTTACTTCTCAGCTACTGCGGAGCATGAGTCGTTCTTACGGCGTGGGCGTAGCTCGCAAGCAGCAAAACACAATGTACAGACATCACCAAAGATCAGGATGAGAGACAAAGAATTGATCAGTTATCCTTGTGTCGCTTTCAAAGACTCATGAGTTTTTCAAGTTCGGCTTTCATCTTGGGCGTTTCCTCCAGTACATTTACGCCGCACTGCGTAGTGGTGTCACAATCGACATACTCTACCGCTAGGGTGCCCTGATAGTTCAGATGTCTGAGCAAAGAAATGATTCTTGAGAAGTCAATGGTTCCCTTCTCCACGGTCTCGACCCGTTTGCCCCGGGTCGCCTGCCGGGCATGGAAGTGTTGGGCAAACCGGTGCAGCGGCTCAACTACAGATTGGTGATAGCCAGGATCGATGAAATGCGAGTAATCGAGTGTCAGCCCCAACCCTGGAACCTCCTCGCACAGCCGAATTGCATCTTGTGGATCCTGAGCAACCGATGGCTCACAAGGCTCAATATTGAGGAGCACCCCGTCGTCTCTTGAGATCTTCACCAATTCGCGTAGCTCCAGAACAGAAAGATCGAATGATTTTTGCTTCCCCAGTGAAGAGTCGACGACGCCAGGGATGAGCATGATGCTGCGGCACCCCACGAGTGAAGCAAATTTCACCAATCCTGGAAACCGGCGCCGGGTCTCTTTTCGGACGCTCTCGTCAGGGTGGTTGATTGGCTCTCCAAAATCCAATACGAAGCATTCATCTGGCTGTAAACTCATTCGCTCAAGTATGCCAATCACCTCTGAGGCCGTCCGTTCAGGTCTCTCGGATGCCTGCACTGGATGGATCTGGGTATTTCCTAGGCAAACGCCCAAGTCGATAAGTTTGAAACCGAATTCATGCACCATCCGTGCGGCTTCGTGCAACGGTCTCGGACCGAAGCTAAATGAACATCCACCTATTTTCACTCTCCGTCACGTCCTTGCAGACACAGTCTCTTTAACCTGTGTGCTCCCCGCTCACTTGGCTAACTCAGTCGCGCTAGATGCCTTCTCAGTTTCCTGGAACTCTCCCACCATCTGACGTAGTCCCTACCTCTGAGTGCAAACCGTGTCGAATTGAAGACTCGGCAAAGGAATTCCTCCATATCTTGAAACCTTTGATGGGCATCGAGCATTTCTTCGGGGCTATTTCCTGGTGCAGGCCTCCGCTGAAAGCGTAACTTGCCTCTGCGCCTCTGAAGTGACTTTCAGCACTGCCATCGCCGTGAGTGGAAAACTGCTAATGTAACCATTCCTTCCTCCGAGCAAAAATAAGAAGGCTTTGGATACTAATCGGCGGAATTCCCTGCGCTCGCGGAAGAACTCAATCGACCTTTTGCCAGGTTCTCAAAGAAAATCTCTCGAAAGCCGATCTTCAGATTCTAGTGACACAGTGGAGAGTTCCGCTCTTGAAAGTATGCCTGCCTAAGTTCCTCCTTATAGCTTATCTAGCTTCGGACAAGTGGAGCTAATCCCCAATTCACTACATGAGGTGCTCCTGATAGGCTTGTTCGATCAAGCGCTGGCTCACTAGAGTTTGCTCTGGCTTCAGAGTTGGCTCGCGATTCTCACAAATTGCAGTGGCGAATTCGGTAAGAGCTCCTTTCAACCCTTCAAGGACGCGCTCAGGGATTGTCAACCTATCCTCGAAACACGCTTTCTCTTGACAACCTGCCTCCGTCTCCAGCCTCCATCCATGCCAAACCCCCACATGTACACTGCCTTTGCTTCCGTAGATCGAAAGTTCGCCCTCAAGAGACTTTCCCTGAGCTCTCCAACATAGCAAGATATGGACTGGGGCACCTTTGCTCAAATGAAGCGAATAGGCGGCTGTGTCCTCGACGTCTCCTAACGCCCTGGAATTGCTGAACCACGCAGAGTCGAGAGTTAGAGCCTGACCGGTCACCCATGCCACGTGATCAAGAAGGTGGATTCCACTGGTAAGTCCAACACCGCCACCGGCCTGTCTCTTGCTAAACATCCACGCTGGCAACGAGCCAAAGAGGCCAAAACTTTCCAGGATCGTATCCGTTACGGCAATCACCTCGCCCACACATCCATCTTGGAGTAGCTTGCGTACCTCTACTAGCGTTGGCATGAAACGATGGGTCATTTCTACCATTAGAATACGGGACACGCTCTTCGCCAGCCGGCATAGGCGTTCACCAGCTACAACACTTATGGCGAGAGGCTTCTCTACCAGTACATGCTTACCTGCATTCAGAGCTTCTGTGGCCACCTCTTCGTGCCAAGCATGAGGAAGACAGATACTGACTGCGTGGATCGAGGGATCCTCCAGGAGATAGCGATAGTCATTAAAGTTTTTTACTGTCGCGAGAGTGCGCTTTTCAGGATCCGTTTCTGCAACCGCGACCAGGTCAACCCCCTGGAGCGCCTTGACGGCCCGTGCGTGCTGTTGTCCCGTGTAGCCATAACCTATGATACCTAGCTTGATCGCGTCCGGTTCCATACTGAAGGTCATAAGTTGAGCGTTGAAAACAAAGCGATGAGAATTGGTAACGGTGAGGCTTCGTCTCGCCTCATAACTACCGAGCAGCTCCAAGTCGTCGTAACATCACCGCGCACGAGGCAGAGCAAAAGAAAGGTAACTTGGCTCACACTCATGAGGCAGTGCCTATCGTTTCGAGAGCTAAGGCACGTGCAGGATTTTCGACCGTCATTGTGTGAATCTGCTCTTCACTGATCCCCATTGTTCTCAGGATTGGCAGAAATTTTTCGATGAGGTGTGCGAACCCGTGACCGTTGTAGCTGAGAAGAAATTGCTTAGCACCTATGTCCATGGACATCATGACTTGATTGATATAACCATGCTGAATCAGGAAAGCGATAT
>Ga0111538_10004026_pt1 | contig 20469 bp, 16 predicted proteins | sample SoiMethybrSBSTD1_FD_79669 | JGI IMG/M metagenome (GOLD analysis project Ga0111538, IMG submission 79669) | Bulk soil microbial communities from a Populus tree surrounding site in Tennessee, USA - Soil MetaG P. TD hybrid SBSTD1 (version 2)... | ecosystem: Environmental > Terrestrial > Soil >... | reverse complement strand
GTGTCGCACGCGCTCGAGACCATTGGCTCGAAGCGGCCCGAAGTGGTCGTGATCGAGCAGGCCGTCGCGACCACCGGTCCCGGCTCGACACTGATGGCCCGCCTGCACACCGAGCGATTCCTGAGGGGCATCGACGTGCGGCTGCTGGCGCCCGATCGAGCCAACGATCTCATGTCGTCCGAACCGGGCGACGTGCACCCGCAGGTATGGCTGACCGTGCTCGCCGAGCCGCTGCCGGCGCGCCCCATGCGCCGAGCCGAACGCATGAAGACGGGCGAGAACGAAGGGGCGCTCGTCGACGGCACGCCGGTACGGCTGCTCGATCTGTCTGCGTCGGGCGCCCAGGTGTACTCGACGATGGTGCTGCGGCCGCAGCAGCGTGTGAAGCTCGTGCTCTCGCCGGAGCGCGGCTCGATCAAGACGACCGGCGTCGTCGCGTGGTCGACGTTCGAGATGGCGCCGACGCCGCGCTACCGCGCCGGCATCGCCTTCGCCGCGGCAATCCCTGGTTTGATTGGGGAAAAGCGATAGCCGAGTGTCGATTGCCGATCTTTGCTTGCTGATTGGTGATTGACGACTGAACGCTCGACCGACCAGTCAACAAGCATCAAAGATCGACAATCTCACGTTCGACCGGTGGGTTAGTTGCCCGCTGCCTGGCGCGTCTTGCGCTGCCGGCGAATCTTCACGAGCCCAAAGCCCATCACGGCAATCACGGCAAACATCCAAATCATCGTGCCCTCCTCCTGCGGTGGTCCTTTCGCCTAGCCGGCAAAGCACGTGCCGCGACACGCCCGCGGCAGCCGGCGCGCAACTGTGCGCAAATCAAACGCATTCGTGCCGTCATGCGATCGACCTCGCCCTGCGGCCGCACACGAAGTCTGTCATCGCATTGCAAGACCGACATGAACAAAGGCCCCAGGGCCCAGGCCCCAGAAAAGAACGACCTGAGGCCTGATCTATGGGTTGACCTCGACGGTGCCGCCCGACGGCACCGTGTCCACGAACTGCCGCCAGGCTTGATTGGTCGTGACGCGGTTCTGCGCCAGCGCGGCCCCGTACCACACCGCAGTGCTGCGACGAGGCGAGGAATGCGCCCACATCCGCTGGACGGTCACGGCCACCCCGACGAGCGGCACGCGGACGGTGAAATACGGCGGCAGCGCCGTTGCACCGCGGGCGCTCTGCACTTCCAGCCGAAGCCCTTCGGCACTCACGTCCAGGATATGTGACGGCGCGCCGTTGACGACGGCGTCGAATCGATTGACCGGCTTGCGCACCGATCGTCGCAGCGGCCGATTGTCGAGAATGCTCATCGAGACGAAGCACCGCAGCATCGCCGCATCGATCGGCCGCGTGAGATACATCGTCTGGCCGTTGACGCTCTCTCCCAGCCGCACGTCGTCGCCGATGATGATGGCCGGCGCGTGTTTCGCGGCGGTCTGCGGGTGCAAACCACGGCGGAACGCGAAGCCGGCATCGGCAATCAGCAGCGAGAACGGCCGGTCGCGCATTTCGTCAGCGGCCGCTTGCGGCGTCGGCCGGCGCACCGGCTCGAAGCCGTCGGCGGACAGCCAATCGGCGACAGCGGTCGTTTCAGAGGGATCGGGAAGACAAACGATGACCCGGGGGCGATCAGTCACGGTGGAGCGGGCGTGCAGCCACCATGCCACGCAAAATGCTTGGCAAATTCGCCTGTCACCTCCGGCGCCAGCGCACGAGTCTGAAAGTCACGGTCGAGAACTGTAAGGCGCGCCCTTTGGGCGCGAGGTGCGGACGCTCCCTTTGGGCGCGAGGTGCAAACGCGCCCTTTCGGGCGCGGGGTGCAGGCGCTCGGCTTCGCCTCGCGAAGTGCGGGCGCGCGCTACGCGCGCGGGGCATGCGGTGACCCACACCTATGAACAAGGGACGATGCTGGGCGGATTCTGTCGACGAACGATACGATGCCTGACGACTCCGCACGTCGCGCAAAGCGCGCACGCACCTCGCGACCGAAGGGAGCGCTGCACTTCACGAGCAAGGCAGTGCCCGCACCTCGCGCGAAGCGCGCCCGCACCTCGCGAGGCGATTAGCCGAGCGCCTGCACTTCACGAGCGAAGCGAGTGCCCGCACCTCGCGACCGAAGGGAGCGCCTGCACTTCGCGAGCGAAGCGAGTGCAAGTGCAAGCTCTTACCTGAACACCCTCAGCAGCTTCGTCAGCGGGTCGAAATACCGATCGACCACCCGTTCCTTGAGCGGAATGATCGCGTTGTCCGTGATGTGGATGTGCTCGGGGCACACCTTGGTGCAGCACTTCGTGATGTTGCAGTAACCGATGCCGTGCTGCTCCTTCAGTTCCGGCACGCGATCTTCCGTGTCGAGCGGGTTCATCTCCAGGTTGGCGGCGTAAACGAAGAACCGCGGGCCGATGAACTCCTCGTGCTTGTGGTGATCGCGCAGCACGTGACAGACGTCCTGACACAGGAAGCACTCGATGCACTTCCTGAACTCCTGGACGCGATCGATGTCGCGCTGGCGCATCCGCCAGGTGCCGTCGGCGGCGTCCGCGCGCCTCGGCTTGAACTTGGTGATGGCCTTCTTGACACGGAAGTTCCACGACACGTCGGTCACCAGGTCCTTGATCGCCGGAAACGCGCGCATCGGCTCGACCGTGACCGGTTCGAGCAGATTCACCTGGCTCAATCGCGTCATGCACATCAGGCGCGGCTTGCCGTTGATCTCCGCCGAGCACGACCCGCACTTGCCAGCCTTGCAGTTCCAGCGCACGGCCAGGTCGGGCGCCTGCTCGGCCTGGATCTTGTGCACGACGTCGAGCACGACCATGCCGTCGGTGATGTCGGTATGAAACGTCTGGAACGTGCCGTCGCCTTCTGGGTGCGTGCGCCAGATCTTGAACGTCGCCGTCTTGGGCATTGGGGACTCGTCTCCGCGGAGGCCGACCGCCGTCGCCAAGGCTCCGGCGGTGCGCCGTAGCTTCAGCGTAGGCGAAAGCGTCCGCTCTACCTGCATTGCGCGTCGCGCGTTACGACTTCTGCTCCTCGATCACTTCCTTCAGATGCTCGGGGATCGGCGGCAACGGCACCCGCGCCAGCTTCATGGCGCCGTCATTGCCCTGCTTCACCATGATGTTGAACGTGCCGTACTCCGCCACCTTGTCGGGATAATCCTCGCGGAAGTGGCCGCCGCGGCTCTCTTTCCGCTCGAGCGCCGACAGCGTGACCGCTTCCGACACGGCCAGCAGGTTGCGCAAATCGATGGCGGTGTGCCAGCCCGAGTGGTAGTCGCGGTGGCCGGTCACGCCGAGGCGGGCGGCGCGCTGGTTGAACGCCTGGATGCGCTTGAGCGCTTCCGCCATCTCGCCCTGGTTGCGGACGATGCCGACGAGCGCCTGCATGGTGTCCTGCAGGTCGGACTGCACCTTGTACGGGTTCTCGCCGGTGGCGCCGCGATCGAACGGCGCGAGCACTTCCTGGATGGCTCGCGTCACGCGCGTCTCGTCGGCGCGCACCGCGCCGTTCTCCCGCGCGAATTTCGCCGCGCACTCACCGGCGAGCTTGCCGAATACGATCAGATCCGACAGCGAGTTGCCGCCGAGGCGGTTGGCGCCGTTGATGCCCGACGCGCACTCGCCGCACGCAAACAGACCAGGGATCGTCGACATCTGCGTATCGGCATCGACCCGAACCCCTCCCATCACATAATGCGTCGTCGGCCCGACCTCCATTGGCTCCTTGGTGATGTCGAGATCGGCCAACTCCTTGAACTGGTGATACATGCTCGGCAGCTTGCGCTTGATGTGCGCTTCCGAGTCCTTGATCTTCTCTTTGATCCAGGCGATGTCCAGGAAGACTCCGCCGTGCGGCGATCCCCGGCCAGCCTTCACCTCTCGATTGATGCATCGCGCCACGTGATCGCGGGTCAGGAGCTCGGGCGGACGCCGCGCGCTCTTGTCGCCCTGCGTGTAGCGCCAGCCTTCCTCGGGATCGGACGCCGTCTGCGGCTTGTAGTTGTCGGGGATGTCGTCGAACATGAAGCGGCGGCCCTCGCTGTTCTTGAGCACGCCGCCTTCACCGCGGACGCCTTCGGTCACCAGAATGCCGCGCACGCTCGGCGGCCACACCATGCCGGTCGGATGGAACTGGATGAATTCCATGTCGATCAGCTCGGCACCGGCGCGATACGCCAGCGCATGGCCGTCGCCCGTGCCCTCCCAGCTGTTGCTGGTCACGCGATAGGCGCGGCCGATGCCTCCGGTCGCGAGCACGACCGCCTTGGCGGTGAACACATGAAACCGGCCCCGTTCGCGATCGTAGGCGACCACGCCGGCCGCGCGGCCGCCCTCGAGCAGCAACTCGACGACCGTGTGCTCCATATGGACGGTCATGCCGGTGTGCACGGCGTGATCCTGGAGCGTCCGAATCAGCTCGAGGCCGGTGCGGTCACCAACGTGCGCCAGACGTGGATACCGGTGTCCGCCGAAGTTGCGCTGGTTGATGCGGCCGTCCGGCGTGCGATCGAATACGGCGCCCCAGGCTTCGAGCTCGCGGACGCGATCGGGCGCTTCCTTCGCGTGCAATTCGGCCATGCGCCAGTTGTTGATGTACTGGCCGCCTCGCATCGTGTCGGCGAAGTGCACGCGCCAACTGTCGCGGTCGTCGTTGTGCGCCATTGCCGCGGCCATCCCGCCTTCGGCCATCACGGTGTGCGCTTTGCCGAGCAGCGACTTGCAAATAAGACCAACCGAGACGCCACTCGCGGCGGCTTCGATCACAGCGCGCAACCCCGCGCCGCCGGCACCCACGACGAGCACGTCGTAGTTGAAAGAATCGTACACCGCCATCTAGTGGTTCCGTCCTTCCGACATCACTCCTGGCCGCTCCGTTGTCGCGGCCAGCAGAGCCGCGCTTGAAGGCTTGTTTTGAGTAGTAGCCATTCAGTCGACACGCCCCACTAAAAAAGCCTCACGTCCGTGATGACGCCCATCGACAGCAGGCGGACGTACAAATCGGCGATGCCAACCGAGAAGAGGCTCATCCAGGCGAACAGCATGTGGCGGCCGTTCAGCGCACTCGAGCAGTTGTAGCAGGCCGATCGCATAGACGACGTCGAGATCTCGTCGACGTGCCCGCCAGTCAGGTGACGCATCGAGTGGCAGCCGAATGTGTAGCAGGCGATCAGCACGACGTTGACGGCGAGAACGATGGTGCCGAGTCCGACACCGAATTCTTCCTGTCCGGTCGCCGGGTTTTGGAACCACAACGCCTTCCAGACATCCCACGACAGCAGGAACACGAAGATGACCGCGAGATAGAGCGCGTAACGATGAAGGTTCTGGATGATGAGCGGGAAGAAGCGCTCGCCCCAGTAGCTCGTGCCGCGAGGCTCGCCGACCGCGCAGGAGATCGGATCGGCCCAGAACGCCTTGTAGTAGGCGCCGCGGTAGTAGTAGCAGGTCATGCGGAACGAGAGCGGCACCGGCAGAATCAACAGCGCGGGCGAGAACGGCAGCAGCGCCGGCCACCACGTCGGCTGGGGCCCGAACCAGGCGTGAGGCGAGGCACCGAACAATTCAGGCGCGTAGAACGGTGAAAGGTAAGGGCCGGCCCAATAGTGCGCGTTCTGAAACGCCGCCCAGGTCGCATAGACGACGAACGCGCTGAAGACGGTGAACACGGTCAACGGCTCGGCCCACCACAAGTCGCGCCGGTACGTCTCTCCAAACCCGCGTGGCACGAACTTGACTGGCGCTACCTCCATCTACAGCCTCCGGGGAGAAGACAAACAGTCTTACGTTATCACTGCGGAATGCAGAATTCAGAATGCAGAATTCAGACAGTACTCATTCGAAAAACCTGTGAGTGCACGGTCCGCCTCAAGGCGGACACTACGATGGCGGCACGATCGCCAACGCCGCCTGACCGCACTCGTTGGCAACGGTCAGATACCGCCGCACGACATCGTTGCCGACCACGTACGGATGGCGCTCGCCAGGCTTCCTCGCCTGCACGGCCGGCAGCTTCGTCTTGCTGCCGTCGTACTGGGTGTGATTCGACAGGATCACGTCAGCGTTGGCCTTCGTCACGACGTCGCGGAAGCGCGCGGCCGATTCGGCATACGCCGCGAGGCGCGGACGAATCGGACCGAAGTTGAACATCGTCCCGCCCCAGGCCGCCGCGAGATGCGTCTGCTTGCCGTCGCGCAGCGGAATCAACGTCGAGATCGTGCCCTGGGTGTGACCAGGCGTGAGATAGAGCGTCAGCGTGGTGTCGCCGAGCGTGAGCTTCATGCCATCGGTCGCCACGATGTCGCGCGTGGGTTTCCATGGCGGGTTCTGCTGATCGAGCAGGTCGTAATCGGCCGCGGACATGACCAGCCGCGCACCGAACTTCTGCTGGAGGTACTTCGCACCGCCCGCATGATCGAGATGGCCATGTGCGACGACGACGTACTTGATGTCTGCCGGGTTCAATCCGAGCTTCTTCAGCCCACCGACGACCTCATCCTCGATCGAGTAGTCGTAGATCGCGTCGAGCAGGATGATGCCCTGCGACGTCGTGATGGCCCACGCGGAGTACTCGGTCATCCCGACGTAGTACATGTTGTCGAACACCTTCACCGGCTCGGCGTGCCACGTCTCCCGGGCCGGTGGCGGCGGTGGTCCGCCCTGGCGTCCCTGCCCCCGTCCCGCGCCGCCACCCCTCGGGGCCGCCGGCTTGGCGAGCGCGAGCGCACCGTCACAGAGCGGCTGGAACAGCCCCACGTGATCGGTACCCGCGGCGGCGCGCGCCGCATCGATGTGCGTCTGCGCCTCCAGGGGAATTCCACCGTCGCCTCCGGGCTTGGGGGTGACAGGCGTTTGCGCGGCCGCAGCTGCGCCGATGAGCAACGCCAGTACGAGCGCCGGCATACCGCGTGTGAACGAGGGCTTCACGGGTCCTCCTTACTTGCGCTTCGGTTTGTAGACGTGCGTGCTCTGTCCGAAGAACACTTCCGCGCTCTCCATCACCGACTCCGACAACGTCGGGTGCGGGTGGATCACGAGCTTCAGGTCCTCCGCGGTCGCGCCCATCTCGATCGCCAGCGCGCCTTCGGCAATCAACTCCCCCGCGCCGGAACCGGCGATGCCGACGCCGAGAATGCGGCCGGTCTTCGCTTCGAGTATCAGCTTCGTCAGGCCTTCCGGCCGATCCACGGTGATCGCGCGGCTCAACGCGCCCCACGGGAACTTTGCGACCTCGATCTCGACACCCTCCGCCTGCGCCTGCGCCTCGGTCAAGCCGCACCACGCGATCTCCGGATCGGTGAACACGACCGCCGGAATCGCCTGCGGCTCGAACACCGACTTGTGGCCCTGAATCGCCTCGACCGCCACGCGTGCTTCGTGCGAGGCCTTGTGCGCCAGCATCGGCTCACCGGCGACGTCGCCGATCGCGAAAATCGACCTCTCGGCAGTCCGGCGCTGGCCGTCAGTCTCGACGAAGCCTTTCTGGTCGATCTTCACTCTGGTCGTCTCGAGCCCGGGAATCTTCGAGTTGGGACGACGGCCCACAGCGACCAGCACGCGATCGAACACCTGCTCCTTCTCCGTGACGTCGCCCTCGAAGGTCACGCGGATGCCTTCACCCTGATCCGCCACCTTGACGACCTTCGTGTTGAGCATGATCGCGGCAAAGAGCTTCTTCAGCCGCTTCTCGAGCACGTTCACGAGGTCGCGATCGGCGCCGGGCAGGAGTCCCGGCGTCATCTCGACCACCGACACCTTGCTGCCGAGCGTCGCGTACACGGTGCCGAGCTCGAGTCCGATGTAGCCGCCGCCGATCACGAGGAGCGACTTGGGGACGTCGGGCAGCTCGAGGCCGGAGGTCGAGTCCATCATCCGCGGGCTGTCGAGCGACAGCGTCGGGATCTTCGTCGGATGTGAGCCGGTGGCGAGGATCAAATGCTGGAATTCGAGGTCGGTGCTGCCGGCGGGCCCCGCGACCGTCATCGAATTCGGTCCCGTGAGCGTGCCGCGGCCTTGCACGAAGCGGACCTTGCGCAGCTTGCCCACGCTGCCGACGCCCGCGGTCAGCTTGTCGACGACGCCCTGCTTGTAGGCGCGCAGTTTGTCGACATCGACCTTGGGCTCATTGAACGAGACGCCCCAGTTGCCGGCGTGCTTCGCCTCGTCGATCACCTTCGCCACGTGGAGCAACGCCTTCGACGGAATGCAGCCGCGATACAGACACACGCCGCCAGGGTTCTTCTCCTCGTCGACGAGCGCCACCTGCATGCCAAGGTCAGCCGCGTAAAAGGCCGCCGCATACCCGCCCGGACCCGCGCCGAGCACGACTAGTTGTACGGAATCTGCCATCAGCCGATTAGAGAAAGAAGGAAGGGTTGCTCGATCGCGTCGACGACCCAGCGAAGGAATCGCATCGCATCCGCGCCGTCGATGACGCGATGATCGTAGGAGAGCGAGAGCGGCAGCATCTGGCGGGGCAGGAACTCCCCCTGGCCCGCGCCCGTCGACGGTTTCCAGACCGGTTCGGTCGTGCCGCGCGACACGCCGAGAATCGCGACCTCAGGCCAGTTGACGATTGGCGTGAAGTAGGTGCCGCCGATGCCGCCGAGATTCGAGATGCTGATGCCGCCGCCGCTCATCTCGTCGAGCGAGAGCTTGCGGTCACGCGCCTTCTCGGCGGTCTGCTTCACCTCGATCGCAATCTGGTTGATGTTCTTGCGATCGGCATCGCGAATGACCGGCACCAGCAGCCCGCGGTCGGTGTCGACGGCCACGCCGATGTTCACGTACTTCTTGTAAATGATCTCGCCGCGCTCGGTGTCGATCGACGCGTTGAACTGCGGGAACTTGCCGACCGCGGTGGCGAGGATCTTGACGAGCATCGCGGTGATCGTCAGCTGACCGCCGGCCTCCGCGACGCGCTCCTTGTGCCGCTGCCGAAGCTCTTCGAGCGAGGTGACATCAGCCTTGTCGAACTGCGTGACGTGCGGAATCGTCGTCCAGGCGTGACTCAGGTGCTCTGAGGTGGCGCGGCGGATGTTCGACCAGGGCTGCCGCTCGACCGCGCCCCACTTCTGGAAATCGGGCAGCTGCCGCGCGGGACGCACGACGGCGGCTCCAGCACCGGCGGCGCCGACGCTGCTCAGGATCCGTCGCGCGTGCTCTTTGACATCTTCCTGGCTGATGCGGCCGCCTGGTCCCGTGCCTTCGACCTCGTTGATGTTGACGCCGATCTCGCGGGCGAGGCGGCGCACACCCGGAGACGCCGGTGCCGGGCGGCCGTCTGGACGCGGTGGCGGCGGCTGACCGACAGTCGCCTTGCCCTGAGCGGAGTCGAAGGGCTCCGGCGCCTGACGCAGCGGCATCGGCACCACTCTCGATGATGACCCGGCCGAACTCGGGGCCGAACTCGGGGCCGCTTCCGGTGCGGGTTTGGATTCCGCCGCGGGCTTGACTTCGTCGGGTGCGGGTGGTTCTGCCGGCGGCTGGGCAGGAGCCTCCTCCGTCTTGGTGGACGCCGTCTCCTGTGGCACGGCCGCACCGCCGCCATTCGACGAGGGCGCATCGACCGTCAGGACGACGGCGCCGACCGTGACCTTGTCGCCTTTCTTGACCTTGATTTCCTTGACGACCCCGGCGACTGATGACGGTACTTCGATCGTCGCCTTGTCGGTCTCGAGCTCGAGGACCGGCTGTTCCTTGTTGATCGTGTCCCCGACGTTGACGAGCACGCGGGTGACGTCGCCTGAGGCGACGTTCTCGCCCAATTCTGGAACTTTGAATTCCGTCATCAGTGTAGGGCGGGTCTTGTTCTTCAGACCCGCCTTCGCAGGGTCCGGATAAAGCCGGACACTACATAGAATCGCCGGTCCGGTCAAAGCCGGACGCCACGTTATGAGATCGCGGGGTTTGGCTTCTCCGCGTTGATCCCGAGCGCCGCGATCGCCTTCTGCGGCACCGACGCGTCAACCGAGCCCGCGCGCGCGAGCTCGACGAGCGTCGTCAGCACGATGTGCTTGGCGTCAACCTCGAAGAAGTCGCGCAGCGACCCGCGTCCCTCGCTGCGGCCGAAGCCGTCGGTGCCGAGCGCCGCCAGACGCCGCGGCAGCCATCGATCGATGCCGTCCGGCAATACCTTGACGTAATCGGAGGCTGCCACGAACACGCCCTCGGCCGAACCCAGACATTGCGTCACAAACGGGACGCGCGGCTTCTCGCCCGGGTGCATCCGGTTCCAACGCTCCACGGCATGCCCGTCGCGATAGAGCTCCTGGTAGGAGGTGACACTCCACACATCGGCCGCCACGTTGTATTGCTCTTCGAGTATCTGCTGCGCCTTGACCACCTCGTTGAGGATCGCGCCGCTGCCGAGCAGCTGCGCCTTCGCCTTGGCCCCTTTCTTGGCAGACGCGCGCAGCCGGTACATGCCGCGGAGGATGCCCTCGCGCGCGTCCTTCGGCATCGGCGGCATCTCGTACTGCTCGTTCATCACGGTGATGTAGTAGAAGATGCTCTCACCGTCGACGTACATCCGCCGAATGCCGTCCTCGATGATCACCGCGATCTCGTACGCATACGCCGGGTCGTAGGAGATTAAGTTCGGCACAGCGAGCGACAGCAGATGGCTGTGGCCGTCCTGGTGCTGCAACCCTTCTCCCGACAGCGTCGTGCGGCCTGCGGTTCCACCGAGCAGGAATCCTCGCGTGCGCGTGTCGGCCGCCGCCCACACGAGGTCGCCGACGCGCTGCATGCCGAACATCGAGTAATAGATGAAGAACGGGATCGCGTTGATGCCGTGCGTCGCGTAGGCGGTGCCCGCAGCGATGAACGACGAGATCGAGCCGGCCTCGGTAATCCCTTCCTCCAGAATCTGCCCCTCGGTCGCCTCCTTGTAGTACAGCAGCGTGTCCATGTCGACCGGCTCATAGAGCTGACCGACATGGGAGTAGATGCCGACCTGGCGGAACAGCGCCTCCATGCCGAACGTGCGCGCTTCGTCGGGCACGATCGGCACGATCAGCTCGCCCACCTCCTTGTCGCGGAGCAGCTTCGCCAGCATCCGCACGAACGCCATCGTCGTCGACGCCTTGCGGCCTTCACTGCCCTGATGGAATTCGGAGAAGAGTTCGGGGAGGGTGGCTGTCTTGAGCGGTTCGAGCTGGACTTTCCGGGATGGAACGAAGCCACCGAGTTGCTTGCGCCGCTCCAACATGTAGGTGACTTCTGGACTGTTGTCGGGCGGCCTGTAGAACGGCGCCTTGGCGACGTCTTCGTCTCCGATCGGGATGCCGAATCGGGTGCGGAAGGCTTTCAGCTCGTCTTCGTTCAGCTTTTTCTGCTGGTGCGTGATGTTCTTGCCTTCGCCCGCTTCGCCAATCCCGTAGCCCTTGATGGTGCGGGCCAGGATGACCGTCGGCTGGCCGGTGTGTTCGACGGCGGCCTTGTAGGCGGAGTAGACCTTGATCGGGTCGTGGCCGCCGAGCGTCAACTTCTTCAACTGCTCGTCGGAGAGGTGCTTGACCATGTCGAGCAGCCGTGGGTCGGCACCCCAGAAGTGCTTCCGCACGTACTCGCCCGACTCGACCGCGTACTTCTGATACTCGCCATCGACGACCTCGCCCATCCGCTTCATCAGCAGGCCATCGTGATCCTTCTCGAGCAGCGCGTCCCACTCGGCGCCCCAGAGCACTTTGATGACGTTCCAGCCGGCGCCTCGGAAGATCGCTTCCAGCTCCTGGATGATCTGCCCATTGCCGCGGACCGGGCCGTCGAGCCGCTGCAGGTTGCAGTTGATCACGAAGATCAGGTTGTCGAGCTTCTCCCGCGAGGCCAGCGTGATCGCGCCGAGCGACTCGGGCTCGTCGGTTTCGCCGTCGCCGACGAACGCCCAGACCTTGCAGTTGGAACGCTTCTTCAGTCCGCGATCCTCGAGGTAGCGCATGAAGCGCGCCTGATAGATCGACTTGATCGGGCCGAGGCCCATCGAGACCGTGGGGAACTCCCAGAAATCGGGCATCAGCCAGGGATGCGGGTACGAGGAGAGCCCACCGCCAGGCTTCAGCTCGCGACGGAAATTCTCGAGGCGCTCAGCGGGAAGCCGGCCTTCGAGGAACGCGCGGGCGTAAATGCCAGGCGCCGCGTGGCCCTGGAAGTAAATGATGTCGCCGTCGTGGTTGTCGCCCTTGCCCTTGAAGAAGTGATTGAAGCCGACTTCGTAGAGCGTCGCGGCAGACGCATAGGTCGAGATGTGACCGCCGATTCCGTCCTCGAGCTTGTTGGCTTTGACGACCATCGCCAACGCGTTCCATCGGACGAGGCTCTTGATCCGCCGCTCGATCTCGCGGCTGCCCGGGAACGGCGGCTGGTCCGCCGCTGGAATCGTGTTGATGTAGGGGGTATTCGCCGTGAACGGCTGGGACACACCCTTCTGACGCGCGTAGTCGCCGAGCTCGCGCAGCAGGCGCCCGACGCGAGCCGGTCCACCTGCCTGCAAGACGTAGTCGAGCGACTCGAGCCACTCTCGCGTTTCGAGCGCTTCGATCTCCGCGGCGTTTTTCGGTGCGGTGTTACGCATGAATCCTCTCGCGTCGGGGCCATTGACACGGCAGTGGCCCGCCGTGTCAACTCCCTATTCTAGTCTGCCCCATTGCTTATGACACACGTATCGGCCCGTGGAGGTTCATCGCGTACATGGTGTTGATGAGCGCCCGTCTAGCTGATGTTCATCATGCGATCGTGTCATGTGAACGGTGTCCCCGGCTTCGCACCTACTGCCGTGCCGTGGCACTACAGAAACGTCGCGCTTACATCGATGACACGTACTGGGGACGTCCCGTTCCGGGCTTCGGTGATCCCGCCGCACGTCTGTTGATCATCGGGCTGGCGCCAGCGGCGCACGGCGCCAATCGCACCGGCCGTGTGTTCACCGGCGACGGCGACGGCGGCTCTGGCGACTTCCTGATGCGTGCGTTGCACGCCAACGGGTTTGCGAACATCCCGACCTCACGCCGGTCTGACGACGGTCTCATCCTCAGCGACACATACATTGCGATGGCGGTACGCTGCGCGCCGCCGCAGAACAAGCCGCTGCCCGATGAGATCGCGCGCTGCCTCGATCACCTCGACGCCGAGACCGCGGTGCTGTCGCGCGTGCGCGTCGTCGTTGCGCTGGGAAAGATCGGATTCGATGCGTGGCTGCAGTTGCAGAAACGGCGCGGGATCACGCCCTCACCACGACCGCAGTTCGGTCACGGCGTGGTTGTTCGCATGGGGGAGCAACACGGTCGCGCGCCGACGTTGATCGGCTGCTATCACCCGAGCCGGCAGAACACCAACACGGGCAAGTTGACGCCCGCCATGATGGCGGGCGTCTTCCGAAATGCGAAGAGATTGATCAAAAGTCGGTAGGCTGGTCTGAGGACCCGGCTCTACGACTACTTCACCGCGCCCTCCTTGAACTTGAACCCTGACTGCTGGTCGCCCTCACGGTACAGCCCGTGGCACTGCTTGCAATTGGCGGTCGCATTACCCGCGGCCATCTGTGCCGCCATCGCATCGCCTTTTGCCGCAGCGGCTGCCGCATCGGCAAAGCCCATGCGAGCGGACGCCGCCAGCTTTACCGCATCGTCTTTCTTCTGCGCCGCCCAGAACTTCTCGACGTCAGCGAAGAGCGACGCGAGCTCTTTGGCCGGGGCCACGGCATCGGCCGTGGCGCCGCTCTTGAGCGCCTTCTGTAACGCGCCGTTGTTCTGCGCGACCATCTTCATCTTCGCCGGATAATCGGCCGCGGTGAGCGCCTGCGCCTGCGCGATGCCCACGTAGCCTGCGCCGACCATCAAACCCAGCACCAGAATTCCACAGAGACTTCGCATGCTCAATTCCTCCAAATGGGCTAACCACCGCGGCTGACCTGCCGGTACTGCGCCAATTGATGGGGGCGCGGGCGCGATTATATCTTTAGCACCATCCTGGAAAACAATGATCTCTGGGGAACAACGTTGTAGGCGAAAAGGTCTGCCGGGCCTTGCAGGCCCGGCAGTACGTGGCTCGAGACGCCACGTGCCTCCAATACTGGGAGCCTAGAGCACTCCAGCCTTGAGACGGTACTGCATGTTCTCGTCCTGCTCGCGATACTGCTTGTGGCAGGCCTGGCAGGTGCCGCCAACCTGCTTGAACGCCGCCAGTACGGCCTGCTGATCGGTGTCGGCCCCGGCCTCTTCGACGGCCGTCACCTTGGCAATCGAGTCCTTCACCATCTTCACGGCATCGTCCTTCTTGTTCGCCGCCCAGAACGATTCGGTGTCGGCCAGCGATTGCTTCACGATCGCGATCTGAGCCTTGGCGTCAGCCCACGCCATCGACTGAATCGCTTTAATCCTCCTTGGGACAAAAGGGCCGGGAGTCATGGCCCGCTTGGCTCGGCGCATGACTCCCGGCCCCTCTTGAGAATGGCAGGTTCGCCGCGCGGATTTCAAGCGCGGGACGCGGTGTGGGGCGACGACACAAACCGGTCCCGGATCTGGACAGCGAGGTCGGGGCGATTGCTGATGAGACCGTCAGCGCCCCACTCCAGCAGGCGCTCCATGTCGGCTTCCTCGTCGATCGTCCACACCTGCACTTCGAGGCCGGCGCGATGGGCGTGCCGAATGAAGCGCGGCGAGGTGATCCGCAGCGTGCCAACCATCTCCGGAACCTGATAGCCGCCAAACGGCGGCCGTCGGACCGGCCATCCCACCCACGATCGATAGAGCCCCAGGCGAACCTCGGGGTGACAGGCGCTGCTCGCCATCGACGGCAACGCGTCCCGCGCCGCCCGCAGCGCCCGCAGTCCGAAGCCAGCGGCGCAGACCCAGTCGGCGGCACCCGCCGCGCGCACGACGTCGGCCAGCGCTCGTCCCATCGCCGCCGAGTCGATCTTCATCTCGACAATGGTCGGAACGGATTTGTAACGTTCGAGGACCTCACGCAGCGTCGGCACGCCAATCGCGCGTCCGCGAAAGGGATAGCGGCCCTCGCGATCGGCGAAGCGATATCCGGCATCGACGTGGCTCAGTTCCGTCGCGGTTCGGGCCGCCACCGGGCCGGACGCGTTGGTCATCCGGTCGAGCGTCACATCGTGACAGACGACGACGATGCCGTCAGCCGAGAGCCGAACGTCGAGCTCGAGGCCGTCGGCACCGGTGGCCAGGCCGTGATCGAACGCCACGATGGTGTTCTCCGGTGCGAGGGCGGCACCGCCCCGATGCGCGAACACGCGCGGCACGCCTGGACGAAAGAACGGCACAATACTTAAGGTTAGCCCAGAGGGCGGAACGCAGGACCGAGAGACCGCAGCGCCGCGAGCCTCAAGCCCTGATAGGATCCGGATATGTTCAGAACCTCGTCGATCACTACGCTGGGTGCGCTGCGTCAAGCGGTCGACCGCGGCGACGTCGCGCGCCGCCCGGTGCAGGAGGAGGTTCGCGACAACCTGATTCGGAAGCTTCGCGACGGTGGTCCGTTGTTCCCGGGGATCATCGGCTATGACGACACCGTCGTGCCGCAACTGGTCAACGCACTGCTCTCGCAGCACAACTTCATCCTGCTCGGCCTGCGTGGACAGGCGAAGACGCGTCTGCTGCGCGCGCTGGTGACGCTGCTGGACGAAGAAATCCCGGTGATGCCCGAGTGCGAGATCAACGACGATCCGCTCGCACCGATCTGCGCGTCGTGTCGTACGCGTGTCGCGCTCGAGGGCGACGCCACGGCGGTGTCGTGGCTCTCACGCGAGTACCGCTACGTCGAGAAGCTGGCGACACCCGACGTCACGATCGCCGACATGGTCGGCGACATCGATCCGATCAAAGCGGCGCGGTCCGGCCTGCAGCTCTCCAACGAGCTGACGATGCACTATGGGCTGCTGCCGCGCGCCAATCGCGGCATCTTCGCCATCAACGAGCTGCCCGACCTCGCCGGCAAGATCCAGGTCGGGCTCTTCAACATCCTCCAGGAAGGCGACATTCAGATCAAGGGTTACCCGGTGCGTCTTCCGCTCGACGTCATGATGGCCTTCACCGCCAACCCCGAGGACTACACCGCGCGCGGCAAGATCATCACGCCGCTCAAGGACCGCATCGGCTCCGAGATTCGCACGCACTATCCGGCGGGCCGCGCCGACGCGCTGGCGATCACGGCGCAGGAGGCGTGGATCGCACGCAACGGCGTCGGCCCTCGCGCCGACGTGCCGTCGTTCGTCGCGGAGGTCGTCGAAGAAGTCGCGTTCCAGGCCCGGCAGGATCGCCGTATCGACAAGCGCTCGGGCGTCAGCCAGCGCCTGCCGATCTCGGCGATGGAGAACGTCGTTTCGAACGCCGAACGGCGTGCGCTCGCGGCGCACGAGGACGTCGCGGTCGCGCGCGTCACCGACGTCTACGCCGCACTTCCGTCGATCACCGGCAAGTTCGAGATGGAATACGAAGGCGAGTTGAAGGGCGCCGAGGTGGTCGCGCGTGATCTGATTCGGGCGGCAGTGGCGGCCGTGGCTGAGGGGTACCTGGCCCATGTCGAGACGCGGCAGGTCATCGAGTGGTTCGATCTCGGAGGCAGTCTGCAACTGAGCGACACGATGAGCGCGGACGAAGTCGTGACGCACGCCCGCCAGGTGCAGGGCCTCGTCGAGCTGGCCCACGCCACGGGCATTCCGAAGACCGCGCCGGCGCCACTGCTGGCGTCGGGCATCGACTTCATGCTCGAGGGCCTCTACGCGACGAGAAAGATCAGCCGCAGCGACGAGCGCGGCTATCACGGCGCAGAGCCGACGCTCCGCAAGCCATCGCGTGAGATGAGCCTCGATGAAGAGCCGCGAGTGCCGTCGGGGGGAAGCCGGAAGAAGTACTACAACTAGTCGAGGACTTTGAAGAATCGGTGCAGTCCTCGACTAGTTGAACAGCGTCTTTTTGGCGCGCTTCGCGCGCCGGCGGCCGCTAGCGCGGCCGCGCAGCAGGAGGCATGAACTCCCTGGTGGACGATGAAGTTTAGATATACGAAGTACACCGGCGACCTGCTCGACGAGATCGACCTCGAAGATCTCGTGTCGAAGCTGTCCGATCTGCTGTTGTCGAGCGGGTTCAGCAATCCATGGGGCAATCCGCTGGAGGACGAGAGCGATCGCACGATGCAGGCGCTGCACGACGCGATCCTCGAAGCGTTGTTCAGCGGCGGTCTGTTGTCGGACGAGGCGATTCAGCGGCTGCTCGGCGAGCCGGCTGACGGCGACCAGGAGCAGGCCCGGCAGCAACTCGAAGACCTGGTGCAGCAGATCATCGAGCGGATGATGGAGCAAGGCTTCGTCACCGGGGCGCCGGATCTCGAACAGGAGCGCGAGCATCGCCGCGGTGCCGGGGGCGGCTATGGCGAGGACGCCGGGCCGGTGAAGTTCGAAGTGACCGACAAGGCGCTCGATTTCCTCGGCTACCGCGCGCTGCGCGATCTGCTCGGCTCGATCGGCCGCAGCGACGCCGGACGCCACGAGACGCGTCACTTCAGCACCGGCGTGGAGACGGCAGCGGCACCCAAGCCGTACGAGTTCGGCGACATGCTGAACATCGACCCGAGCAGCACGATTCTGAACGCCGTGAAAAGAAGTCGGGAGTCGTTTTCGCGGACGGCCGGGGTGGCCGCGCCTGCCGACGCCTTCTCCATCGACGTCGACTATCCTGACTTGATGGTGGCGCAGAGCGAGTATCAGAGCTCGTGTGCCACGGTCCTGATGCTCGACTGCAGCCATAGCATGATCCTCTACGGTGAGGATCGGTTCACGCCGGCCAAGCGGGTCGCGCTGGCGCTCGCCCATCTGATTCGCACGCAGTACCCCGGTGATTCACTGCGCGCCGTGCTGTTCCACGATTCGGCCGAGGAGATCCCGCTCAAGCAACTCGGACGGGTGCGCGTCGGCCCGTACTACACGAACACACGCGAAGGGCTCCGCCTCGCGCGACGGATCCTCGAGCGGCAGAAGAAGGACATGCGTCAGATCGTGATGATCACCGACGGCAAGCCGTCGGCGCTCACGCGGCCCGACGGTCAGATCTACAAGAACGCCTTCGGCCTCGATCCGTTCATCGTCTCCGAGACGTTCGCCGAAGTGAGCGCCTGCCAGAAGGCGGGCATCATGATCAACACGTTCATGCTGGCGCGCGACCACGACCTGGTCGCGTTCGTGCGCCGCGTCGCGGCCATCTGCCGCGGCAAGGCGTACTTCACGACGCCCTACACGCTCGGCCAGTACGTGCTGATGGACTACATGGATCGGAAGACGCGGACGATTCACTGAGACACGCGACGCCATGTCCTCGATGCTGCCCCCGACCATCCCGGTTTTCCCGCTGCCGAACGTCGTGCTCTTTCCCAACGTGTTTCTGCCGCTGCACATCTTCGAGCCGCGCTACCGCGCCATGGTGCGCGACGCGCTGGCGACCGATCGCATCATCGGCATGGTGCTGCTGCGGCCCGGCTTCGAACGCGACTACGAAGGCCGTCCGCCGGTGTACCCGGTGGGATGCGCCGGCGTCATCACGCACTCGGAAGTGCTGCCCGACGGACGGTTCAACATCATCCTGAAGGGGATCGAAAAGTTCCGGATCACCGGCGAAGATGCGAGCCACTCCTACCGATTGGCCCACGTCGAGGCCGTGCCCGATGCCGCCACCGACCAGGAGCGTGTCACCATCGCCCGCTATCGACATCGGCTCGAGGCGTTGGTGGCGTCGGCCACCGAGCACGGACGACAGGAGCCGAAGCTGCCGGAGGCCGTACCCGATCAGGATCTCGTCAACGCCTTGGCGCAGTACTTTTCGTTCGAGCCGCTCGAACGCCAGGCGCTGCTCGAATGCAACGGCGTGCTCTCACGCTGCCAGGCGTTGATCGACCTGCTCGAGATGCGAACGATCGCGCTGCGCGGCACCACCTGGGCCGGCGGCGCCGTACATTAAGGCTCTCTCATTCCGCAGCACTCGTTCTACGGAGCGACGGCCGATGCCGGCCATCAGTTCGGTCGTCGTTTGACAGTCAGTACATCGGTCGCGATGTTGCCTGCCGCATCGAGCGCGGTGACGGTGATGGTGTTCGGTCCCATCGCGAGCGGGACGCGTGCAGTCCAACTCGTCGTGCCTGTCGTCGTGCCGATCTCGCCGCGATCGTTCGTCCACGTGACCTGCACCACGTTGCCTCCAGCCGTGCCGCTGATGTCGAGCGTCGATGTCGACGTGAGATGACTGCCCGACGTCGTCGGACCAGTAATGCTCACCGTCGGCGGCGTCGGGTTTGGCGCTGGCGCGGGCGCGGGCGCGGGCTGGCTCGTAATCGTCCACGTGAACGTCTGAGAGGCGGTCAGCACACCATCGGACACTCCCGCGGTGACGGTGTGGGTTGAGACAGTGGACGGAGTACCCGAGATGTACCCCGTCGATGCCATGAGAGCCAACCCGGGCGGAAGACCGGTCGCACTGTAGCTCACTGGAGTACCGTCCGGATCGCTTCCCTGGAGCTGCAGACTGGTCGGCTGTCCACTCGTAGAGAATTGGGGACCTGGATTCGTGAGTACTGGAGCGTTGCTACTGTAGCCGCAGACTTCGCTCGACTTGAGTCCTTCGCTGCGATCGGCGATGTACGCGGATACGGCGAAGCAGTATCGCTGTCCGGCGACGGCCGCCGTCCAGGCATAGGCCGTCGAGAGTCCGACGTCGATATGCTGCGTGTATGTGGCCGACTGAGTACCGACATGCAGCATGTAGCCGACAACGGTAATCTCGGGGTTCGCGTTCCAGACCACCGCAATGGTGTCAGCGGCCGCTGGTCGTGCCGCAGCGGTGATGATCGATATCGATGTAAGAACGGTGAGAAGAGTACACGCGCGAACAGACGTCGTGTGTGCCATGTTCCGGGCGCGGCATGCGTCCGAACCCCCCAGAAAGCAACACAAGAGGACTCGTCATCGCCTTTCGTTCAACGCCGTTGTGGACGCTGAACTCGCTACCGACTGCGCGACTGCAGTGCCTGCGGAGCAACTTCCTCGCCGCTGAAGCGCGTACGGACGAGGTGATTCGCGCAAACGCCTGATCGCGCGTGCGTTCGCTTGCGAGTGGCACAACGCAAGCCTGATAAATCTGGACCGGAATGACCGGTCCGGTCGTAACGGAGTTACATCGAACGTTGCCGTGCCGACATCGAAGTTACATCGAACGTTGCCGACATCAAACTGAGGGACAACTGCGCACCCACGTCGTTCTGGCTGTCGGTGTGCGAAGCTCAGTCTTGGGCGTCCGGTCGTCGTTTGACGCTCAGCACATCGGTCGCGATGTTGCCGGCCGCATCGCGCGCGGTGACAGTGATATCGTTCGGTCCCATCGCGAGCGGGACGCGTGCGGTCCAGCTCGTCGTGCCTGTCGTCGTGCCGCTCTCGCCGCGATCGTTCGTCCATGTGACCTGC
>Ga0111538_10004025_pt1 | contig 20476 bp, 33 predicted proteins | sample SoiMethybrSBSTD1_FD_79669 | JGI IMG/M metagenome (GOLD analysis project Ga0111538, IMG submission 79669) | Bulk soil microbial communities from a Populus tree surrounding site in Tennessee, USA - Soil MetaG P. TD hybrid SBSTD1 (version 2)... | ecosystem: Environmental > Terrestrial > Soil >... | reverse complement strand
CTTGCAAACAGGGGCGGGATTCCGCAAAGCGGGTGGAATAAGCAGTTCATGCGGTCGTGGATGATGTCGCGCGCCGGAACGATTATATCTTCGTCAAGCCCGCTGATCTTGTCTGCCGCCAGCCTATAGAAAATCGACCCATCATCGGCGACGAGTGGCCATACCCTGTTGGGGTCTAGCGGGTAGAGCGCATTCACAACCCCGCGCAAATCGCGCGACTTGAGAATGTAGGAATTCCCTCGGTTAAGCTTTGATAGCATCCAGCTTTCCCAAAACTGGATGCGGGTCTGGTACGGGTTCGGCTTGCGCAGAACCGGATCATAGGCGGGGTTTGGCGTCTCTAGCCAATTGCCGTCAGCGTCCCGCTTCACAAACTTTACGCGCAACTTCGCAATGTCCGACGCGATAAGCGTCTTGCAGGCGAAGTCAGCGTAGTAGGACATCGCCGCAGCATTGTCGACCACGACGTTGTGCTGCCACGCCCCCGCGTAGGACTCGCGGATGATCGGCCACCAGCCGCCGCGACCCTCGCTGACCATTTGCAGCGCCTTGCCCTTCGTTCCGGTGAAGGGAATGCGCCAGCCGAAAAGTTTCATCGGCGAGCAGACCTCGCGAGTTCGATCTCGGCCGCAAGCCGACGCTCGCCCCAGCGACCGTCGATCTCGATACCAAGCGCACCGGCCTGCTCGCGCAGGTCCGTCATCCTGCTCTTGCCGCTGAAATAACCGCCCTGGCCGTATGCAGTCACCGGCGGCGGCGCAGACCGCGCCTTGTTCTGCGCCACAAGCAACAGCGCATGGAGCGCGGGGGCATAGAATTCGTCGCCGGCCGCAAGCTTGCGGTGATTATAGGTCAGGCGCTTTCGCGCAATTAGCTTTTGCTGTTCCATCCACGCCTCCACATAAAAAGGGGCGGGCCAAATGGCCCGCCCCTCATATTGCTTGCTGATAACGGCAGTTTACGCAGTCGGGACGTCGCCGCCCCAATCAACCGACGTGAGATACGCAACAGCCGAAGCGCGAGCGCGCTTCCACGAAATCGTACGTTCCGCCCTAAGAGCAACGCTGTTGGTCTGGAACATCGAAACCGACGCCGCCGTGGCGGTGCCAGCCGTCGCGTCCATGCCGAGGCCGGTGGAACGCATCTCGATCGATGCCTCGCGGCTCATGTCGACGGACACCCCGCCCTCGTCGCCGAGGAAGATGTCCGACGCATTGACCAGAACCACGACATCGCTGAGGTGGTCGCTGACGATGACCGGGAAGCCGAACAGCGACCCGCTCGCCGAACTCCGATTGATATTCATCGACGGGAATTCGCTTTGGCCCAACGCGTTCGTCATCATCGCAATGGCCATTGCCGCACTGGTCGGCATAATCAGCACGCCATTGCTCGGAGGATTGTCCGCCTCATGGAATTTGGCGAACAGCGCGCGGAGGTCGAGGCGGACATCGTCCGCATCGTCACCGGACGAGACGATCGTCTCGGCACCGTTGGTGATAGAGGCCGGCTTCACATTCGCCGAGCCCGAGTTCGACGGATCGATGAACGCGACATCCAGACCCGCCACGATCGCCTGCACCAATGCATCGCGAACGATGGCATCGCTGTTCGGCGAACTGTAGCGAATGTTCTCCTCGGTCAGAACGCAGATATTTGCGATCTTGAGAGGAGTCAGCGTCGACCGGTCGAAGTCGAACGCGGTCAGCGGCTTGGGCTTGCCCTCGCCGACCCAGTAGGCGTCACCACCACCGGTCTGCGTGACATACGGCGTATAGAAGTCGAGCCGCCGCAGGCCGGGAATGCCACCCGTGCCGAACTTGCCGACAATGGTGGCCGGGCGCAGATACTCGAGGAACGCCGCAACCGCCGCGCCCTCCTGCGAGACCAGGTCGTAGGCCCAGTTACCGGACAACGTCGTGCCGGCAACCACCTCGTTGGCCTTGGTGATGATCCCGACGACCTCGCTGTCGGGGCCATACATGCGCTGCGCCATGACGAGTGGCGCCTCGCCGGCCAAACGGGCCGCCATCTTGACCTTCACGAGCCGCGTATAACCGATGCCGGGCTCGAGCTTCGGCGGAGTCTTGACGACGATGTGACCGCCGCGGGCCTCGCTCGCGGACTGCGCGTCGTCGGCCTTGATGACCGGCTTCGCCGTCTTGGCAAGGTTGGCCTCGAGTTGACGCAGGCGGACCAACTGCTTGTCAATCGCCTCAAGCTCGGATTGCAGGTTGTCGAACTGCTCATCCTCGGCCGCATCCATAGTGCGGTCCTCGGCAAGCGACTTCTGTGCAACAGCCTCCTGCGCCGCCTGGCTGGCTGCGCGCTTGGCCTCGAGAGCAGTAATCTGCTCTGCATAGGTTTTCATGTTAACCGCTCCGGGTTTCCACGATTTTGGAAAGCCCGCTGCGGCGGGATGGCTTAGTTTCACTACACGCGGCGGCCGTTGCTCCTTCAGGAGCGTTGCCGGTGAGTGGTCACTTTCGTTGTCGCTCAGGGTCCGAAGGTTTTCGTCGAGCGACTTAACGGTTTGAATGCTCGCGTCGGCATTGGCTGGAATGGTAACAAGCGAAAGTTCCAGCACCTCGCTTTCGATAAAGCGAAGCCCGCCGTCTTCCATGCGCGAGAATTCGAGTTCTCGGAAACCAATCGACACGCCGCGCACTAGCCCGAGCTTTACCTCGCCCCATGCGGTGTCGATGCGGTCCTTTAGCGGACCAGGCTCGGCCACCTTTGGCATAGTGGCCGTGAAGCCGATGCCGGCCTTTGTCGGCTTATCAAACTTGACGGTGCCAACCGGCATATCGCTGCGGTGATGCCAGAGTAACGGCATGGGGTTGGTGAACTTGACGCCGAGCGGCTCAACGATGTCGCCGACGCGATCGGGCGCGGGAGTGGTAGCAATCCCGGTAATTACCCGCTGCTCATCGCTCACCTGCTTGATATCAAGCAGGCTATATGCCCGATGCATCATAGTGATATGCCCATGAAAAGAGGGGCCGACCGTTCATCCGGGTCGGCCCCAGTCGCGGGAGGAACAAGCGGGGGCGCTCTTTCTTCTGAGCTACGGAGTCAATCCGGCCGGACTTGAACCGGCGCCCTCCCCCTAGCGGATTAGCCGACGACCTCGAGGCGGGTTTGCTCCTTCGCCTCGGCCTCATTTCGCGGCGCGGCCGGCAGCTGCAAAACAGTCGCCTCCTGACCCTCGATAACGTAGGTCAGCAGTTTGGTTTCCCCGTCCGGAGGAAATTCGAGCGCATCGTGGTGTGCGTGCAAAAGGTCGCGATTGATCTGCCGGAAGATGGCGGTTTTCGAGAAAGTTTTGTTTTCGCCGTACATTTCCACATTCTCGGCGAATGCCAACTCGGTGCCGGGCAGCACGCAAACGGCGGTGTCCGGCTCGCTCGGCGAGCAGAAACCGCGAGTGCCAACACCGAAGTTTTTCACCGTCAGCTTGTCGCCAACTGCAGCGGGACGCGACTTCAAGTGCATCAGGCTATAATCGCACATAGGTACGGCTCCACGTTTGGCCGCGCCCATTGCGCGGCGAGGTCGAACAGCGCGAGGATGATGCCGAGGATGGCGGCGAGGAGAATCACGTTCAGGGGGCACTCAGCGCCACGAGTGCGCCATCGGCCTGCTCTGGGTAGATCGTCAGCGAGCGTATCTGTGCGGTGCCTGAAAAAACTATCTCGTCTATCGCCGTCGCGACGGTCGCGACGCAGGTCGCGATGTTGTCGCCGTTCAGGGACGCCGACAACTTGGTTGCCGAGAGAGTGAACGCCACTTTGTTGACACCCTCGACCACTCCGGGCGCCTCCGAATCGGAGACGTTTGCGACAAAGTCCTTGACAAGGACAAAATTACTAAGATTGGTCCCGCAATTCATGTATAGATCAGTGGAAAAATCAGCAGATTTGATGGCTTCGCATGAAATGTCACCGTTTCCAGTTGGCGAATTGAACGTAAATACCAACGTGCTGCCGCCAAGCGCCGCCGCGAGTGCCGCCCCAACCAAAATAGGCGACCCGGAAATTATTCCATTAGAATCGATATCAGTTGCCGGATTAAACGGCCCCCAGTTGCCGGGGTTCTGTCCAACCAGCCCGCCCACAGCAACAACAGTGGCGCCGTCCCAATACAATCCATTCATGAAATCGGCATGAGTTAGTGCTCCGTCCGGCACCCACTCCGGGGTGGTGTCATAGGTCTGATCTGCTGCCGCCGCCTCGGATTCCGTGAGCCAAACCGTCATGCGGTTTTTCACACCGGTATCTTCCGTATCGGCCGCGGCGGCTACATCATAGGTCGGCCATACGAGAATGCGGTTCTTCCGGCGGGCGGTGTAGACGGTCATACGAACAGCATCCGATATTCGGGCTCCCGCTCCTGCTTGTGCAGGACAAGCGGCGATATGGCATTCACCAGCGCGTCGATGCCGTCGATCTTATTCGGGCTCATCGCGCTTTCTTTGATCGGCAAAATCGTCTCATCCCGGCGGCGGGCAACGACAACGTTTGACGCCATCCAATTCATGACCGGGTTGCCGTCGTGCCGCAGCCGCAACGGCCCGCCTTTCACGCGCGCCTCGATCTCCTTGCAAGGGTCGGTCGTCGCCGACGCCTTCTTGTGCAGGACAGTCGCGATGGGCTTGTCAGGCGTAGCGTGCTTTTCGTTCAGCCTCGAGGCCATCGCCTGCGCCGCGGCAAACTGGTCAAACGTTATCGCGCGGACGCTGAAACGTTTCAGCCATTCCTCGATCTGTTCCTCGACCTCGTTATGGTCCACCCAATCGCCGGGCGTTAACCGCAAGTGTCCCTGCGTCGACCACGTCCGGTATGGCGCCGGGCCGCGCCCCTCGGCGTGCTTCGGGTCGGCCAGGACCTCATCGGGCAACCAAAACACAGGCTTACAAAGAAGCCGGCCGCTCGTGTCAATCGCGGCCAGCACGATCGCCGTGATATCGTTTTTGTCAGCGAGGTCGGCACCGACATAGCAGTCGAGGCCCTCAAAGTCTGACCACGCTAGCGTCGGGTCGGCGCATTCCATCCATTGCTGCTGGTTGAGCCAGGCCGACGCCGAGGACATCCAGACGTTGAGCCGCTTAGTCTTGAATTCCCCCTCGTCGCCGGGCGAGACCTTCGCATCTGCAGCATAGGCCCGCATAGACTCCAGCGAGGGCGTAATCCCGAGCATGGGGTTGGCTTTCACCCATACCCGCTCATTGAAGGGGTCGTCCTTTTCGTCAATCGTGAAAATAACGGCGAAGAGGTGGTCTAGCTCGATCACGCCCTCGAGGACCTTGACCGCGGCCGACCGCTGCTCGTAACAAACCCCGTTGGTATTATAGCCCGCCGTGGTGATTATCCAGAGCAGGGGATTTTTCCGGGCGCCAAAGCTCGACCGCATCACGTCGAACAAGCTGCGGTCGGGGTGGGCGTGCAACTCATCCAGCATGACGACGTGGGGATTCCACCCGTCCTGCGTTCTGCCTTTCGCGTTAATCGTTTGAATAGTCCCGCCATTCTGGCGACACGTCACCGCCCGCGCCCAGGGCTCAAGTTCGAAAGCCTCGCGCAAGTCCCCAGTGCGCTCGACCATCCGCTTCGCCGGTACAAATACCTTTTGAGCCTGCTCGGCCGTCGTGGCGCCGATAACTATCTGCGGGCCGACCTCCTGCTCGCAGGTCAGGCAATAAAGGGAAACCGCAGCTGAGAGGGTGCTCTTTGCAAACTTCCGAGCGGCCTCGATATAGACCGTACTAAATCGCCGGCCGCCGTCCGATTTCCGCCGCCATCCGAAGATAGTCGTGAGCAGGAAAATCTGGACCGGCTCAAGCTTTATGGTAGGCGTACCCCACGTGCCTTCAACGTGGGGCAACTTTTGAATGAAGTCACAAACGTCATTCGCGCGTTCGGCGTTGTACTCGTATTCCCAATTAGAGCGCCGTAGGTCGCGTAAATGCCTCTCACAGGCTAGCCGGCATAGGCGACCCGCTAAAACCTCACCAGCGGCCACCCTACGGGCATACAAAGCGCCTTGCGAGGAATAATCACCCTTGCTTTTTGAACTTGCCATTTCGGACGAAGGGGTTTTCTTTTGCGCCGGCGGAAACAATCATGCGCTGCGAGGCGGGCGTGTCTGTGAAGTTATTCGCGTAAGTCAGATAACAGTTCAGCATGGACGGAGTCGGGTGAGGCCCCTCCTTCCAAAGCCGGATCATTTTGGCCTCGAGCTCGCAGTACTGCCGCAGCGCCTCCTGGCAGCCGTCGACCTTCTGGCCGCGCTGCCGATAGCGTTCAACCTTAGTCACCCAAATCTGCTTGCCGGAGTCGGTCATGTCGGCCGGCGGCGGCAGGTCGTCCGGATCGGGCCGGCTCAGGTGGTTGGGATATAGGTCAACAACGGAGCGCTCGCGATTGAGCCTATTTGTGCCGCGCAATGCCTTGACGTCGTCAGACACCTTGCCGGGCATCACTTCCAGTCCTCGGCGTGGCCCTCGGTGTAAGCCTTCTCGATCGCCCGGTATATTCGCTCGATCAGTTCCGCCATGTCCTCGGGCTCTACATACGTGCCACTGATCTGGCACCAGTCAACGACCAGGTTTTCAGCAGCGACCCGGTGCGGGACATTCATCGGCCTAGCCCACTTTCCAAAAATTGCCCCCCCAAAAAAATGACCACGGCGCGGTTATTCTTTAGGCGTGTCCAAAACATAATCATCCCCCCCCTCGCCTACCGAAGGAATCCTCGGCCGCCGTGACGCGGCTGTGGCATCGCTTGCACAACGCGATAAGATTTGAAAATTCAAGTCGCAAATCCGGGCGCGATCGAACTCGTTGAACGTGATGTGCTTCGGTTGCTGGTGCTGTGCAGCCCAAGTGCATGCAACGAGGATGAGCCCGCAGGTAAGCGTTGCGTACCACATACCAGTCTCGGTCATACCCTCTGGCCTGTGAGTTCGGGCGCCGCTTGTCTAGCGCAGCCTTGCGTTCGCGCTCAGTGGACTGAGGTAGGAGGGATGGGGGCTTGCGGGCCATCGTCTTCTGTGGTCATGGCAGCAAAGGCCACGGCCATCATGTATTGATATATCTCGGCCAAGAGGAACGCTTCCCTCTCAACGGCGTCGAGATAGAGCTTGCGGTAAGCAAGCCATGCTTCCATATGATTTTGTCAATGCGTTGCTGGGGGCGGCGTCTTGTCGGGCTTGGCCTCGACCGCTCACACCTGGGTGCCGGATGCGGGTACGCCATGGCGCCGGCCTTAGACGGGGTACTACATATAGCTATTCGTACCCTATGTCAACCCCAACACTTCGGCGTCTCACCATTAGTTAGTTGGGCACAGCCGCACCTAAAACATCGGACAATAATACACCCAGAGCCGGGATGTATGGGGGTATTTCGCCAATCATGGCCCTCGTGGTTGGCATTCCAACGATTTTTAAGCGGGCGACCGCGCGAATATAATTCTTGTTTTTCATCATCCGTTAGCTCTGGCTCGGCCACTCGTGACCTAAACCCTGGGTCGGACAATCGCCTGCGAATTATTGCTAGTTTTGCGTCCAGTGACATGGCGTCTCCTTCCAATCGCCTCAATTGCCGCAGCAACTCCAAGCCTGCGATTTTCTTTTCGCATCGCAGCGGCTTCTTTGATAATATCTTCCGGCCAGCCCCACGCAACTGTGTGACCGTGTTTAAAAAATCGCACGGCAACGTGCCTGAGCCTGTGCGCATATGAGCCTAGAGCCCCATGCGCGACGCCGAGAATGTCCTCTGCGTCTTGCGTAGAAATTAACGTAATCACACCGCCTCCACCATTTCCGGTTCTAGCAACAGTGGCACCATTCTGCCGAACAGATCCAGTTCTACCCCGACTTTCCTAGCCTTATCGTTCACGGAAACCACGCTTCCGAACAATCCGGCAAAGGATAGGGGTTCAAGAATTCTAACGTAGGAACCAACTTTCAGCGTGATCGGAGGTCCCTTTGGGGAATTAGCACCCGAGAGCTCTACCTCCTTTTCCCGCAGATGTTTGATTATCGCGTCCGGTACAGGTACCGGCCTTTCGCCTATGGTCAGTAATCGCAGGACGCCGCGGGTATCGTTGATTTTTCCCCAGCGCCAATCCTCGGCGGCGACGTCGAACCCCGCGAACACGTAGCCTACAAGCATCGGCCTCAGCACGATCCGGTGCCTGTGCTTGTTGACCCGAATGCGCTTGGGCACCTTGGGGTCGAAGATATCAATCAGCTCGGAGCGCAGGGAATTGGCCACCTTGGCCTCCTGCTGGGGTTCGACCTGCACTACATGCCAACGCCTTTGCAGGTCGCAGGCCGGTTCGAGCGGACGAAACGCCGTCAGGTATGGGCCGATCGGGTGCAGCTTATCGTCCCGAATTTCCCCGCCGATCTTGCGCTGCAACCACCGTAAGGCGGCGTTGGCGATAGGCCCGATTTGGTATGTCATGCTGCTGGCGGTCATTTCTCAGGCAGTGGCTTGAGTTCGTTCTGCGGCCTGGTCCGCGGGGGCGAGCGATAGTCGTTGCCCACGTCAGGGCTCATTCCTTGCCGGGGGCCGAATTTCTCGGCGGGGGCCTTATGAACCCCATTTTTCGCTCGCTGTTGTTGAAATGGCGACGTGACCCAGTTCCTCCAGGTCGCGTGCCAGTCGGCTTTCAGCCAATTATTGGCCTTGGCGTAGTCTGCAAAGCGCTGTTCTTCGGTGGCGATTTTGTTGTCGTCCCAGCCATGCTTGCGGGCGTGCTCAATGTCGACTGGGTCTAGCATCCAGCCTTGGGGAAGGTGTTGCTTAGGGCTTGGCTTCCTACCCCGTTTTGGCTTCCCGCTTTCCTGTGCGGGCGTAGATATAGAATCTTCTTTAGATTCTATATCTACTCTAGACTCTAGAATATAAGTATTGGGTGACCCATGCTCATCCCCATTGGGTGACCCATTGGGTGACCCATTGGGTGACCCATTGGGTTTCCTATTGGCCCACCCTTTGGCTGCGGCCTCTGCTCCCTTTTGGGATTTCTCGTGATCTCTCACCATCCTACGGGAGAAAACGACCCCGTTGTTCGTGCTAAAAACTTGGTGTTTTGCTAGCTCGAGGAAGGCGTCTTCAACCTCTCGTTTTGACGACCCAATTACCCTCGCCAATTCCTCTAATTTTGGCGGTTTTCCATTGATTGTCAGGTGGCCATACGGTTCGCTTTCGTGCATAATGGCCAGCATATCGGCCCACAACCCACGGGCGGCCAGCGAACACATTCTAACGCGAGGATCGCCGCGCCAATCCGAAACAAAGAATTTCAGGAATGGGCGCTTCACGTTCACGCCTCGCCGCTCCACCCGACGATCATGGCGTCGGCAATTGCCGACTTTAGGATGGGGATTGGAACGGGGCATGAAACGGTTACATACCCCCGATTTTGCGCCCTCTTTGCTGGGTACGTCTCAACCCACTGCTGACCGAATAGGCGCCATGCACGCTGCAACGTTTGCGTTGGAAATAGGTAGCAGGTCTGGCTGGGAATGAACGCATAGGCGATAAAATCGCACGCCAAGGGTTTTTGAACCCAGCCCGGAATTCTGCGGCCCTCATCAGACCACCTCTCGAGCAATATGTCGTCCCAATCCCTTTCCCTTACCTTTTCGTCAATGGTTAAAGTTCGGCCGCAACTGAGAGTGAGGACGCGATCTATGCCTCCCCGCTGCGCCCAGCCGTCATCCCGAACAGACACCGCCGACACGAGGCTTGGAAACGCCTGCCTGTAGACTTCAATCCACCATGGCGCGTCTGCTTGGTGATGCGATCGCGCCAAGCTCTCCGCAAAACTATGCAACATCGGCCTGATTGCCCCGTGCATCCCATCCTGATCTGGCCTTACCCCTGCAAAACAGTTCTACTTTGGGTAGGGCGGGGTAGGCTCGCTCGATCATTTCGTAATAATAATCCGGCTTGGCGCTGTGCTCTCCTCGTCGTTGGCGATGCACTGAGGGCGGGCGGTTGGCTGGCTCCGGGGGCGGAACCTGCCCGCGCTTCGCAATTAGCAAAAGTTCGTGTTGATTCCGCGCATGATAACCCATGCCAATAAGTTCTTTGTCCCAAACAAGGTTTGTACGATAAACAAACCCCCATGCGGTAATAACTTCCATGCATTCGGCAAGCTTGGGTGCCGTAGCCCAGAGAAACAGGACCGCGTCGTCTGTTGCAAGATCGGAGACTGGCATTTGGCATATTTCCTCCAGCGTCATCGTGGGATAATGATTTTCGATCGCCCTATTTGTTGCGCCAATAGGGGGGTTTTCGTACTGCCAAGGCGGGTCGGCGTATATGATAGGAAACCGTATGGACGTATTCAGGTCGGAGTTGCCCTTAGAAATTTCGACAAGTCTGGCAATTCTTTCGCTGCGGTCAGATTCAATCTTTACGGTGCGCTGAACCGCCTCCCTAGTACGAGCAACGCTAGCCTCAAAGTCCTCGTCCGATAGCAACCCGAGCGCCCTCGCTTGCTTTGCGAGATTCTTATCTATGCCCTGTGAGGAGAGCGTCGGGCGATCGTCTAGGATCGGGGTATTGGATACCCCGATCTTTTTAGGGCCAGGCGGCGCCAGGCCGACCGTTTCCTTTTGCGCTTGGCGCAACTGATCGAGCCTGCGCGTAGCGCGCATTCTGATCTCGACCGCGTCTGCCTCAAGGTCTTTGTTTTTGGCTTGGCGCGCATAGGCGGCCATAGCGACCGCTTTGTCCCGTATGTCTTTTGCCTCATCGACGGCCTTTGCTTCAGCTAGAGCTCGGCACGCCGCATCGTATCGAATTAGGTTGTTGCTCATTGTTCACTTCGGCTCCCACCCCGGCCCGCCACCTGCCATCCGCCCGCGGATTAATCTGTAGGCCTCGGCGACGGAGCCCCATGCGTCTGCCGTGGCGTCGTAATCGTCCCGCGGCTGTTCGCCCTCGCCCCTTTCTTCCTGCGAGTGCGTCGGCGGCCCCTCTGTGAGAGTTGCTGCGTCAGCGGGCGAACAGCCGCGGATCATGTTGGGACGTTCGCGAGCCAGTGCTTTGTCCCATCGTTTGTCGACACGCTCGGCGCGATCGTCCTTGTTGTTTTGGCTTGGGTCGTCGTCGAACAGTTCCAATTCGTGCATGTGTCTGTAAACCGTGGCGTGGTTTCGCCTGATGTGTCCGGCCCTCCACAGCTCCGAGGTGATTTGCTTTGGCTTTCGCCCCTCGCCGTGCAGCCGGCAGATCAGCGCGTCTTCTTCCGCGGAGAATTCCTTTAACTCGCTGCTCATGGTTCTCCCGGTTGCTTAAATTCCACGCCAGCGTGCTTTAGTATGGCTTTCAGCGCCGAGACGTCGGCGACGGTCGGCTCGTCATTCACCCCAAGCAGTCCCCCGATTTTTCTAATTGCATGAAGGACGGTCGTATGGTCGCGACTAAACTTGCGCCCTATCTCCGGGAGTGTCCGCTTAGTTGCCTCTTTAACTAAATACATGGCAATTTGTCGCGGATACGAGATTTTGTCGCCGCGCCGGCATGAGAAGATATCGTCGCATGTTATGTGAAAGTATCGGCAGGTGGCGTTTATTATTTTGTCGGCGGGGGTTACGGGAACTGTCCTCCTGGGCGGCGCGCCTGTTAGTTCCGCCTGCGGTTTGTTGGAAAACTCCCGTTCCCAGGCTTCCTCCATCTCGGCAAAAAGAACTGCCTTGGCGGCAGCGTCAGCGGCAGCGGTCCACGCGCGGTTTTTGGCCTCCCGTTTAATTCGAATCTGGAGAAAGTCCCGTTCCCTTTGCTTCCGCACGACAAGCCGCGAACGCGCCAGCACCTCTTCGGCCGTTTTCAGTCTACGTACGCCATAAGCGGTCTCGGGATCAGCGAACTGCATTGTTGACTCCTACTGTTTGCTGCACTGAACGATCGCTCCACTGACGGGAATTGCGCTCGTGCATACTGGCCCTTATGGGTTTCCACCGCAGTTCTAACCCAAGTGCCTTTCCCCATCGCAGAAGAAGTTCGAAGCTTGGCACGCGGGTCCCTATCTCGAACTTGTTATAGTCCTGAGGTTGGAAGCGAATTCGTCTGGCTATTTCGCGTTGAGTTAGCCCGAGCCTCTCCCGCTCGTCCTGCAATGCCCTCAACAGGGAATATCGCGGTGTTTTCTTTTGCTTTTTTCGACGCAGGCCAAACTCGTATGCCTTTCGTCTGATCGATGCCGCGGAGTGCCTCGGAAACAGGGCGCAGAGAGCGTCCGTAGCGATGTCTGTACTGTACTTTTTGCGCAGGAGCACCACCTCGGACCCAAGCCAGTCGTGATGAGACCGGCGCACGACTCCCATGCGTTCAGCCTTCAGCCTGACCTGATTACGATTGCGGCCAGGCAGCGCATGAAGTATCCCTATCCATGGCGCACCGGGATATAGGCTGCGCACCGACGCCATTTCGCTCGCGGTCCAGAGCTTCATGGGCGGCCCAATCAGTCGAGCATCCCGAGCGCGGCCATATATGTCGCGAGGATTTCCTCCTGCGCCTTTCGGTCCTCGGGGGTTTGCTTTCGCAGCCGAATGATGGTCCGCAGCGTCTTGCCGTCGAACCCGCTGCTCTTGGCCTCGGCGTATATGTCTCTGATATCCGAGGCGATTGCGGCCCTGTCGCTCTCGAGCGCCTCGATGCGGTCGACCACCGATTTCAGCTGATCGCCGCTCGTGTTGTGTCCGATGGGGGCCGGTTCGTCGTTCATTTTGCTTTCCTCCGCCAGATTTTTGCTCATTTGGGACACACAACCTGCGACATATTGTATATAACTTTGGTTATAGTGGTAAAAGTTCCTATGCCACCTCAACAGCTTAGGGGAAATTCACAACAGATTCATGGGGTTAACGCGCCTGCTGTAAGGGCATATACCTACTTGTCATTTGTGTGTCATCATGGTGATAGTACCAATCAGGGCGACGTTAAGTCGGGAGGCTGGCACAACCATGGGCGTCATAAGCCTTGATTATGAGCGTTCACGCCGATTTTTATCGACAGCCGGGGCGGGTCGTGGTACATCTACCGGCCATGCGGCGCCATCGGGCCAATTGTCCGAAAACCGCTGCATCACAGCGGTTAGTCTACCGACCGTGATGTCGGCTCCGGATTCTATCTGTCCGAGCCGCTTCCAGTCGTTTAGCACTAGGCCGGAAACGGTACTCAATTTTAGACCCCGGGCCGCGCAAAAGGCGTGGGCAACGGCCAAAAGTGCTTCGGTCCCCATCATGCTTGGAACTTATGCGGTAGGAAAACCAGATTTGTCAACGGTTTTTTTAAACAACCCACAAAAACAACCAATCGGTTATCCTGACGCCGATATGGAACTATCGGAACTATTGAAAATCGTTGAGCGCCTGCTCAAGGAGCAGAACCTCAGTGCCCACGAGGCATCGATCCGCGCCGGCCACCCGTATGTCATCCAGAACATGCGCCGGACGGTTAAGCAGGGCCGGACACGCCCTCGGCCCAAGCAGGAAACGCTGGCCGACCTGTTCCGCGTACTGGGTGAGCCCCCGCCCGGGGTGTTGGTTCCCGAGCCGCCACGGCCCGCCAACAGCCTGTCTGACGCAGACTGGTGCGATGCTCAGGCGGCCGAACTCGAGGCCAAGGCCAAGGAATATCGCAATGCCGCCGCAATAATTCGGCAACGGCGAAAATCTGGTTAGGATACCAAAAAACCGCTTGACGCGGTAATAGTACCTATGCGATAAGCCCTCCATCGTTCGGTTGGTGGAGGGTAAAAATGGACGAGCCAGATCGGACTACCCGGTACGTGGCCAGGCTCGACGCTCACCTTGCCGCGCTGCCCGGTCACAGCGAGCGTTCCCGGTTTTTGGCGCGGGAACTCGACACCTGGGAACAGCTGTATACGCGGTTCGTGCGCGGTGACTTGTCCGCGCTGAAAGACCCGCCGACCGCCTACGACTACTTCCTCACAATCGCACATCTGGCCGACCGCCTTCACCGCGAGCAGGAGGAAAACCACCCATGCATGACCCCGTAGCCAACCTGCTGCTGCTGGCGCTGATCGCCTGCTCGGGCGCAGGTGTAATCACCGCAGTTGCTCTGCTTTCCACCATGTTTCCAAGGAGACGACCCAATGACGACCACCCACGCTAACGCGCTCCTCTATATGACCGGCTTTGCAATAGGGTTTGTAGTGGTGGGGATGGCCCTTTTGTTGGCGGCACAGTGATGCTGGAGCCCGCACAGATAGTCCGCGCGGCCCAGATATGGGTTTGCGATACGTGTGGTGGGGAGGACCACAAGTCCTGTGGCTGTAATTCAACCGCCCGGATGCAGGCACTCCAAGTCGCGGCAGCGAGACATGCAGATCGGAATGAGCGCGAAAGACAGCGCATTAAGGCAAAAAGGGCCGCAGTTGTTGGCAACGCAGACGTTGAAAATGTTGAAGAAAAAAATAGAAACCACATTGCGGCGTGGGCCAAGGATCGGGCGGCAGAAGACCCCGACATAAGCGTAAGCTTTCCGCGCCATATCGCAAAATCGAACCAGCGGTCGGCTATTTTAATGAACTGTCACGCGGCAACACGAATCGCGCGAGAGGAGCTTGCGAACTATGAGGGACCGGTTGATGCCGAAATCCGGCGCGCATGTAGGCAAACTGCCGAGGCGTGGACTCAACTTGCAAACAAACTAGATGGGAGATGATTATGAAAAGATACTACCACACTTTTCGTCGGATTATGCCCGACGGAACTAAGTTCGAAGTGAAGGCACTCGTCAAACACCCGCGAAGAAAGGTGGAGATCGAAGTCGAAGAGGGCGACCTTGTCGAGGCCATCCGGCGAGATGGGTTTGCTGACGGACAAAACTGTGCCGGCGCTGTTTGTGTGTGCCGCCCAAAGCACAAGAAACTGTTTGATCATGAGGTTTCGGCGTTAGTCGATTGGTGGCACTCCCGGGTGTTTCTGAGTGCGGGTCGCCAGAGGAATGGGGTCGCTATTTGCTACTGCTATGCTCACTACGACACAGTCGAGGCGCTCTTTGATGGCGGTCGATCTGCGCTGCAAAAACTGCTCGGACGGATTCGAAAGAGTGGGCCAATTAAGGTTACGCTATACCCAATCAAGAGGGGAAAAAATCCGCGCACCGGAAAGACCAATCGCCCGAGCAGGACCCGTGGCACTAGCGGCGAGGAACGCAAACCTCGAAAGGGAAACGAGTTGCGACTTTGGAACTACCTGAAAGCGCACCAGTCGGCGGCAAAAACAGCGCAGGGGGCAGCAGCGTGACCACCGCCGCCCCCGGCATCTACGTCAACTTTCCGATTGACGACTACTACCGCGACCCGTGTCCGGCGCCGAGCCTGACGCAGTCGCTGGTCAAGATGCTGCTCGACCGGTCGCCGCTGCACGCTTGGCATAAGCACCCGCGCTTAAATCCCGATTGGAAGCCTGCCGATCCGACAAAGTTCGACCTTGGCAATACCGCTCACGCCTTGCTGCTTGGCCGCGGCAAGGAAATCGCCACGCTGCCATATGACGATTGGCGCACTAAGGAAGCTCGAATTGCCCGCGAGGAGGCTAGGCAAATGGGGAAGCTGGCCGTGCTCCTCAAGACTCGCAAGCGCGCCGGGGAAATGGTCGTCGCGGCGCGCGAACAGCTTGCGCTCCGCGGACTTGGCGGACTGCTCGGCCATGGTGACGCCGAGGTCATGCTGATGTGGAACGAGGGCGCGACATGGTGCCGTCAGCTTTTGGACTTCCTATCGACCGACAGGCTGACCGTTGTCGACTACAAGACGACCGAACTCGCCGCGGCACCCATGGCTGTGCCGCGAATGATGGTCAACGCCGGCTGGCAGATACAGGCGGCCATGGCCGACCGCGGCCTCGGCGTGCTCGACCCCGAGCGGGCGGGCCGGCGCCGCTACCTATTTGTCGTGCAGGAGGCCGAGCCGCCGTATTGCCTGAACGTGGCTGAGATCGGCGAGGTCGCCCTGACGATGGGCGCCAAGATGGTTCAGCGGGCGGTCGACTTGTGGGCCGAGTGCCTCGCCACCGATCGCTTCCCCGGCTATCCCGCCGAAATACTGCAGCCCGAGTTTCCAACCTGGGCCGAATGGCAATGGCTCGACCGCGAGGTGCGGGAGGACGAACTCGCCCGCCGCAAGGATGAGGGCGAGCCGCTCGGCGGATACCCGCGGGCGGCCTTCAATATTCTGGCTGGGGGCTGACCAATGAACGCGCCGCAACGATCTTTCGTCGCCAAGCCGGCGACCCGCGACCGGGTGCCGCTGCTCGTCGGGCTCATGGGGCCTTCGGGTTCCGGCAAGACTTTCTCGGCGTTGCGGCTCGCAACCGGCATCCAGAAGGTCGCGGGGGGCGACATCCACGTCATCGACACCGAGGCGAAGAGGGCGCTGCACTATGCCGACCAGTTTTCTTTCAAGCATGTCCAGTTTGTGCCGCCCTTCGGCTCGGTCGACTACCTCGAGGCAATCCGGCAGCAGGTAGCGGCCGGCGCCGGTGTCGTCGTGGTCGACTCTATGTCCCATGAGCACGAGGGGCCTGGCGGAATGATCGACCTGCACGATCAAGAACTCGACCGCATGGCGGGAAACGACTTCGGGAGGCGGGAGCGCGTTAAGATGCTGGCGTGGCAGAAACCCAAATCTGCCCGCCGGCATCTTATCAACGGGCTGCTGCAGCTGACCGCTAACTTTATCTTCTGCTTTCGCGCCAAGAATGTCGCCAAGCCCGTCAAGATCAACGGCAAGACCGAGGTCGTGCCGCAAGGCTTTATGCCAATTGCCGGCGAGGAATTCCTGTTCGAGCAGACCGTCAATTGTCTATTGCTGCCGAACAGCAAGGGTATTCCGACTTGGCAAAGTGAGAATATGGGCGAGAGGCAAATGATTAAATTGCCGCGCCACTTCGAAAAGATATTCGCGGACAGCCGGCCGCTCGACGAGCAGACCGGCCAAGCTCTCGCCGAGTGGGCGCGGGGTACAGCGGACCCTCCCCCGCGACCCTCGGTGGAGCAGGCGGCGGGTGAGTTGGGTGGCTCGCCCGCCGCCACTCTTTCAGTAGAGGACATGGCACGAGAGGCGGCCATGCGAGGCCGCACCGTTTTCGACGACTTCTATAAAAACTGCAACACGGAGGAAAAAACCAAGATCAGGGCTATCAAAACTGAACTAACGCCATTGTTCAACGCGGGAGAGTAGCAAATGTCAATGATCGAAACACTGTCCGGCAGACGCCGGAAGACGAACGGCCACGACGAGCCGCGCGACCTTGAGCAGCCGCCCGTCGTGTTTGCACCCAAGCTGTCCCCGGCCTCGCGCGAGTCTGTGCAGATTGCGGCCCTTGAGGCCGCCAATCGGCAGACCGAGGTCGAGTACCAGCAGGAGATTGACCGGCTGCGGTCAGAGGCGGCGGCGAAGGTCGGCGGGCTCGAGCGGCAGGTCTGTCGCCTCGAGGCCGAGCTTGACGTCGCGCAAGAGACGATCGCCGCGCAGCGGAGAGAACTTGACCAGTTGCGTGCCGACGTCCACGGCACCAAGGCGCGGGCGGGGATGCTAGCCAACAACCTTCTCGAGCTCATGCAGGACATCAACAAGGCGTTGCCAGACAAGGCGCCGCCGGTCGATCCCGAAACCCTGCTGCCCGGCATCGTCGCGCCAGCACCAGCCGCCGAGCCATGATCCAGCTAATCACATTCATGGTGACGCTCTTTGGAGTCCCGCTACTCGTGGGACTCCTCTTCACCTTTCAGGACGAGCTCGGATGGATGTGATGGAGGTTCATCCGCTCGTGGTCTTCGTGTTGTTTTGGGGACCACTCTGTCTTGCCGCCGCGGCCGTTATCTACTTCGCGAGCAGGCCGCTGTAACTAACCCAGAGTTTGAACACAAAGAGACGACGAAAGTTTGAACCATGAAACAATATAAAATTGTTGAGGCGGTAGAAGGGGGGTTTCTGGTTTATCCGGGTCCCACCCCTCCCTACGAGATCGGGGTGCCGATCTTTGCCTGTACAACGCTCGATGAGGTTCTGGTGTTCATCAGATCCAAGTTCGAGGGCACAAACTAGACGAGAATTTGGATGGTTACGCCAACGCAGCGCTACCACAACGCCAGATGCAAAGCCCGCATCTTGGATCGTCGAGAGTTTGAACGATTCATGCGCGATGGCGGCTACTGCGAGGGCACCCGCGAGCAGGAATGCATGATCGATGCGCTGCGTCTTGCGTATGAGGCCGGCGTTCGAGACGGCGCAAACACGGAAAACCCCTAAGACGAGTCTCTTGACATGAAATGTCGGCTGAAGTGCGAGAAGCCCGAGGCGATCGAATACACGCTGACGATCACCATGATGGCCAATGACTGGGAAAGGCTCCGCGATCAACTAGGAAAAGTTGGCTACACGTCTTGGCCCGCAGATGAGTTGTGCCGACAGATAGCCGACTTATTGGCGCAGGCCACGCTATTCTCCGTGTCTTCCCAGGCCTGGGTCGCAGCACCCGGTCGGCGGCACTACGAAGGCACGGAGTAAACCGAATGACCGTTCACACTATAGGCAATTCGGCCACAATCCACCTCGGGGACTGCCGAGAGGTGCTCGCGGGCATTCCAACTATGCGAACCGTCGTGGATGCCATGCTAACCGAGGCCGCCAGGATCCTGAAACCGGACTGCTGCTGCTGCTGCTGCTGCTGCTGCGGCGGCGGCGGCGGCCCGCGCCCGACCTTCGCGTGGGTGGCGAATAGAATGGACAACTCAGGGCTCAGGTTCTTTCACTCGGTTATCTGGGACAAGGTTAATCCGGGACGGCCAAGCGCCGGCTAGAGGCTGCCGCCAGCGCGCCCGACATGTTCGCAGAAATCGAACGCCGTGCGATTCCAATACAAGAGGCGCTGATTTGAACGAGGCTGGCAAACTCTGGGTGACAGATGCGGAGCTGATCCGCATCCTTGGCGTGCCCGAGGACGTCGGCCGGGAAGCCCTCAAGAAGCTTGACGCCAACCCCCGCAGCAAATTTCCCCGCCGTGATCTTGTCTGGGGAAATCGTCGTTACCTGCCCGCCGTCATTCGCCGTTTCGAGGAAGACCATGGTATGGTGCCCAAAGGCGCGGCTAGGCTGATCCCCGAACCCCTCGACTCCGCGAGGTTGCCGCGCCCTCTCCCACCGCGGAGCGCCATGGAGAGGCAACAATGACACGGCAACCGCCGCGCATAGACGACGCGCCTGGCCTAGTCCTTACTCCCCGCAAAACCGAAGGCTTCTGGTCCGCCACCTGGCGGGCACAGGAGCGCGGGTTCAAGCCACAATATCGCTGGCTGTCCGTCGTGGATGACGACCCCGACCAAGAGTTGCGGGAATATATCGCGAGCTGGTGCCAGGTGCTCCAAGCCGAAATGCACGAGTGGAGGCGCGGCCCGATGGCCCGACCCTTTGACGGCACCCTCAAGAGCCTGATCGAACACTATCAGGCCGACCCAGATTCGACGTTCAAGACGATCAGGTACAACACCCGCAACAACTACGTTAGCAAGCTCCGCAAGTTGCTCGAGCACGGCGCCGAGCCGCTAGAGAAACTGACCGCCCGGAACTTCTTGGGCTGGTACAGGGAGTGGAGCAATGGCCGCACCCACGAGGGGCACTCGTGCATTTCCATGCTGCGGACCGTCATTAGCTACGGGGCGACCTACCTGGAAGACCCCGAGGCGATCCGGCTCAAGGCTATCTTAAACGGCATGAAGTTTAGCGCTGGCAGTCCGCGCACTAAGGTGCTCACCGCCGAGATGGTGGTGGCGATCCGCGCCAAGGCCCACGAGCTCGGGCGTCCGTCCATTGCCTTGGCCCAGGCACTGCAATTCGAATGCACTTTGCGGCAGAAGGACGTCGTTGGGGAATGGGCGCCGATGGACGAGCCGGGCATGTCGGCCATCCACGACCGCGGCAAGAAATGGATGAGGGGGTTACGGTGGGAGGAGATTGACGCCAACCTGATCCTGCGTCACGTAACTAGCAAGAAACAAAAGGAAATCGTTGTTGACTTGAAGTTGGCGCCCATGGTGATTGCAGAATTAGCCGTCCCCAATTTGTATACAAATTTGGGACAGAAGCTCGGCCCCATGATCATCGATGAGAAGACCGGCCTGCCCTACCGGACATTTGCCCAGCGTTGGCGGCCGATAGCTCGAGCGGCGGGGGTGCCTGACGACGTATGGCAGATGGATACCCGGGCCGGTGCCATTTCCGAGGCGACCGACGTGGCTCCGCTGGAGGACGTGCGGCACGCCGCGGCGCATAGCAATATTAGTATGACGCAGCGCTACAGCAGGACCGGCGCCAAGAAAACGGCGCGGGTGATGTCTCTTCGCGCTGCACTGCGAACAAGGAAGGATAACCCATGACAAACACGGACGCAGCCTTGGTGATGAAGGCGCTAGCCCTCATCCTCG
>Ga0111538_10004024_pt1 | contig 20478 bp, 16 predicted proteins | sample SoiMethybrSBSTD1_FD_79669 | JGI IMG/M metagenome (GOLD analysis project Ga0111538, IMG submission 79669) | Bulk soil microbial communities from a Populus tree surrounding site in Tennessee, USA - Soil MetaG P. TD hybrid SBSTD1 (version 2)... | ecosystem: Environmental > Terrestrial > Soil >... | reverse complement strand
TGCTCGGCCGTGAAGCTATTGACCTTACCGGAGACCTGCATGAAGGCCATCATCGCCTTCATGAACTGCTCGTTCTGCATCAGCTTCAGTATTCGCGGATCGCTCATCAGCTGAAGCCCGCGCTTCTTCATTTCATCCGCAATGCTCATTTCGGCCCTCGGTGACAGCCGTATACCACCGCCGCGTGTTCACAATCGACGCGGATTTGCCGCACTGCAACACCGCTAGCCGCGCAAGAAGCTTCGCACCGTTTTGGGGCCGGGGCCCCAAAACACAAACTTGGTGTGAGGTAGTGTGGGTCGGAGTGCGGGTCATCGCGCCCCTTGGTACGCGGCTGAACTAGAGCTACTCTGGGAGGGATGCGCTGGGGCTCGGCGAAAGTGATCGGTGTGGCCGGAATGATCCTGGCTAGCTCGATCTGTGGATGCAGCAGCTACGTGAAGCGTGGCTCTGCGCTTTACGCCGACGGCCGCTACATCGAAGCCGCAGAAGTTTTCGAGCGCACCGAGGGACGCCTCGCCGAATCATCGCCGCGCGAGAAGGCCGAGTACGCGCTCTACCGCGGGATGACGTTGCTCGTGCTCGGCGACCTCAACAACTCGCATCGCTGGCTGACTTACGCCTACGACATCGAGCGGGCGGTGCCCGGTTCGCTTCACCAAGATAAGCGTGCGCTCCTCGATCGCAGCTGGTACGACCTCGGGCAGAAGATGCATCCCGCGACCGCACCGCCACCCACGGCAGTCGCGGCGTCGCAGCCGCCTCCGCCGATCCCTCCGCCTGAACCGCTGCCCCGGACCGAGCACCGTGATCCGTCCTCGCCGCTCCCCTCGAAGCACACGCTGGTCCCCGAGTAGGTTGGTGGTTCGGACTCTGGGGGTCGGGCTGGGTGTCGGGCTGGCACTCTTGTGTGCCGCGGCGCGGGCGAGCGCGGCCGAACCGAGCTGCTACGACGGGGCCAAGAACGGCCCTGAAACCGACGTCGATTGCGGCGGAGACTGCATCCCCTGCGATCTCGATCGGACCTGCTACGTCCCGCGCGATTGCATCTCCGGGCGCTGTGAGGACGGGGTTTGCGCGGAACGCCCGTACGAAAAAGGCACGCCCGTACCGCAGGGCTACGTGCTCGCCACCAGCACTCGCGATGCGGCCGCCAGCGCGCGCAAGGCCGGCCTCCTGTTCTTCGGGATCGGCTACAGCGCGGCGTACGTGGGCGCGCTCGCGATTCCCGGCGAGGTGGCCGCGCTCTACGTGCCGGTGGTTGGACCCTTCTTCGTCCTCGAGGGCCAGGCGGGCTACGTGAAGGGGCTCCTGATCGCGGACGGTGTGATCCAGGGCGCGGGCGCGATCCTACTGGTCGGCGGAATCGCCGGCGGCGGCGAGCAGCTGATCCGCGTCGATTGGGCCGGCATGCGCTTCGCGCCGGTGGCGGGTCCCGGAGCCGCGGGGCTCGCCGTCGCTGGAGACTTCTGAAGCGCCCGTCAGTGATACGTCGCGGACGCCAGCAGCGCCCAGCCCAGGGTGCCGTGCTCCCAGCTGACGCCTTTGGGATCGGACCCGCTCGACCAGCCGTAGATCGCGCGACCCAGAAGTCCCATGCCCCACTGCTCGCTCACCCACCATTCATAGCCGCCGCCCAGCATCAGACCGGGTCCCACCGCGGTATGCGCGTGCGTGCCCGGGCCTCCCTCCTGGCCGGTTCCCTGACCCATGATCATCGCGCCAAAACCGCCCCCCGCCTGCGCGTGCAATCCCGAGTGCGGACCGAAGTAGTAGTCGCCGAACAGCGCGAACAGCTCGAGCTGCGTGAGCTTGAACTCGTACTTCCCGGCCACACCGGACTCGTCGGATTTCGGTGACGGCGCGGTCGCGGTGTAGACACCGGCGCCGATCACCAGGCTCGAAACGGGTGTGAATCCGACCGACACTTCGGTGGCGAACGCCAAGCCCGAAGCCGTTCCCGAGAACTCGTTCGTGCCGGTCAGGCTGCCTCTGGCCAGGAAGGAACCCGAGCCGTCGATGGCATCGGACATTGCACCGAGCCCGCCCGCGAGCCGAAAGAAAAAACCGTCGTGCGTGCGCAGCCCCGCAGGGTCGCCGAGTGCGTACTCGGGGCGCTCGTCCTTTTTCGCGTCGTCCTTCGGCGGATTCCGCTGATAGGGCCCGAGCACTTGCTGGTAAGGTCCGCGCCCGGCCGGCTTGGCCGTCGGCGTGACGTTCTGACTCGGTGGTGGTGGGGGCGCGTCCGCCGGCCGCTCCGGAGGAGCCTCCGGAAACGCCGCCGACTGGCCGAAAGCCAGACCCGGAACCATGACCACCCCGATCAGAGTGCAAAGGGCGAGGGGTAAAACCCGCATCGATTGCCGACAGGTTAGCGGCCCTCGTACCGAGAGGCCATGCTGTCGGCAGTAACTTGCGAGCCTAGGCTCCCTTCCCGGAGAAAATCGTGATGGCGAAAGACAACGACAAGCTCATGAAGACTCCCGAAGAGTGGCAAAAAGAGCTGACGCCCGAGCAGTACCGCATCACCCGCAACAAGGGCACCGAGCCCGCCTTCACGGGCAAGTACTACGACACCAAGCAGGCGGGCATGTATCGCTGCGTGTGTTGCGGCACCGAGCTCTTCTCGTCGGACCACAAGTACGATTCGGGTAGCGGCTGGCCGAGTTTTTACAAACCCGTCAAGGATGACGTGATCAAGGAGGAGCGCGATCTGAGCCACGGCATGCGCCGGACCGAGGTCATGTGCGAGCACTGCGACGCCCACCTCGGCCACGTGTTCGAGGACGGCCCCGAGCCCACTGGACTACGCTACTGTATCAACTCTGCTTCGCTGGATCTGGAGCCCAAGAAGTAGCGAGTGGCTTTCCGCCGCCTTCGCAAACGGCCGCTCCCGGCGCAACGCTCGCGGCCGGCGCTGGTGGCTTGCGTCGCTGGTAGCGTTCGTTCTCGCGTCGGCGGCCTGTGACCGAAGCGAAGCCCTCGCGGAGCTCGACACACCGATCAAGGCGAAGTTGAGCCACGAGACCCGCAGCACCATCGGCGGGTCCGGAAATCACTTTGCCTGCAACCCGCAGCGCATCACGAGCGAGACCCTGGAGCTTTCGCTCGGAAACCGGCGGCTACAGCTGCCGGAAGCGCCGGGCTCGGGACGGCCCGCGCGCTTGGTGTCGAACGAACGCGGCACCCGCCTCGCGTACCGCCTGGGCGACGCCCCATGGCGCGTCGTGTACGTGGGTGCGAAACACTTGCTGGTCAGCCCCGATTCGTTGCTGATCCGCGCTCCCGACGTCGATTTCGCGAAGGTTATGCCGCTCGAGCTTTCGGCACCGGCCATCTATCGCGAATCCCTGCTCCAGCGCGGGCCCGTGATGGACGAAATCCGCGCGCTCGGCAAGGAGCCGTTGATCGCGTTCCTCACGGCCACTCTGGACACGGACGCGGCTCCCGGGGACCTGTGGGAAAAGTCGTTCAAGGAGCTCGATGCGCCGGCGCAAGCGCGCCTCGCGACCGCCCTGCGCAGCGCCGTGCGCCAGCAAGCGCCGCTCCCGGTCTTGTTGCGCATGACCCGCGTCGCTCCGGTCGACGCGCCGCCGCTCGCGGCCGCCGCGCTGTCAGCGGCCGAAACCCTCGAGCCCCAAGACAACCACGGGGTCCCGAGCGTGATCCTCGCCCAGGCGGCGCTGGTCGACCCCGTTCTGGCGGCGCAGCGCGCCTGCACCTGGTTGAGTGACGCGCGCCGCAAGGACGATCAGCTGGCCGCGCTGCTCGCGCTCGGCGCGGACAAGACGCCGTGCCCAGGCCTGGCAGCGGCGTTGACGGCGCTCGATCCGTGCGCTCGCGAGCTGCGCTGCGGTGATCCGATCCGCCACGATTCGCCGCTTTGCAGCGCGGAAGCAGCGGGCGAGAAGATCCAGCGCTCGTTGCGCAAGCTCGCGAGCTGGGACGACAAGGATCCGACTTCGCTGGAAGCAGCGCGAGCTTTCACCGCGCTCGCGAGCGGCGCGATCGACGAACGTTTGCGAGTGGCGAACGCGCGCCGTGCTTACAAGCCCGTGGCCGCGGGCGAATCGTGCGAAGTCGCCGAGCGCGCCGCCGAACCTTGCCGCTGCGACGCGACCGCACTGGCGGAAGCGGCGTGCCGCACGCAGGAATTGACCGGGGCGATCGAAAACTGCGCTTTTGTCATCGACGATGCCGCCCGGGCAATCGGAAACGTGCGCTCGCAGTACCAGGCGCGGGCGACCACGATTTTCGCGGGATCCGACCTCGGCTGCGCGATCCTGATCGGTGACGGCAGCGTCGAGTGCTGGGGAGAAGGCATGAGCTCGATGCCGGGAACCGACGCCAATCGGAAGCCGTCGGCCGCTCTGGACGGGAACGCACCGTGGATCCGCTCTGCCCAGCGCCGGCGCATCCCGGGCATCAAGCGCGCGATCGCGGGCGCCGCGGGCCGAGGCAGCGCGTGCGCGGTCGTTGAGGGCGGCGACGTCTACTGCTGGGGCGCGCTGAACTCCGGCGACAAGGCGGCGCACAAGGTCCTCGCCGACGCTGTCGCCGTGGGCCTCGGCGACAGCCACGCCTGCGCCGTGCTGTCGAATGGCGAAGCCCAGTGCTGGGGTCACAACTACGCGGGCCAGCTCGGCATCGGGGCGCGCGAGCTCGCCTACACGAACGACCCGGTGCGGGTTTCGGGCATCGCCGGCGCCGAAAGTCTCGCCTGCGCTCAGTTCCAGTGCTGCGCACGCACCCGCGAACGGCGGCTCGCGTGCTGGGGCGGGCACGCAAGCGCACCGGACGCGAAGTACCTGGACGCCGAGCTGGTCGAAGGCGCGGTCGAGGTTCGAAACTACGGCGTCTGGGCGTTCGGCGGCTGCGCCGCGCTGAAGTTCGGCGGCATCGCGTGCTGGAGGCAGGAGCCGCATCCGCGGGCGACGCGGGCGATCGAAGCCGTGGAGAGCGCGGCCAGCTTCGGCGTGCTCGAGAAAGGGATCGTTGCGCTGCTCGACGGCAAGGCTACGTTCCACCCGCGCAGCGGCCCCGCGTTACCGATGCCGCTCGACCAGCCGATCGGCGCGCTCGCCGTGTCCTACGCCACCGTGCTGCCGCAGGTCTACGCGCTCGGCGACGACGGCCGGATCGCGCGCTTGCCACTGCCCGCGGCCGCTCACTGACGTATAAGGCCCTGCCCCCGCTTTCGAACCGCGGGGGCAAGGACCGCGGCTTCCATGCTCCAACTGTTCAAACATTTCTGGGACATCCCACATCGCCTGTCCTTGATTCAGCAGGCCCTCGGAAACCAATACATCCAGTCGGCACTGGCTTCGCCCGAGCTGCTGGATCCGAAACGCCTCGAACGCTACGGATTCAAGGGCTACTCGCAGTACGACGAGGACGGGATCCTGCGCGAGATCTTCCGCCGCATCGGCGTGACGAACCGGCGCTTCGTCGAGTTCGGCGTGGGCAACGGGCTCGAAAACAACACCGTGTACCTGCTCTGCCAGGGCTGGACAGGCGCCTGGATCGAAGCCGATCGGCCGAGCCACGAAGGCCAGCTCAAGAATTTTGCCTGGGCGATCCAAAAAGGGCGTCTGCGCTCGGTGCACCAGGCCCTGACCAAGAGCAACATCAACCGCGTGATCCTCGAAGATGCCAGGGTCAGCGGCCCGATCGACCTGCTCAGCGTGGACGTCGACGGCAACGACTACCACCTGTTCGAGGCACTCGACATCGTGCAGCCACGCGTGTGCGTGATCGAATACAACGGCTACGTCCCGCCGCCGATTCTCTGGGTGATGGAATATGCCGAGCCGTACAGCTATGACGGCACCGGCTATTTCGGCGCCTCGCTGAAATCGCTTGAAACGCTGGCAAGAGCGAAGGGCTACACCCTGGTCGGCTGCAATCTCGTCGGCCTCAACGCCTTTTTCGTCAAGAGCGAGCTCGTAGAAGACAAATTCGCAGGCGAAGGCATGGCCGAAGCGCTGTTCCAACCGCGACGCTACTGGTTGGAGCGTGCGTACATAACCGGCGCCGTGCCCTACGACCGGCGCTTCCTGGAAAAATGACCGCTTACGACTTGGCGTCGCCGCGGGCGAAGATCGAGGCCACGTAGTTCAAGACGTCGGTCGCGCTGACCTCGTTGTAGCCGAAGTAGCGCATCAGCCGGCTCTTGATGATGTCGATCTTCTCCTGCGTCTCCTTGTCGACGACCGCGGAGACCAGCGTCTTGAGCTTGATGCTGTCCTTCTGATCCTCGAACAGCTTGAGCTCGAGCGCGCGCCGCAGCCGATCGTTCGACTGCCAGTCGAAGCGCTTGCCCTCGACCGCGCGCGCGCCGATGAAGTTCATGATCTCGCGCCGGAAATCGTCCTTCCGGTTCTCCGGGATGTCGATCTTCTCTTCGATCGACCGCATCAGGCGCTCATCCGGCTCCTCGTCCTGGCCGGTGTACTTGTTCTTGACCTTCTCTTTGAGCGTGTAGGCCTTGATGTTGTCGATGTAGTTGGCCGCAAGCTTCATGATCGCCTCTTCGTCCGCGCTGATGGCGCGCTGGACCTCGTTCTTGACGATCTCTTCGTACTCGCGCTTGACGACGCCGATCATGTCGCGGAACTTCTTGCGCTGATCGTCGCCGCTGATCAGCGAGTGGTGATTGAGCCCCTTTTCGAGCTCATTCAGCACCATGAACGGGTTGATCGTGCCCTCGCCGATGTCGCTGACGAGAGCATTCGAGATCTTGTCTTGCACGTAGCGCGGGCTGATGCCTTCCATGCCCTCGCGCTTGCTCTCCTTGCGCAGCTCCTTGACCGTGTCCTGCGTGTAACCCGGCAACACCTTGCCGTCGTAGAGCTTCATCTTCTGGATCAGCTGCAGGTTGTGCTTCTTCGGCTCCTCGAGGCGGGTCAAGGCGGCCCACATCGCCGCGACCTCGAGCGTGTGCGGCGCGATGTGCCGCCCGCGCACCTTCTCGGTGTTGAAGTCCTTCTCGTAGATCTTGATCTCGTCGGAGAGCTTCGTGATGTACGGAATGTCGATCTTGATCGTGCGATCGCGCAGCGCCTCCATGAACTCGTTGTTGAGCAGGCGCTTGTACTCGGCCTCGTTGGTGTGACCGATGATCACCTCGTCGATGTCGGTCTGCGCGAATTTCTTCGGCTTGATCTTGTGCTCCTGTGAAGCGCCGAGCAGATCGTAAAGGAACGCGACGTCGAGCTTGAGCACCTCGACGAACTCGACGATGCCGCGGTTGGCGATGTTGAACTCGCCGTCGAAGTTGAAGGCGCGGGGATCCGAGTCCGAGCCATATTCGGCGATCTTTCGGTAGTTGATGTCGCCGGTGAGCTCCGTCGAGTCCTGGTTTTTCTCGTCTTTCGGCTGGAAGGTACCGATGCCGACGCGGTCCTTCTCGCTCAAGAGCACGCGCCGCACGCGCACGTGATTGGCGACGACCTTGCCCCAGTCGCCGTTGTACTTCTGCAACAGGCCGTTGAAGATGAAGCGGCTCGCCGGATCGAGATCGCCGTCGATGCGCACCTTGAACTTTTCGTTCGAGAGCCCGAGCTTGTCGATCGCGCGCTCGCGCCACTCGCCGGGGATCAGCCGCAGCGGCTCCTCGTGCATCGGCGAATCGAACGAGTCTTCACCGGCCTTGGCCAGGCCCGTCTCCGCCAGGTTCGCCCAGCGGAAGGTGAAGAGCGCGCCTTCGGGAGTACGCGAATACGCCTCGAGCCCCTTCTTGAGCAGGCGCACGATCGTCGATTTGCTCGAGCCGACCGGACCGTGCAGGAGAATCACGCGGCGCTCCGGACCGTAACCCTCGGCGGCCGCCTTGAGCACGTTCATCAGGCGCATCAGCGGAATATCGAGCCCGAAGATCGCGTCCTTGCCGATGTCTATTTCGTCGCGGAAGAAGTTGTAGCGGATCAGCTTCTTCTTGTTGTCGATGTATTCCTCGGTGCCGTACGAGATCACCATGTCGTACAAGCGCTGAAACGCGTTGCGCGTCACCTGCGGCCGCTCGCGGACTATTTGCAGGTATTCCTCGAAGCTCCCGTCCCAAGCGAGATCGCGATAACGGTCGTAGTCTTGCATCGCCGCGATCGCCGAAACCATGCTGCCTAGCTTGGCGTCGACCTCGCGGGCGGGGGTGCTCGTCGCTCCGGGCTCCGGCTGACTCATGTGGCTTCCTTCATGGGGTTCGGGCCGATCGGCGTCATCCTTGACAGGATAGCAGAACCCAGCTGAAAGAACGGCCGGCCTTCCCCGACGCTTCCGACGCTTTCAGGCTTTTTCCCGCGCTTGCGGGTCTCCCTAGTTGTTGTTTGGGGCCCCAACCCCAAACACGGGGCTTCGTGACGCGCTACTATGACCGCCCTTGACCGCCACCGAGCCCACCGGACGACCGCTCAGCCTGCCGGCCACCACGCCCGTCAGCGCGGCGCCCACGCGCCTCGACGATCCCAGTCTGTTTTTGAACCGCGAGCTTTCGTGGCTCGAATTCAACGCGCGGGTTTTGGCGGAAGCCGGCAGCGACCGCGTGCCGCTCTACGAACGCCTCAAGTTTCTGGGGATCTTCGCGCAGAACCTGGACGAATTTTTCATGGTGCGCGTGGCCGGGCTCGAGGCCCAGCTGTTCGGCGAGGTCGAGGAGGGCTCGAATGACGGCCTGACCCCGGAGCAACAGCTCGAGGCGATTTCGCGCCGCGCGCACGAGCTGGTCGCCGACCAGTACCGGGTCTGGAACGACAGCCTCCGGCCCGGGCTGCTCGAGGCCGGAGTCGCGCTGGTCAAGCCGGACGAGCTCGCGCAGCGCGATCAGGCCACGCTCGACCAGCATTTCTTGCAGGACATCTTTCCGGCGCTGACCCCGATCGCGATCGATCCGGTGCACCCGTTTCCGCACGTCCGCAACAAGAGCATCAACGTCGGCGTGCTGTTCGAGAAGCGCGACTACACCAACGAGCCGTCGCTGGGCGTGGTCCAGGTGCCGACGATGCTGCCGCGGCTGATCCGCGTGCCGCTCGAAGGCTCGCGGCGCGCCTTCGTCGCGCTGGAAGACCTGATCTATCGGCACCGGCGCGCGATCTTCCCGCAGATGCGCGTGATCGGTCAGTTCGCGTTCCGCGTCACCAGAAACTTCGACATCGAGATCGACGAGGACGAAGCCGAGGATCTCTTGCTCAGCATCCAGGCCGAGCTGCGGCGTCGTGAACGCGGACAGGCCGTGCGCATCGAGCTCACCGGTGACGTCCCGGACGACGCGGTCGAGCTCTTGTGCGGCGAGCTCGACGTTTCACCGGAGCGCGACGTCTACCACGTGCCTGGACCGCTGTTCATCGGCGACATGACCGAGCTCGTCTCCGGCGACGAGCGGCGCGACCTGCGCGACGAGTCCTTCACGCCCTACTACGTGCCGCCGCTCCGCGACTCGGACGATCTGTTCGAGACCATCCGCGAGCGCGACGTGCTGCTCCACCATCCCTACGAGTCGTTCGAGGCCGTGGTCGAGTTCCTCCAGCAAGCGGCGGAAGACCCGCACGTGATCGCGATCAAGCAAACGCTCTACCGCACCGGCGGCGAGTCGCCGATGGTGCGCGCGCTGCAGCGCGCCGCCGAGCTCGGAAAACAGGTGACGGCCCTGGTCGAGCTCAAGGCTCGCTTCGACGAGGAGAGCAACATCCGCTGGGCGCGCGCGCTCGAGCGCTCGGGCGTCAACGTGATGTACGGCCTGATGGGATTCAAGACGCACGCCAAGGTGCTCCTGGTCGTGCGCAAGGAACGCGGCGGCCTCAGGCGCTACGTCCACTTCGCCACCGGCAATTACAATCAGCAAACTGCGCGCATTTACGAGGACGTTTCGCTGTTCACCGCGCGCCAGGACATGGGCGAGGACGCGAGCTCGGTGTTCAATCTGCTCACCGGCTACAGCGCGCCGGAAAAGTGGAATCGGCTGATCGTGTCGCCGCTCGGCCTGCACGAAGCGATCCTGGGGCTGATCGCGCGCGAAACGGAGCATGCGCGCGCCGGCCGTCCCGGCAAGATCGTCGCCAAGATGAACTCGCTGGTCGACGCCGACGTGATCTCCGCGCTCTACGCGGCTTCACAGGCCGGCGTCGAGGTCGACCTCCTGGTGCGCGGCATTTGCTGCTTGCGCCCCGGCGTGAAGGGCATCAGCTCGAAGATCCGCGTCCACGCCGTGGTCGATCGCTTCCTCGAGCACGCGCGGATTTTCCATTTTCAAAACGCCGGTCAGGACGAGGTGTTCTGCGCCAGCGCCGATTGGATGCCGCGCAACTTCCGCCGGCGCGTGGAAGTGATGTTTCCGATCCTCGACGATTCACTGCGAAAGCGCGCGATCGAAGAAGTTTTGGGCACGATGCGCGCCGACACCAGCAAGGGCTGGGTCTTGCGCTCGGACGGCACTTACGAGCGTCTGTCCAGCGACGGCGGCAAGGGCGTGCGCAGCCAGCAGCGCTTCGTGGAGCTCGCCCGCGAGCGCGCCCGCGAGCCGGAAGCGCTGCTGTCGCTCAACTCGAAGCCGTTCGCGGCCGCGACCGCACCGACGCTCGAGAAATTGCGCCGCAAGAACAAGAAGAAGAAGCGCCGCAAAAAAGAGCGCTACGACTGAGCGGTTGCGCCCGAACGCTCGGGTTTCGTAGGCTGGTGGGATGATCAAGAGGTTCTATCTCGGAGCGCCGAGCGTACTGGCCGTCCTGCTCCTCGGCTGTTCCTCGGATGATCCCGCACCGAAAACCGTGGCCAGCGGCGGTGCGAGCGGAACTAGCGCGGGCGGAAGCGGCGGAACCGCGAACGGTGGCACCACTGGCGTCGGCGGCAGCGCAGGCGTGAGCGGAAGCGGCGGCAGCGCGGGCACGATCGGCATTCAGGGCGCCGGCGGCGGCGGCGGATCGAGCCAGCCGACCACGCCGGTCGACGTACTGATCACCGCCGACAACGCCTACGGCTTCGGCTACGGCACCGGCGATCGCATGCTGAATTACTTCGGCGGCATCGAGAACCCCGGCACCGGGGACATCTTCGACTGCCCCGTCGGCACGGGGCCGGAGAGCTACACGGTGCCCGCCGACTCGGCCAACGCCGGAAACTTCCTCTACATCATCGGTTACGCCGACAAGCTCACGACCCAGGGCGTGATTGCAAAGTTCTCGCGCGAAGGCGCCCAGCCCGTGTTCACCGGCAACGGCGCATGGCAGGCGTGCGCGACCGGCGAAGACTACGACGTCGGCTCCGGTGGCCCGTCGCGGGACGCGATCGACGCTCAGATCGCGAAGTGCAACGCCGGCACCGGCGATCCCGCGACGACCAGCGCCGGCTGGGTCACCACCGCGCCGGGTCCGAACGGATCCGTGGCGTTCGGCGAGGACAACAGCACGACGCGCGGCGAGCCGGAGCCGGGCAACGAGTTTTTGATCGCGTGTGACATCGATCCGCAGGCGCGCTGGATGTGGTTCGACTGGGATCCGAACGCCGATCAAAGCCCCTTCATCTGGCCGGGCGGAGGCGAGAACACGGACAAGGAATTCTTGATCTTCCGCCTCGGCGCCGAATTCGTTCCCCCACCCCCGCCTCAATAGCCTCCCGGGCGCCCGCGAACCGGAGGCGCTCCTGTCGCTCAACGCGCCTACGGGTCCGAAGGTATGAGGTCGATCGGATTCGTGGGGGCGCCGCGGTTCATCGCGCCGTCGCTGATCCAGTACACGAACGCGTTGCCGGCATTGTTGTCGAGCAGCACGTCGACGCGCAGGGAGGCGCCGGGGTCGGTCTCGACGACGAGGCCGTCGTTGTCCTTGCCGGTGAGCGTGGCGAGCCGCGCGCCGCCGGGGTCCCAGTCGTAGTCGTCGGTCGCCTCGAGCCCCTCGGTGGTCACGTTGCGAATCCTGGCCCCATTGAGCGGCTCGACCACGATGTCCCAGAAACACTCTTCGCTCGTGAGCGCGGTGTCGCAGGCCACGTCGATGTGCCACTTCCCCCCGACTTCGTAACCGAGCAAGGTCCCGATTCCCTGACCCGGCTCGGTCGTCAGCAGCGCCCCGGTGTCGATCGGCGCCTGCGCGGCGTTGTTCGACGAGCCCCCGGCCCCGCCGTAGCCGGCGACGCCACCGCTGCCGGCCGATGATCGAGCTTCCTCGCTGTCGTAGCCGCAGGCGAGAAGCGCCGCGAAAACGGGAAGCAACGTCACAAGTACTGCTCGCATCGTGTTTCCTCCCAAGGCTCAAACAAAAGAGTCGGTAATCGAGTGCGTTTCAACGCCGGCGGGACGGCGCCGCGCGGCTCGGCGCGGAGAAGCTGCGCGAGGGCGACGAACGCGGCGCCGACGACCACGACGAACGCGGCGCCGACGACCACGACGAACGCGGCGCCGACGACCACGATGAACGCGGCGCCGACGACGGGCGCGGCGCGGACGACCACGACGAGCGCGGCGACGGACTCGGGCTCGACCAGCTGGTCGACGGCGAGGCGCGTACGACCTCCTTGGACGAGAGGCGGCGGGCCGGAGCAGGCGCCGCCGGAGCCGGAGCGGGAACCGGGCGTGCCGGCGCCGGAGCTGCACCGAAGCTCGCGGGTGCCGGCCGCGACGGGGCGAGCCGGACCACGCCGGCCGGATCCGCGGGCCGCGCTCCGACCGGAGCTGCACGCCGGGGCTCGACGCGCGCAAAGTTGGTTCCGGGCGCCGGAGCAGCGGAGAACGCGCTGCCCGTGCGCGGCGTGGCTGAGTACGTGGTACCGAGCGAACGACTGGTCCGGAGGCGCTGACCGGGCGCCGGTGACGGCGTGAAGCGCGCCGGCCCCGAAGTCTGGCGTCGCGCCGCGGCGACCGCGCGCGGATCAGCCGCTACCCGACCGCGGGGCAAGGAGCGGGCAGGAATACCTGCTTCGCGCGGCGTCGGGCTCGCGTAGCGCCGGCCCGGGGTGGCGGGGCGATACACGCGCGTGCGCTCGGCGATGTACCGAACCCGGTAGTGGTCGTGAACGATGTACGTGTGAACGTGGTGATGAAAGATGTAGTGGCTGTGGCAGAAGACGTAGGGCGCTGGAACGGTGAACCAGAGGCCGACTGCGGCGCCGTCGACCCAGACATAGCTCGGCGGCATGGGAGCCCAACCGACGTAAGCGTAGTCATCGGTCGGCACGCGCCAGACGACCCACGCGTTCGCGTATTGCCTGCCTGGAATCCAGGCCCAGCCAGTGCCAGGGATCCAGACCCAGCGACCGTAATGGAACACGACCCAGCCGAACGGGTAATCGCTGACCCAGATCCATTGGTTGTCCCTCGTCAGCTTCCCGTACCCGCTCGTGACGTAGGGCGCGAAATCTTTGCCGACTTCGCTTTCGTTCGGTACCCAAACCACCCCGTAAGTCGGATCGCTGACCCAGCGCCCGTGCGGGTCGAGCGCCGGGTGAAACTCGGTGAGGGCGCTCGGATCGGTGTCCGGGTACTGGTTCGGATCGGGCGCTGCGGGCTGCGGCGCGGGAGCAGGTTGGGCCGGCGCTGGCTGCCCGACGTCCGGAGGAGCGCCGACGTCGCTGTCCTCCCAAGTCTGCGCGCTGGCGAGCGAGCTCACGAAAAACACGGCCAGCGTGAGTGGCACCAGGACCCGGCGCACCGTCGGCCCAACTTTCATCGCGGTAATCATGCTCTCGGGATCTCCCCCAGGCAACCAGTGTGCCGTGGCTTTGGCGGGTCACTCATCGGCACCCGGAGCCCGGCAGTTGAGCTGAAAAAGTCTTGGAATCTCCAGGCCCGCCGTGGCGGCTCTCGCCGCCCTTGCGCACCGGCGGAATGTTAACGGTGGTTCGTTGCACGGTGTTCACGCCACCGGCGAGGGACGCGTTAAAATCGAGCGATGTTGAGCTTCGACGAGGCTCTGGCACGGGTGCTCGACGCGGCGCGGCGGCTGGAGACCGAGACCGTACGCCTCGACGACGCCCTCGGGAGAGTGCTCGCCGAGAACCTGGTCGCGGATCACCCGCTTCCAGCCTTCGACTACAGCGCAATGGACGGCTACGCGCTGTGGAGCGGTGACCTGAGCGGATCGGGTCCGTGGCGCCTGCCCGTGGAGGGCGAAACCCGAACCGGCCAGGTCGCGGTCCCGCATACCTCCGGTACGGCGCGACGCATCTTCACGGGCGCCGAAGTACCGGCAGGGGCGGACTGCGTGGTGCTCCAAGAGGACGTGGAGCGCTCCGGCGAGTCGGTGCTGATCAAAGAGCGAGCGGTCACGGGTGACAACGTTCGAAAGCGCGGAGAGGACCTTCGGAGCGGCGCGGTCGCGCTGGAAGCCGGACAGCGCCTCGGACCCGCGCAGCTCGGGCTGGCAGCCGCGCTGGATCGCGGCGAGCTCCGGGTGACGCGGCGTCCTCGCGTCGCGATCCTGTGCACGGGGGACGAGCTGCGCCCTGCCGGCAGCCCGGCGCGCCCGGGAACCATTCCGAACAGCAACGGCCCGGCGCTGGCCGCCGCCGTGCTCAACGCGGGCGGCGTGCCGCGCCTGGCTCCGTCGATCGGCGACGATCGCGAGCGCACGATCGCGGCCATCCGCGCAGCGCTCGCGGATAGCGACGTGCTGCTCACGGTCGGCGGCGTCAGCGTCGGCGACCACGATCAGGTGCGGCCGGCGCTCGAAGCGGCGGGCGCCGAGCTCGAATTCTGGAAAGTGAAGTTGAAGCCCGGTAAGCCCGTGGTTTTCGGGCGGGCCGGCGCGGCCTGGGTGCTCGGCCTTCCGGGCAATCCGGTGTCCGCGCTGCTGACCTTCTTGTTGTTCGGTGCGCCACTGCTGCGAGCGCTGCAGGGCGACCGGCGTCCCGTCGCGCCGATCCGTCGCGGCCGCCTGGTCGAAGCGATCCGGCAGAAGCCCGGACGCCGCAGCTACTATCGAGCGCGGATCGAGGATGGCGAACGCGTGATCCCACTCGCGAACCAGGCTTCGGGCGCGCCGACCAGCATGGCCTGGGCGGATGCGCTCTTGGTGGTCCCGGAAGACGCAAGCGGGCTCGAAGCCGGAGCTTGCGTCGAATACCTGCTCCTTTTGGAGCTCTGAGTGCCACTGGTAGGAATCTTCGTCGGCGGACGCGGGCGTCGTATGGGCGGGATCGCCAAGGGCCTGCTTTCGGCTCCGCAAGGCAGCGAGACGCTGGTGGAGAGGCTGCTGCGCGTCAGCGACGAAGCGCTCGGTGCGCACCCGACCGTCCTGGTTGGTGAAGCTTCGGCCTATGCGGCGCTGGGGATCGAGGTGCTCGAGGATCTGCCGGCGGGAGTCGGACCGCTCGGGGGCCTGTGCGCATTGCTCGACGCCGGGGTCCGCCGCGAAACGGGCGCGGTGATCGCCTTGGCTTGCGACATGCCGTTCGTGACGAAGGAACTGATCGCGCGTCTCGCCGCCCACGCACCCGACGCCGCGCTGGTGGCGCCGCGCCCGGGCGGAATCTGGCAGCCACTGACCGCGCGCTACGCGCCGGCGCCCGCGCTTTCGGCGGCGCGCGACGCGCTCGCGAACGGCGAGCGCGCCCTGTATCGAGTGATCGAACGCCTGGGCGCCGGCGCCGTCGAGCTGCCGCTCGAACCCGCGGACGCGCCTCTGCTCCGCGACTGGGACGAGCCGTCGGATCTCGACCGCCCTTAGCTGCCGCCGACCCAGTGCACGCCGCCCGGACCGTGCTCGCGCTTCCAGATCGGCACGCGGGCCTTGATGCGCTCGATCAGCTCGCGGCACGCGCGAAAGGCCTCCTCGCGGTGAGCCGCGCCCGCGGCGCAGATCACCGCGACGTCGCCCACCACGAGCCGGCCCACCCGGTGGAGGACTGCCAGCGCGACGCCCGGAATCTCGCGCTCGATCTCGTCGGCGATCGCCGCGAGCTCCTTTTCGGCCATCGTCGCGTACGCCTCGTATTCGAGCACGCTGACCGCTTGCCCTTCGTTGTGATCGCGAACGGTGCCCAGGAACACGGCAATGCCGCCGAAGGACGGACGCTTTACCGCCGCGATCGCCTCGTCGATCGACAGCGCCGACTCGCGCAGCGCGAGCAGGCGGATCACGCGCTGAAGTCCCCGGAACGCCCGCCGGACTTGCTGAGCAAGCGCGTCGGACCGATCTCCATCTTGCGATCGAAGGCTTTCAGCATGTCGTAGACGGTGAGCGCCGCGGCCGAAGCCGCGTACAGGGCCTCGATTTCCACCCCGGTCCGATCGAAGGCCTCGACGGTGGCCACGATGCGCACCGCGCTCTGCTCCGGGTCGAGCTCGACGTCGACTCCGACGTGGGTCAAGGAGATCGGATGGCACAGCGGAATCACGTCCGGCGTGCGCTTGGCGGCCATGATGCCGGCCAGTCGCGCGGTGCCGAGCACGTCCCCTTTCGGAACGTTGGCGCTGCGCATGCGTTCCAGCGCTTCTGGCCCTAGCCGAACACGGCTCTCGGCGACCGCCCGCCGGAGCGTCGTGGATTTGGCCGAGACGTCGACCATCCGCGCCTGCCCACGAGAATCGAGGTGCGTCGAAAGCGCGCTCGCACCGATGATCTCCTCGTAGGCGCCGGCAACGCGCTCGGGGCGGCCGCGTTCCGCGACCTTGGTCAGCGCGTAGCGATCGATGGGCGCGAGGGCGGCCCACACCGGGGCCGCGATCGGCCGCTCCGGCCCGAACGCCAGCGCGACTTGCGGTGGAACCGTGACCCCCGAAGGATCGTCGATCGGGTCGATGCGCGCCGGACGCGGCTCCGCTTCCCTCGCCGCGGTCAGGACCGCGTCGATTTCGACCAGTGGCGCCGACCCCGCCTCCGTCAGCGCGCGGCGGGCCGAAAGCGACAAGCTGCGCCAGCCCTCGAGCGAGAGCTTGGCACCCGCGCGGTCGAGCGCGCGGCGCGCCGCCAGGGGGACGAGGTCGAGCTCCTCGCCGATTCCGTCGAAATGGTAAAGCCTCACGGCGATGGGAGCGTACCACCGGTATCGCGGAACGCGCGGTCATGGCTGCGTGACTCCCGCATTTCCGATGCCGGCGCTGCTCGCCGGAGCGCTCGCAGCGCTGACCGGCTGCGGCGCGCGGGCTCCCGCCAGTGCCGGTGAGGCGCTGTGCAGCGAACGGCTCCCGCCGGCTCACGTCGAGCTGCCAGCCCCGCCCGCGACAGAATCCCCCGTGTCGCGCGTCGCCGTGACCATCAGCGCCGCACCGCGGGCCATCGCGCGGGAAATCGAGCGCCAGGTGCCCCACACGCTCGCTGACGTACGACGCCAGCCGGTCGGTGCGCCGGGTGAAGCGAGCTACCGCGTGCGGCGCGGTCCGTTCGGCGTGGCGCTCAGTGGCGAACGGCTCGTCGTCACGACGCCGGTCACGGTCGATATCGAGGTCTGCAAACCGTTCGGTGCGCTGTGTATTCGTTACGGGACCTGTCAGCCCGAGCTCAGCGCCAGCGTGAGCCTGCCGGTCGCGCTGGGCCGCGACTATGCGCTCGGCCCGGCACGCGCCGCGATCGAATTGACACGGCCCTGTTACATCCTGGGCAGCGATGTGAGTGGTCCGATCCGCGACGCAGCGCGGGCGCAGGTCGCGCAGATCGAAGGTCGCGTCAACCGCGCGCTGCCCGATCTTCGCCCCGCGATCGCCGAGGCTTGGCAGCTGTTGCGGCTCCCGATCGCGCTCGACCGCGGGACCTGCGTGCGAATCGAGCCCGAAGTTCTGGAACAGCAGCGACCGCGCCTGGTCGAGCGCCTGATCACCACGCGGCTTTTGATCAAGGGGCGCGTCCGCGTCGAGCGCCCTTGTCAGGCCGCTGCGAACGCGGCTTTGCCGTTGCCGGAGCCTCGATCGACGAGCGACCTCGAGCCCGGCGTGCGCATCGAGATGCCGATCGAGATCGGCTGGGACGAGGTCTCGAGCGAGCTCACGCGCTCGCTTTCCGGAGCGCGTGGTCGTCAATCGGCGCTGCGCATCGTGAGCGTGCGCGCGCGCGCGGCGAGCCAGAACGGGGCGGGAGCGGTCGCGCTCGAAACCACGCTGGAAGGACCGGTGTGCGGCGACGTCACTTTCGTGGCCGAGGCTTTCTACGATTCTGCCGCTTCGCGAGTCCGGCTGCGGAAGGTCGCGCTTCCGCCGGCCCAGCGGCAATTCGCCGCGCTGGTCGCGGAGCACGGTCTCGCGCAGGCGATCGAGCGCGATGCCGCCGTCGCGCTGCCGGTCGACGTCGCCGCGATGCAAGCAGCCTCGAGCCGGCTTCTCGAGCGCGCGAGCGCGTCGCGCCCCGCCTTCGTAACGCTCCGTCACGAGCTCGAACCACCGCGAATCGATCGCGTATTTTTCGCCAGCGAGGCGCTGATCGCGGTGGCCGCCATCGAAGGCCAAGCGACGGTCGCGATCGAGTAGCGCGTGGCACAAAGCAACACGCGCCAGTCGTCAGTGGGAGTCGATACTGCCAAGGGCCACGGCAGCGTAAGCTAGAGCCCGAAACAGGGACTGGCTGATGCGAGGTTGGCTGGACGTCGGCTTCGGCAATTCGAGCGAGACGAGCCCGAGTCATCGCGCGGCCAAGGACCACGTGGTCCACTTCTACGAAAATCACGAAACACTGGTTCGAACCGTCGAAAGGTTTCTGGCCGACGGCATCGCAGGCGGCGAGGCTTGTGTCGTGATCGCAACCGAAGCGCATCGACGCGCTTTCGCGACGGCGCTCCGTCATCGTGGAATCGACGTCGAACGCTGCATTGCTTCGGAGCGGCTGATGTTCCTCGACGCGCGGCAAACACTCGACCAGTTCATGGTCGATGGGTCTCCGGTCTGGGAGCTGTTCCACTCCCGGGTCGGCGACGCGATCGAAGCGCGCCGCAGCGAGCCCGGCGCCCGCATCCGCCTCTACGGCGAAATGGTCGATTTGCTGTGGCGAGCCGGCAATTCTCCGGCCGCGCTCGAGCTCGAAGAATTCTGGAACTCGGTCGCGCAACACCAGCGTTTTGCGCTGCTGTGCGGGTACGTCATGCGCAGCTTCGAACGCGCCGACGACACGCAGGCGTTTCGCCAAGTCTGCAATCAGCATTCGCGCGTGCTCGACGCCGCCGGCATGGCGACCGGGGCCAGCGCCGAGGCTCGTTCGCGCGAGCTCGCCGTGCTTCGACAGCGGGCGTCCGCGCTGGAGCACGAGCTCGGGCAGCGCCGAGAGCTCGAGATCGCCCGCGAGGCTGCCTCGCGCCGCACCGAACGCCTGATGCGAATCACCGCCGCGATCGCCGAAGCAGTCAGCGAAGACGAGGTTCTGGAAGCCGTCGTCGATCGAACCGCGAGCGCGCTCGGCGCTTCGAGCGCGGGGCTATGGGTCCTGAGCGAAGATGGGGAGCGCGCGCAGCTCGTGCGCCACGTCGGCTACCCGGAAGTGATCAGCAAGCAGCTGGCCGCTGTGCCGCTCGATACCGAAACGAGCTTCCCCGCGCTCGATGCGCTGCGCGGCAGGGTCGCGATCTTCATCGGTTCGCGGACCGAGCTTTTGGCAGGTTATCCGCATCTCGCCAGCATGCTCCCCCCGGGGCGATCGCATGCGGTGGGGTGCCTGCCCGTGACGGTGGAGGGCAAGACGATTGGATCGCTCGCCTTCACTTTCGACGGCGCGCCACCGATCGACGCCGAGGGTCGGAACCTGCTCAGCCTGGTGGCCGCGTACAGCGGGCAAGCGCTCGAACGCCTGCGCCTGCTCGATGCCGAGCGCAAGAGCCGCGCCGACAGCCAGCGCGCACGGCTGCGTGCCGAGCTGTTGCACGGGTTGGCGCGCGCAATCATCGGTGCCGAACGCGTGGAGCAGGTGTTCGATGCCGCGCTGGACGCGATCGGGCGCGCACTCGACACACTGCGCGCGTCGGTCCGCGTGATCGACTCCGACGGGGCGATGCGGTTGAAGGCCTGGCGCGGACTCTCCGACGAGTATCGGAGCGCCGCCGAAAGTTACTCGCCCTGGACGCTCGACGCCGATACACCGAGACCCCTCGTCGTTCCCGACGTCGGCGCGGCCGCGTTTCTGACCGACTACCTGCCGCTCTTGCAAAAAGAGCGCATCCTGGCGCTCGGATTCATCCCGCTCTTGGCCGGCACGCGCCTGGTCGGATACTTCGTCGTCTACTTCGCGGAGCGGCGCGTGCTCCAGCCGTCGGAGCTCGAGACCGCGCTCACGATCGGAAGCCACGTCGCCGCCGCGCTGGAGCGCTTCCGCGCGGTCGAGGAGCTGCGCGAAACCGTGCGCTTCAACGAGGTCTTCACCGGCGTGCTCGGACACGATCTGCGAAATCCGCTCGGTGCGATGATGGCCGCCGCGCATGTTCTCGCGATGCGCGCTCCCAACGATCCGACACCGAAGCGCTTGGTCGCGAGCGGCACGCGCATGGCGCAGATGATCGACGGGCTCCTCGATCTCGCGCGCGCACGGTTGGGCGGCGGCATCATCGTGAGCCCTGCGGAGACCGATCTGGGACCGTTGGCGGAGA
>Ga0111538_10004023_pt1 | contig 20482 bp, 7 predicted proteins | sample SoiMethybrSBSTD1_FD_79669 | JGI IMG/M metagenome (GOLD analysis project Ga0111538, IMG submission 79669) | Bulk soil microbial communities from a Populus tree surrounding site in Tennessee, USA - Soil MetaG P. TD hybrid SBSTD1 (version 2)... | ecosystem: Environmental > Terrestrial > Soil > Tree... | reverse complement strand
CTGTTCCGCAACGCGCAGCTCATCGTCAGCACCAGCAACGGCCACGTGACGCTGTCGGGAATGGTCACCAACGACTTCGCCCACGAGGAGGCGCTGCACATCGCGCGCACCACGGTCGGCGTCGTGGAGATCGACGATCAGATCCGGATGGAGATCTCGTCGCCGTCGGCCCCGACGCGAAATTAGCGGCTCAGGGAACGTTCATCTCGAAGGCGACGCAGTAGTTCGGCTGCGCGACCCGCGTGAGCGAACCGACGAACGGATCGGAGTCGCGCAGCTGGCCCCAGCGCGCGGTTCCGTTCGGGCGCGGCGTCCCGTCGGCGGTTTGCGCGTAGCTGACAACGACGCCGGACGCCGGTGGGTCCGTCGCGCAGGTGATCTGCACGCTGTCGCCCGCGATCACGACGCCGCTGATCGCGATGCGCGTCGTCCCGGCGCGGACCTCGAAGCCGCGCCCCTGCGCCCACTCGGTGTTGGCCGACTGGTGCGGCATCGCCAGCGTCGTGTCCCACGCCAGCGGCGGCACCGGCACGTGAAAGCGCACCGTGATCACGCGGCCGCTGCGCTCGACGGTGGTCGGCTGCAGCGGCTGCCACGGGTTGCCGAGGACGACGCGCTGGTGAAACACCTGTCCGTATTTTTCGCCCAGCCGTTCGTAGTCGGGGTTCGTCAGGTGGACGTTGTCGCTGACGTAGGCGTACTGGTACTTCGGCCCCGTGCAAATGATGTCGCCCGGGCGATTGACCCCGATTCGCCACTGCGCCAGCGTGCCGATGGAGCTGCTGCCCGCGCCGGTGGGCTCCGAATGCTGCTGCGACAGCAGCATCGGGATGCTGGTGGTCTGGCCGGTGAGCGGCGGCAGGTCCTGGTTGTAGTTTTGCCACAGCCGCACCATGTCGGCCTCGAAGGTCGTGCTGGCGGCGTCGGATTCGCCGTGGGTCAGCACGATCGCGCCGACGCCGTAGCTCTTGCTCTGCGCCTTCGCCAGACGCGCGATCGCCGCGACCTCGAACAGTGAGGCGGCGTAAGCGCGTCCGGTCGAGCCTGTGTCGGTCGCGCCCTTCTGGATCACGCTGGTCGGCTGGCCGGCCTCGCCGACCGCGGTGTGCGCGGTGATGTAGTCGCGGCTCTGCGCCGCCATCACCAGCGTGGAGATCTCGTCGCCCATCGCGGTGTGGAACGACTCGCCGTAGATGTTGCGCGGGTAGGGGCTGGGGTAGCCGGTCGCGATCGCGCGCAGCGTCTCGACCAGTGGCACCATCGACAGCGCGGCGTTGTTCGGATCGAACGGCGGGACGCTCGCGCTGCCGAGCGACAGCTTGAGGTTGCGGAAGCGCTGCGTGGTGCTGCCGATCGGCATCGCGGCGGCGTTGCCGTGGCCGCCGACGGCGAGGCTCTGCCCGGTGCCGAGCACACCGACCCAGTCCCACGCGGGGGCGGCGCTGCCGCCGCCCGTGCCTCCGGTGCCGCCGCTTCCGCTGCCGCCGCGTCCGCCCGCTCCGCCCGCGCCCTGCGCGCCGCTCGCGCCGGCGGTGCTTCCGCCGCGCCCGCCCGCGCCGCCGCTCCCGGCGCTGCCGCCGCTGCCCGCCGCGCCGCCGCTGCCGGGCGTGCCGCCGCGTCCCGCCGCGCCGGCTGTTCCACCTTGGCCGCCGCCGGCCGTCGCACCGCCCGCCCCCGCGGCGCCACTGGCGCCGGCCGTCGCGCCGCCGGTCCCCGCGGCGCCACTGGTGCCGGCCGTCGCGCCGCCGGTCCCCGCGCCGCCGCCACGTCCGCCAGTCGTTGCGCCGCCGGTCGTGCCGGCGTTGCCGGCGCCACCACCCGACGCTCCTCCCGTGCCCGGGCCCGTCGCCGGGCCGCCACCGCACCCGACGACGGCGATGAGGAGCGCAGCCGCCGCCGCGGTGAACGAGCTAGGGCGACAAGGTGACGGAGCCGGCATCGAGGGCCACTTCATAGTAGCCGTGATCGTCCCAGGTCAGCGTCCGTCCGCCTGGCTGAGTCAGCGTGCCGCCTTCGACTCTGACGCGCAGGACCTTCTCGGGCGGGAAGTGCGCGGGCAGCGTCCACGTCCATGTACGCGAATTCCCCGAGGTCGTCGGCGTGATCCCCGCAAACATCTTCTGCGCACGCCAGTACGCGGCGACGTTGAGCACCGTGTCGATCCAGACGTCGCCCAGCGACTTCGCGTAGTTCACGCTCGCGGTGAACTCGCCGATCGCGACCGGCTGGTACGCGCTGTCGCTGCCGCCGGTGAAGCCGTGGACCAGCACGGTCTTCCAGGCGCCGGCCGCCCGGCCCGCGTTGATCGCCTTGTTGAAGGCGCTCGCGGCAGCGCCCGCGGGCGGGACGAAGCAGTTGATGTTGAACGGGTCGGTGTTCCCGTTGGGGAGGATGTTGCCGTCGTTGACGCCGCGGTTGATGAGATAGCGGGGCGCCGCGAGCGCGATGTAGCTCGGGTCCCCGAACGGCGCCGCCATCGTGTAGACGGTGATGCCGAACTTGTTCCGGAGATCCATGTCGCCCGCGTCGACGTCGGCGTCCGTGCCCGGCCGCCGGTGGCTGCGCGTGTGGCTGCCGATCTCGTGGCCGTCGCGCACCGCCTGGGTCCAGACCGCGTCGTTGAACTCGGTCGTCTTGTTGGTGATGAGATAGAAGGTCATGCGCACGCCCAGCGCGTTCAGCGCGGCGTAGTTCGAGATTTGCGACGAGTTCGTGTCGTCGAACGTGTAGCTGACGGCGGACGTGAAGCCGGCCCAGTCGAGCACCGTGATGTCGCCGGGCGTCCCGCTCGGCCGCGGCATGCCGGCGCTGGGCGGCACCGGCAGCCCGGTTGATCCGCCGCTGGCGTAGCCGCCCGTTGCGGGCGCGCCCGTCGTGGCCACGGCGCCCGCACCGCCGCCGTTGCTGCCGGGACCGACGGTGCTGCTCGTCCGCTGGTCGCCGCCGCGAATCACGCAGCCGAGCGCGAAGCACGCCACGGTCAACATCCAGAGCTTCGAGATCCGCATGTCACGCAAAGGGGCAGCCTTGCACGCACGGTAACCAACGTCTTTGCATTCCATGGCGCGGTCTTCTCATTTGTGGCGTACGTCCGCGGGCCGGCGCGGTCAGCCGCGGCTTTGCAGATATTCGCGCGGTGTCATGTGGCGCAGGGCGCGACACACGCGGTGAAATTGCGCGTAGCTGCCGAAGCCCGCCGCCAGCGCCGCCTCGAGCAGGTTCGTGCGCCCGCGATCGAGCAACACCGCGAAGCGATCCAGCCGCAGGCGGTTGCGGTACTCGACCAGCGACATCCCCATCTCCGCCTTGAACACGCGCGCGAGCCGGCTGAGGCTGAGGTCGAGCCGCGCCGCGATCTGCTTGCCGCCCATCCCCGGATCCTTCGCGAGCATCGCGATGGTGGCGGTCACCAGCCGCCGCGCCGATGATTCCTCCGCCGCCGGCGCGCCCTGACCGAGCGGTCCGCGCGTCGGGTCCAGGATCGTTCCCAGCAGCGAGCAGAGGATCGCGGCGTGCGCCTGCTTCGCCTCGTCGACCGGCTGGCCCGACACGCCCGTGTCGTTGAACAGCATGCCGATCGGCGCGCGCGTCGATCGGATCGGCGTGCACGCCACCCAGCCCCGTCCGATGACGCGCGTCTCGCCCATGTGGTGCTCGACGATCGGGCAGTTCTCGAACACGGTGAAGTGCGCGCCTTCTTCCTCGGCGCGCCGGAACGCTTCGCGATCGGTGTCGCTGACGTCGTACATGATGTGGTGCTCGTCGACGATCGCCCCGCTGATGTCCGTACCCCACGTCCCCAGCATCGCGTTGCGGTGACGATCCAGCAGGAAGATCCCGGCGCGCTTGAGCCCGATGCGCGCCAGCGCCAGCTCCGCCGCGCGCTTCAGGATCGCGTCCGGATCGTCCAGCGCCAGGATCTCATCGAACGCCGACAGCAGCGCCGCCAGCTTCCCGTGCACCGACTGGTCGACAACCTTCGGCACCGGGACCTGCTGTCCCAGGATGATTGACCAGTCCACGCGTCGGCGCCGGGTCGCCACGGGGGTCAGCTTATCACCGGCGCAAGTCAGCGGAATCGCACGCGTGGCGGCGCTGACTCTGCCGTGGGCGGGGGCCGCGAAAAAATCGACGCAACAGCCGCGGAGGGGCTCCGTCTGCCCAATTGGAGGTCCTTCTCGTGCGTCATCCTTCTCCTTCCTCTCGGGCAGCCGTCGCTTTCCTGCCGGTTCTGGTCGCGCTGGCCGCCGCATGCGGTCCGGCAGGCGCACCCGACGGCACGGTGACCGTGCAGTCGGCGGTCAACACCACCCTGGTCGTGACCGTCGTCGACGGCGCCGGCGTTCCGCAGGTCGACATGGACGTGGAGGCGCGGCGGAACAACGGCAGCGCCTTTGCCTTTGCCGCCACCAACTCCAACGGCCGGGCCACGTTCGTGCTTCCCGACAATTCGTACCGCTTCGTCGTCGGGGAGCTGGGGATCGAATTCTATTCGGGAGCGGCTGGCCACTGCGTGACGCCGACTTGCATCGCCGCGACAGTCACGATCACGCGCGTGGACGTGCTGGTGGTCGACACCAGCGGTGCGCCGCTGCCGGGACAGACCGTCTCATGGGAGACGCCGGGCGGCGTCGAGGACGGTTACACCGACACGGGCGCCAATGGCCACGCCGTGCTTCCGACGCCGCCGGGCTCGTACCGCTTCCTGACCGGCATCGACGGTCAGTTCTTCATGAGCGGCGCCGCCGGTCACTGCACGGTACCGGGGTGCTCGACCGCGACGATCACGATTCCGGTCCCGGTCACGGTCACCGTTCGCGACACGACCGGCGCGCCCAAATCGGGCCTGACGGTCTACTGGCGGAACACGGCCAACGATGAGGGCGGTTGGACCCTCACCAACGCGAGCGGCGTGGCCACGGTGCTCGCCCCACAAGGGGCGCACCGGCTCGTCGTCGATACCGGCGGCGGCACTGAATACACGAGCGGCCCGGCCGGCCATTGCGTCGTCCCCGGCTGCACGTCGGCGAGCATCACCGTCCCCGGGCCGGTGGCGGTGACCGTCACGGAGACAGGCGGGGCGCCGGTGGTCGGCCAGCCGGTCGTGTGGGTGAACGCCGCCGGAACCACGGGCGGCAGCACAACCACCAACGCCAGCGGCGTGGCCACGTTGACACCCCCACTCGAGGCGGTGCGGTTTCGCGTGACCGTCCTCGGCACGCAGTTCTTCAGCGGCTCGTCGGTGCATTGCAGCCCGGGCTGCACCTCCGCGACCATCAGCGTCCCCCCGCCGACCGTGGTGACCGTCGTCGACGGCGCGGGCGCGCCGATCTCGGGGCGGGCGGTGACCGCCCTCCTCGGAAACGCGACCACGGGTACGAACCAGACCACCAACCCGAGCGGCCAGGCGACATTCCGGCTTCCGGTCGGCAATTGGCGGTTCAGAGCGACCTGCACCGCAAACAACGAACAGTTCTTCAGCGGCAACGCCGGCCACTGCTTCATTCCTGGTGGTTGTTTGACCGCAAAGGTAACGATGCCGTGCGGTCAGTGCGCCGGGCAGGGCACCAATGGCAACCTGTGCAATGACGCCAACCCATGCACCACCGGTGAAGCCTGTCAGAACCAGCGCTGCGTCGGCGGCACCTTGGCCAGCTGCTCTGCGTCCGACCAGTGCCACGACGTGGGCGCGTGCAGCGCAGAGACCGGCACCGCCGTCTGCTCGAACCCGCCCAAGGTCAACGGCACGAGCTGCAACGACGCGAACGCCTGCACGCAGACAGACAGCTGCCAGGAGGGCACGTGCGTGGGCGCGAACCTGGTGGTTTGCACGGCGTCCGACCAGTGCCACGACCCGGGCACGTGCAATTCGGGGACGGGCACCTGCTCGAACCCGGCCAAGACGAACGGCACGAGTTGCAACGACAACAATGCCTGCACGCAGACCGACACCTGCCAGGGGGGCGCATGCAGCGGATCGAACCTGGTGAGCTGCGCGGCGCAGGACGCATGCCACGTGGGAGGCACCTGCAATCCGGCGACGGGAACCTGCTCGGCGTCGTCGCGCGCCGCCGATGGGACCGCCTGCAGCGACGGCAACCGTTGCAGCACCGGAGACAGCTGTCGCGCAGGCACCTGCCTGCCCGGGACGACGAACACCTGCGCGGGCACCGGACAGCCAAACTACGTGTCGGTCATCGACCTCGGTTCGGCACAGGGCTGGTCGTACGCGACGGGAATCAACAACAGCGGCGTCGTCGTCGGGGCGGATGTGCCGACGGACGCGGGCATCTATCAGCTCGGCTACGCCGGCAGCAAGGGGTTTCGCTGGTCCGAATCCGACGGGCAGGTCTACCTGCCGTGGCCCGGCCCGGTGAGCTACGCGGTCGACATCAACAACGCCGGCGTCATGTCGGTGACGGCGGGCAGCGCTGCCTGGGAGATGCGCCCCTGTCGCTACGACCCGGGTGTCGACGCGCAGCCCGTGTGCCATGCGAACGCCGGGAACGCGGCAGGAATCAATGGATCGGGCACGGTGACCGGATCGAGCTATTACCCCGACGGCTTTGTGCGCCTGTTCCGTCTCGGCACGGGACCGATCGAGATCTTGCCGTCGGTTCCGGGACTGGATGGGCGGGCCAAAGGCGTCGCGATCGCAGATGACGGCACCGTCGTCGGGACCCAGATGGTCGACGGCTTCTGGCAAGGAATCCGCTACAGCGCCGCGCGCGGACCGGAACACCTCGTGGGTCTATTGCCCGCCGGCAGCGGCTGGACGAGCGCGACCCCGTCTTCGATTCGACCCGGTGAGATCGTCGGATGGGGCTACCAGGCCGGCGGGTTCGGGCGCGCTTTCCGGATGAAGACGGGGACCAACGGCGACGTCACCGCGATCGTCGCGCTGCCGATGCCGTCGACCTTCGCTCCCAACGCCTCGAACATCATGAGCTCATCGAGGTCGAACGCGTCGGGCGAGATCGTCGGGTCGGTGTACGACGCCATCCCGTTCTGGCCCCAGGCCGCCTTCGTTCATTCGGACGCCGTCGGTTCCGTCGATCTGAACACGCTGGTCGATCCGCAGTCCGGGTGGACGCTGAAGGCGGGATTCGCCATCAACGACAATCACGAGGTCGTCGGATACGGGGTCCACGGCGGACAGAACCGCGCTTACAAGTTGAAGCTGCCCGACCTCGGCCCGTGCCCGCTGCAGAACAGCTGCAGCAGCGGCGTCCGCGATCTGCTGAGCGGGACCTGTTCGTACACGGTGAAGCCGGACGGCGCTGCCTGCGATGACGGCAACGCGTGCACGATGGGCGACGCGTGCACCGCCGGCGCGTGCCAGGGTTCGACATCGGTCTTGTGCGTGGCGCCCGACACCTGCCACGCATCCGGCACGTGCGACGCTGGTAAGCCGCCGGCGCAGCCGCCGTCGACACAGGACCTCCTCGGCTGGTGGCGGATGGAGGGCAACGGCGACGACGCGACCGGTGGCGGTCACCCGCTGACGAACGAAGGCGCGGCGCCGGCACCCGGCCGTTTCGGGCAGGGGATGAAGTTCGACGGAACCGCCTGCATGACCGCCCCGATCTGGGAGGAGGCGCGCATGCAGGGCGCCAGCGGCGTGACGGTGATGGCGTGGGTCAGCCCGTCGGAGCAGCTCACCTGCCCGACGCCGGGCCAGGGCCTGACGATCGCCGGGCGCGGCTGGGACTACTCGCAGGGCATCGGTTGCTTCGGCCCGGCGCCCGCGGCCTCCTTCAAGGAAGAGGTTCGCGTCGCCGGCACGGTGGAGAACGCGGGCGGCTGGGGCTATCCCGGCGGTTGGGGCGCCGCCTTACCAAACCAGTGGATGCACGTCGCCCTCACCTATGACCACGCGAACATCATCATGTACGTCAACGGCCGGCTCGTCAGCACAAGGCCCAAGGCAGGGCAGTTCGGCAACTATGATCCGACGTTCGCGGTCGGGTGCATGGTCTCGTGGTACTGGTCCGAGAACCAGCGCATCAACCAGTTCAAGGGCACCATCGACGAGGTGATGCTCTACCGGCGCGCGCTGTCGCCCGCCGAGGTCGGCGCCTATTACACCGCGTCCGATCCCTGCACGCACCCGGTGCTCACCGACGGGACCACGTGCAACGACAGTAACCTCTGCACCCAGACCGACACCTGCCAGGCGGGAACGTGTGTCGGCGGAAACCCGAAGACCTGCCCCGCGCAGGATCAGTGCCACGCGGCCGGCACCTGCAATCCGGGGAACGGTGTCTGCTCGAGCCCGGCCAAGCCGGACGGCGCGGCGTGCAACGACGGTCAGACGTGTACGCAGTCCGAGACGTGCTTGGCCGGCGCGTGCCAGGACACGAATGACTATCCGACCGTGCTCAATCTGCCGGTCCAGGACATGGGCTCGCTCGGACAGATCCAGAGCTTCGCTTACGACATCAATTCGTCCGGCGCGGTGGTGGGCTGGTCGTCGACGGACGATTGGCAGAACCACGCCTGGCGCTTTTCCGGCACCGGACCACTGGTCAATCTGGCCGCGCAGCTTGGACTGGCTCCGCCGAGCTCTGCGCAGGCGATCAACGACGCCAATACCGTCGTCGGGTTCCAGACGCTTTCAGATGGGTCGCACGCCGTGCGTTACGGCGCGGCCGGTCTCGAGGATTTCGGTCTCGTCGGCGACGGATCGTTGGTGCTCAACAACGAGACCGTCCTCCACGCCGGAAACTGGGTGCGTGGCGCGTTCCCGACCGACATCAATAACGGCGGCGACTTCGTAGGTTTCTACACGATCGGCGGCACGTTCGGCGGCTTTCGCTTCACCGACGGCGCGGGCATGGAAGACGTCGGCACGCTGGTCGCCGACGGGCCGACCCTCATGGAGGGCATCGCGGAGTCGGGCACGGCTGTGGGCACGGCGGCGACGGGCGGGACCACTCACGCGGTGATGTACGAGAACCCGGTCGTCGGTCTCTTCGATCTGAACAACCTAATCGATCCGTTGAGCGGATGGGTGCTGGCGAGCGCCTCTGGTGCCAGCGACGACTTCATCGTGGGCACGGGCTTTCGCGATGGCGATGGCGTGCCGCGCCCCTACCGTCTTCATCGGTCGAGCGGCGTCGTCGACGACATTTCGCGCGGGTGGGTGCACAGCGGCGCCCGGGCCGTCAACGCCGCGGGCGCCGTCGTCGGGACCGGATACGTCAACGAGGCGGACGCCGCAGTCGCCGCGTTATCGGGGTTCGTCTACACCGACCAGCTCGGCTTCAAGAACCTCGATGACCTGATCCCGCACGATTTCTCCTGGCACCTGAGCGACGCGCGCCGGATCAACGACGCCGGCGAGATAGTCGGCTGGGGCTACCACACCGGCATGAACGGGCCACGCCCCTTCCGCGTACGGTTGCCGGTGGGACAGAGCGCCACCTGCCAGGCGCGCATCACCTGTGGTGGCGGCGACGGCGACCCGATCTGCCTGTATTCGGACGGCGTCGTCGAGACATCGCCCGGCCAATTCGTCGCGGTGTTCGGCTTTGACAACGCCTCGTCCGCCAGCGTGCACCCGAACGTCAACGAGGTCAGGCTCGACGGGACGGTGGTGGCGAACCCGCGGCCGGCGCCGCCGTCGTATCTACCGTCGGGCACGCACACCGGCGGCTATCTCCCGGCCTTCGACGCCGGCCACACCATCTCGTGGACGGTCAACGGCGAGACGGTGACCGCGTCGGCGGCCAGTCCGCACCTGACGCCAGTCCCGTTCGGCGCCAGCGGCGTCGCCGTCGTGATCGGCGACCGGCGGATCACCGTCAAGGCCGACACGAGTCCCTACAGCACGCCGCCCACGACCGAGCCGACCGCCCAGCCCGAGCCGACGTTCGGGGAAGAATTCGTTGGAGCGCTCGCCGGAAACCTCAACATCAGCCCGACGGGCGCAGCAACCTACACCGTACCCATAGCGATCCCGCCGGGCATTGCGGGAATGGCTCCCAATCTAGCCCTCGTTTACAACAGTCAGGCCGGGAACGGGATTGCCGGCCAGGGGTGGGAGCTTGGTGGGCTGTCGATGATCCACCGATGCCCAAAGACACGCGTGCAAGACGGTCGTGCGCGCCCAATCCAAATGGACGCGCTGGGACGGGGCGACGGGCTCTGCCTGGATGGAAAACGCCTTTTCGAGAGCGCCAGTTCGCCGGGGACGTATCAATCGGAGTCCAAGGATCTGACTGTTATCACCAGGATTCAAGATCCGTTCCCATTGCCCTCGATCCAGCCCAGCTCAGGATCGGTATCGTTCACCATCGTTGCCAAGAATGGCGAGACTCGTTACTACGGTTCACGTGCCGAGACTCGCGTCTTGCTCCCGATTCACTACGAGGCGGGCCAGTCATCCGGTCAGAAGGAGATTGCCATCTGGCCGCTCGATCGGGTGATGGACAACTGGGGCAACTACTTCGACATTCACTACAACGACCCGTCGACCTTTGCCACGGACGGACTGCTCGCCATGAGGATCGACTACACCGGCCACGTACCGGGTTCTGCGATCGACGACCTCGGTCAGCAGCCCGGGCTCGAGGCGGCCGTACCGCCATTCAATTCGATCGTCTTTGAGTACGATGATCGCACGGACATACGCGCTGTGCGTTTCCGAGAGTCGGTCATACCCCGAAAGAAGCGGCTGAGGGCTATAACGACCCATGTCGATTCAACTGTCCGCCTTCGATACAGCCTTTCGTACTTACCCGACAATGACCCGATGCTTCCGAGTCGGCTCCGGCGGATCGACTACTGCTCGACGTCGCTCCCTCTTCCCCCGCCACCTGCCTCACCGCCTGAAAAGTGTCTTGTACCCCTCGAATTTGATTGGGACGGCGGTAACTACAGTTGGGATCCAGCCCCGGGCTACGCGCTCCCGGATCGGATCGACAGGGTCCACGTTTCTTCAGTGGAACGTCAGCCGGGTACGCAGTTCGTAGACTTGAACGGCGACGGTCGAGTCGATTTCGTTCGCGCTCGCGCTGGAACCAGGACCAGTTGGGAGAATAGCGGGCAAGACTGGCAGGAGCGGAGCGCGTGGCAACTTCCGGCCGACCTGGTTAAGTCAGACGGTCGCACGGCGGGTGGTCTTTTCGCCGACGTTGATGGCGACGGGCTCGTTGACTTCGTGAGCAGTGCTCCTGGTGGCTCACCGCCGGCGGTGTGGCTCAATCGGATCAAGCAGGAATGTCCGAACAACGTCTGTTGGCTTCCAAGTTCGGGCTTCGCTGCGCTTCCATCGGCCTGGGGAACAAACGTCAATTTCGAACCTACTGACACAAGACCAGCCAACGATCGGCTGGCTGACATGAACGGCGATGGCCGTGCTGATCTCGTGCGCTTCGGACCCCACGACTTCGATCTAAAGGTTCTTTACAGCACCGGCGCTGGATGGACTACACCGGCGGAAACCTTCATCGCGACTCATCTGGGATCCTTTCTGGGATACCGCCTGGAGGACGTCAATCGCGACGGCTTGGCAGATCTCGTGGGTATCGGCGACCCGGACTACCAGGAGCAGTGGAATACCGTCGCACTCAATGTCGGAGAGGATGGCCCAGACGGCATCCAGGCTTGCTGTTCTGTCTGGCGGCGGATGACCTTCACCGCCGATCCGAACGCGGATGCCCCCCGGGGAATCCGATTCTTCGGAGATCTGGACGGCGACGGGTTCCAGGAGCCGATTGCCTCATACAAAACTCAGCTGAGTATCATCGGCACGGGATCCGTCACAGGCCAGCCAGGGATTACCCTTTCCACGGGAACCGGTTACCTCACCGAAGGAGCGAGCGGATTTCTAGCGTCCCTGCTGCAATTCGGACCGAGCGCGGCCCAGGGCGTGCCGTTCCCAGAGGCCAAGCTACTCGACTATGTCGTGCAGGTCGCCGATCTGAACGCCGATGGTCTGGGCGATTTGATTTTCAACCATCCGGATGGCGGTCAGCTGCTTGCCAACCGCGGAACGGCTTGGAAGGACATCAACAATGCGATCGGGCGACAGACGTCGGGCGGGCCAAATGCGATCCCGATCGTTCCATCGGACGATCCGAAGTTTACGCTTGGCAGCGGCTTTCACGCCGACGGCGTCAACCCGTTTGATGGCCGGAATAGCGGGGCTGCTTTCGTCGATCTCGATGGGGACGGCGTGCTGGATCTGGTGAAGGCGCACCATGCAGTGAGCGGCAGTGGGTCTGACTCTGGCGTCCTCGTGTCGAGCGCGTGGCTCAACAAGTTCAAGCCGCCCATCATAAGTAAGTTCCCCAACGCCCTCGCTGAAAAGACCGAGGTTACGTATGCCGTTATCTCCACGGCGGCGGCACAGGTGCCGGGAGGAACTTACAACGATAGCCCCGATCTGGCTCCCGGCACCCGGTACCTGTCCATCCCCCTGCGTGTCGTCGCGTCGGTCGCCGCGGACGACGGGCGAGAACTCGGAACCAAATCAAGAACCACCTACCAGTATCAGACCCTGCGAGGAAGCGCCCACGGAAGAGGGCCCCAGGGATTCCAGCGGATCGAGGCAACTGACGCAGCAATGGTCACCACCCGAACCACTTACGCGCAAATCTATCCCTACACCGGGATGCCGACCTCAGTCGTCCGATACCTAAATCTCGGCGGGCGAGTTCCAGCCGGGCTACCGGTATTGCTCACGAAGACCGAAACCGACTACTGCGACACGTTTGCCCAACCAACTGGTGGCGGCGATCCCATGTGCACATCGGGAGGAGCGTATTCACCGGGTGTGTCCCTGTACGTCTACCCATGGAAGGTCACTGACACGACCTACGTACACACCGGAGAGATTCCTCAGTTGCTCGGCCCCCAGACGCTGGTGACGACCAGCAAGCTCAATCACGACTTCAGAGGCAATCTCGTAAAGTCCACCGTGACGGTCGAGAGTTCCGCGGGTGAAAAGTACGAGACCGTCACAGAAAACGACTACGGCGCGGCGGACAGTCTCGAGGCGAAGATGGGTAAGGCGACGGAGACACGTGTAACAGCACGAAGACTTCTTCCTGCGGGAGGCGTGGCCATCCAACACAAGAAGAGTTTCGAATACGGAACGGTGAACCAGTATTGGTTGCCTGGCGCTGCGACAACCTTGGGTTTGAAGAAGACCCGCGTGGAGCCGGGAGCCGGCGCGCCGATCGAGCTACACACCGCATATACCTATGACCGATTCGGCAACATCGTCACAACGACGACCTGCGCGAACGATTTTGCAAGTTGCTCGCCGGGCCAAATGGGGCCGGCTGCCCTTCGGCATCGCACGACCAAAGTCAGCTATTCGCCTGTCGATTTTGCACCACCAGGCAATGCTCCGATAGCGACTCTATCCTTCGCCCAGAATGGTCGATTCCCCGTCAGGACCACCATCAAGAATCCTGATCTCGTGGACCATGTCGAATACTCGGCCTTCGACCCAATCAAGGGGGTCGTGCTCCAAAAGACGGGACCGAATGGTACGCACACTTGCTTCGATTACGACTCCTTCGGGCATCAGACCGCCGAGACTGCGCGATGCGGCGGCGCCAATCTGACAACCAGCGTTCGGCAATATCGAACGACCTCTCCGACCGACGGCAAGGTCGTCACCGTCACCCGTGCGCCGACCGGCGTAAGCAGTTGGACGTTTACAGACGCCCTTGGGAGGAAGATCGAGACGAGAGGGCGCAGTTTCGACGGAGGCTTCACCACGAGCAGGACCGTCTATGATGCTCTTGGGCGACTGGCGTCAGAGTCTAAGCCGCACCTGATCGGAGATCCCGAGTACAAGACCATCCCGCAGTATGACGAGGTTGGCCGTGTGCGACTCGTTGAGGAGGATCTCGGCCCGATCACCCCGGGCGGGGCGCCCGCGACTTCGAGGGTGACCACCAAGTACCTGGGTTTCGCGGTTCGGACCGAACACACGCTGACCGGGCCGCAAGGTGAGGAGATACAGGCTCGCGAGGAGAGTAAGAATGCCCTCGGAAAAGTTGCATCCGTCACTGATGCAATGGGCGTCACGATTCGATACGAGTATGACGCCGACGGAAACCTGACCGCGTCTGGGGATCCCCAAAGCGGAGCTCTTCCCACGGTTCGCATCGGATACGATTCGCGTGGCAGGAAGGAATCCAGTATCGATCCCGACCTGGGCACATGGACCTATACGTACAACGGCTTCGGTAACCTGGTGGGTCAGACTGATGCCAAAGGCGATACGACGACAATGACGTACGACGCTATCAGCCGGATGACCAGCAAGACCACAACGGCAGGTACGGCGCACTGGATCTATGACGTTGCACCGGGGGCAGGAATCGGCAAGGTCGCTGCGATCCTCAGCGCGCCGGATCCTCGCCTCAATGGAACATGCACAATTCCGAATGTCAGCGTCAATGGCGACCATCGCGCAGGGCGCTGGTTCAGCTACACGCCATTCGGAGATATGGCAGATGTTTCTGAATGCACCGACGGCGACACGTTCGTGACCAGTTACGGCTACGATTCGTTTGGTCGACAAGACCGCGTAAGTTACCCAGAGGTTACGGGTGATCGTTTGACTGTGGAGTACCGGTATACCGGCCTGGGCTTCCTGCACTACTTGAAGGATGCCTCCCGCGGCTGGGTCTATTGGGCGGCGACTTCGATGAACGCGTCAGGGCAAGTCACAGGCGAGTACACCGGAAACGGCGTGGAGACCCTGTCGAATCGAAACGCGGCGACTGGGTGGTTGATGGCTTCAACCAGCGTCGCACACGCCGATGGCAACAGCCTGATTCAGAACTGGTCGTACGGCTACGACGAGCGTGGGAACCTTCGTTTCCGCGGACGTGCCGATGAGCTCGCCGGCGCCGCTTCAGAGGAGACGTTCAGTTACGATCCTCTGAATCGCCTGAAAACGGCGCGAGTCCTTCTGCCAGGCGGAGGCTATGACACTACCGACAGCTACGACTACGATGCTCTTGGAAACCTGACCCAGAAGGGCGGCAAGCAATATACCTATGGGACCTGTCTGGCCGGAACTCGGTCCGCAGGGCCTCACGCCGTCTGTACAGTTGGGACGGGCGCATCATTCGCATACGATCAGAACGGGAACATGGTTAGCGGCGACGGTCGTACCGTAACATACGGCCCTAACAATAAGCCGCTTCGGATTACCAGCGAGCCGGCCGTATCCCAGGGCAATGACACCGGCGTTGCGGAGTTCATCTACGGCGCCGACGGTCACCGAATCGTTCAATCCGTAGGGACCAACGTGGCGGGCCCAGAATCCGAACGAACGGTGTACGTCGGGCTAGGGGGAACGGGCAAGAGCGTCTACGAAAGGACTACGCGCGGCGGGACGGTCGAGCATTCGCAGTTCATCTACGCCGCCAATTCCCATGGCGGCAGTGCCCTCGCATTGCGCGTCGTCACTGTCGCCGCTGCGGCGCCGCCAGCGGAGGCCATCAAGTACTATCACTTCGATCACCTCGGGTCGGTAACTGCGGTAAGCGACGAGGTCGGTCACGTGGTTAGTGCAGCTTGGGGCGGACCGGACGCCGGCCAAATGGGATACGACCCGTGGGGGGCGCGACGAACGCCCGATGGCCGACCAGCCAACCCCGCGTCGTTCAATCACCAGGTTGGCCGGCGCGAATTCACCGGTCATGAAACGATTCCGAATGTTGGGCTGATAAACATGAACGGTCGCGTCTACGACCCGGTTTTGGGACGCTTTCTTTCGCCCGACCCTAAGGTCCAGTTCGTCGCTGATCTGCAGAGCTACAATCGATACAGCTACGTTCTAAACAATCCACTTCGGTATACCGATCCAACGGGGTACGCGATATTTGGTAGCAACTGGGATAGTCTGATCAGCTTTTCGCTCGGTCTCGGCAGTCTCGGGGTCTGTGCAGCAACGAGCGGTATTGGCTGTGTCGTCGCCGGACTCGCGGCGACCGCCTGGAATGCGGCGGTGATGAAATCGTCCGGCGCCTCGTGGGACCAAGTCATAGCCATGAATGCCATTGGACTAGTGGCCGGGACAGTTAGCGGCGGAGTTGGGCAACGAATCTTTGGGATGAACACCCTGGGCGCCCAGTTGTTCGCTGGAGGCATTTCGGGCACCTATATGGCTGTCGTATCGACATCAATGTTCGGCGGAAAGCTGGGGCCGAATATCCTGATGGGCGCCGGTCAAGGTGTGACGATGGCTGCGATCAGCTCGGCGGCCATGCATTGTTTGCCACTGTCCGAGGCGAACGTCGTAGAAGTCCACGTCGGAGCAACGCCCCCAGATATTCAGCGCATGCACGATTTCCTGGACAGCGGCGGATACCGCCTCGTGGACCCGGGCGATACGCTACACGCGAATGTCGCGGATGCGGAAGTTGGCGTTGTCGCCTGCCAGCCCATCACGCGGGCCGATGCACGCCAGCGCTACGGCGCAATCGATCTCGCACAGGCGGGTCAAGCTCGCCAGTGGCCTCGCCATCGTGAGTGGATTGTCCGTTTTGACATTCCGCGATCTGTTCTAAACGATCCCCATTATCACATGGTGACTGGAACCGATGGTTTCGCCGTCAATCACATGTGGGTCAATAGAGATTTGGTGCCAATGCTGAACGCCGCGTTTAGTAATATCAGTGCTCGTGGCTTGGTAAACGAGCTTGATACGTTCGACGGAGCATGGGTCTTGCGTCAAAGGAGAGGCGGTGGAAGCATCAGCGGTCATGCCTTTGGCGTTGCGGTCGACTTCAATGGGGCGCGAAATCAGCAGGGCGCTGCGCCAACGATGAGTGCGAACCTTGTCAGGGCATTTACGGACGCAGGCTTCTGCTGGGGAGGCAACTGGGCGATGCCAGACACCGATGGCATGCACTTTACACTCGGATTTTGAGGCCCTCGAATGGCACGTGTAGCGAGCAGAAAAGGACGTCGAAATGAATTCCGCTAGAGTCGCGATTGTTATGTGGACATGCGGTGCGGCTCTGGCCTCGGCCAATTCTCTTCCAAAGGTAGTCGCGCCGCTGTCACAGAAAGAATGGGCTCCGATGGGAATGGTGACGGCCCTCCATGCGGTGTCCAACAAGAGAGCAGGACTGGAGCTGCGACTAATTGAAGCAGATGGCTCTAGGAGCGTTGCGCTCGATCCGGTGGCACTCTTCGTTGTAGCAACCGATCAAGACACCACAGACCGAAGTCAGCACATCTGGCGGCTGCCGAGGACGGTCGCTCGGGTCCGCAAAGTATGGTCGACGGTGTGCGGCATGGATATCGCCGTCGACGTGGATAAGCCCGGATCCTCACCGGGCGCTGTGAGGCAGCGACCGCTGACGCTGAAGACATGTTTTCTCGATGCCAAGGGTCAACTCGAGTCGAACCTCCAGATATCCGAAGAAGCGCCGGTGGAGACCGGCCAGCACAAGTAGAAAGCACTGCTGAGCCCGCAATCGTTTGTTTTGCCCTCGAGTTTTCGCTTCTCACCCCGCGAGCAACCCCGCCAGATCGATCGAAAGCTGACTCCGCGCCATGCGCGCCATGCTGTCAAACTCGGGCGGGACGATCCCGAACTTCTCCCGGAACCGCCCGCGTAACCCGTCGAGCAACGTCTCCCCCGCGGTCCAGACCCAGCGCGCCACCGTCACGCGGTGGACGCCGTAGGACGCGGCGATCTTTTCGATGCTGACGCCTTCGACGACGTGCAACCGCAAGATCGCGCGGTCGCGTGGCGACAGGCGGCCGACCAATTCCTGGATTGCCAGCTCCAGCTCGCGCTTGTATTCGACCTTCGCCATCAGGGCCGAGACGTCGGCGTCGCGCGGGGCCACCGTCTCCAGCCAGGCGCCTTCGATGCGCGGGATCGACTGGTCGGTGCGGTGGAGATCGATCGCGGTGCGGATCGCGACGACCTTGATCCATTGCTCGAGTGGGCCGGCGCCGTTGTATGCGCGGATACGGGGAACGTCGCCGGAAAACAGACGCTCGCGCACGGTCTGCAGGACGTCGCTCACCTTGTCCGTGGCTGAGCCGAGCCTGCGGATGCGCGCGGGCAGGCGTGAAATGAAGCGTTCCTCGATCACGCGCACGGCCGCGTGATCCCCCGCACCGGCCGCGCACGCCAGGTAGAGATCGCCGCCCCACTGCTGGAGGTTGTGGGTTGCCACGCCGGTGCTGTGCAGCATCTCGACGTAACGGTCGAGCGACACCGAAATGTCGGGCCAAAGTTTCGCGGCCGCGCGATGGGCCTCCGCTATGTCATTTTCCGACGGCATCGCAGGTAAATTTTGCGACGGTACGCACGCTGTCTCGACTTTCACTCCGCTTATAATGCCGCGCGTGACCGGTCAAGATCGACGCTGTCTCTCCGAGCACGGTGTCATGCAATTTTTTTCCGGCGCGCTAGATAGTGCGGAGCGCGGCGTGATGGATGGTCACCTTGCGCACTGCGATCGCTGCGCGCGTCTGGTCGGCGAGGCGGCGCGCGACACCGGCGCCGGCAGCGCGGGGCTGTCCGATCGCCTTCGTCCGCCGGTGCTGTCGCCCGGGATGTTGATCGCGAACCGCTATCACGTGCGCAGGCTGCTCGGCGTCGGGGCGATGGGCGAAGTGCACGAGGTGGAAGATCGCTTGCTGGGAACGGTCGTTGCGCTGAAGACGTTGAACGCGCGGCTGGCGGGGGACGCTTCGGCGCTGGCGCGGCTCAGGCGGGAGGTCGCCGCTGCGCGCAGCGTGACACACCCGAACGTTTGCCGCATCTTCGATCTCGGCAGCGACCAGGGCAGCGAGACGCTGGGCGCGTTCGTGTTCCTGACGATGGAGTACCTGCCGGGCGTCACGCTGACGAAGTTTCTGACCGCGCACGGGCCGTACGCGCCGCTCGATGCGCTGCCGCTGCTGGTCCAGCTCGCCGACGGGCTGGCGGCCGCGCACGCGGCGGGGATCCTGCACCGCGACCTCAAGGCCGAGAACATCATGCTGGTCGAAGCGAAGAGCGGCGGCTTCCGCGCGGTGATCATGGACTTCGGCCTGGCGGGCTTCGACGTGCAGGACGAGGCCGCCGTCGAGCACGGCAGCGGCTTCTCCGGCACCATTGCGTACGCGGCACCGGAACGGATCGCAGGTGGCCGCGCAATCCCGGCCAGCGACGTGTATTCGCTGGGATTGATCGCGCACGAGATGTTGACCAACCGGCGTCCGATCCCGGGCGCGTCCGGCGCCAGCCTCGCCGACGGTGGTCCGATCCCGGCCGCATGGGCGAAGCTGATCCGGCGCGCGATCCAACCCGATCCGATCGCCCGGTTCGCGAACGGCGCCGCCCTGGCGGAGGCGCTGCGAGAGCTGAACGCCGGCGCCGCGACCGCGGCGCGCGGCGCGCTCGGATCGAACGACCCCCGACAGACCAGACGCCGGGCGTCGCAGGCGCTGATCGCCGGCGCCGCTCTGGCCCTGGTCCTCGTCGCCGTCGCGCGCCTTCCATCTTCGCCGCGCGAGGTGGCCGCCGGTTCGACGTCGGCGGCCGCCGCGGCCGTCGCGCCGCCGGCGGCGTCGCGCACGCTGGTGGCGCCGCCCGCCGTCGCGCCGCCAGCGGCGGCCGCGGCGTCGCTCGCGTCGGTGCTGCCCGCGGCCGCGACCCAGCCCTCCCTCGCGCCGCCGCGCAAGGAGCGGGTCGCCCGTCGCCCGCAAAGGCGGGTGCCGCTGACGACGACGACGGCGACGGTGCCGGCGTCGGCCGAAGCCGTGGCCCCGCAACGGTCGCTGATCGAGCAGGCCGAGGATCTTCTGGCCGGCGGCGACATCGCGCGCGCGTGCGAGCTGGGCGAGCGGGCGGTTCGGCAGGCGCCGGAGCTCGGCGCGGCGCGCGCGTTTCTCGGTCGCTGCTACATGCGCCTCGGCCGGACGTCCGAGGCGCGCGCCCACTATGCGCGCTACCTGGCGCTCACCCCCAACGCGCCGGACGCGCCGTTTGTCCGGGCCATCGTCGGAAAGGATCAGCCGTGACCAACACGCGTCGGGCGCTCGCGGGCGCCGTCATCTGCATCTCGGGGTTGGCGGTGGCGGGCTGCGGCTCGAAAGCCGACGATTTCTACGAAGAGATTTATACCTGCGACCTCATGGCGACCCAGGACGTCTGCGGCACGACCCGCGACGGCCAACCGATGACCTGCTACCCGGCCAGCCCACTCGGGGGCGCGGACTTCTGCGCGCCGGCCTGCGACGCGAACGTCGCCTCGCCCGACGGCACCGTCTGCGTCGGCGGGGGCGCGCGCCTCGAGACCTGCCGCCCTTCGGCCGGCGTCGCGGATGCGCAATACGGCTGTCCGACCGGCTTGAACTGCTACCGGACCGACCTCATCCGCGACGAGGGCCTGTGCCTGAACATCCCGGTGTGCAACGTGAGCACCGACTGCCCCGCTGGGGGGGAGCGCCGGCTTTGTGGGACTGACTTGGTGCTTGCCACGTACCCGAATTT
>Ga0111538_10004018_pt1 | contig 20487 bp, 15 predicted proteins | sample SoiMethybrSBSTD1_FD_79669 | JGI IMG/M metagenome (GOLD analysis project Ga0111538, IMG submission 79669) | Bulk soil microbial communities from a Populus tree surrounding site in Tennessee, USA - Soil MetaG P. TD hybrid SBSTD1 (version 2)... | ecosystem: Environmental > Terrestrial > Soil >... | reverse complement strand
GGCCATCCCGAGCAGCGCGCCGAGCATGCCGAACACCGCGAAGAGCGGAATCTGAATCGCGGCGCCGAGCAGCATGATGTTCCGGCCGGCGAAGAACCGCAGCATCATGTCGCGCATCTCCGGCGTGACCTGAGGGTTCGACTCGAGCTGCTGGCGCATTTGCTCCTGCACCATCGCCGCGTTGAATCCGGAAAACGCGAAAGTGGCGATCGTCGCGATCACCGCGCCGACCAGACCCGCGATGAGCCCGCCGAGCACGGCTTCAGCGGCATCGATCGGCGTCGCCTTGTTCTGTTGCTGCAGGTACGCCGTCAGCACGCCGCCCAGCACCACCCAGAGGCAGCAACAGGCATTCAGCCCGCGGACAAATGGAAGCGACGACAGAACGCCAATGAATACGCCGCCAAGCAGTGCAGGTTGGTGCCGTGACATGCGCCCTCCGCAGGCTGTGACCTAGTCGTAATACTCGCGTCCGAGGTGCGTGATGAGTTCCTCGCCGCGCATGTAGCGCAGCGTGTTCTTCAGCTTCATGAGCTGAATGAACAGGTCGTGCTCCGGGTAGAGACCTGGCGCGTACATCGGACTCTTGAAATAGAACGAGAGCCATTCCTGGATGCCGCTGAGGCCTGCCCGCTTCGCCAGATCGAGGAACAGCGCCACGTCGAGCACGATGGGCGCCGCCAGGATGCTGTCTCGGCACAGGAAGTTGACCTTGAGCTGCATCTTGTAGCCGAGCCAGCCGACCAGGTCGATGTTGTCCCAGCCCTCTTTGGCGTCGCCGCGCGGCTTGTAGTAGTTGATGCGGACGACGTGGTGGAGGTCGCTGTAGAGATCGGGATAGAGGTTCGGCTGCAGGATGTAGTCCAGCACCGATTTCTTGCTCTCTTCCTTGGTCTTGAATGACTCCGGATCGTCGAGCACCTCGCCGTCGCGATTGCCGAGGATGTTGGTCGAGTACCAGCCTTCGACGCCAATCAGCCGCGCCTTCAGGCCGGGCGCGATCATCGTCTTCATCAGCGTCTGCCCGGTCTTCAGGTCCTTGCCGGTCAGCGGTGAACCGGTTTTCTGCGCCAGCTCGAGCAGCGCGGGAATGTCGGCGCTGAGGTTCGGCGCGGCGTTGGCGTACGGCAGGCCTTCGCTGATCGCCGCGTAGGCGTAGATCATGCTCGACGGAATCGCCGGGTCCGACGCCTCGAGGCCCTTCTCGAAGGCGTCGAGCGACTGGTGGCACGGCGCCTCGGTCATGTAAATCTCGGTGCTGCCGCACCACAGCAGCACGAGCCGATCGCACTTGTTGTCCGCTTTGAACTTCCGGATGTCGGCGATCAACTGGTTCGCCAGGTCCTTCTTGTTCTTGCCCTTCTTGACGTTCGGACCGTCGAGCCGCTTCACGTACTGCTGATCGAACACCGCCGGCATCGGCTTGATCGTCGCCAGTTCGTCTTTGATCTGGTCGAGCAGCGCCGGTTCGAGAACGCCCGCGGTCTTCGCGGCCTCGTAACAGTTGTCAGAAAACAGATCCCACGCGCCGAACACGATGTCGTTCAGACTCGCGAGTGGGACGAATTCCTGGATCGACGGCGAACGGCCTTCCGTCCGCTTGCCGAGCCGGATGTGTCCCATCTGGGTCAAGGAGCCAATCGGCTTCGCCAGACCGCGGCGAATGGCAATCACTCCGGCAATGGTGGTGGTGCTGACGGCCCCGAGCCCGACGAGCAACACGCCGACTCTTCCGCCGGCAGGGGCAATAGACAAACCTTTGGTCACGGGCGAAAACTATATCAATCTCCATGCGATTCTTCCGAGCCGCGCCCTCGCCGCATCAAACGGCCCTCGCGATGATTGGCGCCAAACCCGGCGATCGCGTGCTGGTGATTGGCGCGACCGACCCGGATCTGGTTGCCGCCCTGGCGGGCGTGACGGGCCTGAACGGCACTACGCTCGTCGCCGGTGTCGATGACGCCGCGCAGTCGCTGGTGCGCCAGGCCGCAGAACAGGCCGGAACACTGGTCGAGTTCGGGCCCGCGAGCCCTGCGCTGGTTCCTCCCGGGAGCTTCGACATCGTGGTGCTCCTGGTAGGACTGCGATCCCTCGAGCCGGGCGCCCGCACAGCCACGGCGCGTGCAGGTTTCGAGGCCGCCCGCGTCGGCGGGCGCGTGGTGGCGATCGAGGGCCGCCGGCGCACCGGATTCTTCGGATCGCGCACGAAATCGGCCAGCCCTGAGGCCATGCCGGCGCCGGACGTCACCGCGTTGCTCGCCTCCACGGGCGGCCGCGCTGTCCGGCTGCTTGCCGACGCCGAAGGTGCGTCGTACTTCGAAGCAAGAAAATAGCGATCTCCCCTGCTTGTTTCCGCCGTTCGAACCGAAACATCGGGTGCCGGGTGTTTCATGCGTTCGTACGGCTCCACCTTCTCCGCAACAGATCTCTTTTCAGCTGAAGAAATCGCGGCCGTCGCCGGTGTCGATGTCGCGCGGGTCCGCGCCATCATCGACCAGGGCCGCGTGGTCGCGTTCCGACGATTCATTGCGGCGCCGGAGGCCGTCGATCTGGTGCGAGGGCTCACCGGAATCGGCAATGCCGAGGCCCTGCTCGAACGCCTGCCTGTTCGTCTACCCGAGACCGGCAAGCGCCGCAGCCTGGCAGGCCTGTTCGCTTCCGGACTGACCCACGCCGCTCTGTTCGTGGTGATGCTCCTGCTCGCCGCCTACGGGTTGCTATCACCCAATGACACCACCGAGCACGTGGACGACCTGAAGCAGGCCAGGCTCGTGTTCCTGATGACGCCGGGACCGGGCGGCGGCGGTGGCGGTGGCGGCCTCAAGATGCCGACGCCCCCGGCCAAGGCGAAGGAAAAGGCGCCCGCGCCGGTGAAGAAAAAGATCGAAAGCCCGGTGCCGCCGATTCGGCGGCCTCCGCCACCCCGGCCGGTTCCGCCTCCTCCGCCCCAACAGCGGCCGGTACCGCCACCGCCGATTCAACCGAGCCCGGTCGAGCCGCCTCCACCGGTTCCGGCGCCGGCCGTCCAGGCGCCCGTGGCGAGCATCCCGGCCGACCCTGTGACGAAGCCCGGTGTGCTGGCATCGACTGCGCCGACGCCGAGCGCGGGGCCCGGAACGGGCGCCGGTGCGGGCACGGGCGCCGGCGGCGGTATTGGCGAGGGCACCGGCGGGGGGATCGGCCCTGGCACGGGCGGCGGAACCGGCGGCGGGCCGTTCAAGCCCGGCAGTGGCATCGAGCCGCCGACGCTCCAGCGCGAAGTGCGGCCGATCTACACGGACGAAGCGCGGCGGCTGAGCATCGAGGGGGATGTGGTGCTCGAGATCGTCGTGACGCGGGATGGCCGCGTGGGGAACGTGCGCGTCATCCGCACCCTGGGTGCGGGGCTGGAACAGCGCGCCATCGAGGCCGTCCGCCAGTGGCGGTTCGGTCCTGCCAAACGTCAGGGTCAGCCCGTCGATGTCGTCGTCGAGGTGTCGGTCGGGTTCAAGTTGAGGTAGCGCCCATGGATTTGATGCTGATCGGTGTCACGGTGCTCTCGCTGGTGCTTGCCGTCGCGATGTCGGCGGTGGCGTGGAGGCTGCTACGCGACGCGCGCACCCGCTCGGCGGCCCGCATCGAAGCCCTCGAGGCCATGGCCTTGGGGTCAGATCTTGGGATGACAGGTGCAGGGTCAGATCTTGCGTTGACAGGTCACGCCCCGGAACCCTTGCGCACTCTGCATCACGAAGCGCCTCGGCCGAACCTTTCAACCCAAGATCTGACCCCACGCTGTGACGTGACCCCATCCACTGACGATTGGGATTTGTCGCTGCACGACTCGGGCCCTGATACCGACATCGACTTCGAGTACGACGATGTGCGCGAGCGGCGCAACCCAAGTGCACCATCGCCGGCGCGCGCCGGACGCGGCGTACGGATGGTGCACGAAGACATGTTCGACAGCACCCATCACGTCGGCGCGGGCGGGCATCGCTGGCTGGCACTCGCGGCCGTCGGGCTTGTGATGGCCGCCGGCGTGGTCGTGCTGTCGGCTCTGCACTCCCCGGAGATCGTCGCCGCGGTCACGGCCTCGCGATCGGGACCGACGACAGACGGTTCTCATCCGCTCGAACTTCTTTCGCTGAAGCACAGCGGGGGCAACGACGGCGTGTTCACCGTCACGGGCCTCGTCCAGAATCCGCCGGACGGCGTGCCTGTCGGCAAGATCATCGCGGTCGTCTATCTCTTCGACGGCGATGGAAAGTTCTTCGCGAGCGGCCGCGCCACGATCGATCTGCCGGCCTTCCAGCCCGGCGACGAGTCTCCCTTCATCGTCCGGATCCCGAACGTCGCGGGCGTCACGCGCTACCGCGTCGGCTTCCGGCGCGAAGACGGACTCGTCGTCGCTCACGTCGATCGACGCGGTCAACTGCCGGAAGGCACGACGGGCGATCAGATCGATGGCGGCAACACGCGATACGCCACGCCCGCAAGCGCCACGCGGCGGCCGGAGGGTGACTGACATGCGCGCCCCAATCCTCGTCGCAGGAGTTGTGATCACCGCGGCCATTGGCGTGCGCGCCACCGACGCGCGCCAGGAGCGGCCGGGCGGTCAGGGGTTCTCGTTTCGCACCGGCGTCGAGCTGATTAACGTCACGGCCACGGTGACCGATGCGCAGGGCCGGTTCGTCGGGAATCTGCGTGCGGACGACTTCGAGCTCTACGAAGACGGGAAGCGCCAGCAGATCCAGCAATTCGATGCGGAGCGCGTACCCGTGAGTCTCGGCATTGCGCTCGATACCAGCGGCAGCATGCTTGGCGAGAAGATCGCCGCCGCCCAGGCTGCGCTCAATCGCTTCCTGTTCGATCTGCTTGGCAACCAGGACGAAGTGTTCCTCTACCGATTCGACAGCCGGCCCGATATGGTGCAGAGCTGGACGAGCGATCGTCAGGCCGTCGCGCGTGCGCTCGGCACGGTGAGGCCGAACGGCGGCACGGCGATGTACGACACGGTGGCGGAGGCGCTGCCGCTTGCGCAGTCCGGCACGCGCCGCAAGAAGGCCCTCGTCGTGATCTCGGACGGCAACGATACCAGCAGCCGGACCCGCATCGACGATCTGCGGCAGCTGATTCGCGAGACGGAAGTGCTCGTGTACGCGATCGGCATCGACGCATCAGGCCAGGCGCCGCAGGGGTACTCGCCGCCGTCCTCCGGTCAGTCCGCGCCCAGAACCATTAACGTGCCCTCGCCGTTTCCTGGCAAGGGGCCGAAGACGCAGCCTGCGCCGGCGCCGCCACCTCCGCCTCCACCGTCGTCTCCGCCGCGATCGTCGCGATCGCGCGGAAACGTGGACCGCGTGAATCCGGACGCGCTCCACGCCATGACCGATGACAGCGGCGGCCGCACGGAGATCATCTATTCACCGCGCGATCTCGATCCGGCCACCGCCGGCATCGCCAGCGAGCTCAGTCAGCAGTATTTCCTCGGCTACAACTCGACTCTGCCGAAAGATGGGCGCTGGCACTCGATCGAGCTGCGCGTCGTTCGCAACGGGGGCTACACGATCCGCGCGCGCAAGGGGTTCATCGCGAACTAGAATCATTCCGTGTCTCTCTGGCCCGCCGCTTTGGGCTTGTCCGTCCTCGGCAGCGCGGGCGGGCTGGTTGTCGCATCGATCATTCTCCTGACGCATCAGGACGTCCGCGCGCGCGTCGTGCCCTGGCTCGTGTCGTACGCCGTCGGCACGCTGCTGGGCGCGGCGATGCTCGGCCTGGTGCCGCAGGCGCTCGCGTCACTACCGCCGGACCGCGCGTTCCTCGCCCTCCTCGTCGGGATCCTGTCGTTCTTCATTCTCGAAAAACTCGTCCTGTGGCGACACTGTCACGACGACGAACACTGCGCGGTGCATCGCAGCACCGTCACGCTCGTGATCATCGGTGACGCCGTGCACACGTTCGTGGACGGCGTCGTCATCGCGGCGGCAACGCTCGTGTCGATACCGCTCGGCATCACGACGGCCCTGGCCGTCGCGGCGCACGAGATCCCGCAGGAGGCCGGCGACTTCGCGATCCTGCTCGCCGCGGGGTACTCGCGGCTCCGCGCGCTGGCGCTCAACCTCTCGTCGGCGCTGGGCGGGCTGGTCGGCGCCGCGGCCATGCTCGTGTTCGGGGCGAGCGCGCCCCGAGTCGTGCCCTACGTCCTCGCGTTCGCGGCGGGCAATTTCATGTACATCGCGATGGCAGATCTGATCCCGAGCCTGCATCGCGGCAGCCTTGACCGCAGCGCGGTCAGACAGGTGACGCTGATCACGCTCGGCGTCGCGACGATACTGGCGCTCTAAAGGGGTCGCGCGCCGCCCCCCTTTTGCGACACTCGCCCAAACCCCGGTTCGGACCGATAATCTGGCGGTTGAGAGGCGGCTTGGTACCGTCTTTGCTCAGTTAGTCGGCGGATGCCGGCGACCAGCCGGAGTCTTCAGATACACATGCGCAGGTGGCTTGTCTTCATCGTGCTGCTCCTCGCGACGGCGCCGGGATTGCGCGCCGCGCAGAAGGACGACCGACAGCTCGGCGGCCAGGCCGCCGACGCGGTGCGGACGTACGCGCACTACAGCATCTTCGACGACATCACGATCAGCGTGATGGACGGCACCGTCACGCTGAACGGACGCGTGACGTCGCCGCAGAAGCGCAACGACATCGGCGCGCGTGTCGCGAAGATCGGCGGCGTCCGCAGCGTCGTCAACGACATCGCCGTGCTGCCGGATTCGCCGCTCGACGCGAGTATCCGCACGCGCATCGCCAGCGCGATCTACAACCATCCGTCGTTCTGGCGTTACGCCTCGATGGCCAACCCGCCCATTCACATCATCGTCGAGCACGCGCGTGTGACCCTGACCGGCAACGTGGGCACGGAGGTCGATCGCCGGCTCGCCTACTCACTCGCGCTGGTGGACGGCACGCTCGGCGTGACCAATGAACTGAAAATCGATCGATAGATTTCGACGGCCGGCCGCCAGCAGCCGGAGTCAAAATGGCTCTAGAATCCTGGCGCTTCATGACGCCCCTTCCCGCACCGATCCGTTTCCTGTGCGTCACTGCGGCGCTCGTGCTCATGACGTCTCCGGCCGCCGCGCAAAGCGGAATTCCCGGCATGCCAGGAGGCGTGCTGCCCGGCTTTCGGCCTCCGCCCCGAGTCGATCCCGCCGCCGCCGTCGTCGGCACCGTGGTCAGCGCGCAGGACGGCAAGCCGATCCCGAAAGCCATCGTCCGTTTGCAGGGCGATCGGCTGTCGCAGGCGCGCGTCGCGGACGACAAAGGGCGTTTCTACTTCCGCAATCTGCCGGCGGGTGCCTTCACCATCGTCGCGACGAAGACCGGTTACCTTGACGGCGCGTACGGACAGCGCCGTGCGGCGGGCAGCGGTATTCCGGTCGAGATCCCGACACCCACCGCCGTTCAACGGATCACGATCGAGCTGTTTCGTCCTTCGGTGATCAGCGGCTACGTCGTTGACGAGGCCAACGAACCGCTGCCCGACGTGCGCGTCGTCGCGTTGCGTCGCGAGTCGTCGGGCGCCGTGCGCTTCGCTCCGACGTCGATGGCGACGCTGACCGACGACGAGGGGTACTACCGCCTGATCAATCTCGAGCCCGGCGAGTATCTCGTCGCCGTACCAAATCTGCACTTCACGATGCCCACCGATGTCGCTCGCGACACCATGCCGGACGACGCGCGCCGCTTGTTCGATGAGGACGGCCAGAACGTCATCATGGATGGCGGCATGCCGACGCGCCCGCCCGGCGAGGGCGTGCGCAAGTTCAGTTACCCGACGTCGTACTACGCGACGACCGATCGCGCGTTGACCGCCATGCCGGTCACGCTCGATCCCGGCGAAGTTCACGCGGGTATCAACCTGCAGCTCCGACCAGTGCCGACGGCTCGCATTTCCGGCCTGGTGTTCGGCGCGCAGGGCACGGCCCGCATGCGACCGCTCACCCTCGTGCGTGACGATGACACCGTGATCGGCGAGGGCTGGGACGTGGCGCGCACGCTCTCGAACGAGAAGGGCGAATTCACGTTCCTCGATGTGCCCGTCGGACGCTACATTCTGGAATCGCCCGTCGGCCCGTCCGAGCGGACAACGGGCGACGAGGGTTCGGCGCCCGCGGCGGTCGAGTGGGCGCGCGAGGTGATCGAAGTAGACGAGCGCGGGTTGCACGATCTGATCGTCGCGCTGCGCCCACCGATCGACGTGCACGTGCACACGACGTTCCAGTCGTCGCGCAGCAATCTCAATCGCGCGTCGCTGCGGCCGCCGGCGATCGTGCTGGAGACGGAACGCGGCGCGCTGCTTCGCGCGGACGGAAACCAAGACCAGTCTGACGATGTCATTGCCGGGCTGCCGGCCGGACGGTACGACGTGCGTGTAGGCGCGCCGCCGCCGGGCTGGGCGATCTCGTCGATCAAGTCCGGCATCACAGATCTCGCGGAGAGCCCGCTCGACATCATCGACTCGTCGGCGCCCGGGATCGAGATCACGCTGACGGATCGCACGGGCCGGGTGGCCGGCACGGTGCGCGACGCGCGCAACGTCCCGATCAGCGCTGCGGCCGTCATTGCGTTTCCCGTGAGCCGTGGGGCCTGGCCGGCTGCGGCTCGCACGCGGCGAGCGCAGCTCGTGCGCTCGTCGCACTACGGTGCCTTTGAGGTCTCGGGCCTTTCCGCCGGCGACTATTTCTTCGTGGCCATCGACGATGCCGGCGCCACCGACTGGCAGGATGCCCGGATGCTTGAGCGCTTGTCTGCCGGAGCCACGCGGGTCACCGTCGCGGCCGATGCGCAGAAGTCGGTGGAATTGCGGCTGTTTTGGCCGGCGCGCTGATGCCGGACGTCTTTGAAAAAACTGTGTCGGACTTATCCTCGGGGACCGGGATCCCGTCTACTAGAGTGAATCTATGTCACGACGCCTGACGTCCCTCCTCACCGTTGCCGTCGCGCTCGTCGTTTTCGCGGACTCGCCCGGAATCCGGGCGCAGAATCCGGCCCCGGCGCCGCAGGGCCAGCCGGGCCGCGGGGGGCAGCAGCCCGCCACCGCACCTGGTCAGCCGGGCGGCGGCCGTGGCGCGGGACGAGGGCAGGCGCGCGACGCCGCGGGTACGCCGACCTCGGCCGTGGGCACCGGTGCAATCAGCGGCGCGGTGACGATGGACGCCACTGGCGCGCCGGTCCGTCGCGCCCGGGTGACCCTTTCAGGCGCCGAGCTGCGCGGCGGCCGATCGGCGATCACGGACGACACTGGACGGTTCTCGTTCACGTCGCTGCCCGCAGGCCGCTTCACGCTGACGGCCTCGAAGGCCGGATACGTGGACATCACGTACGGCGCCAAGCGGCCGGGCCGCCCCGGCACGCCGATTCAACTGGCCGACGGCGAGAAGCTGGACAAGGCGAACCTCACGCTGCCGCGAGGCAGCGTCATCACCGGGATCGTGATCGACGAGAACGGCGAGCCGTCGCCGGGCACGCAGGTGCGGGCGATGCGCTACGTGATTCGCACGGGCGAGAAGACGCTCGTGCAAGCGGGCCAGGATCAAACGGACGATCGCGGCATCTATCGCATCTATCAGCTGCAGCCCGGCGACTACATGCTGAGCGCCGTGCCGCGCAACACCAACCTCGGCGATCTGCGGCAGACGATCCTCGCCGAGGTCGAATCGCTCATGCAGCAGGCGCAGGCCCAATCGACTGGCGCGGGATTCGCGCCGCGCGGCGGGGGCGGGGGCGGCGGTGGCGGCGGCCGTGGCGGCGGTCGCGCCGGGCTCGATCCGGGCATGCTGGGCCGCGGCGGCGGCGCGGCGCAGCAGTTGATCGATCGCGCCAACATGTTGCAGCAGCAACTATCGCAGACCGAGCAGGAACAGACGGTGGCCTACGCGCCTGTCTACTATCCCGGCACCACGGCGCCGTCATCGGCCTCGACGGTCACGATTGGCGTCGGCGAAGAGCGGGCCGGCGTCGATTTCCAGCTGCAGCTCGTGCGGACCGCGCGACTCGACGGACAGGTGATGAGCGCCGACGGCACGGTGCCGCAGGGGGTGCAGATCGCGCTCTCGCCGTCGGACCGCGCCGGCATGCCGAGCATTCCCGGCGTGAGCGTGACCATGACGCGCGTCGGCAACGACGGCCGCTTCAGCTTCTCGAACGTCACGCCCGGTCAGTACACCCTGCAGGCACGTGCCAACATCCGGCAGGCCACGCCCACCGATCCGAACGCGCCGGCCGCCGCGCAAGGGCCGGGCGGGCGCGGTGGACGCGGACAGGATCCATTCGGGCGCGGACCGGGCGGACCCGGTCAGATCGCGCAAGTGCTGTGGGCATCGGTAGACGTCAGCGTCAGCGGTCAGAACATGCCCGACCTCATGCTGAACCTGCAGCCCGGCTTGACGATGTCGGGTCGCGTCGAGTTTCAGGGCACCGCGCAGCCGCCGACGGATCTCACCCGGGTTCGCGTGAATCTTTCGACGCGTGGTTCGCAGGTCTTCGAGATCGGTGGCGTTCCACCCGCGACGGTTGACGCGGCCGGGCGCTTCACGATTCCGGGCATCGCACCAGGACGCTACGTGCTCTCGGCCAACGCGGCCGTCGGAGGTGGTCCGAACGGACGTGGCGGCGGTCCCGGCGCCGCGCCGGCCGCGGCCGGCGCGCAAGCGGGTGCCACCGGGGGGACCTGGGTGCTCAAGTCCGCCGCTCTTGGCGGGCGCGACACGCTCGATTTCCCAATCGACGTCGGTCCGAACCAGGAATTGTCGAATGCCCTGCTGACGTTTACCGACAAGACACAAGAACTGTCGGGCACGATTCAGGATGCGCTTGGCCGGCCGACGTCGGACTTCACGATCATCGTGTTCCCCAACGAGCAGCAGTACTGGCTGCCGCAATCGCGCCGAATTCTGTCGTCACGTCCGGGCACGGACGGCAAGTTCACCTTCAGGAATCTGCCTCCCGGCAGCTATCGCCTGACGGCCGTGACCGACGTCGAGCCCGGCGAGTGGTACGACCCGAGCTTCCTGACGCAGTTGCTCCAGGTGAGCATCCCCATCACGATCGCTGACGGGGAGAAGAAGACCCAGGACATACGCCTCGCGCGCTAGCCTCGCGGCTCGCGCGCGAGGAAGTTAGAAGTTTGAAGCCAGAAGCCAGAAGCCAGAAGTAGGTTCGACAACTTCAAAGTTACTTCTGGCTTCTGGCTTCAAACTTCTAACTTTCAACTTGATCCGTCTTTTGTCCCCCCTCTGGTGTCTAATGGCCAGACACCTATGTCCCGCCACGGCCGCCTCGGGTGCGTGGTTGCCCTCGCGTTCTGCGCTGGCATCGCCGGTTGGAGCGGCGCGGCGCTGGAAGCCCGCCGAGAGCAGGCCGGGCCGGCGCAAACGGCGCCGCAGGGCCGCGGCGGCGTCACTGGCGGCATCCCGCCCGCCCAGGGCCGGGGACGACAGGGATTCCCGCAGGCACCCTACGTTCGCACCGGCATCATCGTCGGGCGCGTCATCGACGCGGATACGGGTAAGCCCGTGCCTGGCGCCGCGGTGACACTGAACGGCGGCCCTCCGCAGCCTCAGGCTGCCCCGATTCGAGATTCGAGCGGCCGCATGATGGTGACGCCGCCGCCGTTACCCACGCGTTACCTCACCGACAACGAAGGACGGTTCGCGTTCCGCGATCTGACGCGCGGCTCGTACACGATTAGCGCAAACAAGCCGGGCTACGCAGATGGTGCCACGGGGCGCATGCGGCCGAACGGGCCGGCACAACCGATCCAGCTCGCGGACAACCAGCGGGTTGGTGACGTGACGATCCGGCTGTTCAAGCTCGCATCGATCTCCGGAACCATCACCGACACGACCGGCGAACCCGTGGTCGGCGTGCAGGTTCGCGCGTACCGGCGGACGCTCATCGCGGGTCGCAGGATCCTGTCGACCAACGGTCCCATCACCAACACGGACGATCGCGGTCTGTACCGATTCGGCGGCCTGACGCCGGGCGCGTACGTGGTGGCGGTGCTCACGTTCACCCAGACGGCGCCGGCCGATTTCCGTCCTCAGGGTCCACTGCCGAATCTGAACAGCACCATGCAGTCTCCGGGAACGAACGGGTACGGAATCTCTTCCGGGGGCATCCGCGTCAGCATGACGGATCGATTCGTGTTGCAGAACTCCGGCGGCCGCGGCGGCGGCGCACCGACACCGGAAGCCGATGGACGACTGATGACGTATCCGTCGCTCTATTACCCGGCGTCGCGCACGGCGGCAGACGCGCAGCCGATTCGTGTCGCATCCGGCGACGAGAAGACGAGCGCGGACATGACGTTGCCGCTCGTGCCGACCGGTGCGATCTTTGGCCGGCTGCTCTCGCCGACGGGCGATCCGCCCTCGAACTGGGCCCTGCACCTCGTGCCGGCAGATTCGGGAGATCTGTCCGCAGATCCGGATACGGGGATTGCGATCACGAACGCGATGGGCGAGTTCATGTTCCTCGGCATCCCGGAGGGACAGTACGTCATCCAGACGGTCCGCCGGCCGCAGAACATACCGCCGCCACCTCCCCCACCGCCACCTCCGCCTTCTGTTTCGACTGGCATCAACGTTCAGCCGGTGACGGTCTCTTCGTTCACTTCCTTCACCGTCACGCCAGTGGGCGGCGTCGTAAATGGTGGGCAGCCATCGACCGAGCCCGTGCTGTGGACCGTCATGCCGGTGGCGATGAGCAGCGACTATCAGGAAGTCACGCTGGCGCTTCGCGAAGGGTTGAAGTTGAGCGGGCGCGTCGAGTTCCAGGGATCGGCTGAACGGCCCCCGGCGCAGCGGCTCGCGCAGATGGCCGTCACCGTCGAGGCGGCGGATGGCCGGTCGCGAACGCCATCAGTCATCGGACGGCTCGACGCGAACGGCGACTTCACGGTCACCGGTCTCCTGCCGGGCAAGTACCTCGTGCGCGCGCCCAGTCCAGGCGGATGGACGCTGAAGTCCTCGATGGTCTCGGGTGTGGACGCTGCAGACGTGCCGGTTGACATCGGTGAACGCGACATCGCGGGCGTGGTGATCACATTCACCGATCAGAGCGCGATCGTGCGCGGCACCGTGCGTTCGACTGACACGCCGGTGCCCGACAGCACGAATCCGTCCACCGCGTCGCAGCTTCCGTCTCCAGGAACCGTGATCCTGTTCCCCACCGACAGCCGCCTGTGGACGAACTACGGTCAGAATCCACGTCGGCTTCGGACCGCGCGCGCGAGTGGTGGCACGGGCAGCTTTATCATCGGCACGCTCCCCGCGGGCGAGTACTACGCCGTGGCGATCCCCGAAGAGTACGCCACGGAGTGGCAGGACCCGGCGTACCTCGAGATGCTCTCGCGCGTCGCGACGCGCGTCGTCGTCAACGATAGCGCGCCGCAGAACGTGGAGCTGCGAACGGAGGGAGTGAAACCTCCGGGCGGCGGTGACCGACCGGCGCCAGAACCTGATGCGTCCACGAGCGATGTGACGCACTCGCATGGACCAGCCGTTGACGAGCAAGTGTCCGCGCCGGCTCAAGGGCCCGTGCGCGCACCGCAAGTTCCGCAGACGCCGGCGCCGTCGGTCACCCAACCCGCGCGCGATCCGGGCGCCGCGCCTACGGTCGGGCTGGGATCCATCGCGGGGCGCGTGGTCATCGACGAGGGCGGATCCCTGCGGCCCGCACGGCGCGCACGCGTGTCGCTGCGCTTTACTGAACAGGCCACGAACATGGAGCGCGCCGTACTGACCGACGACGAGGGCAAGTTTGCGTTCACGTCGCTGCCGCCAGGACGGTTCTCGCTCTCGGCCGGAAAGCCATCTTTCATCACCGGTTACTACATGGCGACGCGGCCGGGCCGTCCGCCGACGGCGCCGATTCCACCGCTCGCGGCCGGACAACAGTTGGCGAACGTCATCCTGAAGCTCACGCCGGGCGGGGTGATCACCGGCGTGGTGCGCGACGATTTCGGCCAGCCGGTTTCGAACGTCAGCGTACGGATCATGGAGTTTCGGACCATTCAAGGCGAGCGGCGCGCGCTCGCGACGAACAGCATGTCGAGCGACGATCGTGGGGTCTATCGTTTCTTCGGGCTGATGCCGGGCACGTACTACGTCAGCGTCACGCCGCAGATGTCGGTCGGCGCCATGGGCGAGCTGCGTCAGGTGTCGTCTGACGAGATGAACGCGATGTGGTCTGCCGTCGCCCAGAGTGCCGGAGCGCGTCCGATCGCCGCGACGACCGCCGATCCGCGCGCGCTGGTGATCAATCCCGAGGTGCCGCTCGCGCCGCCGCCGCCCGGCGTGTCGGTCAGCTACGCGCCGATTTTCTATCCGGACTCACCGCGGTCCGACAGCGCGCGTCCGATTCCACTCGGCGCCGGTCAGCAGATGACGGGCATCGATCTCTCGCTGCGCTACGTGCGCGCCTCGCGCATCGATGGCACGGTCACGAACGCTGACGGCACGCCCGCGACCGAAATCAACGTTCAGATCCAGACGCTGAACCAGGAGTCCTTCACGTCGAACTTCGGGATTCGTACGCTCCCGGAGGGAAAGTTCGAAGCCCTGAGTGTTGCGCCAGGCCGGTACCGCGTGATCGCGCGGGCACGTTTACCGCCGCCGCCTCCCGGGGCCGCAGCGGCGGCCGCAGCCGGGGGACCCGTTCAGTACTTCATACCGACGCCGGTGTTCGGTGCGGAAGACATTGACGTGAATGGCCAGGACGTCTCAGTCGCGCTCCGTCTGGGCGAAGGCCTGACCATGACCGGACGGCTGGTGTTTTCGGGCTCGCTGCCGAAGCCTCAGACGTCTCAGATCCGGATCAACGCTTCGGCCAACAGCCCCACGCCCGTCTCGCCCACGGCCAAAATCGAAGAAGACGGCTCGTTCGTGTTGAAGGGATTCATCCCCGGCCTGTACTCGCTGTTCGGTTCGATCTCTCCGCCGCCAAATCCAGCGGGCACGCCCGCCACTCCGGCGGCGCCCGCCGCTACGCTGAGTCCGAACGCGCCGGTTCCTCCCTCGTGGCGGCTCGTTTCCGCCATGGTCGGCGGCCGCGATGCCCTCGACTTCCCACTCGAGATCAGCCCGGGTCAGAACATCACCGGCGCCGTCCTCACCTACTCCGACAAGACGACGGACCTGGTCGGATCGATCGTGGACGCCAACGGGAAACCGGTCACCGATCTCATCATCGTCGTCTTCACGGCCGATCACACGTACTGGCCGACGTTCCGCCGGCGACGCAGCATGACACGCCCACGCGATGACGGGTCGTTCCGGCTATTTGGGTTGCCGCCGGGCGAGTACTACCTTGCGGTGGTGACGTCGTACGAACAGGAAGACATCGAGGATCCGACGTTCTTCGATCAGCTCGCTGCGGCCGCGCTGAAAGTGCGGCTGATCGAGGGCCAGCAGGTGACACAGAACATCCGCATCGGCGGGTGACTCCGCACGCCCACCCGCACCGCGCACTTCGCACCAGGCACGGCACGGATCACTTCGTCGAAGTCCGTCTGGCCCTTCTGATCGTGATCCACACCAGCGTGGCGACGAGCGCCAGCGCCGCCACGAACGCACCGGCGAACAGCCACAGCGTGCGGTAGAGAATCGACTGCGCGTCCATCCGGACATCGAGGTGAACGGCCTGACCGGTGCGGCGATCGGCGAGCCGCTGCTCCCACGTGAGAATGTTGCCCCGATCGGGCGAGCCCACCGATCCGTCCTCGAGGTTCCGTACGTTGTGGTAGAGGATGCGGCTCGGCAGGTGCAGCTTGAACGCGACCAGTTCGCTGCCGTCCCAGCGCACGGCGCCGGGATCCTGTTTGGCGGCGGCGCCCACGGTCTGCTCGAAGCGAATCGCGCCGTCGCTCTTCTCGAACGTGTACGTGGACCACGACAGCGGCCGGCAGGATGAGAGCCGCGTCACGTCACGCGTCTGCAGTCGAATCTGAATGAAACGGCGGCCCTTGCGTATCCACGGCTGACCGACGCGCACGTCGTCGCACCCGGCCGTGCTGTAGAGACGACGAATCTGATCGCGATCGACTGGCGTGCGGAAAGACGGATCGACGGGCAGTCCGCGCAGCGCGTAGAGCGCGGGCATCGACGTGTCGATCACGACCGACGCCGATCCGTCGACGCGAAGATAGATCTGTTCTTCGTACTCGTACTGGCGGCCGAGTGGGTTGCGGCAGCCGGCCACAGCCACCAGCAGCAACAGACCCGCGGCCGCCTTCGCGGGCCACGCGCGCATCGGGCGAATGATATATCGTTCGGGTTTGTGCCCCGCGTGTTCCTGATCGACGGCAGCTCGCAGATGTATCGCGCGTACCACGCGATTCACGGCCTCACCGGACCCGACGGGAAATCCACCAACGCGGTCTACGGATTCTCGACGATGCTCCGCAAGCTGATCGCGGATCACTCGCCGGAGTACCTCGCCGCATCGTTCGATCTGGCGGGACGCACGTTCCGCGACGAGCTGTTCGCGGAGTACAAGGCGAACCGATCGCCGATGCCGCCTGACCTGGCCGAACAAGTCCCGCTCGTCCACGAGGCCTGTCAGGCGCTCGGCGTGCCGATTCTCACGTACGAGCGTTTCGAAGCAGACGACGTGATCGGTACGCTGGCGAAGCAGGCGACCGAGGCTGGCTTCGAAGTTGCGATTGTCACCGGCGACAAGGATTTCTTTCAGCTCGTCAGCGACGGCATCAAGGTCTACAACCCGAAAGACGAAGGCACGTGGTACGACGCGGCCGGCGTCGTCGAGAAGTGGGGCGTGCGGCCGGACCAGGTCGTGGATGTGCTCGCGCTAATGGGCGATTCGATCGACAACATCAAGGGCGTGCCCGGCATCGGCGAAAAGGGCGCGCGCGAGCTGATCTCGACCTACGGCGACCTCGAGTCGCTGCTTGCGGCCGCGGCGTCGATTGCGCAGAAGCGCTATCGCGAAGGATTGACCGCTCACGCGGCCGACGCGCGCGAGAGCCGCGAGCTGGCGCGCATCCGCACTGACGTGCCGGTGACGTTCGAACCCGACGCCGTCCGCTTTCGCGGTCCGTCGCGCGAACGAGCCTATGCGCTGTTCGCGAAACTCGGCTTCCGGACGCTGGTCCAGGAGTACGCGCCGACGGCGGACTCGTCGCCGCGCGACTATCGCATTGCGGCCTCGCTCGAGGACGTGGACGCGATCGTGGCGGCGATCCGCGCGGCCGGACGCGTGTCGGTGGCGCCGATCGCCGACTCGGAGTCCGGTGTGCGCGCGAACATCACCGGCTGGGCGTTCTCCACGGCACCGGGGACGGCGACGTACATCCCAATGGCCCACGCGGGCCTCGCGGACACGCCGAATCTGCCGGTGCGCGACGTCTTCGATCGGCTCGGTCCGGTGCTGGCCGATGCCTCGATCGAAAAGATCGGGCACGATCTGAAGTTCGTGCAGATCGTGACGGAGCGATTGGGTGTCACGCTCGACGGCACGGGCCTCGACACGATGGTCGCCAGCTACCTGCTGAATGCCACGCAGTCGAGCCACGACATCGAACACCTGGCGCTCGAGCGGACCAACTACCGTGCACGCACGCAGGATGAAGTCACGGGCAAGGGCGTGAAGGCCTTGACGATCGACGCCGTTCCGGCCTCGTCGCTCCTGACGTTTGCGGCAGAGCGAGCGGACCTGCCGCTCACGCTTGCCCCCGGGCTTGCCGCCGACCTGCGGAAGGACGCGCTCGACAGCGTGTATCGCGAGTTCGAACAGCCCCTGATTCCTGTGCTCGCCGCCATCGAGCGCGCCGGCGTGAAGGTGGACACGACCGCGCTGGCCACGCTGGGCGCGCGCATGCAGGGCGAGCTGGACGAGCTGTGCCGCGCGATCTTCGGCCACGCAGGATGCGAGTTCAACATCAACTCGCCCAAGCAGCTCGCCGACGTGCTGTTCACGAAAATGAACCTGCAGTCGACGAAGAAGACCGGCAAGACACGCGTGGTCTCGACGGCGCAGGACGTGCTCGAAGAGCTGGCGCTCGTGCACGACATGCCGCGCCTGGTCCTGAAGTGGCGCAGCATCCAGAAGCTCAAGGGCACGTACGTGGACGCGCTGCCTGCGCTCGTCAATCCGTCCACCAGGCGGCTGCACACGACGTTCAATCAGGCGGTCGCTGCGACGGGACGCCTGAGCAGCAGCGATCCGAACCTGCAGAACATCCCGATTCGCACCGCGCTCGGCCGGGAGATCCGCTCGACCTTCGTTGCCGAGCCGGGGGCCAAGCTGATCTCGGCGGACTACTCGCAGATCGAATTGCGCGTACTCGCGCACCTGTCGAAGGATGCTGCGCTGGTCGAGGCCTTTCAGTCGGGCATCGACATCCACGATCGCACGGCCGATCGCGTCTTCGGCGGCGTCAACGGCCCGCTTGGTTTGGACAAGCACGAGCTGCGGCGCCGCGCGAAGATCATCAACTACGCGTTGCTCTACGGCAAGACCGCGTTCACGCTGGCCAAGGACATCGGCGTGAGCCAGCAGGCGGCGCAGGAATTCATCGAGGCGTACTTCGCCGGATACCCCTCGGTGCGCGGCTTCATCGAACAGACGCTCGCCGACGCGCGTGCCACCGGCGTCGTGAAGACGATGAGCGGGCGGCGCCGCCTGGTGCCGGAACTGACGAGCAAGAACGGCATGGTGCGCGCAGCGGCCGAGCGCGAAACCGTGAACATGCCGATTCAGGGCACCGCAGCGGACATTCTCAAGAAGGCCATGATCGACGCGCATGCGGCGCTGACGCGCTACAACTCAGGCCGCGCGGCGCCGAGCCGCATGATCCTGACGGTGCACGACGAACTCCTGTACGAAGCACCGGAGCGCGAAGCAGAGGAAGTCGCGGCGCTCGTGAAGGACGTGATGGCGAAGGCCGTGGCGCTGAACGTGCCGCTCGACGTGGACGTCGGCATCGGCGCCAACTGGACCGCGGCGAAGCCCTAGAACGTCATTCGCATTCGCACGGCCGCACCTCGGGGCATCGGCTGCACGGCCAGGTGCACGGCGCCGGACGTGCGCGTGAAGAGCGTTTTCGTGATTAGCGCATCGACCACCGCACCGATCGCGGCGCCGCCGCCGCCGAACAGCGGATAGAACGCGATCGATTCGTAGAACCCGCACTCGGAATCGGCGCCGCAGTCGTGCGTGACCACCAGCATCGCCGTCACCGCGCCCGCCGCCGCGCCGATGCCCAGACCATTGAGGATGGTGTCGCGCTTGTCGATGCGATCGACGTCGCTCACGCGGAACGTCCGGCTGCGCTCGCGGCCGAGCACGGTCAGTTGATCGGCGCTGATGCGCGTGAGGCGGCCCTTGAACCGCTGGCCGTTCACGTCGGTCACCGTCAGCGACTCATCGCCCCTCAGTGTGGACGTGAGCGGTGCGAACGTCTGGCTCGAGATCGCAGGCGCTGCCGTCGCGGGCGTCTGTGCTGCTGCCTGCCGGGCCAATCCGCAGAGTACTCCGGCGATCAGGACGACGGTCAGTGAGCGGCCGCAAGTCATCGGGCTTCCCTCCACTGACGAATGCGAGATCGGAGGTCGTGCGGGCTCATGAACTGGCGGCGTAGAACGCGGCGACGGCCTCGGCCGGCGCCATGACGCGGACGGGGAACCGCTTGAAGTCGCGCGGATTGCGCGTGACGATCGCGTCGCAACGAGCACGGCGGGCCGCCGCCGCCGTGACGGCATCCTCGAAGTCCGGCCATCCCAGTGCGACGGCGGCGGAGAGCACCGCCGCATCGACCGCGGCCACGTCGAACACCGACAGAATCGCCTCCGTCGTCTCGCGTGACACCCGCGGTCCGACCGACTGCGCGTTCAAATAATGAACCGTCGTCACCGCGTGCGCCGAGAGCAGCCCCTCGACGCTTCCTTCCTCGACGAGCCGCCACAAATCCGCACTCGTTTCTGCGTGCGGCTGCCGATCCAGCAAGACGTCGAGGACGACGTTCACGTCCACGAGCAGGCGCTTCATCGGTACTTGCGCTCGAGGTAGCGGTGATAGTCGCGAACGGATCCGTCCTTGAGCGCCCCGCGCAGTCGGCCGAGCACCGGCGGCGTCCGCCGCTCAGCGGCGACCAGCACGCCGGGAACCAGGTCGAGATATGTCTCGACGAGTTTCGAGATCGACGTGCCTTGCGCGGCCGCGTAGCGTTTCGCTCTGACGATGACTCGCTCGTCGATGCTCAGCGTCAGTTTCTGCATACGTATGAATATATCACATTTATACGTATCGTTGACTCTCGCCTGGCGGCTGGCGGGCACTCACACGGTCGGGTCGCGGTAAGCTTTCCGCATCCGATGCGCCGTTCCCTCCAACCCGTTCGTTGGGCTATTGCGGCCGCGTTGCCGCTCGCTGCGATCGGATGGCTGCGCGCGCAAACCGCGCGTCCGTTGTTTGGTACAGGCACCGCCG